>Ga0102589_1000479_pt1 | contig 81711 bp, 62 predicted proteins | sample AraplaMF_Col_mLB_FD_76858 | JGI IMG/M metagenome (GOLD analysis project Ga0102589, IMG submission 76858) | Arabidopsis root microbial communities from the University of North Carolina, USA - plate scrape MF_Col_mLB | ecosystem: Host-associated > Plants > Roots > Endosphere | place: USA...
CCGGGTCGATGACGATGGTCTGGATCTTCTCCGGCGTCGCCTCGGCCACCTCCTCGATCGCCATGCCGCCCTCGGTCGAGGCGATGATCGTCACCCGGCCGCTCTTGCGGTCGACCAGCAGCGACAGGTACAGCTCGCGGGCGATGTCGCAGCCTTCCTCGACATAGATCCGGCCGACCTCCTTGCCCGCCGGCCCGGTCTGCACCGTCACCAGCGTCCGGCCCAGCATCGCCTCGGCCGCCGCCGCGACATCCGCCGTCGACTTCACCACCCGGACGCCGCCCTTGCCCGACGGGTCTTCCTTGAAGTGGCCCTTGCCGCGGCCGCCCGCATGGATCTGCGCCTTGACGACATAGACGCTGCCGCCGAGACCCTCCGCCACACGCACCGCCTCCTCCGGCGTGTACGCCACCCCGCCGCGCGGCACCGGCACGCCATAGCGCCCCAGCAGCCCCTTCGCCTGATATTCGTGGATGTTCATGGACCGTCCGTCCTGGGTGAGAGCGCGGCGCCTGAGGCCGCCCGCGAAACGGGCCGCACAATAGCACCTGAATCTCAGGGGGCAACCGAGTCGCTGCATTGCAGCAAGCCGCGGCACGCAAGGCGTTGATCCTCGCCGGTTTCGCGCCATCATGGTTGCAGCGGTCCGGAACGGCGGGAGAGCGCGGCGATGTACAGGCTGTACTGGAACAAGGACACCGGCGCCTTCGCCCCCGACCTCGTGCTGCGCCTGGCCGGCGTGCCCTGCGAGCGGATCCGGGTCGACCACAAGACCGGCGAGCATCGCGATCCCGATTATCTCCGCCTCAACCCGATGGGCGAGATCCCGACGCTGGTGCTGCCGGATGGCACGGTGCTGACCGAATCGGCGGCGATGATCCTGCACCTGGTCGATGCCCATCCCGCGGCCGGGCTGGCGCCGCCGCCCGGCAGCGCCGACCGCGCCCGCTTCGACCGCTGGCTGCTGTTCATGGCGGTGAACCTGTACGGCGCCGTGCTGCGCCAGGCCTATCCCGAACGCTACACCGCCGACCCCGCCGGCGCGCCAGCGGTGCGGGAGGCGGCGGACCGCGCCGTCGACCGCTACTGGGCGCTGGTCGCCGACGCGCTGATGCCCGGCCCGTTCCTGCTGGGGGAGCGGCGGAGTGCTGTCGACCTGTATCTGCTGCTGCTGGCGACCTGGTACGACTTCCGCGAGGAGATGACGCCGCTCAGCACCCTCTGGAACCGCCTCCTGGCCGACCCCGAAGTGGCGGAGGTCTGGAACCAGTATTTTGCGGCGTGATGCCCCAAATTAGGATTCGTCATGGCGAGCCCCGAAGGGGAGTGGCCATCCAGGGGCCGATGCGAGCGGCCCTGGATGACCACGGCGCTGCGCGCCTCGCCATGACGAAGGCCGGGGAGCCGATTTTCAATGCCGTTACATGGCCGCGTGCTGCAGTGCAGCAGTAACAGCTAAAGGATCGACGTATTTTGTCCGGCTAAATCTCAGGCGAGACCGGAATTCTATAGAATTGTTAACGTATAACGCAAACGTTTGAACCGAGTTTCAGACAAATTGCCCTAAATCTGTAATGTTGACGTCTGTCCCGACGCTGCCGGACAGTGCTTGCCTCGTGGGGGGCTGGCCGGACCGAGGCCATTTGTTTTGCGATCCGGCGGCCATAAGCCCCACCGCAACACTTAAGGGGGACCGATTGTGAGACTGAGTCATCTGGCGGCCGCCGCGCTGGCGTCCGTCGTCGCCCTTCCCGTGTCCTCGGCCCTGGCCCAGTCGGCGCCCGCGGTCACCAAGGTTTCCGCCAGCACCCTGTCGCTGGGCAATCCGCTCGGCGACCTGATCACGACGCTGATGAGCCTGGACCTGCAGCGCGCGGTCACCGTCAACGGCATCCGCCTGCATCTCGCCGCCCTGCAGCGGATCGCCGACGCCAATGACGGCACCCGCGCCGCGGGCACGCCCGGCAACGTCGCCACGGTCAACTACATCAAGCAGCGGCTGCAGCGCGCCGGCTATCGGGTGACGGTGCAGAACTTCGACATCCCGTTCTATGAGGAGCTCGGCCCGGGCACCTTCGCCGAGCTGACGCCGACCCCGAAGACCTATGTCGACCTCACCGATTTCACCACGATGCCGTTCTCGGGGTCGGGCGACGTCACCGGCCGGCTGGTGCCGACCAACGACATCGAGATCCCGCCCGCACCGGCGCCGAACTCGAGCAGCGGCTGCGAGGCCGCGGACTTCCCGGCCGCGGTGTCCGGCAACATCGCGCTGGTCCAGCGCGGCACCTGCGACTTCAGCGTCAAGGCGGCCAACGCCAAGGCGGCCGGCGCCAAGGCCGTGGTCATCTTCAACGAGGGCCAGCCCGGGCGCACCGACCTGTTTCCCACCGCCGCGATGGATGTGCCGATCGACATCCCGGTGCTGAAGGCCACCTTCCAGGTCGGCGCCGACCTCTATGCCCAGACCCAGGCCGGCCCGGTGACCGTGCATGTCACCACCAACACGCTGTCCGAGAATCGCCCGACCTCGAACGTGATCGGCGAGACCTGGTTCGGCCGGCCCGACTCGGTCGTGGTGGTCGGGGCCCACAATGATTCGGTGCCCGCCGGCCCGGGCATCAACGACGACGGCAGCGGCACCGCGACCGACCTCGAAGTCGCCGAGCAGCTGGGCCGCCGCCAGCTGCTGCTGCGCAACAAGGTGCGGTTCCTGTTCTTCGGCGCCGAGGAGCTCGGCCTGCTCGGCTCCTACCACTATGTCGAGACGCTGAGCGACGCCGAGCGGGCCAAGATCAAGGTGATGCTGGACTTCGACATGCTGGCATCGCCGAACTACGTCCGCTTCGTCTATGACGGCAACGGCTCCACCTTCCCGGACGCGTCGGGCCCGAACGGCTCCGGCCTGGTCGAGAACGTGTTCCTGGCCTTCTTCGCCCAGCGCAACCTGGCGACCACGCCGACCGCCTTCGACGGCCGCTCCGACTACGTCGCCTTCACCGATGCCGGCATCCCGGCCGGCGGCATCTTCGCCGGCGCCGAGGGCATCAAGACCGAGGCCGAGGCGCGGATCTATGGCGGCACTGCCGGGCAGCCCTATGATTCCTGCTACCATGAGGCCTGCGACACCATCGCCAACATCAACAACACCGTGCTCGACCAGTTCTCGGACGCGGTGGCGAACTCGGTCGTGGTGTTCGCCCAGCGGCGCGACCCGGTGGTCGACCCGGTCGGGCTGGCGGCCTCGGCCGCGACCAAGCGGGTCGCCCGGACGGCGACGCGCGGCGCGCTCTACAAGGGCCCGCTCATGATCCGCTGACGTCGCGACAATCGGGTTTCGGGGTCCGGGCGCCCGCGTCCGGACCCCGTTCCGTTTGGGGAGGTCAGTAACTTGTCAGGCAAAACATCGGATTGTTTCGAGAGGCTGTAGAAATTGTCAGATGAAATAAGATCGCATAAAATTTCTGCAAATACAGATCAAAACAAGATTCAAAAATTATATTGACGCCTTTCGCGGCGCTGCTGGACAGTGCTGGCCAAGTGGGGGCGGACCGGAACACGGGCCATTCGATTGCGATCCGGGCGGCCACAAGCCCCACCGCAACGACTTGAAGGGGGACGATCGTGAAACTCCGTCATCTGGCGGCCGCCTTGCTGGCGACCGCCATCGCCATCCCTGCGTCCTCGGCCCTGGCCGCCACCACCAACACCGCCCCGTCGGCGGCCGCCCAGCGCGGGCTGATCGGCGACCTGATCACCGCCCTGATCAGCGCCGACCTGCAGCGGGCGGTCACGGTCGCCGGCATCCGCCAGCACCTGACGGCGCTGCAGGCCATCGCCACCGCCAATGGCGGCAACCGCGCCGCCGGCCTGCCGGGCTACAAGGCCTCGGTCGACTATGTGAAGCAGCGGCTGCAGCGGGCCGGCTACCAGGTCACCGTCCAGCCGTTCCAGTTCGACTTCTTCCTGGAGACCGGCACGCCGGAATTCGCGCGGGTGTCGCCGTCGCCGCGGACCTATACGGCCAGCACCGATTTCGCGACCACGCTCTATTCCGCCTCGACCGAGGTCACCGGCCGGGTGGTGCCGACCAACAACATCGTGCTGCCGCCGTCGCCGACGCCGAGCTCCGCCAGCGGCTGCGAGGCCGCCGATTATCCGCCCGAGACGGCCGGGGCGATCGCCCTGATCCAGCGCGGCACCTGCCCCTTCGCCCAGAAGGCGGAGATGGCGGAAGCGGCGGGCGCCATCGGCGTCATCATCATGAATGAGGGCCAGCCGGGCCGCACCGATGTGATCGAGGGCGTCGGCCTCGGCGCGCCGCGGCCGTATCCGGGGGTGTTCACCACCTTCGCGGTCGGCAACGAGCTGTACACCCAGGCCCAGTCCGGCCCGGTGACCGTCCGCATCAAGGTCGAGGCCATCAACGAACCGCGGACGACCTGGAACGTCATCGCCGACACCCGCTTCGGCAACCCGAACAAGATCGTCACGGTCGGCGCGCATCTCGATTCGGTGCAGGTCGGCCCGGGCATCAACGACAACGGCAGCGGCAGCGCGACCAATCTCGAGGTCGCCGAGCAGGTCGGCCGCCGCCAGCTGCTGCTGCGCAACAAGGTGCGCTTCGCCTTCTGGGGCGGCGAGGAGCTGGGGCTGCTCGGCTCGACCCACTATGTCGCGTCGCTCAGCGATGCCGAGAAGAAGAAGATCCTGCTGAACCTGAACTTCGACATGCTCGGCTCGCCGAACTATGTGCGCTTCGTCTATGACGGCAACGGCTCCGACACGCCGGATGCCGGGCCGGACGGCTCGGGACTGATCGAGAACGTGTTCCTGGCCCATTTCGCCCGGAAGAACCTGGCCACCACCCCCACCGCCTTCGACGGCCGGTCCGACTACGGCCCGTTCATCGAGAACGGCATCCCGGCCGGCGGCCTGTTCAGCGGCGCCGAGAACGTCAAATCCGAGGCCGAGGCGCGGATCTATGGCGGCACGGCGGGCCAGCCCTACGATGCCTGCTACCACCAGCCCTGCGACGGCATCGCCAACATCAGCAACACGGCGCTGGACCAGTTCTCGGACGCGGTGGCGAATTCGGTGATCGTGTTCGGGATGCGGGGCGACCCGGTGACCGACACCGCAGAATTCGCGGCCACGGCCGCCAAGCGCGCCGCCCCGCGCAGCCCGCTGTTCAAGGGCGCGCTGACCATCCGCTGAGGGCGAGGGTCTGACGATGAGGGGGCCGGGCGTCACGTCCGGCCCCTTTTTTATTTAGACCCGACAGCGGCCCGTCGGGCTCGGATTGCCTCTCCCGCCTGGCGGGAGAGGCAACGCGTTCTCGCCTTGAGGCGATCGAATGATCCGTCTCTATCCCAGCGCCCGCCCCGTCTCGGGATCGAAGAGGTGCAGCTGGTCCTCCGGCACGGCGAAGGCCAGGCGGTCGCCGCCGCGCACCGGCGCCACGCCAGGCAGCCGGGCCAGGAGCGTCGCGCCGTCGCCCAGCCTGCCATGCACCACCGTGTCGGCGCCCAGCGCCTCGACCAGCTCGACCGCGGCCTCCAGCCGGTGCTCCGGGTCGGCCGGGCCGTCCAGCGTCAGATGCTCCGGCCGGATGCCGGCCAGGACGCTCCGTCCGCCCAGCCCCGCCGCCCGCGGCGTGGCGATGCGCTGGCCGCCCGGCAGGATCACGCCATGACCGTCCGCCGTCACCGTCGCCGGCAGGAAATTCATCGCCGGCGAGCCGATGAAGCCGGCGACGAAGACCGAGGCCGGCTTCAGGTAGATCTCCAGCGGCGGGGCGACCTGCTCGGCCGCGCCGCCATTCATCACCATGATCCGGTCGGCCAGGGTCATGGCCTCGACCTGGTCGTGGGTGACGTACAGGCTGGTGACGCCTAGCCGCGACTGCAGCCGCTTGATCTCGATCCGCATCTGGGTGCGCAGCTTGGCGTCCAGGTTGGACAGCGGCTCGTCGAACAGGAACACGGCCGGCTCGCGCACGATGGCCCGGCCCATGGCGACGCGCTGGCGCTGGCCGCCCGACAGCTGCCGCGGCTTGCGCTCCAAGAGGGCCGACAGCTCCAGCGTCCCGGCCGCCTCGCGCACCCGGCTGTCGATCTCGGCCTTGGACAGGCCCTGGATGCGCAGGCCATACGCCATGTTGTCGTAGACCGACATATGCGGGTACAGGGCGTAGTTCTGGAACACCATGGCGATGTTCCGGTCCTTCGGCTCCAGCCGGTTCACCACCCGGCCGCCGATCGCGATCTCGCCGCCGCCGATGCTCTCCAGCCCCGCCACCATGCGCAGCAGGGTCGACTTGCCGCAGCCGGACGGGCCCAGCATGACCAGGAACTCGCCGTCGGCGATGGCGCAGTCGATGCCCTTGATGGTTTCCTGCGCGGCGCCGGGATATGTCTTGCGGACGGCGCGGATCTCGACTGTCGCCATTACTTTTCGCTCTCGATCAGGCCTTTGACGAACCAGCGCTGCATCAGCAGGACGATCACCACCGGCGGGATGATGGCCAGGATCGTGGTCGCCATCACCAGGTTCCATTCGGTGTCGGCATCGGCGAAGGAGATCATCTTGCGCAGCGCGATGATGATCGTGTTCATCGAATTGTCGTTGGTCACCAGGAGCGGCCAGAGATACTGGGTCCAGCCATAGATGAAGGTGATCACGAACAAGGCCGCGATGTTGGTGCGCGACAGCGGCAGCAGGATGTCGCGCAGGAAGCGCAGGGGCCCGGCGCCGTCGATCCGCGCCGCCTCCACCAGCTCGTCCGGCACGGTCAGGAAGAACTGGCGGAACAGGAAGGTGGCGGTGGCCGAGGCCATCAGCGGCACGGTCAGCCCGGCATAGCTGTCGAGCAGGCCGAGATCCACGATCACCTGGTAGGTCGGCACGATGCGCACCTCGACCGGCAGCATCAGCGTCACGAAGATCATCCAGAAGAACACCAGCCGCAGCGGGAAGCGGAAGAACACGATCGCGTAGGCCGACAGCAGCGAGATCACGATCTTGCCGATCGCGATCGCCAGCGCGACCACCGTGGTGTTCACCAGCACCCGGACCATGTCGATGCCGCCGATCCGGCCCGACCCGCCGAACAGCGCGCCGCCGTAATTGGCCAGGAACTCGCCGCCCGGCACCAGCGGCAGCGGCGGCGACAGGATCGCCTGGGTCGGGTAGGTCGAGGCGATGAAGGTGTAGTAGACCGGGAAGGCGACCAGCACGATCCCGACGATCAGGACGAAATGGGCCAGCAGCGTGCCCAGCGGCCGGTTCTCGATCATGCGTAATGCACCCGGCGCTCGACATAGCGGAACTGGACGAAGGTCAGCGCGATCACCAGCACCATCAGGATCACCGACTGGGCGGCCGAGACCCCCATCTGTTGATTCACGAAGCCGTCATTGTAGACCTTGTAGACCAGGATCTCGGTCGACTTGCCCGGCCCGCCCGAGGTTACGGCGTGGATGATGCCGAACGTGTCGAAGAAGGCGTAGACGGTGTTGACCACCAGCAGGAAGAACGACACCGGCGAGATCAGCGGGAAGATGATGGTGCGGAAGCGGTGGGCCGGCCCGGCGCCATCGATCGCCGCGGCCTCGATCAGGCTCTTCGGGATCGCCTGCAGCCCGGCCAGGAAGAACAGGAAATTGTAGCTGATCTGCTTCCAGGCAGCGGCGGCCACAACCAGCGTCATCGCCTGGCCGCCGTTCAGAAGCGGGTTCCAGTCGAAGCCGGCCTGGCGCAGCAGCACCGCCAGCGTGCCCATCGACGGGTTGAACAGGAACAGCCACAGCATGCCGGCGATGGCCGGCGCGATGGCGTAGGGCGACAGCAGCAGGGTGCGGTACAGGCCCTGGCCGCGCGCCACCCGGTCGGCCATCACCGCCAGCAGCAGCGCCACGACCAGGGCCGAGACCGCGACCGCGATCGAGAACACGGCCGTGACCTGCAGCGAGTTCAGATAGGCCGGGTCGGCCAGCACCCGGCCGAAATTGTCCAGCCCGACGAAGCGGGTCCTGAGGCCGAACGGGTCCTCGCGCAGCATCGACTGGCGGATCGCCTGGGCGGCCGGCCAGAAGAAGAACACCAGAGTGATCGCGATCTGCGGCGCCACCAGCAGATAGGGCAGGACGGTGTTCGGGAAGATCGCGCGACGGTTCATGCGGGGCGGGTCGTTGTGGGAGAGGAGCAGGGCGGCGCGGCCGGTTCCACCCCCTCACCCGGAAATCCTGCGGATTTCCGACCTCTCCCCGGGGGAGAGGTGAACCACCCCTCTCCTCGGGGAGAGGGAGGGGCCCGGCCCGCTTGGGCCGGGAGGGTGAGGGGGAGAGCCGTCCCCGCCTTACAGGTCCGCCGCTTCCTTGATCGCGGCGTTGGCGCGCTGCACGGCCTTGTCCAGCGCGGTCTTGGCGTCCTGCTGGCCGTTCAGCATCAGTTCCAGCTCTTCGTTGATGATGTCGCGGACCTGCGGCAGGTTGATCACCCGCACGCCCTTGGAATTGTCGGTCGGCGCCTTGCCCATCATCTGCAGGATCGGGATCTCGCGGGCCGGGTTCTTGTCGTAGAAGCCGGACTTCTTGGTCGCCTCATAGGCCGCCATGGTGATCGGCAGGTAGCCCGACTTCTCGTGCAGTCGCTCCTGGATCGGGGTCTGCGACAGGAACTCGAAGAACTTGGCCACGCCCTTATATTCGGCGTCCGGATGGCCGGCCAGGACCCACAGGCTGGCGCCGCCCGGGATGGTGTTCTGCGGCGCGCCGGCGGCTTCCGGATAATAGGGCAGGGTGCTGGTCCCGTAGTTGATGCCGGACTTGACGATGTCGCCCAGCCCGCCCGAGGACTCCGTCATCAAGGCGCATTCGCCGCTGGTGAACTTGATCTTCGCCTCGGAGGTGCGGCCGCCATAGGAGAACACGCCGGCCTTCTGCAAATCGGCCAGGGTCTGGAAGTGGCGGACATACAGGTCGCTGTTGATCAGCAGCTGCGGGTCCAGCCCGGCGAGGCCATTCTGCAGCGTGGCGTAGGGCACGTTGTTCCAGGCGGCGAAATTCTCCTGCTGGATCCAGGTCAGCCAGGTCGAGGTGAAGCCGCAGGGCCAGCCGGCCGCCTTGATCTTCTTGGCCGCGTCGAACAGCTCCGGCCAGGTCTTGGGCGGCGCGTTCTCGTCCAGCCCCGCCTTCTTGAAGGCGTCCTTGTTGTAATAGAGGATCGGCGAGGAGCTGTTGTAGGGGAAGGACAGCAGCTCGCCGTCGGCGGTGCTGTAATAGCTGACCACGCCGCCGAGATATTGCGACTTGTCGAAGGCGACGCCGTCGGCCTGCAGCACCTTGGCCACCGGGACCACGGCGCTGGACGCCGCCATCATGGTGCCGGTGCCGGCGTCGAACACCTGCAGGATGTGAGGCGGCTGGCCGGCGCGGAAGGCGGCGATGCCGGCGTTCAGCGTCTCCGGATAGGTGCCCTTGAACACCGGCACGACCTTGTAGTCGGCCTGGCTGTCGTTGAACTCCTTGGCCAGGGTCTCGACCACCTCGTTGTTCGCCCCGGTCATGGCGTGCCACCACTGGATCTCGGTGGCGGCCAGCGCGGGCAGGCTGAGGGTCAGGGCCGCGGCGGCGGCGGCGGTGGCAAGGCGCAGTCTCATGGCGTCTCTCCCCGAATATCTTGGCTCGGCGCTCTCCGGGCGCCGCATCCCCGCACCATGCCAGCGCGGCGGGGCTTTTGCGACAATTTTCACATCCGCGCATCGGGGCGCGCAAACGCGCCCCGCTGGACCCGTCAGCGCGAGGAACTCCGAGCGCGCCTTACCGCCTTCTGCCAGCCCTCATACAGCCGGCTGCGGGTGCCGGCCGGCATCGACGGCTCGAACAGCCGGTCGCGCTGCCAGGCCTCGGCCACGCCCTCGACCGAGGGGTAGACCCCGGCGGTCAGGCCGGCGAGATAGGCCGCGCCCAGCGCCGTGGTCTCGATCACCTTCGGCCGCTCGACCGGGGTGTCCAGCATGTCGGCCAGCATCTGGCACAGCCAGTCATTGGCCACCATGCCGCCGTCGACGCGCAGCGCCTGCGGCCGGGCGCCGCCGTCGGCCGCCATCGCCTCCATCAGGTCGCGGGTCTGGAAGGCCACCGCCTCCAGCGCCGCGCGGGCGATATGGGCCGAGGTCGAATCCCGGGTCAGGCCCAGGATCGTGCCGCGGGCCTCGGGGTCCCAATGCGGCGCGCCGAGGCCGGTGAAGGCCGGCACCAGATAGACCCCGGCGGAATCCTCGACCGACCGGGCCAGGGTCTCGCTCTCGGCCGCGTTCTTGATGATCTTCAGCCCGTCGCGCAGCCACTGGATGGTGGCGCCGGCGCTGAAGATCGCGCCCTCGATGGCATAGGTCGGCTTGCCATCCACCCGGTAGGCGGTGGTGGTCAACAGGCGGTGCCGCGAGATCTTCGGCTTGTCGCCGATGTTCAGCAGGGCGAAGCAGCCGGTGCCGTAGGTCGACTTGATCATGCCCGGCTTGAAGCAGGCCTGGCCGAAGGTCGCGGCCTGCTGGTCGCCGGCCATGCCGGTGATCGGGATGGCCGCGCCGAACAGGATCTTGTCGGTGGTGCCGAAATGATGCGCGTTGTCGTGCACCTCCGGCAGGACCGCGCGCGGCACCCGGAACAAGGCCAGCAGCTCGTCGTCCCAGGCCTGGGTCCGGATGTTGAACAGCATGGTGCGGGCGGCATTGGTGGCGTCGGTCGCGTGCACCCTTCCGCCGGTCAGCCGCCACAGCAGGAAGCTGTCGACCGTGCCGAAGGCCAGCTCGCCGGCCTCGGCCCGGCGCCTGGCATCCGGGACATTGTCCAGGAGCCAGGTCAACTTGGTGGCGGAGAAGTAGGAATCGATGATCAGCCCGGTCTTGGCCTGCACCGCGGTCTCGTGCCCGGCTGCCGCGAGCTCGCGGCAGAAGCCGGCGGTGCGGCGGTCCTGCCAGACAATGGCGTAGTGCAGCGCCCGGCCGGTCTCGCGGTCCCACAGCACCGTGGTCTCGCGCTGGTTGGTGATGCCGATGGCGGCGATGTGGTCGGCGGTCAGCCGGGCGCGGGCGATGGCGTCGCGGCAGGCCGAGACGGTGTCGGCCCAGATCCCCTCCGGGTCGTGCTCGACCCAGCCATCGGCCGGGTAGATCTGGCGCAGCTCGCGCTGGGCGCTGGCCACCGGCCGGCCCTGGGGATCGAACACGATCGCCCGGGTCGATGTCGTCCCCTGGTCGATCGCCAGGACATATGTGCGTCGCCGCATCGTGCCTTCCCCTGTCCCGACCATGTTCGCAAAACACTATCCGAAGCGCGTTTCCGAACGTCAATCCAACACCGCGAACCCCCGGCGACCGCGGGTCAGTCCTCCGCCGCCTCCAGCGCCGCCGCGTCCGGCGCGTCGACCACGGCCCGGCACAGGCCGGGGGCGAAGCCGGCCCGGGCCAGCGCCGCCAGGTCGCGCATCCGGTGCTCAGGCCGGTCGGCCTCGGCCCGGAACGGACCCAGCCGGCGCCGTCGCGCCAGCCGGATCGCCGCCGCCCGGTCCGGATCCGTCCCGGGCGCGCCGCCATACAGGGACAGCGCCTCGGCCGCAACCGTCTCGTCGATGCCGGCCTCGCGCAGCTTGACCCGAATCGCCCGGGTCGACCGGCCGCGTCGGGCCAGGCCGGCGATCCGCATCTCGGCGAATTGGGCGTCGTCCAGCAGCTTCGACCGGGCCATGCGGTCCAGCAGCGCCGCGATCCGCGCCTCCACCGCCTCGACATCGACCTCGGCCCCGGCCTGCAGCGCGCGCCGGATCCGGCGCTGCAGCACCCGGCGCAGCTGGCCGGTCGAGGCGGCGTAGCGGCCGAGATAATCCAGCGCCGCCCGCTCCAGGGCGGCATCGTCGAGCGCGGGCGGTCGGCGGGGCGGTCTGTCCATGCCCGACACTGCCGCGCCGGGGCGGCCGGTGCCAAGGGCGGCGTGTGCCGGCCTGCCGTTTCTTAAGGTCGATGCCTGCTGACGTCGCGTGACAATGCCCTCTGAAATACCGGCAACCATTCGAGCGCAATCTCGGTCGATTTTGCGCTGTGTCAAAAAGCCTGCAGTCCGCATCGCCTACACTCCGGCAGGGACCGGTCGACAAAACCCGTCGATGGAGAGACCGAAGCGATGACTCCCATCTTCGCTGCTGTCGCGACGCGCTTGTCATGTTGGCGGACGGCGGGATCGGTGAGGATTGTCCGAGGGTCACGCGCCCGTCGCAGGGCCTCAATAAACCTTGCGCTTCGGGATGTGGAAGACGGACGTGCCGGCGGAGGCGGAGCAGTTGGTGCTCAAGCTGCAACAGGACGGCGTGAGGGTCGGCATGGATGCGCTTGAAGAGAGAGCGTTCGCCCCCTGTGCTGAATGGAGGCTGTCCTTGATCCCATCCGCCGGAATCGCGCGCGTCTGGTGTCAGTGCCGCGCAATCCGTCCTTCGGCGCAACGCGAGCTTTCTCGGCTCGTCGTCCTGGCCGTCGTTCTTCTTGCGTCCGGCTGCTCCCCTCCGACCCGGTTGGCTGCCGTGCCGGAACGCTACGAGCTCAACGCGACCGTCGGCTCGATGCAGGGGATCCGCTACTATCCACCCGATCATCTCGGAACGCTCGAGGCCGATGCCCGGGACTCGGTCGAACGCGAACGCGCTGCTCTCGCGGCCGCCGGCCACAAGGGTGCGCTGCCGCCGGCGAGCTATCTCGCCGTGTCGGGCGGCGGCGAGGATGGCGCATTCGGTGCCGGCCTGCTGACCGGCTGGACGAAGTTCGGAACGCGCCCGGAATTCAAGGTGGTGACCGGGGTCAGCACCGGGGCGCTGACCGCGCCCTTCGCCTTTCTCGGCCCGGCCTATGACGACAGGCTGACCGAGATCTACACCTCGATCACCGCGGCCGAGGTGCTCGAAGCGCGCGGCTTCCTCGCTGCGGTGACCGACGACGCCATGGCAGATACGGCCCCGCTGCGCCGAACGATCGCCAGATATGTGACCCCCGACCTGCTCGCCGCGATCGCCCGCGAACACGAAAAGGGCCGCCTGCTGCTGATCGGAACCACGGATCTGGACGCGCAGCGCGGTGTGATCTGGAATGTCGGCAAAATTGCGGCGAGTGGTGACCCTGGGGCGCTGGACCTGGTCCGCAGCATCCTCGTTGCCTCTGCCGCCATACCCGGGGCCTTCCCGCCCGTCATGATCGATGTCATGGCGGACGGGCAGCCCTATCAGGAGATGCATGTCGACGGCGGTGCCAGCGCCCAGGTCTTCATCTATCCGCCGTCGCTGAAGGTCGCCGAACTCGCCAAGAAGGCGGGCGTCGTGCGCCAGCGCGATGTCTACGTCATCCGCAATGCTCGTCTCGATGCCAATTGGGCCGACGTCAAGCGCAGTACGCTGAGCATCGCCGGCCGCGCCATCTCGTCGCTGATCCAGACGCAGGGAGTCGGCGATCTCTATCGGATCTATACGGTCAGCCAGCGGGACGGGGTCGGCTTCCATCTCGCCTATATCCCGTCCAGCTTCGACGTGAAGCTCGAGACTCCCTTCGACCAGACTTACATGCGGGCGCTATTCGAGCTTGGCCACAAGCTCGGAGCCCAGGGATATCCGTGGCAGACCCGGCCTCCGGGATTCTGACGGCAGGCCTGCTTGATCCACCACGAGGATGACACAGGGTGGCTCAGCCACGGCGGCGGCGCTCGAGACGAGCGGATGGCATAGGGCATCAGAAAACTCGACCTGCACCAGGCACTCTGACGCTCTTCCTTGTCCGCGACCGGTCCGGCCCCGATTCCGGTTGAGCCCGTCCCGCGGATCGCCCAACGTGTCGTCCTCGACACGACGCCGGATAGGAGCCGATGCCCGAGACCGTGAAGACCTGGCTGGTCCGCAAGCCGATCTCGGCGATCCGCTCCTTCCTCGAGATCGAGGCGGCCGGCGGCATCGTGCTGATGGCGGTCGCCGTCCTTGCCCTGATCGTCGCCAACTCGCCGCTGGCCGGCGCCTATGACAGCCTGCTGCACCTGCCGATCGGGCTGCGCTTCGGCAGCCTGGCGCTCGAGAAGACGCTGCTGCACTGGGTCAATGACGGGCTGATGGCGGTGTTCTTCCTGCTGGTCGGGCTGGAGATCAAGCGCGAGATCCTGCAGGGCGAGCTGTCGTCGCGCGAGACGCTGATGCTGCCCGGCATCGCCGCGGTCGGCGGCGTGGTGCTGCCGGCGCTGATCTATGCCGTGATCAATGTCGGCGACCCGGTGGCGCTGCGCGGCTGGGCGATCCCGGCCGCCACCGACATCGCCTTCGCCCTCGGCGTGCTGTCGCTGCTGGGCAGCCGGGTGCCGGTGTCGCTGAAGGTGTTCCTGACCGCGCTGGCGATCATCGACGACGTCGCCGCGGTGGTGATCATCGCCCTGTTCTACACCGGCGACATCTCGCTGCCGTACCTCACCTGGGCCGCCGCCGGAATCGCCCTGCTGGGCCTGTTCAACTGGCTGCGGGTGCAGGCGCTGTGGCCCTATCTGGTAGTCGGCGCCGTGGTCTGGCTGTTCGTGCTGAAATCCGGCCTGCACGCCACGCTGGCCGGGGTGGTGCTGGCCTTCCTGGTGCCGCTCGACCGCACCGCGGAGGACGAGGACGAGCCGCCGCTGCTGCGGCTGGAGCACGGGCTGCACGACGTCGTCGCCTTCCTGGTGGTGCCGATCTTCGGCTTTGCCAATGCCGGCGTTTCCTTCGCCAGCGCCAGCCTGTCGAGCTTCCTCGAGCCGGTGCCGCTCGGCATCGCCGCGGGGCTGGTGATCGGCAAGTCGCTCGGCGTCGGCGTCGCCGCCTGGGCGTCGATCCGCCTCGGCTTCGCGGCGCTGCCGGCCGGGGCGACCACGGCGCAGATCGGCGGCGTCTCGGTGCTGGCCGGCATCGGCTTCACCATGAGCCTGTTCATCGGCTCGCTGGCCTTCGAGGATCCGGCGCTGCAGGACGCGACCAAGATGGGCGTGCTGGCCGGGTCGCTGATCGCGGCGGCGCTGGGCAGCCTGTGGCTGCTCGCGGTCAGCCGGCCGCGGCCGGGGGGCTCGGAGGGCTGAAGGGCGGGGTGAAGACCCGCACCGCCCTCGGCAGCACCCGGAACGTCGCCGGAGTCCGGGTCGTCACCTCGCCGTCGGTGTTGATGTCGTGCGGCCGGCGGGTGCGGATCTCGACCGACCGGCAGCGGAAGGCGTTGACCTCGTCCCAGCGGCCGTGCCGGCCGGCACGGAAGGACGGGTACATCAGCGCCAGCCACAGCCAGTGGTCGACCTCGATCGAATAGACGTCCAGCCTGCCGTCATCGGGCGCCGCATCCTCCGCGATGGTCATGCCGCCGCCGTAGAAGCGGCCGTTGCCGACCGCGACCTGGATGGTCTTGGCCCGGACCACCTGGCCGTCGTCGCTGCGGATCTCGACCGAGAACCGCTCCAGCCGCCGCAGCAGCCGCAGCGCCGCCAGGGCGTAGCCGAAGCGGCCCCAGCGCTTCTTGGTGTCGCCGTCCAGCGACTTCGCCAGCTCGACGCCCATGCCCAGGCTGGCGACGTTGAAGAAGGGCCGGCCGTTGACCTCGCCAAGGTCGATGCTGCGCAGCCTGCCGTCGACGATCACCTGCGCCGCTTGCACCGGGTCGACCGGCAGCTCCAAGGTCCGGGCCAGGTCGTTGGCGGTGCCCAGCGGCAGGATGCCGAGCGGCAGGCGGGTCTCCATCAGCGCCGGCGCGGCCCGGTTCAGCGTGCCGTCGCCGCCGCCGATGATGACGCATTCGACCGCGGCGGCGTGGCGCCGGATCAGCGTGTCGACATCGTCGTTCAGCGGCCGTACCGGCTCGATCCCGCCCTCGATCAGGGTGCGGATCACGGCGTCGAGGCCGGTCTCGGCCCGGCTGGCCTTCGGATTGACCAGGAACAGCGCCCGGCGCGCGATCATCGCATCGCGGCGAACGCCGTGCGGCGCAGCGGCGTGCCGGCCAGTTCGTCGATGATCGGGCAGGCGGGGTCGTGGTCGCCGGGGCATTGGTGCACCAGCTTGCCCAGGCTCTCGCGTAGCGCCTCCAGCTCGCGGATCTTGTCGTCGATCTCGCCGATCCGGGTCGAGGCCAGCGACTTCACCTCGGACGAGCAGCGCGTCGGGTCCTCATACAGCGTCAGCAGGGCGCGGCACTGCTCTATGGTGAAGCCGAACTCGCGCGACCGGCGCAGGAAGCGCAGCACTTCCAGCGTATGGGCGCCGTAGTCGCGATAATTGTTGTCGCGCCGATCGGGCCGGACCAGCCCGATCTCCTCGTAATACCGGATGGTCTTCGCCGGCAGGCCCGAATGCCGTGCCGCCTCGCCGATGTTCATCGCCGTCTCCCTCGCCGGTCCAGTGGACCGCATCGGACGCCCGCTGCGCAAGCGCCCGATGCGGCCCGGCACCGCTCCCGCGGCCGCCAGCGGCAGCCCGACCCCATTGTATGCAAAAGCCCAGAACAAATTCTGCCGCAGCTTGTTCCAGGTCGCCCGGCTGATCGCCGGCGCATCGGCCACCAGCCGCGGGTCCGGCCGCATCAGCGTGATCGCCGTCGCTTCCAGCGCCAGGTTGACGGTGGCCCCGGTCATGCAGCCGGGGCAATCCGCGTCAGGTCCGGCCCTCGGTCGCCACCAGCGGCTCGTGCTCCGCCATCGGGCTGTCCGGCCGCAGCGCCATCACCTTCTTCCGCGCCAGCGCCCAGCCGACCAGCAGGCCGAGCCCGATCAGCGGCAGCGCCGCCACGGTCAGCGACCCGACCGGATAGTCCAGCGCCATCAGCACCAGCACGCCCAGCAGGAACAGCAGCGTGATCCAGGTGCTGACCGGCGCCCCCGGCATGCGGAAGGACACGGGATCGGCCTCGCCGCGCCGGATCGCCCGGCGCAGCGCCAGCTGGCAGACCAGGATGAAGGCCCAGGTGCTGATGATGCCGAGCGAGGCGATGTTCAGCACGATCTCGAACACCTGCGACGGCACGATGTAGTTCAGCACCACGCCGACGGCGTAGATCGCGACCGTCACCAGGATGCCGGCATAGGGCACCTTGCGGGCGTTCATCCGGGCGACGAATTCGGGCGCCGACCCGCCCATCGCCAGCGACCGCAGCACCCGCCCGGTGGAGTAGAGGCCGGAGTTCAGGCTGGACAGCGCCGCGGTCAGCACCACGATGTTCATGATCGTGCCGATGCCGGGCACGCCGAGCGCGCCGAAGAAGGTGACGAAGGGGCTGGTGCCGGCCTGGTACGCGGTCCAGGGCAGCAGCAGCACCAGCAGGACGACTGACCCGACATAGAACAGCGCGATGCGCCAGATCACGCTGTTGATCGCCCGCGGCAGGATCTTGCGCGCATCCTCGGCCTCGCCGGCGGCGGTGCCGATCAGCTCGATCCCGGCATAGGCGAAGACCACGCCCTGGACGATGACCACGGCGGGCAGCAGGCCGTGCGGGAAGATGCCGCCATTGTCGGAGACCAGCTGCAGTCCGGAGGCATGGCCGGCGACATCCATGCCGCTGCCCAGGATCAGCGTGCCGACCACCAGGAACAGCACCAGCGCCGCCACCTTGATCAGCGAGAACCAGAATTCCATCTCGCCGAACCATTTGACGCCGACCAGGTTCATCACCGTGACGACACCCAGCGCCGCCAGCGCGAACAGCCATTGCGGCACGTCGCCGAACATCGGCCAGTACTTCATGTACAGGGCCACGGCGGTGATATCGACGATGCCGGTCATCGCCCAGTTCAGGAAGAACATCCAGCCGGCGACGAAGGAGGCCTGCTCGCCGAGGAACTCGCGGGCATAGGAGACGAAGCTGCCGGAGGTCGGGCGGTGCATCACCAGCTCGCCCAGCGCGCGCAGGATCAGGAAGGAAAAGAAACCGCAGACCAGATAGACCAGGGCCAGGGCCGGACCGGCCAGCTGCAGCCGGCCGCCGGCGCCGAGGAACAACCCGGTGCCGATGGCGCCGCCGATGGCGATCATCTGCACCTGCCGGGATTTCAAGCCCTTGTGATAGCCCTCCTCATGGGATTCGAGCCAGGCTCGCTTGTCGGTGGCGGGGTCGCGGGCGGCCCTGAAGGCCGGCGAGGCGATCTTGGTCATCTGTCTTCCGCTCTCGTTCTTGGGCTTGTTTTTTTGATTTGCGCCGCGGCGACCCGCGGGGGGCGCGACGCTAAGACGCGACGGAAGTCCTTGTCAAACGCGAGTGCTGAGATCGCTGTCGGCTGTTGCCGGAAGTCTGGGATTTCCGCCGGACTTCGCGGCGAAATCTCAACTTTGTCTCGAAATCGTCATACTCGAATCGCCCTCGATCCCGGCGATCAGCTTGCGCAGCAGGCCGGCCAGCGCCGCGCGCTCCGGCGGGTCCAGGGCCTGCAGCACGGCGGCTTCCTGGGCCATGTCGGCGCGGAAGGCGGCCTCGGCCCGCGCCGCGCCGTCTGCGGTCAGCCCGACCAGCACGCTGCGCCCGTCCTGCGGCGACTTCTCGCGCCGGATCAGCCCCGCCTTCTCCAGCCGGTCCAGCCGGTGGGTCAGGCCGCCCGACGACATCATCAGCGCGGTGTACAGCTCGGTCGGCGTCAGCCGGTAGGGCGGTCCGGACCGGCGCAGGGTGCCGATCACGTCGAACTCGCCGCGGTCGAGGCCGAAGCCGGCGAAGGTCGCCTCGATGCCGCCACGCACCAGGTTCGACAGCCGGTAGGCCCGCCCCAGGATCGCCATCGGCTCGGTGTCGAGATCGGGCAGCTCCCGCGCCCATTGCCGGCGCAGTCGGTCGACATGATCCCCGGTCCCGTCGGTTCCGTCCGTCATCCTTGCCTCTCATGCGTCGGTGCCGCAGGCGGGGCCCTTTCAGACTCCCCACCTCGTCATCCCCGCGAAAGCGGGGATCTCGTCACGCTTGGACCGGACAGAGATTCCCGCTTTCGCGGGAATGACGGGAGAAGGATGGGAGGTGCTCTGAAAAGGTCTCGCAAGCGACACATACCCCTTCCGCGGCGCCCGGCCAAGATATCTTGACGAGAAGATAATTCGCGAATATATCTTCTCATGAAGATAAATTCGCCGCAGGGGAGGAGCTCGAATGTTCCAGGTTCGTCGCCATCAGGAGCCGCAGCCGGGCCAGAGCCGGACCGTCCGCTTCGAGGGCCGCGACTTCGGCAGCGCGGTGTCGTGCTTCCTGGTCGACGCCGCGCCAGGCCAGGGATCGGCGCTGCATGTGCACCCCTATCCCGAGACCTGGATCGTCCGGCAGGGCGAGGCCGAGTTCACCGTCGGCGGCGAGACGACCAAGGGCTATCCGGGCGACATCGTCGTCGCCGCCGCCAATGTGCCGCATCGCTTCGAGAACACCGGCACGGGGCGGCTCGAGCTGATCGGCATCCATCCCAGCGACACGATCGTGCAGGCGCCGGCGTGACGCGTAGCCGTCCCTCGGGGACATGAAGGAGAGCTGCAATGCCCAAGATGATCTTCGTGAACCTGCCGGTGGCGGATCTCGCCGCCTCGATCCGCTTCTACGAGGCGATCGGCTGCCGCAGGAACGAGCAGTTCAGCGACGACCGGGCCGCCTCGATGGTCTGGTCCGACACCATCACCTTCCAGCTGCTGACGCTGGATTACTTCCAGACCTTCGCCCCGCGGCCGCTGGCGAAGCCGCGGGAGGCGATCGGCATGCTGATCGCCCTGTCGCGCGACAGCCGGGCGGAGGTCGACGCCATCACCGAGGCCGCGGCGGCGGCCGGCGGCAAGGCCGACATCCGCGAGCGCCAGGATCTGGGCTTCCTGTACGGCCGCAGCTTCGAGGACCCCGACGGCCATGTCTTCGAGCCGATGTGGATGGACATGGCCGCGGCGACGGGGTCGTAGCGGGGACCAATCGAAGCATTGGAAGATGGTTATTGACTGATCAGTCCATAACCTTTATCCGTTGCCCCATGGTGAGACCACGGGAATTCGATCGCATCGAGGCCCTGGACCGGGCGATGCAGGTCTTCTGGGCCAAGGGCTTCGCCGCGACCTCGACCGATGACCTGGTCCAGGCGATGGGGATCGGCAGGCAGAGCCTCTACAACGCCTTCGGCGACAAGCGGCGGCTCTATCTGGAGGCGCTGGAGGCCTATCAGCAGGGCACCGTTGCCGGCCATCTGAAGCGGCTGGGCACCCCCGTCTCGCCGCTGGCCGGCCTGCGGGATCTGCTGCTCGGCCTCGCCGCCGAGGATGACGGGCTGCGGGGCCTGGGCTGCATGGGCGTCGGCTCGGTCGGCGAGTTCGGCGCGTCGGATCCGGAGGTCGCCGCGCTGCGGTCGAAGGCGGCGGCGCCACTGCGGGCCCGGCTGGTCGAACGACTCCGCGAGGGCCAGGCGGCAGGGGAGATCGCCCCGGAGATGCCGGCCGGGGACGCAGCCGACTTCGTCCAGATGACGATGACCGGGCTCCAGCTCACCGCGCGCAGCGGTGCCGGGGTCGAGGATCTGCACCGGATGGCGGCCTTCGCCGTCGATCGGCTGAAGGCACGGTAAAGGCAAGCCGGCCGCGAGCCGGCTTTGCCATGACCAGTTATGGACTAATCAGTCAAAATGGAAGTGACGATGAGCGATAAGATGCAGAAGGTGGCGCTGGTGTTCGGAGGGTCGCGCGGCATCGGCGCCGCGGCCGCGACGCGGCTGGCCGAGGACGGGTTCGCCGTCGCGCTGACCTATGTCTCCCGCCCGGACAAGGCCGAACAGGTGGTCCGGACCATCGAGGAGGGCGGCGGCCGGGCGATGGCGATCGCGGCCGACAGCGCCGATCCGGCGGCGATCCGCGCGGCGGTGGCGCAGGCGGTGGAGCGGTTCGGCCCGATCGACTCCGTGGTGGTCAATGCCGGCATCCTGCGCCTGGCGACGGTCGACGCCTTCGGCCTCGAGGATCTGGACCGGATGCTCGACATCAATGTCCGCGGCGTGTTCCTGGCCATCCAGGCCGCCACGGCGCAGATGCGCGACGGCGGCCGGGTCATCACCATCGGCAGCAACACGGCGATCCGGGCGAGCGTGCGCGGCTCCAGCGTCTACGCCATGACCAAGGCGGTGGCGACCATGGTCAAGGGCATCGCCCTCGACCTGGCGCCGCGCCGGATCACCGTCAACAACATCCAGCCGGGGCCGACGGACACCGACATGACCGAAGGGCACATCCCCGCCTTGACCGGGATGGTTCCGCTGGGCCGCGTCGGACAGCCGCGGGAGATCGCGACACTGGTGTCCTATCTCGCCGGCGACGAGTCCGGCTACATGACCGGCGCGAGCCTGACCATCGACGGCGGCTTCGTGCTCTGAAGCCCGGTGATCCGGCACGGCCGCGGCGGCGGGGTGATCAGGCCGGAGGGCGCCGCGGTCGGTCGATGAGGCCGTATTCCCAACGTCGTCATTGCGGTGAGGAATGGGTGGCGTCAGGCCGCGGCCTGGCTCGCCGGCTGGATGTCGTAGACCTCGAGCGGCGCGCTCTTGCCCTTGACGATGATCGGGTCGAGGGCATGGGAGGTTAGCGGCAGATCGGGGCGCGACGCTGTCGCGGCCTTGACCACGGCCGCGGTCGCCAGCGTCTGCTGCGGCTTCGCCGCCGAGCACAGGCGCGCGGCGACATTGACGTGGTCGCCGAGCACGGTGAAGTCCATCCGGTCCCGCGCGCCGATCGCACCCATGACGACCTCGCCCATGTCGATGCCGATGCCGATCGCAAGGTTCCGGTCGGGACTGGCCGCCAAGACATCGGCCATGTGCTGCTGCATCGCCACGGCGCAGCGCAGCGCGTCGACGGCCATGGCGGGGCCTTGGAACACAGCCATGACCTGGTCGCCGACGAATTTGTCGATGTCGCCGTTGTGGCCGGCCACCAGGTCTGCATGCGCCGCCAGATAGAAGTTCAGCGTCTCGACCACCGTTTCCGGGTCGCGGCTCTCGGCAAAGGCCGTGTAGCCGCGAATATCGGCAAACAGGATCGCAACCTCGCAGCGGCTTCCGCCCAGGTGAACGCCGGTCTCGTCCGAATGCTGGATGGCGTCCATCGTGCCGTGGGACACGAATTTGGCGAGCTCGAAGCGCTCGTTGATCTGCACGATCATGTGGTTGATGCGCTTGGCCAGATCGCCGATCTCGTCCTTGGAATGCACGGTCCGGACCTGGACCCGGTAGTTGCCCTTGGCCACCTCGTTCGCGGCCTCGCCGATCGCCAGGATCGGGCGGCTGATGCGGTGGGCGAACACCGCGGCACCCAGCACCGCCACGGCGAGCCCGCCGATCAGCCAGAAGGACAGGCTCTCGACCATGACATCGGCGGCGTAATAGGCGTCCGCCTCCTTCTGCTCGACGACGACGGCCCAGTCGAAGCTTCGGGTGAAGGCGAAGGTGCCCAGCATCGGGGTGCCGTCCGGCCGCAGATAGGTCTCGACGCTGATCGCGCGCGAGCGGTTGCCGTCGCGCGCGGCCAGCGCTTCGCTGATGATGTCGCGCCGGCTCAGCTGCTTGACCCTGCCCGACTCGTCCATCTCGGGATCGAACAGCTTCCGCCCCTCCGCGTCGACCGTGGTGATCATGCCGACCTGGCGGAACGGCTGGCTCTCGATGAAGCCCCGGATCCGGCCGAGATCGATCTTGGCCGAGAGCACGGCGCGCGCGCCGCTGAACCGGCTGTCGAGCGGCAGGATGACGGTCGCGAGCCAGGAGTCCGTCTTCGGTTCATAGTCGACGGCGGTGACCCACGCCGCCATGTCGCCATCGGGCGCCGCCGCGGCCAGCATCACCTCCGGTGCTGCCCGCAGCACGTTCAGGGGCTGGATGCCGGCCTCGGTCAGCCTCGTGCTGAACCGGTTCTGCGAGATCACCAGCGGCAGCCGGCCGCCGTCGAGGGTAAGCTGCAGGGCGACGATGTCCGGCAGCTGGGCGATGCCATGGGTGAGGATGGCGACCTTCTCGCCGACACTGATCTTGTCGCTGTCGATGGCGCTGCGGATCAGCAGCAGGGGGGCCAGCCAGGCGCGCTCATAGATGTCGTCGATCTGGCCTGTCACCTCGCGCACGGTGGTGACCAGCCGCTCATTGGCCGCGCTCTTCATCTCGTCGCGGGCGATCCGGATCAGCGACTGCCCGGCGAACAGCAGCGGCAGCAGCGCGATCAGCGCCGAGAACAGCAGCAGCTTGCGGCGAAGGCTCAGCGACATGAGGCCATGGCGTCGATCTCAGTTTTGTTGGGAACCGGCAGCCGGCCCCTCAGTCGTCAGCAGCGGCGAGTGCGGCCGGACCGTGGCGACGGTGCGGCCCGTCGCCACGCCGCAGGGCAGCCCCGACGTATCGGTGACGGTGAGCTCCACCGGGATCTCGCCGGTCTGCCGGAACAGGTGGCGGACGCGCTCGCCCGATTCGGTCGTGCCGTCGCCGATCCGCCAGACATGGGTCAGGGCGCCGCCGTCGGGGTCGCTGGACCGTGTGCCGTCGAGCAGCACCGCATCCGCCGCCCCGCCGACGAAGGCCTCGAACGGCGGCCCGGCATCGGCGACCGGCGGCGCATTGACCACGACCTGCACCGACCGGCGGACGGCCGCGCAGCTCGACTCCGTGTCGTCGGTCACGGTCAGGCCCACATCGTAGGTCCCGGGCCTGTCGAAGATGTGGGTGGCGGTCGGGCCCTGCGCGCTGCCGCCGTCGCCGAAATCCCACTGATAGCGGACGATGCGGCCGTCGGAATCGTAGGAGGCCGTGCCGTCGAAGGCGACCTCGGTTATCGGGCAGACGGTCCGCTGCGGACCGGGCATCGCCACCGGCGGCCGGTTGATGTGCAGCATCCGGGTCTGCGGCCGGCGGCTGCTGGCCAGGGCGCGGCCGTCATCGGGGATGATGGTCACGTCGTAGCGACCCGGCGTCTCGAAGCGCCGGACGAAGCCGTGGGCCCCGTCCTTCGTGCCCGCATCGCGCCAGCCATCCTCCATCGGCTTCACCGCCGCCGACCCCTTGACCAGCAGATGGACATCCTCGCCGATGCAGGCGGCGGCCGGCAGCGCGATCTCGGGGGCGGGCGGCGGCCGCACGGCCAGCACCTTTTCCACTGTCGCGGAGGAGTTCTCGACGCCGGCTTCGTCGGTCACCGTCAGGCGAACCGTGGTGGTTCCGGCGGCCGTGAAGCGATGGCTGACCTGGACGCCCGTCGCCGTCCCGCCGTCGCCGAAGTCCCAGCTGTAGGTGGCGATCGCCCCGTCCGGGTCACGGGACTGGCTGGCGTCGAGCAGCAGGTCCTCGCCCTGGGAGCCGCTGTCCGGCGCCGCGATCACCGCGACCGGCGGGGCGTTGATGGTCACGACATGCGTGGCGGCCACGCGCTGGCAGGTGGGCGAGGGTGAATCGCTGGTCACGGTCAGGGTGACCTTCTTCCGGCCGGATTCGGTGAAGACGTGGCTGACCGTGGCGCCCTCGGCGGTGCCGCCATCGCCGAAATCCCAGTGCCAGCCGGTGATCTTGCCGCCCGGCATATCCGAGCCGGAGCCGTCGAAGGCGACCTCGCCGAGCGGCGCGGCCGCGCGGGCGTCGATCCTGACGACGGGTCCCTGCAGGATCCTGACCGCCATCTCGTCGGTCGAGTGCGGGTCGCATTGGCCGACGCGCTGGCCTTCGATCTTCAGGAAGGCCCGGTAATCGCCGGGGCGCTCATAGACATGGTTCGGCTTCTCGCCGATCGCGAACTTGCCGTCGCCGAAATCCCAGTCGTAGCGCTTGATCGTGCCGTTCGGATCGAAGGAGCGCGACGCGTCGAAATCGATCGGGGACATGGCGCAGGCCTCGATGTCCGGCCCGGCATCCGCCGACGGTCCCTGGTCGACCTTGACCGATACCCGGTCGGCATCGACGCTGTTGGCGAGATTGGCGCTGTCCCGCACCGACAGGGTGACCGGATAGACACCGCCACTGCGGTAGGTCTTGGTCGGGTTGACGATGTCGGAGGTCGTGCCGTCGCCGAAATCCCAGGCGTAGCGCAGGGCGCCGCCTTGCGGGTCGAGCGATTTCGATCCGTCGAAGGTGATCACGTCCCCGGTGCAGACCACGCGATTGCCGCCGGCATCCGCCACCGGCGGCTGATGGATGATCAGGGACCTGGCGACCTGGTCGACGGAGTTCCGCAACCCCTTGCCGTCATCGACGACGAGGATGATCGGATAGGTGCCGGCGGCCGCATAGCTGTGCTGGACCTTGGCGCCGGTGGCCGAGGCCCCGTCGCCGAAATCCCAGCGATAGGTCAGCGGATCGCTGTCCGGATCGACCGAGGCGGTGCCGTCGAAGGCGACGATCAGGCTTTCGCTCACCGCGTCGCGGCCGGCATCCGCGACCGGCGCGTGGTTGACCGCAATGCTGATCTCGCGGGAATCGAAGCCGTTGGACGCGCCGCTGTCATCGGCCACGGTGAGGCGGGCGGTGTAGAGCCCCGGCGCGTCGAACTTCCGCTCGGCCTGCGCCGTGGACACCGGGGCCGCGTCGTCGCTGAAATCCCAGCGATAGCTGACGATCCGGCCGTCCGGATCATAGGAGCTGGCGGCGCTCAGCCGGACCGGATCGCCCGGCGCGACGATCAGGTCGCCACCCGGGTCGGCGACCGGCGCGGCGTTGACGGTGATCCTGGCCTCCTTGTAGTCGACGGCATCGGCATCGCCGCTGTCGTCGGTCACCGCCAGCCTGACATCGTAGATCCCCGGCCGGGCGAAGCTGTGCGAGGTGATGCGGCCTTTGCCCTCGCTGCCGTCGCGGAAGTCCCAGCGGTACTCGGCAATGTCGCCGTCCTGGTCGAGCGAGCGGCTGCCGTCGAACACGACCTTCTCTCCGGGGGCCGCGATCCGGTCCGGCCCGGGGTCGGCGATCGGGCGGGCGTTGACCGTCACGGTCATGCTGTCGGTTGCCGAGTTCCATTTCGTTCCCGACCGATCGGTCACCGTGAGGCGGACCGGGTAGCGGCCGGGGGCCTCGTAGACATGGGTCGGCCGGGGGCCGGTGCCGGTGCTGCCGTCGCCAAAATCCCAGGTATACTGCCCGACCGCATCGTCGGAATCGGAGGAGGCGGTGCCGTCGAAGGTGACGGCGCTGGCGGTGACCAGCTGGTCGGGCCCGGCCAGCGCGACCGGGGGCGCATTGACGCGCACGCTGAGGGTGTTGTCGGCGGTCGCCGAGTCGGTGCCGGAATCGTCGCGGACGGTGAGTTGCACCCGATAGGTGCCGGGCCGGCTGAAGGCGTAGGTGGTCTTCTGCCCGGTTCCCGTGTCGCCGTTGCCGAAATTCCAGTCCCAGGTCAGCAGGCGGCCATCGGGGTCGCTGGAGGCGGAGCCGTCGAACACCAGCGGCTCGCCGATGGCCGCCGACTGGTCGGCGCCGGCGACCGACACCGGCGGGGCATTGACGACGATGGTGGTCGTGGCCGAGGCCTTCGAATTGGGCAGCCCGGCATCGTCCGCGACAGTCAGCTGGACAATGTAGGTGCCGGGCCGGTCATAGGCATGGGTCGGCTGGGCGTCGGTGCTCCGCGTGCCGTCGCCGAAGTCCCATTCATAGGCCGTGATCCGGCCATCGGCATCGAAGGATTGGCGGCCATCGAAGGCGATGGTCTCGGCCACCGAGACGCGCCTTGCGGGGCCTGGGACCGCGACCGGTGTTGTGTTGACGACGATCGAGGCCTCGGCGGTGTCGGCGCCGCAGGGCTGGCCGGAGCCGTCATCGACCGTCAGGCTGGCGAGGTAGCGGCCCGGCTTGTCGAACCGCCGGCCCACCCGGGCTCCCTCCAGCGTGGCGCCGTCGTTGAAGCGCCAGGTCAGGTGCCTGATCGGCAACCGGCCCGCGACCGATGCGCTGCCGTCGAACGCGACATCGGCGCCGACCGAGGCGGAGAGCGGGGCCGCGATGCTGGCTTCCGGGGGCACCGGGACGTCGACCTCGACAGCGGTCGCGGCACCGTCGCCGATCCTGGCGGAGGAGCCGAGGATCTCCAGCCGGGTCTTGTACCGGCCCGGCGCGCTGTAGTCGTGGCGGACCAGCGGACCTTCGGCGCTGGAACCGTCGCCGAAATCCCATCGGTAGGCGAGGGTCCCGCCCTTCGGGTCCGCAGACCGGCCGGCGTCGAAGGAGATCGACCCGCAGGCCGCCAGGTCGGACCGGTCGATCGCGGCCTTCGGCCGGACCAGGGCCGGCCAGAGCCTCACCGGAAGCTCGAACCGCACCGGGTTGCCGGCGCCGTCGGCGATCATGAAGGTGGCATCGTTCGGCATCTCCACGCCGCGGCCGAATTCGAGCGCCGCCTGCGCCCCGCCCAGGCCGGGGGGAACGGGGATCTCGTCGGCCCGCCACTCGTCCTGGCCGGAGGCCTTGAGCGGGACCGACGTGAACGCCGTCGTCAGGTCGAGGGACCCGAAGGCCAGATCGAAATTGTGCACGACCAGCCGGTCGGCCTCCGCCGGCGGGCGGAACCGCAGCTCGGCGAAGGATTTTTGATCGGGGACGCGGACCACCGGCCGATACGCGAAGATCTCCAGCCCTTCGGGCTGCAAGGACCGCGCCTCGCGGGCGCTCACCGCGACGTCGTAGACATTGCCGGCCGCCCCCGCCACGCCCTGCACCAGCAGGCGGAAGATCCGGCGCCCGGCGACGGCGTCGCCCTGGCGCGGATCGACGACGGCCACCGTCTTCCATTGGCCGATCGCATCCGGCTCGTCGGCGAAGACCTTCTCCGCGATCAGCGTGCCGGCAGCCGCCTGCTCCGGCGGCGGCACGGCGGGGACGAGCGGGGGGAGAAAGAAGGCGCCGGCGCCGCCGAACACCGCATAGCGGGTCCGGCTCGCCCCGGGCGGACCCACGGACTGGTCGTATTCCGCGCTGATCTCGGGGTCGAACACATTGATCCAGAGCCGCTCGGTCGAGTCCTCGGGCACGCTGATATAGATCGTCTGTTCGCGGTAGAAGTCGCCTTCCCGGGTGGCCGCCTTCGGGCCGTAGGTGATGAGGGCCGGTCTTTCATCGGCCCGCGCCGGGCCCGCCCATCCGCCCGCCAGCACGGCCACCGCAACCACGACCAGTGCCGCTCCCGTCCGACCCGTCCCCATGCTCATGCCCCGCCGTGCCTGCCCGAAACGATCTCCCGTTCAATCGATGCGGTAGGACTGCCGATTGCCGGCCGCATCCGTCAGCTCCACCGTCCTGACCGCCGCCGATTTCAGCGCGCCGCGGGGGATGGGAAGCGATCCCTGATAGGCCTGCGCTTCCCGGTTGAACCGCAGCACGGCATCCGCGGTTGCCGAGCCATAGCCCACGGTCGCCAGCGCGGTCGCCGCCAGCCCCGAGGCGTCGGAGGCGCGGATTTCGATCGCTGCGTAAGAACCGGCATCGCCGGCCTCGGGGGTCAGCTTCGCCGTCACCAGCCGGGGCGGATCCTTGTCGAGCGTGACCGTGAACCGGGCCACGTCGGTGTTGCCCAGCGTGTCGGTGGCGACCAGCTCGATCGGGTTGTCACCGGCGCGCAGGCTGACGATCTCATCGAAGCCGCCGTCCCTCAGCCCCACCTTGCTGCCGTTGATCAGGAGCGCCGCGTCGGTCTTGGCCACCTGGCCTTTGACGAACAGCGTTTCAGATGCGGTCAGGCGCGGCAACTCCTCCGAAAGAGTGATCGTCGGCTGCTGGCGGTCGACCGCGATCTCGATCTTCTGGGCGCTGCGGAAGCCCGACGGGGCGGTCACGACGACCGACAGCGCCTCCTCATCGGCGCCGAGGCCGATGTTGAGGGCGAAGCGGCCCGCAGGATCGCTGGCCGTCGATCCGCGCAGGGTGCCGTCGGCGCCGACGACGTCGATACGCGAGGCCGGCTTGGTGCGGCCGGCGAGGGACACGGTGTCGCCGGCGGCCAGCACCCGGCCGGCCGGATCCCGGGGAACCGACGCGTCCAGGACGACCGCCTCGGACCGGTCCGGCATGAAGCTGAACCGGCGCGAAAGCCGGGTGACGTTGCCGGCGGGGTCGGTGGCCACGATGTCGATGCGGTTGTCGCCCTCACTGGCCGTCACCGGCCCGGCAAACCGCCCGGCGGCCGTCACCTCGACCGGATGGCCGTTCACGGCGACCGCGGCGCCCGGTTCCGTCTCGCCCCGGACATCGAGCACGGCGTCACGTTCGATCGCTCCTTCCTCCGGCGTATCGATCCTCAGGAACGGCGCGACCTTGTCGATCGCCACGGTGAAGCGCCAGGGCGCGCTGCGCTCCCCCGGCAGGCCGAAGGCGTCCAGGGCCGAGACCCGCCAGTAATAGTCGCCGGGCGGCAATTGCTCGGCGCGATAGGCGGGCTTCTGCAGCCCGAATTCCGAGACGAGCATCGTGTCGAACGACTGGTCGGCCCCGATCTCGAGCCAATAGCCTCCGGCGCCCTCCGGGCCGGCCCAGGCGAGATCGACGGACGTGTTGTAGGCGATGTCGTCATTGGCCGGGGCGGAGAGGTCGGGCGGGTCGAGCACGTCGTGCTTCTCGCCGGCCTTGCCCCTGGCGGAGAGGACGAGCCCCTCGTTCCGCCCCAGCACGACGGTCTCGCCGCTGGTCGCGACCGAGACGGGACGATCGTCGTAATTGGTGAACTTGGCACCGGCACCGCCGCTGCTGACCCAGAAATCGCCGGATTCGATGCGGGCCTTGGCTTCGGGGATGTCGACGGCGAAGCTGGTGCGGTCGCTCTCGCCCGCGAGCAGGGCGTAGAAGTCGCCTTCGACCAGGCTGACCTTCGCTTCCTCATGCTTGGTCAGCGGGTCGTAGCGCATCTCCTGGATGACGGCGTTCGAATTGGCGTTGAGCCGCAGCCTGCTGGCGTCGCGGAAGGTCAGCTGCGCCGTCGATTCCGACAGGGTGCGGACCTTCTCCTCCTCCACCAGGACGGCGCGCAGCTGGGCGTCGTTCCAGGCCAGGTCCCTCGGCTTCTGGGCTTCGACCGATCCGCGCTTGTCGCTCAGCAGCGCTTCGGCCGCCTCGTCGCGCCGCTCTTCCGACAGGGCCAGGGCCTTCGCGGCTTCCGAATGGGATTCCAGCGCCAGCTCCTTGGCATCGCTCCAGGCGCGTTCGACGCGGCGGCCCAGCGCCCGGTCATAGAGATCGATGGCGCGGCCGATCTCATCCGGCGCGAAAAGCTGCGCGCCGGCGAGGTTGGCCAGCCTGATCTGGTCGGCGCAGCGGGCCAGGGCCCGTTCCGCGGCCGCGATCAGATCCACCGGTACCCGCAGCACCTGGCCCGGAGCGAGTTGCGCGACGGAAGCCAACTGGCTGGCCTTGAGAATCTCGGGCCAGAGATCGGGGTCACCCAGATATCGCTCGGACAGTTGCCGGATGGTCTGGTCCGGTTCGAGCCGGACCTCGATGGTCTCGGCCCGGGCGACCGGGACCGCAATCGCGAGGACAAACGCCACCACTGCCGGACCTTCGAGAACTGTCCGTTCGGCCCATCTGGCAAGGGCGGCGTAATCCAAGAAATTCCTCTTATGTTGGCGAAGGACCCTGGCGGACCCCCAAAAGCTCGCGTTTCGCTGGAGCAAACGGCTCGGGCGAAACGGTTTCTTTCATTTTATGTATCAACGATTTTCGTTAATTATCTCACTAAGTCGTAAAAGGTCAATCTGCAGAACTTCCTGGCGTGACAGCCGATCGGCGGTGGGATGTCCGCCATCCGGCGGTATCCGGCGGGACTATCGCAGCGGCAGCTCCGGCACCGCGCGCATGAAATGGTTCGGGCCGAGCGCCAGGATCTGGTCGCCGGCCCTCCGGCTGGCGGCGCGGATCGCCTCGGCCCTGGCCTGGAAGGCGCGGCTGCCCTGGCCGCGCAGCCGGACATCCGGGTCCGGCACGGCCGACAGCAGCAGCCGGGTATAGGGGTGCTGCGGCGCCCCGGTCACAGCGGCGGCGTCGCCCCATTCCACCATCTGGCCGGCGAACATCACCACCACCTCCTCGGCCACATGCGCCGCGGTGGCGATGTCGTGGGTGATGTACAGCATGGCCAGGCCGCGCGCCGCCTTGGTCTCGGCCAAGAGGCGCAGGATGTCGAGGCGGATCGAGACGTCGAGCATCGAGGTCGGTTCGTCCGCCACCAGGATCTCCGGCTCGACCGCCAGAGCCCGGGCGATGTTAACCCGCTGGCGCTGGCCGCCGCTCAGCTGGTGCGGGTATTTGATCGCGGTGATGTCGGGGTCCAGCCCGACCCAGCGCAGCAGCTCCGCCACCCGCGCCTCCACCGCCCTGGCCCCGGCGGCATGGCTGTGCAGCCTGATCGGCCGCGACAGGTGGTGGGCGACGTTGAACACCGGGTTCAGCGAGGCGAACGGGTCCTGGAAGATCATCTGCACGGCGCGGCGATAGGCCAGCTCGCCCGCCCGCCCGGACTGCTCCGCCACGTCGCGGCCGCGGAACCGCACCTGGCCCTCGGTCGGCCGGTACAGCCCGGCGATCAGCCGGGCGCAGGTGGTCTTGCCGCAGCCGGATTCGCCGACCAGCGCGATCGCCCGGCCCGGCTGCAGCCGGAAGGACACGTCGCGCAGCGCGGTCACCGTGTGATCGCCGGCGCCGAAGCGCATGCCGACGCCGTCGAGCTCGAGCAGCGGAGGGGTGCTCATGACGGCATCCTCTCCCGCACCGCCTCGGCGACGGTGGCCGACGGCAGCCGCGGGATCGCCTCCCACAGCCGGCGGGTGTAGTCGTGAAGCGGCGCCCGGGTGATCTGGTCGACCGGGCCCTGCTCGACGATCCGCCCCTGCAGCATCACCGCGATGCGGTCGCAGAATTGCGACATCAAATGCAGGTCATGGGTGATGAACAGGACCGAGAAGCCCAGCCGTTCCTGCAGCTCGCAGATCTGCTGCAGGATCTCGCGCTGGACCACCACGTCCAGCGCCGTGGTCGGCTCGTCCATGATGATCAGGTCGGGCTCCAGCGCCAGGCAGATGGCGATCACCAGGCGCTGGCGCATGCCGCCGGAGAACTGGTGCGGATAGTCGCCGACCCGCTTCGGGTCGATGCCGACCAGCCGCAGCATCGCCTCGGCCTTGGCCCGTCCTTCCGCCCGGCTGCAGCCGGTGTGCCGGTGCAGCACGTCGAAGAACTGGCGCTCGATCCGCAGCAGCGGGTTCAGCGAGTTCATCGCGCTCTGGAACACCATGCCGATGCGGCGCCAGCGCAGCCGCCGCAGCGCCGGCTCGTCCAGCATCATCAGGTCGGTGCCGTCGAAGCGGATCTCGCCCTGCCGGATCCAGGCCGGCGGCCGCGGCAGCCGGGTGATGGCATAGGCGATGGTGCTCTTGCCGCAGCCGGATTCGCCGGCCAGGCCGAAAATCTCGCCGCGGCCGATCTCGAAGGACACCCGGTCGACCGCGACGAAGGAGCCTTTGTCGAGCAGGTACTCGATCGTCAGGTCGCGGACCCCGAGCAGCGGCTCGCTCATGCCGGCTTCCTTTCGCGCCGGCGCCGGTCGACCAGGCGCAGCCAGCGGGTCAGGGCGGGGCCGGAGCGCAGCTGCGGGTTCGCCACCTCGTCCAGCGTGAAGTTGATCAGGGCGAGGCCGAGGCCCAAGAGGGCGATGGCGGCGCAGGGGGTCAGGATGTCCCACCACGCCCCGACCGTGATCGCGGACGAGTTCTGGGCGTTGTACAGCATCCGGCCCCAGGAGACGCTGAGCGGGTCGCCGAAGCCGAGATATTCCAGCGTCACCTGGGCGATCACGGCGTAGATGATGCTGCCGACCAGGTTGATGCCGATGATCGACGCCAGGTTGGGCAGGATCTCGACCCCGACGATGCGCCAGGTCGGCTCGCCCACCAGCCGGGCGGCCAGCACGAACTCACGGTGCCGCAAGGTCAGGGTCTGGGCCCGCGTCACTCGCGCCCCCCAGGGCCAGGAGGTCAGCGCCACGATGGCGACGATGGCGCCGGTGCCGGCATTGCCGAGGAAGGCGGCCAGCACGATCAGGAGCGGCAGGTTCGGGATCACCAGGACGACGTTGGTGGCCAGGTCCAGCACCTCGTCGACCTTGCCGCCGCGATAGCCGCCGATCAGCCCGATCGCGGTGCCCAGCACGGTGATCACCACGCCGCCGACCAGGCCGACGGCCAGCGAGGTGCGGGCGCCCCAGATCGCCTGGCTCAGCACGTCGCGGCCGATCCGGGTGGTGCCCAGCAGATGCTCGGCGCTGGGCGCCTCATGCGGCCGGCCGACGCGGGCGACCGGGTCGTAGGGCGCGATTGCCGGCGCCAACGCGGCGATGACGACGAAGGCCAGGACGATGGCGAGGCCGATCGTCACCAGCTTGCGGCGCCACAGCATGTGGAGGAGCCCGGTCATGCCGCCTGGTCCCGCAGCCGCGGGTCCAGCCACAGATAGACGATGTCGACCGCCAGGTTGGCCAGCAGGGTCGCCAGCGTCATGATCAGCAGCTGGCCCTGGATCACCGGGTAGTCGCGCGAGATCGCCGCCTGGAACAGGGTCAGGCCCAGCCCCGGATAGTTGAACACGATCTCGGTGACGACCGACCCGCCGAACACGCTGCCCAGGGCCAGCGCCAAGTTGGTCAGGTTCGGCAGCACGGCGTTGCGGGCGGCGTAGCTGACCATCACGGCGCTCTCGCTCAAGCCCTTGGCCCGCGCCATGGTGACGTAGTCCTCGCCGATCACCGAGATCATGCTGTTGCGCATCGTCGCCTGGAAGTTGCCGACGAGGAACAGCGACAGGGTGGCGACCGGCAGGATGGCGTGCCAGGCGACGCTGCCGAGGAAGGCGAAGGACAGCTCGGGGTCCAGCGCCGGGTCCCAGGCATAGCCCAGCGGCAGCCAGCGCAGGCTGACGCCGAACAGGAACAGGGCGCTGACCGCGATCACCACCGGCGGCAGCGCCAGCAGCACCACGGCCAGCGGCGACATCACCCCGTCGAAGCGGCTGCCGCGGCGCCAGGCGGCGATGGTGCCGAGCAGGCTGCCCAGGGCGAAGCTGAACACGATCGATGTCGTCACCAGCAGCAGGGTCCAGCCGATCGACCGGCCCAGCACCTCCAGCACCGTCTGCGGGTAGTATTTGGTCGAGATGCCGAGATCGAGGCTGGCGATGCCCTTCAGGTAGTCCCAGAACTGTTCCAGCAGCGTCGCGTCGCCCTGGCCGAAGCGCATCTTGATCGCCTCGATCATCGCCGGGGTGGCGCGCTTGCCGAACTGGGCGATCATCGCCTCGACCGGGCTGCCCGGCATCAGCCGCGGCAGCAGGAAATTCATCACGATCGCGACCGCGAAGGCGATGGCATAGATCAGCAGGCGTCGATACGGAACGCGCATGCGGTGGTCCCTGCTGTTGGTTGAAGGCCACGCTTCGTCATCTAGGAGCCGAAAATGAGTCCCCCCTCCCCTCGCGGGAGGGGGGTAGGGGGAGGGGGTTGCCGATCAAGGAGACCAGGTGTCGCCCATCGGAATTGTCGGCATGCCGCCTCAGTCCCTCAGCCAGCTCTTCCGGCACGAACCCCCTCCCCCTGGCCCCCTCCCGCAAGGGGAGGGGGGACAAGGAGGGGATGGCCGCCAGCCCCTCCGCCTCAAATCCCTACTGCACCGGGCGCAGGGCCAGCAGGTGCAGGATGCGGGTGTGCACGCCGTCATGGTCTTCCGGCACCGCGAAGGGCTTCTCCGGCGTCGCCCAGCCGGTGAAGCGCTTGGTCGAGTACTGGTACCAGGTCGGGTTGTTGAACAGCGGGATCACCGGCAGGTCGGCGGCGACGATGTCCTGCACCTTGCCCATCAGCTCATGCTGCCTGGCGCTGTCGGTGGTGGCGCGGAACGCCGCCAGCGCCGCGTCCAGATCCGGGTTGCTGTAGCGCGCCGACCCGCCCTCGACCCGGCCGCCGCTCTTCGAATTGTAGGTGTCGTTGTAGAATTTGAACGGCGTCGCCCCATCCAGCGTCGAGCCCAGCCCGGCGTCGAAGCTGCCCGCCAGCATCGCCGTGGTCCGCTGCTCCAGCTCCGGCGTCTCGACCCCGGCGTCGATGCCGATGGCGCGCAGCCCCTCGATCGCGATCTGGCTGTCGTCGATCCAGTCGCTCCAGCCGTTCGGCACCAGGATCTTGAACGAGATCGGCTTGCCCGAAGGCGTGGTGCGCATCCCGTCGGTGCCCGGCTTGTAGCCGGCCTGGTCCAGCAGCGCCTTGGCCTTCTCGACGTCGTAGCCCATGAAGGCGTCCCACTGAGCCGAATCGGTCTTGCTGCGCCAGACCTCGAAGCGCGGCGGCAGGCCGCTGGCATGGGCATTGGCGGTCGGGTAGCCATAGCCCGCGACATTGACCATCGAATCCCGGTCCATCGCCAGGCTGACGGCCTGGCGGAAGGCCAGGTCGTTGAACGCCTCGCGATTGCCCGCATTCTCGGTCTTCAGGTTGAACATCAGCGAGACGGTCTCGGCCGGCGGCTGCCAGTAATGATGGTTGGCCGGGTCCGACGCGACATAGGTTTTCTCGATGTCCGGCAGGAACGAGCCGAACCAGTCGAGCTCGCCGCTCTGCGCGATCGCCAGGGTCTGGTCGTTGCCGGCGATCTGCGGGAATTTCAGGCAGTCGACCTTCAGCGAGGCGGCATCCCAGTAGTTCGGGTTGCGGCACTGCTCATAGACCTGGGTGGTGAAGCGCCGGATCTCGGTCATCGGGCCGGTGCCGACCGGGGTCTCGTTGGCGGTGGCGATCGGGTCGGGGATGGCCGACCAGACATGCTTCGGCACGATCGGCACGTCGCTGAAGGTCTCCGGGAAGGTCGAATCCACGCTCTTGAGATGGACCGTCACCGTGTGCGGGTCGACCACGTCGACCGACGCCACCGCATCGGCCATGCCATAGGCGTCGACCGCCGGGTTGCCGCGCGCCAGCTCGATCGAATACTTGACGTCCTCGGCGGTGAAGGGCTGGCCGTCGGACCATTTCACCCCGTCGCGCAGCTGGTAGGTGATCGCCTTCAGATCGTCGGAGAAGGTGAAGCCCGTGGCCAGCCGGTAGTAGGGCTTGCCGCCCTCCATCGGGTTGAAGATCACCAGCGGCTCGTAGACCAGGTCGATCGTGCTGGCGCGGCGCGAGCCGAGGTTGAACGGGTTGAAGTTGCGCACCCAGGCGCTCTGCTCCTCCATGTGGAGCGTCAGCACGGTCTCGGCGACGGCCGTGGCCGGCGCGCCGAGCGTCAGGGCGGCGAGGATCGTAGCCTTCCAGAACTGCATGTTTGCCTCCCTCCGGCAAATGTGGTCCCGACCGCTTTGGGCTTTTCTTCATTCATTTCGAATTAATCGTGATCCCAGCCCAAACCGCTTGTCAAGAGTGGACTAGACCACTGGGTTCAGAAGCGCCTGGAAGCGGGGCGCCCAGGTGCGCGCGATCGGCTCGGTGGCCGCGCCGATGGCGACCGCCCAGGGGCCGGCGGTGCCGATGATGATGCGCGGATGGGTCCGCCCCGGCCGGTCGGCGAGGGACGGCAGCAGCGGTTCCATCGCCGCGCCCAGCCGGGCCAGCAGCGGCTCGGAGAACTGGCCGCCCAGCAGGATCGCCTCCGGGTCGAACAGCGTCTCCACCAGATGCACCGCGGCGCGCAGCCGGCCGGCGGCCATCCCGATCCACTGCGCCAGCGCCGGCTCGTTGCGCTTGCGGATGCCTTCCAGCCGGTCGTGCAGGTCGGTCATGTCGGGGTCGAGGCCGAGATGGCGGGCGACCGCGGTCAGCGACACCAGCTCCTCCAGCGACGCATCCGGCATCCCGGGCGGCGGCGGGCCGCCGAACATCGCCGCCGGCAGCGTGCCGATCTCGCCGGCGTTGCGGGCGGCGCCGCGGATCACCTCGCCCTCGATCACGATCGCGGCGCCCAGCCCCTGGCCGATGAACAGCTGCACGAAATTGTCCAGCCCGCGGGCGGCGCCGACCATGCGCTCGCCGATCGCGGCCATGCGCGCATCGTTCTCCAGCGTCACCACCAGCCCGGTGCGTTCAGTCAGATCCGCGACATAGTCGTTGGCCGAAGAGATCCAGGCGGCGGGCCGGCCGGCGACCGAGGGCAAGGGGGTGCCGAAGGGGCCGGGCATGGCCAGGCCGATGCCGAGCAGCCGGCCGGGCGCGGTGGCGTCGATCGCGGCCAGGTCGCGGCCCAGCTCGTCCACCAGCTCGGCCAGGGTCGCCTCGCGCGTCGCGGCGTCGCCGGCATGCAGCCAGCGCCTGGCCCGGCGCAGCGGCGTGCCGGACAGGTCCGAGACCACGCCGCGGACCTCGTGATGGTCGAGATGCAGGCCGATGGCGTAGCCGCCGTCCGGCCGGATGCGGTAGGGCGTCGGCGGCTGGCCGCGGCGGCCGGCCACCCGGTCGCCGGTCTCGACCAGCCCGGCGGCGGCGAAATCCTCGATGATGTTGGACACGGTCTGGGACGACAGGCCGGTGCGCCGCGCCAGCTCGGCGCGCGACAGCGGCCCGGACAGGCGCAGCAGGTCGAAGACGACGCGGCGGTTATGCGCGCTCGCCCCCTCCAGATTGGCGCCCGCGCGGCGCGCGGCGACCTCCCGCATCGCTTGTCCCGGTCAGTTGCTCAATCATTTAGATTTAATGCTTCCGATCTGGCAAGCGCGGGGTATGCGGCCGCGGCGGCCGCGGTCATTTCGCGTCGGGGGTCACCAGTTCGGTCTCGTCCGAATCGACCACGAACACCGCGAGCAGCTTGGACGGCTCGGTGTCGCTGGCATTGGCGCTGACGCCGTGATGGTCGCCGGGCATCTCGGTGAAGTTCTCGCCGGCCTTGTAGATGCGCACCGGCCCCTGGTTGACCTGGATCCTGACGGCGCCTTCCAGCACCGTGGCGTAGATCAGCGCCGACTTCGGATGGGTGTGCGCCGGCGAATAGCCGCCGGGCCCGTATTCGACCAGAACGCCCTTGACGCTCTTGCCCGGCACGTCCGGCAGGGCGTGCTCATAGACCAGCGTGACCCTGGCGTTCTTCGCCCCGGACTCCGCGGCGAGGACCGGGGCTGCGGGAATGGCGACGAGGAGGGCCGCGAGAATGGCGCGTTTCATGGCGGGATGTCCTTCAGGGGTCGTTGCCGCAAACGCTAATCCCGTCGCCCGCGCCGGTCGATTTGGGTGCGGGTCCAGTTTCGCCTATCCCGAGGTACAGGTGGCGCCGGCGCAGTGTCTGCCGCAGGTGAAGCCGACGCAGCCATCCAGGTCCGGTGCCGATGGTACCTTTTTCGGGCTCGCCGCGGCGGGTCGGCCAAACCCGATAGATACCGTCATGAAGGCTCTCTCTCCTGCGCGTTTCCGGCATTGCCGATACCCGACCGGGGGCAGGGCCGGTTCGTGGACAGGGCCTCTCGCCGCCTCTAGCGTGGCGCCGTTCCGAAGACCCGGGCGTCCAGGGGGACCAATGGCGGATCTAGCTGTCTTCTCCGGAACCGCGCATCCCGGCCTGGCGGCGGAGATCTGCGCCGCGCTGGGCGTGCCGCTGCTGCCGTCCAGGGTGCAGCGCTTCGCCAATGACTGCCTGCAGGTCCAGTTGCAGGCGAATTGCCGCGAACGCGACGTCTTCCTGGTCCAGCCGCTCAACCCTCCGGTCCAGGAGCATCTGGTCGAGCTGCTGCTGATGATCAACGCGGCCCGCGGCGCCTCGGCCTCGCGGATCACCGTGGTCATCCCGCACTACGCCTATGCCCGGTCGGACAAGAAGGATGCGCCGCGCATCTCGATCGGCGGCCGGCTGGTGGCGGATCTGCTGACCGCGGCGGGGGCCGACCGGGTCCTGACGGTCGCCCTGCATTCGCCCCAGGTGCATGGCTTCTTCAGCGTGCCGGTGGACCACCTCCATGCCCTCGGCGAGCTCGCCGGCCACTTCCGCCGGTACGACCTGTCCAACGCGGTCGTGGTCTCGCCGGACCTCGGCTATGCGAAGGAGGCCTCCGCCTTTGCGCGCAGGCTGGGCGCCGGCGTCGCCATGGGCGCCAAGCAGCGCTACGAGAACGACCGCGTCGAGATCAGCACCGTCATCGGCGAGGTGCGCGGCAAGGACGCCCTCGTCATCGACGACGAGATCGCCAAGGGCAGCACGGTGCTGGAGCTGCTGGGCCATCTCCGCCGCCAGGGCGCGCGGTCGATCCGCGTGGCCTGCACGCACGGGCTGTTCTGCGGCGGCGCGCTGGAGCGGCTGGGCGCCCAGGACGACGTGCTGGAGATCGTCTGTACCAACACCATTCCGGTGGACGGCGCCGAGCATCATCCGAAGCTCGCGGTCCTCTCCATCGCCCCCGCTTTGGCGGAGGCGATGCGCCGGATCCATGCGGGAGAGTCCGTCAGCGAGCTGTTTCACGACTAGGAGAGATGCTCGACCGGCAGGGTGAAGCTGTAGCCGACGCCGCGTTCGGTCCGGATCAGCCGCGGCGCGTCGGGGTCCGTCTCCAGCTTCCGCCGCAGCCGCAGCACCTGCACGTCGATCGACCGGTCGAAGATGTCCTCGTGCAGGCGCGTGGCCTGCAGCAGCTGCACGCGGGAGAGCGGCCTCCCGGGCGCTTCGAGGAAGGCGACCAGCAGCGCATATTCGCCCTTCGACAGGACGACCGGAGACCCGGCCGGATCGGTCAGGCGTCGGTGCCGGCGGTCCAGGATCCAGCCGCGGAAGCGACAGCGGCCACGGTCCTGCCCCGGGCCGGCGACGGATTGCCGCCGCCGCAGCACGGCCCGCATCCGGGCCACCAGCTCGCGCAGCCCGACGGGTCTGGTGACGCAGTCATCCGCGCCGAGCTCCAGGCTCAGGACGCGGTCGAGCTCGTCGTCCCGGGTGTCGCTGATGATGATCACCGGCACGTCGGATTGCGATCGGATCGCCTGCAGCGTCTCCAGCCCTTCGGCCCGGCCGAGATGCAGGTCCAGGATCACCAGGTCCGGCGCCCTGGCGGCCAGGTCGCGAAGCCCGTCCTGCGGGTTCGATCTCGTCCGGACCTGAAATCCGTAGCGGTCGAGGTAACCGGCGATCGAATCGACATTCACCGGATCGCCCTTGATGACCAGGATCTGATGGTCCCGCCCGGAACTCGCCAGGGCCGCTGTCGCCCTGATCGCCGGGAAATCTTTGCTCATGATCGCAAAAGCTCCACAGTCCGGAGTCGTGCGGTCCGCACTCGCTACGGCTCGCACCAGTCATTCGGCGATTTAGGGGAGGACGTTACGGTCCGAACTGTCGCACCACCGGCCATGCCGCATGGCATGGTCGATCTCGCCTCGCGCCAGCCCGGCCGAGCCGCTACTCCCCGAGCGTGCTCGTGAGCCAGCCGCGGAACCGGGCGGCTTCGGGGCGGCGCCAGCGGGCGGGGGTGGAGACCAGCCAATAGCCGAGGCCGGCGTCGATGCGGTCGGGAAAGGCGCGGACCAGCCGGCCGGATTGCAGCGCCTCGTCGACCAGCAGCGGCCAGGCCAGCCAGACGCCGTGGCCGGCCAGGGCCGCCTCGACCGCCAGCGACGCGTCGGGGAAGCGCCGGCGCGGATGGGCTGCGAGGGCCGGCCCGCCGGCCGCCGCCCAGGCATCCCAGCCGAACAGGCTCTGCTCGTCCTCGATCAGCGGCACCCCCGGGCCGGCGGCGGGATCGGCCAGGGCGGCGGCGATCGCCGGGCTGGCGACCGGGATCAGCGGCTGCGGCGCCACCAGCTCGGCCTTCAGGCCGGGCCAGCGGCCGCGGCCGAAGCGGATGCCGAGGTCGATGTCCTCGCGGTCGAACTCGACCAGCCGGCTGGTGGTGACCAGCCGCACCTCCAGCTCCGGGTGGCGCGCGGCCAGGCCGACCAGCCGCGGCACCAGCCATTTCGCGGCGAAGGCCAGGCCGCAGGTGACGGTCACGGTGCCGCGCTCCTGCGCCGTCGCCTCGGCCACCGCGGCGACGATGCGCTGGAAGCCTTCGCTCAGGCCCGGCAGCAGGCGCCGTCCGGCCGCGGTCGGGACCAGCCCGGCCTCGCTGCGCTCGAACAGGCCGAGGCCGAGCTGCTGCTCCAGCCCGCGCAGCCGGTGGCTCACGGCACTCGGGGTCACGCCCAGCGCCGCCGCGGCGCGCGACAGCGAGCCGAGCCGGCCCACCGCCTCGGCCGCCTGCAGCGCGTTCAGCGAGGGCAGGGCCATGTTGAGATTTCCTCAATACCGTTTGAACACATCTCGCTTGGATCCGCGGGCATTGCAACGAAATGATGCCACGAGATCCTGAGATTGGTTCAAGGTTGACCGCGTCATGACCACCGTCCCGTTTCGTCTGGTTGATGTCTTCGCCGACGCGCCGCTGGCCGGCAATCCGCTGGCCGTGGTGCCGGAGGCGGACGGGCTGGACGAGGCCCTGCTGCGCCGGATCGCGCGCGAGCTCAACCAGTCCGAGACCACCTTCCTGCTGGCGCCGACCCAGCCCGGCGCCGCGGCCCGGCTGCGCTCCTTCACCCCGGCCGGGGCCGAGGTCTCCGGCGCCGGCCACAATGCGCTCGGCGCCTGGTGGTGGCTGGCGGAATCGGGGCGGCTCGGTCCGCTCGGCGACGGCCTGGTGCTCACGCAGCAGCTCGGCGGCCGGGTCCTGCCGGTCGCGGTCGAGGCGCGCGGCGGAGCCCTTGTCTCGATCGGCCTGACCCAAGGCGAGCCGCTGGCCCTGGCGGAACACCCCGATCCGGCGGCGCTGGCGGCGGCGCTGGGCCTGCGCGGCGGCGACCTGCTGCCAGGTCCCCGCACGGTCTCGACCGGCGCGGCGCATCTCATGGTCCAGGCCCGCGACCGCGCCGCGGTGGCGGCGGCCAATCCGGACGCGGCCCGGCTGCTGGCGCAGCTGCGCCGGGCCTCGGCCCAGGGCTGCTACCTCTACAGCCTCGACCCGGTCGACCCGTCGGCCATCGCCCATGCCCGCTTCTTCAATCCGACCGTCGGCCTGTGGGAGGATCCGGCGACCGGCAGCGCCGCCGGCCCGCTGGCCTGGCACCTGGCCTCGCGCGGCCTGGCGCCGTCGGCCGGCGAGGTCGCGATCGAACAGGGCCACGCCCTCGGCCGGCCCAGCCGGATCGCGGTGCGGCTGGCGGACGGCAAGGTCGAGCTGCGCGGCCGCTGCGTCACCGTCGCCGGCGGCGCGCTGCATCTTTGATTTTCACCGAAAGGACAGACCATGATCGGAACCCGCATCTTCACCGGCTCGCCCTATGAGGACCGCGCCGGCTATGCCCGCGCCGTGGTGGCCGATGGCTGGATCTTCGTCTCCGGCACCACCGGCTTCGACGCTGCCGACTTCTCCTTCCCGGAGGATGTCGAAAGCCAGTGCGAGAACTGCTTCCGCAACATCGCCTGGGCGCTGGGCCAGGCCGGGGCGGGGCTGGAGCATCTGGTGCGGGTGGTGATCTACGTCACCAGCCAGGCCGAGTTCGAGCGCATCGTGCCGATCATCCGCCGCCACTGCGACGCCGCCCGCCCGGCCAACACCACGATCTTCGCCCAGCTGGTGCAGCCGCATATGCGGGTCGAGATCGAAGCCACGGCCCGAGTGCCGGCCAAGGGGTGAGCAAAAAAAGAAGTCCCCCCCTCCCCTCGCGGGAGGGGGTAGGGGGAGGGGGGTCTCGCCGTCAAGACCGGCCTGGACCGTGGCGATCCAGCTCTGACGGCGAAGTCTGCCCTTTGCCCATTCGCGCGCGGACGCGCGCAGACCCCTCCCCCTGTCCCCCCTCCCGCAAGGGGAGGGGGGACTAAAAAGGAACGGGCTTCAGCTATTTTTGAAAAGGTCTTGCCAGCGGGAGAGGCAACACCCCGTCAGGGAGCACCCGCTTCCTCGATATGGCGCAGCAGCGGCGCCCAATCCTCGCGCAGCTCCTCGGCGCGGCGGCCGCGCAGGTCGAACACGCTGAGGCCGTCAATCGCAGCCTCGGTATAAGCGGTGCTGTCGCGGATGCGCGACACCACCGTGTGGCCCAGCCCGCCGAGGAAGGTGTCGAGCTGTGCCGCCGCCCGGGTGCGCGACCGCATCCGGTTGCCGATGATGGCCACCGCGGCGCGGCTCTTGCGGATCGGCTTCAGCTCTTCCAGCCGGTCCAGGAAGCGGCGGGTCGCCGCCTCGTCGAAGGCCGAGGGCAGCACCGGCAGCACGATCACGTCCGCGATCTTCAGCAGCGACTCGACATCCTTCATCTTCAGCGCTGCCGGCGCGTCGATCACCAGACGCTCGGCATCCTTCGGCACGGCGAAGTCCGACTTTGCCCAGTCCAGCCCGGCCAGGGCCGGAGCGGTGTCCGGCCGCCGCTTGGCCCAGTCCAGGCTGGAATGCTGGCGGTCGACATCGGCGAGGATGGTGAAATGGCCCTGCCCGGCGAAGGCCGAGGCCAGCGTCGTCGCGATCGTGGTCTTGCCGCAGCCGCCCTTGGTGTTCGCGACGAGCACGGAAATCATGCCGGCATCCTCTTTCTGGCCTCAATCCAGCGAGCCGATGAACGGATCAATGAGCTGAGCGCAGGTGAACCCAAACTGTCATGCCCGGGCTTGACCCGGGCATCCAGAGAGCGTCGAGACCCTCTGGATTGCCGGGTCAAGCCCGGCAATGACAATAGAGAAAACATTCTCTTCTGGAGGACTGACCCTCCGATCCACCTCGACGGAGAGTCCGGCCATCGGGCTCACTCGCCCCTGGTCCAGAACGGCCTGACGGACCGGAAGGCGTCCCACTGCGCCAGCAGCTCCGGCTCGGTCGATTCGGCGCCGCGGGCATGCCAACCCAGCACCATGCCGGCGGCGCGGTGCAGCCCCGGATCGGCGGAATCGGCGGTCACGCGCTGCAGCAGCGCCTCGGCGGTGGCGACGTCGTTGAGATGGCCGAAGGCGTCCTGCAGCTTCGACAGCTGCGAGGCGAAGGGCTTGGCCCGCTTCTCCGGAAACAGCGGGCGGAAGAAATCCATGGCGTAGCGCAGCCGCTTCAGTGCGATCCGCACCTCGTGCCGCTGGTGCGGATCGAGCTGGCCGAGATGCCGGCCGCGGGTCGCCACCCTGCGATGCGCCTGGGCGATCAGCCGCCCGGCCAGCCCGTCGATCGGCTCGACCAGCGCAGTCAGCGTCGCGGTCGAAGCATGGTCGCGCCAGCCGCGCCGCTCCAGCCACTCGCCCAGGGTCAGGTGCAGCCGGGCGCAGCGCGGATCGGCCAGGGCCTGGCGCACCGCGGCGTATCCGGCCTCGCGCTGGCGCTGCGCCGCGGCGCGCAGGGCGCCGATGCCGGGATCGTCCGGCCGCAGCGTGTCCAGGGGCTCGACTGTGGCGCCCAGGAAGACGTCCCAGTCGCGCGCCGCGCCCAGCGCGCCGGCCAGCCATTTCGATTCGTCGCGCAGCCAGTCCAGCGTCGGCGAAGGCACCGTCTTCTTGAACAGGGTCAGGGCCGAGCGCAGCCGGCGCAGCGCCACCCGCATCTGGTGCACGCCGCCGGGGTCGCCGCCATCCTCCGCCGCCGCCTCATTGGCGGTCCAGTGCCGCAGGCAGCGCGCCAGCACGGTGGCGATCGCCTCGTCCACCGTCATGCGCGAGGTCACGGGCGTCTTCGGGTCGTACATCACCCCGGGCGGGCGGCGCACCACCAGGCGGTAGCCGCGCTCCGCCTTGGTCACCTCGCTGACCCGCAGCGGCACCTCGTCCAGGAAGGACAGCGCCAGCCGGTACAGGGCGGCGGCGCGGCCCTCCTTCAGCTCCAGCTCGATCTCGGCCACCGGGTCGCTGGCGTCGCGGGTCTCGATCGTGCCGGTGTCGAAAGCGCATTCGACCACCGCGTCCGGCAGCGACAGGATCCGGGCCTCGCGCTGGATCCGTGAGGTGAACAGATGGGTCAGCGCCTCGACCGGCACGCCGTCCAGCAGCGCCTTGGCCTCCGGGTCGTCGAAGGCCTCGGGCGCCGGCACCATCGCCGGCAGCGCCACCTCCCACTCGCCGCGGGCCAGGCCGTCGCCCTGGCGCTCGGTCTTCAGCGTCTGGACGAAGCGGTGGCCGATGCGGCGCACCCGCAGCGTGATGCCGCGGCGCTGCAGCGCGCAGTCCGGCGTGTCGTAGTAGAAGGAGGTCAGCGACCGGGTGGTGCCGGGCCCGGCCGCGATCCGCGACAGCATGTCGGCGGCGCGCAGCCGGTCGAGATCGGCCGGCGCCACGCGCAGCTTCAGCTCGATCTCGACGGGGGCCTCGGGGGGCAGGCCGCTCCCGCTGGGCTGCTCGTTCGGCCGGCCGGGCTGAACGGTCGACATCGGCATCTCCCGGCTCACGACGTCCGCGACGTCGGGACCCCCGTACCTATCCTAAAACGCGGCGTCCGAGTATCCCCAAAAAGGTCTTAGAACGCCGCGCCGGAGAAGCTGTCCGGTGCCGATTCCACGACGGTCGGGCCGGACGGCTCCGCCTGCAGCACCGCCAGGCCGCGCTGCACCAGCCCGTTCGGGCCGAAGCGGAAGATGCCGTCGATGCCGACGAAGCCGTTCGGGTCCTGCAGCGCCGTGGTGTTGAACGGGTTGCCGCCGGAGGACGGCTGGCCGGCCAGCGACGCGGTCAGCGCCACCGCGTCATAGGCCAGCGTCGCCAGCCGCGGCGGCGGGCCGCCGAACTGCTGGGCATAGCGGCTCTCGAAATCGGCGCGGCGCGACGGGTCGGGCGAGGCGTACCAGGCGCCGGCCAGATAGGGCTGGCGGTTGACCTGCGGGTCGTCCCACTGCCCGGTGCCCATCAGCTTGGCGGTGATGCCGGAATAGCCCAGCATCGGCGCCACCACGCTCAGCCGGCTGCCGACATCGGCCACGATCACGGCGTCGACCTGGGTCGCCTGCAGCTTCTGCTGCAGCTCCGTCGGGTCGGACAGCTTGCTGTCGTACAGCTCCACCACCGGCGCTTCGACATTGTATTTGACGGCGGCCTCGCTCAGCGCCCGGCTGACGATCTGGCCATAGGCCGATCGCGGCGCCAGCAGGGCGAACCGGCGCATGCCCTGGCTGGCGCCGTAGCCGACGATGCGGTCGATCGCCTGCTGCGGCAGGAAGCTCATCAGGAACACGTTGCCGCCGGCCTGGGCGGTGTCGGTGCTGAAGGCGACGACGTTGATGCCGGCCGCGCGGGCCTGCTGCGCCACCGGCCCGACCGACTTGCTGAACAGCGGCCCGAGGATGATGTCGGCGCCCTGGGCGATCACCGATTGCGCGGCCTGGCCGGCGGCGTTCGGGCTGTCGCCGGTGTCGCGCGGCAGCAGCTCGACCTGGGTGCCGGTGTCGAACACCGCCATCTGCGCCGCGCGCTGCATCGCCTCGCCCAGCGCGGCGCTGCCGCCGGACAGCGGCAGCAGCAGCCCGACCCGCAGCACCCCGTCATCCGGCCGGGTCGGCGCGCCGGACACCGTCGGCGCTTGCGTGATCGGGGTCGGCCTCGCTACGGTCTGGGCACAGGCGGCGAGCGCCGCAGCCATCGCGGCGGCGCCTGCAAGACGCATGAGGCGGTTCAGCCTCGACCGACTCCGGCCCATCGATCCCCCTGCGACTGTCGCTGATATTGTCACGGACGCCCCCTCACTCTCGACCATCCAGCAGCGCCGGGCAGCGGCGGCCCTCTGCCGCCGACCCTACCGGCGCTGCATCGCCGAGTAAACCGGCACCGGGCCTGTATCTGACGGCGGTCCCGATCGGCAATGCCGGCGACATAACGCTCCGGGCGCTGGATTTGCTCCGCAATGCCGACGCGATCGCCTGCGAGGACACCCGCACCACCCGCAGGCTGATGTCGATCCACGGCATCGGCACCAGGCTGATCCCCTATCACGAGCACAACGCCGCCGAGATGCGGCCGCTGATCCTGGGCCGGATCGCCGAGGGCCAGGCCATCGCCCTGGTCTCCGACGCCGGCATGCCGCTGATCTCCGACCCCGGCTACAAGCTGGCCCGGGCGGCGCGGGACCAGGGGCTGGCGGTGACCTGCCTGCCGGGTGCCTCGGCGCCGCTGGTCGGCCTGCTGCTGTCCGGCCTGCCGTCCGACCGCTTCCTGTTCGCCGGCTTCCCGCCGCCGAAATCCGCGGCCCGCCGGACCTTCCTGGCCGAGCTGGCGCCGATCGCCGCCACCCTGATCCTGTTCGAGGCGCCGCACCGGCTGCCGGAGTGCCTCGCCGACCTTGCGGCGGTGCTGGGCGACCGCGAGGCGGCGGTGACGCGCGAGCTGACCAAGCTGTTCGAGGAGGTGCGGCGCGGCCCGCTGCCCGAGCTGGCGGCGCATTACGCCGAGGCCGGGCCGCCCAAGGGCGAGATCGTCATCGTCATCGGCCCGCCCGGCGCAGCGGCGCGGCCGAGCGAAGAGGATCTGGCCGGCCAGCTCCGCCGCGCCCTGGCGGGCATGAGCCTGCGCGACGCGGTCGAGGCCGTGGCGGCGGCGACGGGGCAGCCGAAGCGTGAGGTCTACCGCCTGGCGCTCGACCTCGCCGGCGATGAAACGGGCTGACGGCCCCAAGGACGGGCCCCGCCGCCGGGCCGAGGCCTTCGGCCTCAAGGCCGAGCGGGCGGCGGCGTGGCTCTTGCGGGCCAAGGGCTGGCGCATCCTGGCGCGGCGGCTGAAGACGCCGCTCGGCGAGGTCGACATCGTCGCTCGGCGCGGCCGCATCGTCGCCTTCGTCGAGGTCAAGGCCCGCCCCGACCTCACCGCCGGCCTGCTGGCGCTGCAGCCGCGCCAGCGCGAGCGCCTGCAGCGCGCCGCGACGCTGTTCCTGGCGCAGCAGCCGCGCTACGCCCGCGACCACGACCTGCGGTTCGATCTGGTCGTGGTGCGGCCCTGGCGCTGGCCTGTCCATATTGCCGACGCCTGGCAGGTCGATCGGTAGCAGGGCCATCGGGTGAGCGAGCATATCTCTACAAACTGTCATGCCCGGGCTTGACCCGGGCATCCAGAGATGTCGAAGCCGCTCCGGGTGGCCCTGGATTGCCGGGTCAAGCCCGGCAATGACAGAAGGGGGGGTGGTTCGGAGATTTCACCCGGCAGCCGGTTCGATCGGTAGTGGCATCCATGGCGGGATCGGGCTAAGTCAGGATCATGGACCCGACGATCCAGTCGATACTCGACCGCGCCGGCGCTCAGCCGGACGACGCCATCGATCTCGCCGAGGCGGCGCTGGCGCTGGCGGCGCTCGACCGGCCGCGCGGCGTCGGCTTCGATTGGTACCGCCGCCATCTCGACCAGCTGGTCGGCGACGTGGCGCGCGGGGCGGAGGAGATGACGCCCTCCGAGGCCCTGACCGCGGTGCTGGCCCGGCGCTGGGGCTATGCCGGCGACGTCGACAGCTATGACGACCTGCAGAACGCCAACCTGATGCGGGTGATCGACCGGCGGAAGGGCCTGCCGGTGACGCTCGGCATCCTCTATCTCCACGTCGCCCGGGCCCAGGGCTGGACCATGGTCGGGCTGAACTTCCCGAGCCATTTCCTGGTCCGGCTCGACGCCGGCGGCAGCCGCACCATCCTCGACCCGTTCCATGCCGGCATGCATCGCGGCCCGGGCGAGCTGCGCGACCTGCTGAAGGCCGTGCTCGACGCCGGCGCCGAGCTGACGCCCGAGCATTACGAGCCGGTGTCGGACAGGGACATCCTGCTCAGGCTGCAGAACAACCTGAAGGTCCGCCACATCCGCGCCGGCGATTTCGCCAAGGCGCTGTCGGTGATCGAGGCGATGCGCCACGTCGCCCCGCTGCACGCGCCGCTGCTGCGCGAGGCCGGCATCCTCTACGCCCGGCTCGGCAACATGCGCGCGGCGATCGACGCCCTCGACCGCTACGTCTCCGCCCCCGGCGAGCCGGATGTCCAGCGGCACGAGGCGGCGATCCTGCTCCAATCCTTCCGCACCAGCCTGAACTGAGTCCGAGCATGAGCAGTCTTGCCGTCGCCATCCAGATGGACCCGATCGAGACCATCGACATCGGCGGGGATTCGACCTTCGCCATGGCGCTGGAGGCCCAGGCGCGCGGCCACCGCCTGTGGCACTACCTGCCGCGGGCCCTGTCCCTGCGCGACGGCCGCCTGACCGCCAGGGCCCGGCCGCTGACGGTGCAGGCCGTGCGCGGCGCCCACCACAGCTTCGGCGAGGCGGAGACGCTCGATCTCGGCACCGTCGACGTCATCCTGATGCGCCAGGACCCGCCCTTCGACATGGGCTACATCACCGCGACGCATCTCCTGGAGCATGTCGCCGACCGCGTCCTGGTGGTGAACGACCCGAAGGAGGTGCGCAACGCGCCGGAGAAGCTGCTGGTCACGCATTATCCGGAGCTGATGCCGCCGACCCTGATCACCTCCGACCGCGACGAGATCCGCGCCTTCCGGCGCGAGCATGGCGACATCATCGTCAAGCCGCTCTACGGCAATGGCGGCGCCGGGGTGTTCCGGATCCGGCCGGACGACGAGAACCTCGTGGCGCTGCTCGAGGTCTATGAGCGGATGTACCGCGAGCCGATCATGATCCAGCGCTATTTGCCGGAGATCCGGCAGGGCGACAAGCGCATCATCCTGGTCGAGGGCGAGCCGGTCGGCGCCGTCAGCCGCATGCCGGCGGAGGGCGAGTCGCGCGCCAACCTGCATGTCGGCGGCCGGGCGCAGAAGACGGTGCTGACCGAGCGCGAGCGCGAGATCTGCGCCCGCATCGGCCCGGATTTGCGGGCCACCGGCCAGATCTTCGTCGGCATCGACGTGATCGGCGACTACCTGACCGAGATCAACGTCACCTCGCCGACCGGCATCCACGAGATCAACCGCCTGGACGGGGTGAAGATCGAGGCCCTGCTGTGGGACGCGATCGAGGCGCGCCGGGCGGGGATGAAGGGGTAGGGCGCCCGGCCGGCGATCCGCCCGCGGCTCGTGCCCTTCTCCGACACGGCCGGGCTTGCTCGATCTTGCTTCCCTCGCTTGCAAGACCTTTTCAGAACGCCCCTCCCTCGCCGTCATTGCGAGGACAAGTCCCGCCAAGTGGGAGAAGCTGCGACGCCGGCCGCCCGCGCACTTCGCGAAGGCCGGCGTCCCGGATCAGGTCAGACCGCTTCCCGGCGCAGGGTGATGTCGAAGGCGCCGTCGTTGTTGGCGAACTCGCCCGCACCGCCGATGTCGTTGTAGCGGAAGACGACCTCGCCGTCGGCCGGGGCCTCCCAGTCGAGGGCGCCGGTGCCGATGTAGGACAGGCTGGAGCCGATCTGGATCAGCAGGGCGCCCACGGTGATGGGCAGCAGGTACTTGCTCTCCATCTGCGTCTGGTACGGGTGGTTCTTGTCGCCCTGCGGCCCGTGCCAGGGCCAGTCGGGCCCGACCTTGGCCCAGCCGGAGGCGAGGATGCTGAGGCGGTCGCCCTTCTTCACCGTGATGCCGGTCTTGATGCCCGCCTCGTTCCTGGCCGAGAGCTGTCCCTGCCAGGGCGCCGGGCGGCCGGCCGGCGTGTCGCCTCCGGCCTGGCCACCCTCGATCTCGTCGGCTTCCTTCTCCTTGTCCTTGATGCTGTCCTCGACCGGCACCTGGCTGGCGCAGATGGCGTCCTGCAGCACCTTGCTGAAATCGGCCAGGCCCTGGGTGTTGATGTAGTATTGGCCGCCCGTCCGCAGGGCCAGGCGCTTGTACTCCGCGGTCAGGGCCGCCGCCTGCTCCGCGGTCGGCTGGGCCGGCAGCGTGGTCTGGTAGGCGTGGACCTTGACCTCGTTCTCGACCGCGGCCGCGATCGCCCGGTCGGTCAGCTTGACGGCCTTGGCGCCGATGGTCAGGCCGCCGCCGTCCAGGCTCTCGTCGCCGAGCACGAACAGGGCGCGCTCGGCCCCGTCCCGCCAGTCGAAATGCCGGCTGACATCGACCACGGTCTGGGCGATCTGCTCCTGGGCGCTGGAATCCTTCGCCCCGCCATGCGCCCGGGCGGCCAGCTGGGCGGCGTCGGCGCCGATGCCGGTCAGGTATTGCCGGGCGGTCTTGGTGAACTCGGTGGTGGCGAAGGTGCCCTCGATGCCGAGGAACTGCACCCGCAGGTCGGACGGGCAGGCCTTCTTGGCGTCCGCGATCGCGGTGACCATGCCCTTGCTCAAGGCCTCGGCCTCATCCTTCATCGAGGCGCTGGTGTCGATCAGGACCACCAGGTCGACCTTCTTGATCGGATCCGGCATCTGTCTCTCCTCTTCGCTGGTGAACACGGTCTCTCCGTAGGGCACGGCTTCTCCGAAGCCCGCGCCGCATAGTCCTCGGCCGAGCCGCAGGGGCTCGACGAACATGGCTGCGACCTGTGCGCATGCTCCCGCAATCCGCGGTTGCCGGGCCGGCGACCTTGGCCCGCGACATCGATCACCGGGCGAGAGGCGCTGGCGATATTGGCGATGTCCCGGATCGCCGAAGGCACAAGGTCTCTACAGGGGCCGCCCCGCATGGTGGGTCTGGCGGCTCGCTAGTCGCATTCGAATACGGTTGCCATTCGCCAGAATTCCGGCGTCGAAGGTCGATGCCATTTTCTGGAAATTCTCTCTCGAACAGAGCTTCTATATAGTAGTGTCCACCAATAGGACTTGAGTCAACACATCAAATGACAAAAAATATCTGGGATGCGACTCAATTTTGGGGGACGTTTTGGTGGATTTTTCTAGCCATTTTACCTGAACTGCAGATTGCGGAATTGTTGCGGCCATCCCCGGCGCGGTAGGCGCTTGCCGCTTCGGCCAGCCTCTCGCCATCGGCCGCCAGCCGCTCGACCGCGACCCAACGGTTCCAGTCCGGCGCGATGCTCCAGCCGGCCTCCCCGGGATGGGCCTGGGGCAGGCGATAGTGGAACACCGGGCGGGCGGCGATCTTCTCATAGGGCAGCTTGGCCCGCACCCGCGCCGGGTCCAGGCCCAGCAGCAGCGGCAGCAGGTCGAGGCCGCGGTCGCGGGTGGGGTTGGCAGCCAGGTAGTCGTCGATCAGCCCGGCCTGGTCCGGCCGGTAGCCGGGCGCCGCGATCCGGTGCAGGAAATCCGGCGGATAGGGCGGCGGCAGGTGCCGTTCCAGGCGCGGCTGCCCCTGCGCGATCTCCCGCCGCAGCCGCGATTCCATCAGCCCGAAGGCCAGCATCACCGCGGTGATCCGCGGCAGGTCGGCGGCCGGCGCGTCGATGTTGAAATGCAGGCCCAGCGACCCGAACAGGGTGGCGCCGCGGCCATGGGCCCCGGCCGCGCGCAGCAGGTCGAGGATGCGGTCGACCTCGCCCAGCCGCTCGGCCGGCAGCGGCGGCACGATCAGCTCGCGCGGCACCGCGCCGGACACCAGCCATCCCAGCCCGGCGGCGGCCTTCGGCCCGATCCGCACCGGCAGGGTCATGCCGTGGCGCTGCGGATGGGCGTAGCGCAGGTCCAGCTCCACCGCCAGGTCGCCCAGGGTGCTGCCCCGCACCGCGAAGGCATGGGCATCCTCCGCGACCACCTCGCCGCCGACGCCCGCAACCAGGGCCCGCGCCGCGTGGCGGGCGGAGGGGCCCATGAACTCGAGCTCGACGCCGACCAGGCGCGGGGGCTCGGGCTGAGGGACGGGGAGCGGGTGGAAAGAGGCGGATTCAATGGGCGGCACGGGCCGTCGGGATCCCTTGGTTTCGAGCGAGGGCTCCCGGCTCATATGGGGAGCGGGTGCGCGCAGCAAAGGCGATGAAGGGTTTCGGCAAATGGGGGCCGTCTGTCTTGGTTCGTCTATCGCGGGCTGAAGGGCGCCATAGGCAGACTCCCCAGCGGATCATCGAGAGCGAAGGGTCGTGTCGCCCCGTTCAGCCGACGCATGTTCGGATCGAGGATTGGACGTATTTGCATCCGTCGGTGTCGGCCACTTGGTCACCTCCGCTTGGTTGCCCGGTGTCGCGCAGGCGGCCAACGGCCAACCGGCGGGTCCGCACACAGGCCTGGAGCCGAGATGATATTCGTTCTCTCAGTCAACGGCGGACCGCACCGTATTTGCCAATCGCGCAAGTAAGGCAACCAGCTCCGCTTGCCGATGGGTATCGGTCTTCGCAAAGATCGCCTTCAGTTGGTTGCGAGCGGTCTCGTAACAAATTCCCAGATGATCGGCCGCGGATTCCAACCGCGCGCCCGATGAAATCTCACTTGCCAGGCGTGCCTCAGCCCTTGTCAGGCTGAAGCATGTACGGAGAGTGGCTTCCGGTGCGTGGGGAATGGAATCTGGATCGACAATTATGACGACAGCCTTGCAGGGTGCGAGCGCATTGTATGACACAGCGCTAAGGCGGAGCGGATGAGCAAGAAGCGGTCGCCCCTCAAGTCTGGGAAGGGCAACCGGCGGCATTGCCGCGGCTGCGCCCGTGGAGCGGAGGAGTGCCTCTAAGGATCGGTCGAGCATATCGGTTGCGCTCCGGTCGAACGAAGTCAGATGCCTGCGCGTAATCTGAAGGTCGCGACCGAGCAGTTTTTCCATGGGCACATTGGCTCGCAGCACGTTGCCGTTTCCGTCCAGCATCACGGCGGGCGTGCCGCTCGCGGCAAAGGCCTCCAGCGCCGCTTCCGCCTTCTGAAAACCCAGAATGCCGGCCAATGCGGCTGCCGGGGCCAATTGCCCGGAAAGTGCGGCCAATTGCTGGAGTTCGTCCGGAGAAAAAGGGCCCTGCGTGATGGACCGTTGCAGGGACAGGCACCAGAAGAGATCACCCGCGGCGACCTTGACGCCCGCGAACCAACGCAGACCAAAGGGTGCGAGGAACTCCTGATAGTATGGGTGGCTCGCGATATCGTCAAAGCCGAGGAGATCGAGATCGGTTGCCACACCTCGCATTTCGATAAGGGATCTTAAGCGATATCGCTCGTCTCGATCTATCCAGCCGTCCCGCACATAGGCCTCGATCGACGGCAACATCGAGTCGCTGCATGGTGTTCCCGGCAGCGGTCCCGCCATATCAAACAGCAGCGCACCCACGCTTCCCGTGGCTCTCGCGGACACGTCCAGAGCCGTGGCCCAACGAGAGGGATCCACAACTGCCTCCGAAAAGGCGTCGATGACTGCGGAAAAATCAAAAGCTACGCCCACTCTTGTCCCCTCCCGTTGGGGCAGAGATGGATCCCAATCTGCATAAGAGGGCACTAAAAAATAAATCGTCGCTCAAAATTCGGGCCAAGTCACGTCATCCGATTGGAGAAGGCGGAGGTCCTGGCTTGCCAAAGCAAATCGGAGCCAGACGTGAGATTATATTACCAGGAGGTGGCTATGGGTTGTCACAGTCGCCCTCTTGTGGTGGCGACCAAGAAGGAACGGTTCTGCTGGCTCTGCATCCGGTAAGCCGGTCCGGCCGACCAGAAACAGACCGACCATCTCGGTGCAGATAAAAATCACCTCGCCCGACCCTTCCATAACCCACCTGGGTCATGCACGGCTGTCGCCGATATGAAACGATGCTTCGCGCCGAAGGATCGCAGATAACGGGGTTTATCGGAGCGACTAATTTTGGACTATTTTGATCGACCAATATCACTATGGCGCGAGGAGGAAGGGGAATGTTTTGTTTCTTTTCCAATTCTGATTTATTGGTTAACTTGTTGATAATTCTGATTTCCATATGCTTAAGCATTCTCCTTCCTCTCTCGATTTTCGGCATGAGGCAATCAATAAAAACTCGAAGACAGGAAGCAATTAAGGATTTTTCAAAAGTCTTCTGTCCAAAAGACGTTAATTCTGGAGAATGGAAAATAGTTCCGTCGTTTGAATTTGTTAAATATAAATATTTCTTATCCAAGAGCGGAAACGAAATCGAAAATATGAAAGATTTTCCTTTTATATCGTGGGTTTTATCGGCGATTCCTCTTGTTATAATTTTATTAGTCGCTAATTTTTTTGCTACAGCGATGGTGATTCGGCATGTAGTTCCAACAATATCTAACAGTAATTCTATAATCCAATATGCCTACAATTTATTTTTCGAATATATCAACAAATCGGCAGATTTGGCAACAATATGGCTGGTGATAGTTGCATTTTTTGCAGGATATATGTCTATAATTCGAAATTTACTTCGATCGGTGCAAACATTTGATCTCGCTCCGGAATCATTTATTTCTGCTGCTATCCATCTATTCTCGGCGATAGCAATATCGTCTATTATAATCACAGCAATTAGTCTCGATAATTATTCAGAACCGCTATCTCCGATCGCTATAGTGGCAAGCGCTTTTATAATCGGCTTCGCACCCGAGCTTGGCATCAGAGCGATATTTCGATGGACGAATCTTCTGCGTTATAAGAGAGAAGATGCGGCCGTTTATTCGTCATTTAAATCTACACCAATAGAGATAATCGATGGTATCGATTATGAGATTAGGGCACGTCTGTCGCAGTACAATATATCGTCGGTACAGAGTCTGGCGATGGCCAATCCCATAATGCTTTTTGTCGAAACACCTTACGGAATTTATCAGACGATCGATTGGGTTGCGCAAGCGCAGCTTTGTATGTCGGTTGGTCCAGGTAAATTGACCCGCCTTTGGGGGCTCGGAATTCGAACGATTTTTGATCTTGAGCGCCTCTCTGAGGATGAATCACCTGGTGCTGTGGCCATACGAGAGCGTGTTGGTGAGATTCTTCTCTTGTCTGATGAGATCAGCGATGAAAAATTCAGCAAAAATGAAAAACAAATTGGTATGCTTGATGGATCTATCTTAGCTATTTTGGACATCAAGATGGACGAAATTCATGTTCAGCGGCTGCGGCAGATATGGAATTATATAGAAAGTCAACTTGGCGATAGCTCCAAGCATCTCATCCCGTTTCGGTCGGCACGAAGTCACGCCAACAAGCGGATAGCGGCCGCGCAGTAGCTTTCACCTTTGATCGGACAAGCAACCAGCACCGAGCCGGGCGGAAACGGTCACCAGAATAGTCTTACTATGTCACAAGCGACCTGGGCGGATGATGACAAAACGGGCCGCGCGCATCGGCAGATGGATTTGATCGGGCTGCGGCGAGGCCGTACCACGGCCGCCGACTATGCCGGAGGAACCGGAGGATTGGCTCATACCGGGGCTCGGACAAGCCGGATCAAGGCGCTGGCGTACCGTGTCGCGCCGGCGTCCCGTCGCGCGCCGCGTCGCCGGATGACGCCCCACGCTCCGCCAGCCGCTGCAGCAGCGTGAAGAAGGACGGCACGAACAGCACCGCGAGTCCGGTCGAGGCCAGCATGCCGCTGACCACGGCGATGCCGATCGAGGCCCGCGCATTGGCGCCGGCGCCGGTGGCGAAGACCAGGGGCAGCACGCCGAGGATGAAGGCGAAGGAGGTCATCAGGATCGGCCGGAACCGCAGCCGCGCCGCCTCCACCGCCGCCTCCGCGATCGCCATGCCTTCGGCCCGCTTCTCCCGCGCATATTCGACGATCAGGATCGCGTTCTTGGCGGCCAGCGAGATCAGCAGGATGACGCCGATCTGGGTGTAGAGGTTGTTGGCGACGCCGAGCAGGTTCAGCGTCGCGACGGTGCCCAGCAGCGCCAGCGGCACCGCCAGGATCACCGACAGCGGCTGGATCCAGCTCTCATACTGGCCGGCCAGCACGAAGTAGACCAGGATCAGCGCCAGGCCGAAGACCAGGTAGATCTGGTTGCCGACGATCTCCTCCTGGTACGACATCGCCGTCCAGGCCGAGCCGTAGCCGGGCGGCAGGGTCTGGGCGGCGATCTGGTCCATGATCGCCATCGCCTGGCCCGAGCTGAAGCCCTGCGCCGGGCCGCCGACCAGGGTCACCGACGGGTACAGGTTGTACAGGCTGATCAAGGGCGGGCCCTGCACCGTCTCGACCGTCATCAGGCTGCCCAGCGGCACCATCTCGCCGGCCGGGGTCTTGATCTTCAGCCGCAGGATGTCCTGCGGCGCCAGCCGGTGCTGCGCCTCGGCCTGGGCGTAGACCTGGAACACGTTGTTGAACCTGTTGAACTGGGTGACGTAGGTCGAGCCGAGATAGCCCTGCAGCGCCGCGAACACCTGGCCGACCGTCACCCCCAGCGTCTCGGCCTTGGTCCGGTCGACGGCGAGGAAGATCTGCGGCGTGCCGGCGCTGAAGGTGGTGTTCACCCGCTGCAGCGCCGACTGGGTGGACGCCTTGGCGACCACCTCGCGCGCCACGCTCTGCAGCTGCGCGAAATCGGCGCTGCCGTCCTGCACCAGCAGCTCCTGGGTGAAGCCGCCGGAATTGCCGATGCCCTGGATCGGCGGCGGCACGATCACGAAGGCGGTGCCGTCCTGCAGCTCGGCCAGCGCCGCGGTGAGGTTTTGATAGAGCGCCCGCAGATTTTCGTCAGGCCCGCGCTCCGACCAGTCCTTGAAGATCACATAGGCCATGCCGGCGTTGAACAGCGTGGCGTTGTTGTCGAGCACCGAGATGCCGCTGACGCCGACGACATTGGCGACCCCCGGCGTCGCCAGCGCGATCTTCGTGACCTCGGCCACCGCCCGGTCGGTGCGCTGCAGCGACGCCCCCTCCGGCAGCTGTACGCTGATCACGGCATAGCCCTGGTCCTCGATCGGCAGGAACGCCGTCGGCACCCGCGACAGGCCCCAGAACGCCAGGCCGATCAGCCCGATCGCCACCACCACCATCACGCCGCTGCGCGCGACCATCCGGCGGATCAGGCGCGCATACCAGCGCTCGGCCGCGTCATAGCCGCGGTTGAAGCCGCGATAGACCAGGTTGCGCCGCTCCGGCGGCGTCGGCGGCTTCAGCCACAGCGCGCATTGCGTCGGCTTCAGCGTGGCGGCGTTGACGGCGCTGATGATCGCGGTGGCGGCGATCACCAGGGCGAATTGCTGGTACATCTGGCCGGTCAGGCCGGGCAGGAAGGCGGCCGGCAGGAACACCGACATCAGCACCAGGGTGATGCCGATGATCGGGCCGAACAGCTCGCCCATCGCCTTCACCGCGGCCTCACGGCCGCTCAGCCCCGCCGCCATGTGGCGCGACACGCCCTCGACGATGACGATGGCGTCGTCGACGACGATGCCGATCGCCAGCACGATGGCGAACAGGGTCGCGGTGTTGACGCTGAAGCCCAGCGCCGCCATGGCCGCGAAGGCGCCGATGATGGTGACCGGCACGGTGGTCGCCGGCACCAGCATCGCCCGCCAGTCCTGCAGGAACAGCAGGATGACGATCAGCACCAGCACCGCCGCCTCGATCAGCGTCAGATAGACCTCGTGGATCGAGGCGCTGACGAATCTCGTGGTGTCGAACGGGATGTCGTAGGCGAGGCCCGGCGGAAACGCCTTCGCCAGCTCCTGCATCTTCGCCTGCACCTCGCCGGCCACGGCCAGGGCGTTGGCGTCGGGCAGCAGGAAGATGCCGATCGCAGCCGCCGGGTGGCCGTTCAGGGTGGCGGCGTGGCTGTAGCTCTGCGACCCCAGCTCGACCCGGCCGATGTCGCGGATGCGGACCAGGCGGCCGCCCTCGCGGTTGTCGGCCTTGACGATGATGTCCTCGAAATCCGCCGCGTCGTTCAGGCGGCCGGTGACATTGACCGTGTACTGGAAGTTCAGGCCGTCCGGGGCCGGCGGCATGCCGACCATGCCGGCGGTGACCTCCTGGCTCTCCTGCTGGATCGCGCTGACCACGTCGGACGGCACCAGGCCGTAGGCCTGCAGCTTGTCCGGGTCCAGCCACACCCGCATGGCATAGGGGCCGGCGCCGTAGACGGTGACGTTGCCGATGCCGGGCAGCCGCGCCAGCTCCTTCTGCAGGGCGATCACGCCGTAATTCGACAGGAACAGCCCGTCATAGCGGTTGTCCGGCGACGACAGGGTGATGAACTGCAGGATGGCGGTCGACTTCTTCTGCACGTTGACGCCCTGCACCTGCACCGCCTGGGGCAGGGACGACAGGGCGATCGCCACCCGGTTCTGCACCAGCACCTGGGCGAGATCGGGGTCGGTGCCGATGTCGAAGGTGATCGTGAGATTGTAGGTGCCGTCGCTGGCGCTGGTCGACTGCATGTACAGCATGCCCTGGACGCCGTTGACCTGCTGCTCGACCGGCAGGGCGACCGTGTCCATCACCGTCCGGGCGCTGGCGCCGGGATAGGTGGTGGTCACCTGGACGGTCGGCGGCACCACGTTTGGATATTGCGACACCGGCAGGCGCAGCAGCGCGATGGCGCCGATCAGGACGATGACGAGGGCCAGGACATTGGCGAGGACCGGCCGCTCGATGAAGAAGCGCGAGAGCATGAGGCCCCTCCGGGGATCGGGTGGCGCGCGGCTAAGGCTTGGCGGCGGCCTGGCCGGCCGCCTGGCCCGCCATGGCGGCCTTGTCCGGCGTGACCTTGTTGCCGGGGACCGCCTTCTGGATGCCCCCGATCACCACCCAGTCGTCCGGCCCGATCCCGTCCTGCACCACGCGCAAGGGCCCCTGGGCGGGCCCCAGCGTCACCTGGCGCTGCTCGACCACGTCGTCCTGGCCCAGCACCAGCACATAGCTGCCGAGCTGGCTGGTGCCGATCGCGGTCTCGTCGACATACAGCCCGGCATCCTGGTGGCCGACCGGCACGCGGACCCGGGCGAACAGGCCGGGCAGCAGCGCCGTGTCCTTGTTGTCGAAGACCCCGCGCACGGTCAGGGTGCCGGTCCGGGGGTCGATCTGCGGCGCGATGTAGTCGATCGTCCCCTTGTGCGGATAGCCCGTCTCGGTCTGCAGCCCGATCTCGACCGGAACGTCGTGGATGTCCCTGACCTTCCGGCCCTGGGCGGCCGCGCCCTGCTTGACCTGCAGCACCTGCTGCTCGCTGACCGTGAAATACACATGGATCGGGTCCATCTGCACGATGCTGGCCAGCTTGGTCGGGCCGCTATAGCCGACCAGCGCCCCGACATCGACCAGATGGTCGGTGACGATGCCGTCGAACGGGGCCGCGACCTCGGTGTAGCCCAGCGTGATGGTCGACAGCTCGACATTGGCCTGTGCCTGCATCACCGCGGCATTGGCCTTGTCGAGATCGGTCTTGGCGTCCTCGACATGGGCCTGCGACGCGAACTGGTCCTTCCCCAGCGTCGACTGCCGCTGGTATTCGGACTGGGCGTTGGCCTGGGCGGCCTGCTGCGACAGCAGGTCGGCCTTGGCCTGCTCCAGCTGGGCCTCATAGGTGTCGCGCTGGATGTGGAACAGCGGCGTGTCCTGCTTCACCTGGGCCCCGTCCTTGTAGTCGATCGACACCAGATAGCCCTGCACCCGGGCCTCCAGGTCGACGGCGTTGTAGGCCTCGGTGGAGCCGGTCAGCTCGAGATAGCTGACCACCGGCTGCTTCACCGGCTGCGCCACCGTCACCTTGGGCGGCGGCGGCGGGACATAGGCGTTCTGCTCGTTGCAGCCGGCCAGGCCGATGACACAGGGAAGCACGGCCAGCCAGCGGCCGCGGCGCCCTCCCCCCTTGGCCTCCAATATTTGTGCCATCTCCGCCCCGATAAGAGATCAATCAAATCCGAAATCTATCTTCCCAAAGGCCCGCATATTGGGCTAGGCCGAAGCAACCGGCCCCGTGCAACTGGCAAGAGGCCGACGGCCGGGCATTGTAATACTTCGACGCGGGATCGGAAACGGGTCTGGGGGCGGCCGGAGCAATCGGTTGAAGCGCCTCAGGGTGCGGATAGGGCCCGGCCTATCCGGTTCGGACCGTCCGATTGCCTCTCCCGCTTGCGAGACCTTTTCACACTGGCGCTGACCCGCTTTTCTTCAGTCCCCCCTCCCCTTGCGGGAGGGGGCAGGGGGAGGGGTCTGCGCGCGTCCGCGCGCGAATGGGCAGGGCACCGAACTCGCCATCCATGCCGGCCTGCGTCAGTCTGGGCCGGCTCGAGCCGAGAGAACCCCTACCCCCTCCCGCAAGGAGAGGGGGAACTCACTTTGCTGTTCGCTTCGCCCGCTCTTTGCCGCCATGAGGGCACCGGACGATCCGGGGGAATTCTGAAAAGGTCCCGCCAGGCGGGAGAGGCAATGCAAGGCCGTCAACATCGCGTGGCCTTCAAGCGGTTGCCCGCCGAAACGGCCGCCCGGCGCGGCGGGCCGGGCGGGCCGAGCTATTTCGGCTTGAGCGACATCAGGGCCTGCTTGCAGCCGGCTGACACCTTGTCGGCGTGCTGCTGCAGGCAGGCGATGATGCGGCCGCCGCCGGGCTCGACCCCTTTGCACAGGGCCTCGTAGTCGGCGCGGCAGGCCTGCATCGCCTCGCGTTCCTGCGCCGGGCTCGGCTGCTGCGCCATGGCCGCGCCGGCCCCGAAGAGGAAAGCGGCAACGACGGCCGCGGCAGCGATGCGGCTCGCGGCGGCCGGGATGGAGAAAGGCATGGGTCGTCTCCCTGTTGGTTGCGGGCCTTCTCTGTGCCTGGCCGAACGCGCAAACGACGCCCTCCGTCGGGTCTGGACGGCGGCACGCGCGGTTCAGCCGGCAGCCGGGCTGCCCGACCCGGCCGGAGGGGATCATACCGCTGCGGCCGGGACGACTCCCACTCCCCCGTTTTGATGTGCCGAGACAGAGCGCCGACGGCGCCGCGGGCCTGCCCGCCAGTATTGCTCTGCAACCCAATCCAACCAGCGCGAGCTGGCCGGCATGCCCCATTTCCGGCCACCGAGCCGCCGCTACAATACCGGACGAAGGCCCGCTCCCAACCGATCCGGCAATCTGCGGGCAGCCGGGGCGGACTCAACTGCACCAGAAGCGGTCATTGAAGGACATCCCGATTGCGTACACGGCGGCTGGCGGCCGGGCGTCGTCTTATCCGCTGTCACCGATGGTGATCGGGGGCTTCCTTGGTGGCTTTGCTCCTGATCCCGTGTATCGTCTCGGCCACCCGATCGTCGACCGCAGCCCCAAGAATTGGCATCCGAGCGCTCAGGCTCTCCTTCCCCAACCGGGCGACGATACGCTGCAACTCGTTGGTCACGAGCCCATTGAGCTCGCTGTGCGGCGAAGCCGTTCCAGTTCGGCCTTGAGTACGCGATGTGCATGCTCTCGAGCGGGGAGACCTGCCTACCAGCACTCAGATGTAAGCCAAATGCCGCAGCTGATCAGAACCACGCTCCTCCTTAAGTATTTAGGAGCTCTGTGTACAGAGCGCTCGGAGAGCCCGCTCAAAGCGGCAACATCGCGAATGGGATTTTATCCAGGCTGAACGAACCAGGTGCTCCGGGTTCCCCATCAGGGCCTTGTTGGCCGGCTGGCCCAATTTCGCCCGCTGGTCCATCTGATCCGCCATGACAGTACGTAGTCTGGGATCCTCTTGGGCCGCCTGGGCCGCCTGGGCCGCCTGGGCCTCCGGGACCACCTCTACCGCCGCGTCCACCGTCAGCAGTGAACGAAATTTGCTTTCGATCCAGCAGGCTGTCGTTCAGCAAGCTGATGGTGATGTAACCTCCATTGCCACCTTTGCCACCAGCACCGCCTCGTCCGCCCGGTCCGCCAGCTCCGCCACGTTCGCCGCTACCGGGACCGCGGGCGCAGTCGAAGAGATGATCGCTTCCGCTCCTCCCGGCGGCTCCGGGAGCGCCCTGCGAACCTGCAGCGCCACCACCCCCGTCACCTCCATCCTGTCCGGAGAGATCGATAGTCAGCCCGTTTGTTGTCTTTTTTCCGAGGACGTATATTTCCAACCTCCCGGCAGAAAGACCGTCATGGCCGTTGCCTCCGGCCACGCCCGGCGTGGTGGTCGGCAGACCTGACATTGCGACCGCGAGACCCGGAGCGCTACTGGAGGCATTCTCTGGGAAAGCGCGAATTGCAGAGTTACTGCCAATCAAATTGACAACGAAAATGCGAACGCTTCTGTTTCCGGTAATTAACTCAGAGTTCCGTAACTCGAGCGTATTGAGGTATAGATCTAGTCTCAACGAAGGGTTTGTGCCTGAATCATTCAGATTAAGTGTTGATCCAGATAACTTTAGCGATGGATATTCACTCATGGAAGCCAGTAAATCATCGACACTCTGCGATCCGCGAGGCCCGAACAGAATTTTATCCGAAAGCATAGATAATGTTATATCTGGTCGATTAGTGAATTCTAGCTCCTGATGAGATTGCGGTTGAGACGAAGCTGATGTCGAAACCCGGATCGCCCCTCCATCTTCTGCAGTAAGGTTAAGCTCCCTAGCAAACATTTCTGCATCGAGAACGCCATATGATGTTGCGCTGCCCGTTGCCGGATCAAACGTCGCCCCGGCGACGATACCGATAAGAGTGCTTGTCCCCTTGATAACGACTGGTCCACCGCTCATACCACGAGCTGTCAAGACGTTCGATTCAACCAATCCGTTGTCGTCGGGAAATGTTGACGAAAGGACACCGCTTCGCACTGACACTTCGCCCGTTGTACCTAGTGGAAATCCATATGCTGAGATATCGCCATTCTTCATTGTTTCTTCTATCGGCTTATACCGAAGAAATGGAAAGGTCTCTCCCGATTTGGGGGGAGGAAGGCGCAATAATATAGCATCGACGGCCGTCTTCCATGCTGGGTGTCTTGAGAGTTTTAGTGTAGGAATCACACCTGCCGTTCCGATTGCGCCATTACAGACATAACCATCTGGAACGACATGTTTCGCGGTGACAACGTCGCCTCTACTGCTAACAATAACGCCAGTTCCGAGAGATTTAGCTTTGCCCTCAGACGAAGAGCATTCTATATAAACTATAGAATTTTCCAAACCAACGGCAAGAGCCATGGATGGTGGGTTAATAATTGCTACAGCGACGATTAAAATAATACGCTTCATTGAATTTCCTCCATCCATGATTGGATAATATCCAACTTCCTTCTGTCTAGTGTCGTTCCGGCGTTGTTGGAATTCCACGGGTATTCACCAAATAATCCGTTAGTGTGTATCGCTAAAATTCGATTCGTTGCGTCCTCGAAAACCGGAGATCCGCTCATGCATCCGAATGTATCATTTTGATAAAAAATCTTCATGTTCAGTAAAACTCTAACTCGATCACGACTAATCCATTGCTTTCCATTCGGCGTCTTATCGCACGGATAGCCGTTAATTCTCGTAATGATTCCTTCAGACAGTGCTTCTGCTCCGGTTGATGGCAGGTTGACCCAGCCGGACTGCAATCCGACGTCGCAATCAAGCTGGATCGCTCCTAGATCATAGAAACGACGCTGTTCGTCAGAAGCGGCCTCAATCCATCCGTCATCAACGAGCGTCTTGGTTACAGAACAAGTTCCAAACGGGGTGCCGCCGCCATTTCGGGCAGGGATAACGACAAAATCTCGGTGCCATGCACCGTCAGGTCCGCCTTCATTAACGCAATGGCCAGCTGTCAGCGCTACGTTCTTCGAGATCATCACTCCAGTGCATCCGAAACGCTCGGAGCTGTTCGGCAGCGCAAATGTAAATTGTAGTACTGTACTTGCCGGATACGTGGTCGTATCGATTATGACCTCCCGAGAATCGGGATCAATCACTGAATATGGCACAAAACTTCCGTCCGCGCTTTGAATACCGCTGTGTCTTTCATACGGCGCATAGACGGGTCTCGTCTCCATGAGTTTCTCTAAAAGAGCCACTGAGGCCTCGGTCAGCGGGATTCCAACGGTTCCACTGCTAGGAACTGTTTGTGGGGTTCGAAACGGCCCGGACCCTGCGGATATTTCAGAGGTGCTACCGGTTTGGAGATCGTAGACGACTCCCTTGTCAGGAATAGTTGGCGCGCTCTCGTTCGAGAGCGGCTGAGCAGCCGCCTGTTGCAGGGGCTCTCCCTGTCTCCAAAGGTTCGGGTCAGTGAGTGCGTACAGTGTATCCTCGTCGAGCTGTCCCGTTTCCGGCAACCCGCTGTCATGCTGGAATCGCAATAGCGACTTAGATACTTCTTCGGCAGAAGCTGATGTCTCCTTGTCTTCGCTTAGATAACCCAATTCGAGCAGCGATTCGGCAGTTCCTTCCTTTTCTAAACGAGCGGCCTCGCCTTCGTCCTGACCCGCTTCTTGTGCCGCTCCGGGAACTGGGATGACCTTCTCGATCTTACCTAGCCATGTTTGTGCCGCACCGAGACCTTCCCGACTTCCGTTCACCAGAATTCTGATCCTGCGAATATCATTCGTATCCGCTGCCGAGTTGATCCCGCGTGCTCTCCAATAGGCTATTGCTGCCATAAGGCCCTCTTTGGGGGATCGAGCGAGCTCAGGATACTGTTCAAGAGGGAGATCGCTCTCTTGGCCTCGTGCTATAAAATTGAATCGGCCAGTCAGCTGAATATAACCTGATCCTCTATAGTCCCAACCATCGTCTGTGTTGCGACCTCTGTTGCCGAGAAAATCTCCGTAGACACGATTTGCGATTGTCCTGCCTCTTATCTTTATTGGTAAGGCAATCAGTATTTCTGCTTCCTCCATTGTAAGCTTTGCGCGTTTGAACACGCGCGCTAGACGCGGTGCCGTGTAATGCACCAGATCTTCATCAAGCCGGGAAAAGCCATTCGTTTCGGCTGCGATTTGGGCGAGAAAATGAACGACCCGGAGCGGAGTATTGATGCTTCTGTTTCGCAGAAATCCCTGATTATCATAAAGAGCGGCAATAATATCGTCTCTGGCGCGCGGTGAAATCTTTTTCAATTGCTCAAGGCTGAACAATTCAGATTTATCGGCGTATGTCGGGGTCATGATCACAAATGGAGAAATTAGAAAACATATCAATGCGGCGACGATAGATCGACATTGTAACATATAGCCCTCCCTTTATTGAATTTGGTGGAGAGTTCGAGACTAGTATCACTATGCGTGAGGCGACTTTGGTCGCATTCAATATACGAATATAAACCCAGAGCGGAGATCCATTATTGCACACGCTCATGCAGATGCCCAGAAACAAAATGTAATATCTTCGGCTGATGTGGCCCCTCGAACACACCGAGCACAGGCATCCCCCACGTCGTCGGGCCTGAATCGTGCCTCGGCGGACCGTACCGGTTGCTATTAATCTTGGCACGGTCCGAGTGCACCATCGCGGACCCGTGAGGGACCACCAGACCGGCCGCGGGCGGCGCTACGGCGCTGGCGTCTACCAGCCCGTGCGACTGGACCCACCGAACCACCGCCCAGGCCGCGGAAGCCGGACAGCAGCTGAACGGCGCCGCTGTGGCTATCCGAAATGACGAAGCCGTCATAGCGAGCCCCCCAAAGGTGGAGCCATCGGGCGGTACCGGCCTCTGGATTGCCACAGCGGTGCACGCCTCTTGAAGAAGTTAAAACTTTCTTTCCAATCGGAGGGCGGGCACCGGCGCGAGATGCTCGCAATGACGCGTCTGCCGAGAAAGCAGCGTCTATGAAGACCGATGTCGGCCTCAGCCGCTCGCTGTCGCATCAACCTGTGCCTTACCCCGCCATCTCCAGCGATACCCCTCACCGGACCCACTTCATCGAGCTGTCATAGCCGCCCCGCCGCAGCCCCTCGGCGGCGTAGCGCAGGGCGTCGACCACGTGGTTGTCGCGGTCCTCCACCTCCGACCGGATCGCGCCGGTCTTCGGGTCGATGCGATAGCTGTAGAGGGTCAACTCGTCGGCCAGGTGCCGGCAGCGCGGATGCACCAGGATGTCGAGCGTCCTCAGGAACTCGACCCCCTCCTCCACCGATTCCTTTGGGCGCCCCTTCGATGGCGCCGAAACCGTGGCGCTTCATGTCGCTGATCGTCTCCGGCCGGGCGCTGTCGGCGATGATCTGCCCCCGCCGCGCCTCCGGCACGGTGTCGACAGCGCCGGCGTGCGGTCGATCTCGCAGCCAACCCGATAGGCCTCGTGGTCGACGAACAGCGTCCGCCCCTGCACGAAGCAGCGCGCCAGCACCGTCGGGGCCTGGGCGAAGCTCCAATCGGCGTGTTGAAGAAGAGAGCCGGCGGCAACGCGGGCCTGTCCCACATGTCAGGGGCAGCCCGGACATGTTGCAGATGTCACCATCCGGACCGGGATGGACACATTGCAGCAACAGACCGGTCGCAGTTCTGGATCATCACCCATCGCAGGCATCATCCGGTCCCATGGCAACGATCCGCGACTATCTCGATATCGCCGATGCGGCGTACCAGACCGATCCCGAGGGCCATGTGCCCAGCCGTTGGCGCGTCCGGAAAACCGAGACGGCGACGTGGTACGGCAACGGCTTCCAGGGGTCGGTGTTCGAAGGCGACGAGGAGGTGATCGTCGCCTTCTCCGGAACCAAGGGCGGGCCGATGAGCGCCCCGATCTCCCAGAACTCGGCCAATGCCCGCATTGCGGTCCTCGTCATCCCCAACATGGCCGGCTCGGCCAAGAAGCTGGTGCGGTGGGCCGAGCAGAATTGCGGCGGCAAGCCGGTGTCGATCGTGGGCCATTCCCTCGGCGGCGCCTTGGCGCAGGTGGTCGGCGCGTGGTCCGGCCGCCCGTTCGTCTCGCTCAACGGGCCCGGGATGGAGGCGCATCTCAAGGCGTCGGCCTTCAACCTCTTCAAGCCGCGGCAGATGGCGCGCTCGCTCAGGGCCCGGCGGAAAGGCGCGCCGGTCGGCCTGTGCCTGAATGTGCGGGGCGATTTCGTCGGCACATACGGCAAGGGCTATATCGGCGAGGTGCGGGAACTGCGACCCGATGCCGGCGAACCCACCCACAGCATCGACGCGATCCGGGATGCCCTGCCCGAGGACGATCTGGCGAAGCAGCCATGGATGCTGTCGGCCTCCTGGCCGGCGACCCGGATCGACAATTCGGTCCCGAGGCTCGGAAACGTCCCCAGCTCCGGCCCGTCCATCACCGAGATGCTCGCCCCGCATCCGCTGTTCCGGCCCGGCGCCGTTGCCGCAGGTCGCGAAGCTGCGGATCTGCGAGGCGGCCTCCGCGATCCCGCAATCCGCAAGCCGGTCCAGCCTCACCGGCCGGCGCCGCCGCCGGCCGCATCCGCCGAAGCAACCGAGCTGGACAGGGACTACGATCAGCTGATGGCCGAAGTGAACGGCTGGCTGGACGGTATCGGAGAGAGCGGAAGAGACGATGAACCGGCTGCAGCATCGGCCGGTCTCGACGAGACCATCGCTCTCGCGGACCGGTGGATTGCCCTCGGCGCCTGGCTGACCTCGCTGACGGACTTGCCCCCCGGGTCTCTGGAGAGGTCGAGGGCGGATGCCGACAGGGGTGGATCGAACCGGAAGGGAGAAGGTCCGGGCCGCCCGGATTGATCGCCCTTGGGCATGGCGCGACCCCGCAGGGTCCGGTCCCGTCCCGGCCGAATCTTGGGTCGTTGTATGTTGCGTTCCGCTGGCCGATGCGATCAGGTGGCTCGGAGTACTGGCGCCCTGAGGGGTGAGGAAGATGCCTCGTCCTAAGCTCTCATGCATGGCCGGGGGCGTCGCCGCGATGCTTGCGGTGTCGGCGGCCGCCGCCACGCCTCTCGACCGGTACACCGGCTCCTTCGATGCCGAGGGCGTGGTCGCGGACGGGCCCGACGCCACGCCCCGTGAGGTGAGTTGCGACTTCGAGGTGCAGCAACGGCGTCCGAATCAGATCGCGCTCGACGGCACCTGCTGGGCCTATCTGATCTTCTCGCGGTCGGTCGGCGCCGACCTCTCCCTCGATCCCCGATCCGGCCGGATGACCGGGACCTATACCGGCTCGAAGGTCGGGCCGGCGCGGCTGACCGGCCGGTTGGCAGGCCCGGCAATCGATGTCCTGATCAATTGGCCCCAGCCGGTCAACGGCCACATGACGGCCGACATGCGGATCGTCAGCCTGGGGCCCGACCGGCTCCGGATCCTGGTGACGGATGGCGGGGAGAACGGCGTGCCCAGGGTGACGACGGATCTGTCGCTGGCGCGCCGGTGAGACGCGTCCGTCGATCGCCCATGTCGCCCTGAATCCGCGAGCGACTACAGGCCGCCTGGCAGCGACGTGTTCGGCAGCAGCGAGGTATTCGGCGCCCCCATGGTCTGCGCCTGTCGCGGAGACGGGATCGGCATCGCCCGGAACGGCGCCGGTTGCGGGGGCGGGGTGATCCTCGTGCGGGGCCGCATGGAGTGGCCGATGAGCGGCCGCGAACCGATGCCGCCGGCGCAAGATGTGCCGACGGCATTTTGGCTGACGATGCATTGCGCCATGGCGGCCGGTGCGGTCGCGATGGACAGGCTGGCGGCCAGCGCCAGACGGATCCATGTGTTCATGTCGGTCATGTTTGCGGCGCTCGACCCGCTTCCAATGGCCATCCGCGCGCGGTGCGGTGTTGCGCCGCTGGCTGCCGCCGGACCTCCACGATGATCTTCCGCATGGCTGAATGGATAAAAACACAGAGGCGGCGGAACCACGGCGCCACATATGTGAATTGTCACAGCCAAAGCGGCACGGACCGGCTCCGGAAGGGGGAGCTGGCGTCGATGTCCGCGAACGTGCCCGGTCGCGGCACGGGGTGACCAACGCCCAGGACATCATCAAGAGGCTCGCTTCGCCTCGTTTGACGGATTGTTGGTTCGTCGGTGCCGACGACCGGTTGTCACGTCTGCGGCGATAGCGGCTTCGAGCCCGGCGCGACCTCTCCGGCCGCGCTGCCCTTCCCTGCCGGTGCCACGGCGCCGGAGCTCGATCCGAGGACTCCTGGCCGTGGGTATCGTCCGCTTCGCCCTGCGCTTTCCCTACACCTTCTACGTCATTGCCCTGCTGGCTCTGCTGCTTGGCGTCAGCGCCATCGCCGTGACGCCCCGCGACGTGCTGCCGTCGATCAACGTCCCGGTGGTGACGGTGATCTGGCAGTACACCGGCCTGACGCCGCAGGAGATGGAGCAGCGAGTCACCACCTACGGCGAATATTACATCAGCTCGAACGTCAGCAATATTCGCAACATGGAGAGCCAGACGCTGGAAGGGCTCTCCGTCACCAAGATCTACTTCCAGCCGAACGTGAACATCGACCTGGCGATCAGCCAGATCGTGTCGGCCACGAACACCGCCCGGGCCCTGATGCCGACCGGCATCCAGCCGCCGGTCGTGGTCCAGTTCAATGCCACCAGCGTGCCGGTGCTGCAGCTCAGCCTGACCTCGGACACGCTGAACGAGCAGCAGCTCTACGATTACGGCCTGTACCAGATGCGCCAGGCCCTGGCGCCGATCCCCGGCATCACCCTGCCGACGCCCTCCGGCGGCCGCTATCGCGAGATCATGGTCGACCTCGACCCGGACAAGCTGCGCGCCTACGGCCTCACCCCCGCCGATGTGGTCAACGCGGTCAACGCCCAGTCGCTGACCCTGCCGGCGGGCGACGCCAAGCTGGGCACGCAGCAATTCATCGTCCATCTCAACGGCATGGCGCCGACGCTCGACGCGCTGGAGGACGTGCCGATCCGCCAGAGCGGCGCGACCACGGTGTTCCTGCACGACGTCGCCCATGTCCACAATGGCTGGCAGGTGCAGTCGAACGTCGTCCGCGCCAACGGCCAGCGCTCGGTGCTGCTGACCATCATCAAGAACGGCGACGCCTCGACGCTCGACGTCGTCAACCGGGTCAAGGCCGCGCTGCCGGCGATCCAGGCGGCGGCGCCGCCCGGCCTCAAGATCGGCCTGCTGTTCGACCAGTCGACCTTCGTCCAGAACTCGATCGACAGCGTGCTGCGGGAAGGCGCCATCGCCGCCGGCCTGACCGCGCTGATGATCCTGATCTTCCTCGGATCCTGGCGGGCGACCATCGTCGTCATGGTGTCGATCCCGCTGTCGATCCTGACCTCGATCGCGGTGCTGTCGGCGCTCGGCGAGACGCTCAACATCATGACGCTCGGCGGCATGGCGCTGGCGGTCGGCATCCTGGTCGACGACAGCACGGTGACGATCGAGAACACCTACCGCATGCTGGAGGAGCGAAGGCCCTTCGACGACGCGGTGCTGGAGGGCGCGGCCGGCATCGCCCTGCCGACCCTGATCTCGACCTCGGCGATCTGCTGCGTCTTCGTCGCCGTGTTCTTCATGCAGGGCGCGATCCGCTACATCTTCACGCCGCTGGCCCTGGCCGTGGTCTTCGCCATGATCGCCTCCTACGGCCTGTCGCGCACGCTGACGCCGATCATCATCCGCCTGCTGCTGCGCGGCGAGCACAGCCGGCGCGAGGCCGGCAAGACCACGGCGCTGTCCCGCGCCCATGCCGCCTTCGACCGCCAGTTCAACCGGTTCCGCGACTTCTACGCCTGGCTGCTGGCCGGCATCATCCGCCGCCGCGCCATCACGCTGGGGGTCGCGCTGGCGGTGCTGGCGGGCGCCGGGGCGCTGTTCCCCCTGCTCGGGCGCGACTTCTTCCCGGCGGTCGATTCCGGGATGATCCAACTGCATGTCCGCCTGCCGCCACGCACCCGGATCGAGACCGCCGCCGAGGAGTTCAGCCGGATCGAGGACGTGATCCGGGGCCAGATTCCGCAGCAGGATCTCGGCCTGGTGATCGACAACATCGGCCTGCCGCAGCGCTCCTACAACCTGGCCTTCACCGACGGCACCGAGATCGGCCCGAATGACGGCGTGATCCAGATCCAGCTCAACCCCGGCCACCGGCCGACGGAGCAATACGTCCAGGCGCTGCGGCGGCAGCTGCCGGTCCGGTTCCCGGACGCGCTGTTCTACGTCCAGCCGTCGGACATCGTCACCCAGGTGCTGAACTTCGGCGTGCCGAGCCAGATCGACGTGCAGATCGCCGGCCGCAACGTCGCCGGCAACCAGGCCATGGCCAAGACCCTGCGCGACCGGCTGGCCGGCATCCCCGGCCTGGTCGACGTGCATGTGCAGCAGGAGCTGAATGCGCCGGAGCTCGACTACACGGTCGACCGCACCCGGGCGCAGCAGCTGGGGCTGAACATGACCCAGGTGGCCAATGACGTGAACATCAGCCTCAGCTCCTCGACCCAGGTGCAGCCGAACTTCTGGACCGATCCGACGAGCGGCATCGCCTACTACCTCGCCGTCCAGACGCCGGAGTACCGCGTCGCCAGCCTGAACGACCTGAACAACACGCCGATCGGCGCCGCCACCACCGCGGATGGCGGCGTGGTGCCGAACCTGCTGGGCAACATCGCGGCGCCGCAGCGCGCCGGGGTGCAGTCGGTGTTCAACCAGAGCAACATCCAGGAGGTCTACGACGTCTACGCCAGCGTCGATTCACAGGATCTCGGCCGGGTGGCGACCCGGATCCAGTCGATCGTCGGCGATGCGCAGAAGACGCTGCAGCCCGGCAACACCATCGCCATCCGCGGCCAGGTCAGCAGCATGGACTCCGCCTTCCGCGACCTCAGCCTCGGCCTGACCTTCGCCGCCATCTTCGTCTACCTGCTGATGGTGGTGAACTATCAGAGCTTCCGCGACCCGCTGGCGGTGCTGCTGGCCCTGCCGGGCGCCATGAGCGGCATCGTCCTGATGCTGTTCGTCACCGGCACCAGCCTCAGTGTGCCGTCGCTGATGGGCGCGATCATGGCGGTCGGCGTGGCCTCGGCGAACTCGATCCTGCTGGTCACCTTCGCCCGCGAGCAGAGCCGGGCCGGGCACCCGCCCTTCGAGGCCGCGCTGTCCGCCGGCGTCACCCGGCTGCGGCCGGTGCTGATGACCGCGGCCGCCATGGTCGTCGGCATGCTGCCGATGGCGATCGGCGGCCCCGGCGAGGAGCAGAACGCCGCCCTGGCCCGCGCGGTGATCGGCGGCGTCAGCGCCGGCACCCTGACCACCCTCCTGTTCGTGCCCTTCCTCTACGCCCTGATCGCCGGCCTCGGGTCCCGGCGGCAGCGGCTTTCCTCCCCCGTCGCGGAGTGACCATCTTGGACCAGCGTCCCATCGACACCCCCGCCGCCCACCCGGAGCGGGACGCCGCGTCCCCGGCCGGCACGACGCCGGGACGACGGCGGATCGCGCATCTCCTCGGCCTGGCGGCGGTGGTCGCGATCGGCGGGGCGGTCGGCTTCGGCCTGTGGAGCCGCAGCGAACTCGACGCCGAGGCGACGACCGTGCGCAACGAGATCCGCGACGACCCGCCGCTGGTCCGCACGGTCGCCGTGACCATGGTGCAGGGCCCGAAGATCGACGAGCTGCCGGGCACCACCGACGCCTTCACCAGCACCGTCGTGAACGCCCGCGCGACCGGCTACATCGCCACCCGCAACGTCGATATCGGCAGCCATGTCAAGGCGGGCGACGTCATGGCCGTGATCGCGGCGCCCGATCTGGACCAGCAGCTGGACCAGGCCACGGCGCAGCTGGCCCAGACCCGGGCGACCCTGGCGCAGGACCGGGCCAATGAGCACCTGGCGGAGGTCACCAACCAGCGCACCACCCGGCTGGTGCAGCAGGGCTGGGCCAGCAAGGAGCAGGGCGACACCGACAGCTCCAGCCAGGCCGCCACCACCGCCGCGGTGGCCGCGGCCGAGGCCAGCATCGTCGCCCAGCAGGCAGATGTGGCGCGGCTGCAGCAGCTGACCGGCTTCGAGAAGGTGGTGGCGCCGTTCGACGGCGTCGTCGCCAGCCGCAGCTTCGACGTCGGCACGCTGGTCACCGCGGACAGCACCTCCGGCACGCCGCTGCTGTCGCTGGTGCAGACCAGCACGCTGCGGATCCAGATCTTCGTGCCGCAGGAGGACTATTTCGCGCTCAAGGATGGCGAGGATGCCGAAGTGACGGTGCCGCAGCTGCCCGGCCGGGTCTTCCACGGCCGCGTCGCCCGCACCGCCGGCTCCCTGCAGCCGGGCACCCGGACCCTGCTGGCCGAGGTCGATGTCGACAATGCCGACGGGGCGCTCACCGCCGGGCTGTACTGCATCGTCCGGCTGGCGATCCCACGCCCCAGCCCCGTGATCGTGCTGCCGTCGCAGGCCGTCATCTTCGACCAGAACGGGCTTTCGGCGGCCGTCTATGCGAATGGCGCGCTGCAGTTGCACCATCTCGACGTGCTGGCCGACAACGGCGCCACTCTCGACATCCGGGCCGGACTGAACGAGGGCGATCAGGTGGTCCTGAACCCGCCGGTGGACGTCCGCGACGGCATGCGCGTGCAGGTTGCGGCGACACAGCCATCCGAGGGTGATCACACCGCTGATCGGCCGTCATCCGGCTCTCGCAAGGCGTCGGGCTGATCATCGCGTGCAGGTCTCGAGCCAGTCGACCGGGTCTGCATGAGCTTGCGGTGCTGGATGTGATTTGATCGCCGAGCTCTATCGATGCTGGGGAGCACGAGATCGATTGGCGAACGCCGCGAGTGCACCCTTGGTCTCCTCGCTGGTGAACGTCCTCTGACCGAGTGTTGCCTCCTGGGCGAATGCTTCGGCGAGCGGGAGATCTCGGAGGGTGACGACCGCTTCCTTGATCGTCTGGATTGCCGTCGGGCTGAAGGCGGCGATGCGTTCGGCGATCTCAAGCGCGACAGGTTCGACGCGATCGGTCGGAACGACCTGGTTCAGCACGCCCCTGGCCGCCATCTCGTCGGCGCTGAAGCGGCGAGAACAGAGAAGGATTTCCATGGCGTGAGCGTAACCGATCTGCCGGACCAGCCGCACGAGCGTGCCGCCCGCCGGCACAAACCCGTGCGTCGGCTCAGGCAGCAGGAACACGGCGTCTGACGATGCGATTCGAATGTCCGAGGCCAACATGATTTCAAAGCCCGCGCCGATGCAGAACCCGCGGATGGCGCACACGATGGGCTTGTAGAAGTCGACACCCTTCAGATGCGCAGGATCCCAGCGGCTGATGTCGAAGCGATTGTCCGCGAGCCCTGGAACTGCCTCCATCAAATCGGCACCGGCGCAAAACGCACGTTCGCCGGCCCCGGCGAGCACCACCGCGCGGATCCTGTCGTCCCGATTGACGTCGGCGAACGCGTTTCCCAGCTCCTCGTACATCCCGAGCGTCATGGCATTGAGCTTCTCGGGGCGCGAAAGCCTGATTGTCGCGACGTGGCCGGACCGCTCCAGCTCTATTGCCATCCTAGACCACTCCACATTGCATGAGACGGCGCAGTTCCCGGGGGTCGAGGCCTGCCAGGCGGGTATAGACGAGGTCATTGTGCTCGCCCGGGCCGGGCGCCTTGTTGCATGGCGTGCCGGCCATCTTCGACATCTTGATCGGAAGACCGAACATCCGCACCAGCCTGTCGCCCAACGGCACCTTGATGATCATGTCGCGCGCGGCGATGTGCGGATCCTCCACCGCCTCGGCGATCGTCTTGATCGGGCATAATGGAATGAGATGACTGGCGAGCGCCTCCAATTCCGCCTTGGTATACTTGCCAAACCACCGCTCCAGCATCGGGACGATGCGGCGCTCGGCGATGTCCCGATCAAACCGCTTTTCCATTGTATCGAGTTCGGGATCGAAGGCCGCCTCCGGCTCGCCAAAGAGCTCGCAAGTGATCTTCCAGAATTTATCGCTGTATCCGCCGAAAAACACATATCCATCTTTGCATGGAAACTGCCCGTAGGGTCGCACGAAAGGGTGATCATTGCCGAGTGGCGAGGCGATCTCACCATTCATGGTGTAGCGTACGACGGCGCTCTCGGTGAGGCTGAGGATGCAGTCCTGTTGTGATATATCGACGACCTGACCTTCACCGCTTCGCCGGGCCTCGTGCAAAGCGGCCAAGGTGCCGGTTGCCGCATAAAGCGATGCCACCAAGTCCCCGATGATGGTGCCAACGCGGACTGGCGGCCTGTCCGGGTAACCGTTCATCGACCACAATCCGCCGGCAGCCTGGCCAGAGTTGTCGAACCCGGGCCTTGCTGAATTAGGGCCGGTGCGGCCGAAGCCGCTGATGGCCGTGTAGACCAGGCGCGGATTCTCCCGTCTCAGCACCTCATAACCCAGCTTCAGCCGTTCCATCGTTCCCGGACGGAAGTTCTCGATCAACACATCGGATCGCCGGACGAGCCTCGTCAGCAGCGCTTTGCCTTCCGGGTGTTTCAGATTGAGCGTTATGCCGAGCTTGTTGCGGTTGTACTGGGTGAAAAACGCGCTGAACTCCTTCCCCTCTGCAGCGACGTGAGGTGGAAAGCCGCGCGTATAGTCGGGTTCATCAGGATGCTCGACCTTGATCACCGTCGCGCCCAAATCCGCCAGCAGCATGGAGCAGAAGGGCCCGGCCACGACACGCGTGATGTCGAGCACCGTGACTCCGGCAAGGGGACCCGCGACATTTGCGCTGAGTTTGTCTTCGCGATCGTTTTCCGGCATGTCGCCTGCACCTCGTGCGCGTCGTCGTTCCGGTCGCCGGACCGGCCGCGGTTGCCGGGCCCGGTTCGCGATCGCCAGCCACTGCTGCGATCGGCTATTGCCGTCGAACAGGCCGGCCAAGTCGCTGATGCGCGGGCGCCAAATGATGGGCGGACAAGGCGGCCAGTGTTGACAATTCCCCCGCCAGGACAACCGCGCCCAGGATTTCGGCCAGCCGCAATGTCGCTTTGCCTGGTGCGTGCTCAACGGACTGCGCACCCAACAAGGCAATGGCCTCGCGCTGCGTACTCAAGACCGTGCCGCCGCCGACCGTCGCCAAGGGGACATCGGGCAGGAACACCGATGCATAGACGGCGCCTTCGCCACGGTCTTCGATGCACGTCATTCCAAGCGCCGCCTCGGCAACATGCGCGACGTCCTGACCGGTCGCGATGAAGAAGGCCGCCGCGATGTTGGCGAAATGGGAGTTGAAGCCCATCGAACCGGCCATGATGGAGCCGATCTGGTTCTTGCGATACTGTATCTCGCACAGGGCTGCGGCGTCGGTCTTCAAGCAATTGGCAATGACTTCACGGTCAAGCACGACCTCGGCAAAGATACGTTTGCCTCGGCCTTCCCGGAAATTCACGGCGGAAGGCTTCTTGTCTACGCAATAGTTGCCGGAGATGGCGATGCAAGGCACGCCTGTCGCCGGTACGATCAGTTCGCGGACCACCCGGTCGCAGGCGATCGTGGCCATGTTCATGCCCATGGCATCGCCGCTATGAAACCGAAATCGCAGGAAGATCGTCGTTCCCACGCATTGCGGCTGAATGTCGAGCAGCTTGAGATACCGACTGGTCGACTGACAGGCTTCGCGGATGACCTCTTCATGTCCGGTGACCCATTGCAGGAAACTGCGGGTCTGCTCGATTCCGGTGGAGCGGAATACGGGCGCCCGCGTCATGCCGACATCATCGACCCGCACCACAGCGCCCTTGGCTGCGCGTATTGCACGACACCCGCGCGCAATGCTGGCGATCAACGCGCCCTCGCTGGTTGCGAGCGGTACGAATATCTCCTCGTCGACCCGCACGTGCTCGCCGTTCACCGGCACGGGCCCGACGACACCAAGTGGAATTTGCGTGACGCCGATGATGTTCTCGCATTTCGCGATGTTCAGGTCCATCGAGTAGCGGCCGGTCGCCTCCAGGCTGACGCGGTGCCGCTGTTCGAGCGCCACGCGGCGGCCGCGAGCCGCTTCATCGACCGTCAGCCCGTCCGGCACATCGTGCAGGGAACGCCGTCCGGCGACCAGGTCACTGGCGAATCCGTTTGCTGGATCGATCGGGTGCGACGCGTCGATCGTGACGGTGTCCTCAGGCGAGTTCTGAGGCTGCTTAGGCGACATATTCATAGTATTCGATCCCAAGATCTTGAAAATCACTGCGATAGAGTGTGCCGACCCGGGCAATCGCAAATTCGTCGCGAGGCACATAGAGCGCATCGGGTATCCGACGGCGGTCGTGCAGTTCCTCGTAGAGCTCCTGGTCGAGGTCGAGCGGCTTGCCGAGAGCATCCGCGATGCCGATCTTGGAGGCTGCAGACTCCCAGCCGCTTGCCAGGCGCAGTGGGATCGCCTCGGCTGCATCTCCACTGCCGTAGCCGACTGCGAGCATCTGCGCGCCGGCGGCAAGGCATCCGCTCTCGACGGCTTCCTCGAGCGCTGCCGCCAGCCAAGCTGGCAGGGCGGCGGCATAGAGATTGCCAAGGTCGCGCATGGCGTTGCTGCCAAGGCCCATTTTGTCGCGTAGCAGTTGCTGAAAATGGGCGCGCTTGCGCAGAAGGCTCGCTGCGGCGTTCGTGGCCCGCGCCACATCTTCCGATCCGACGCCGGTCCCGGCGCCTGGCTGAAGACCCGATGGCGACGTCGCCTCGCGCAGGACGTCGTCAATCTCGACACCTGCCTCGGCGCAGAGATCGTGCAGCTCAGCGCGGGCGCCGTCCATATGCGCAAGAGCCCGCACGTAGAGGAACGCCAAGCCCTGCACTGCCATAAGATGATAGGGACGATGAAAGAATATAGCCCGCATGTCGTTGAAAACACGGATTGGCGTGGTATTCAACCGGGCGACCATCTCGTCGAAGGCTTCGGCCGTCTCGTCGAGATAAGATTGTACGGAATACTTGCCGTTGAAGATGGGAAAGTCGTGTAGACGCTGCGTCCGGGGCGCGTACCCGTCGATGAAGTGCCGACCGATCGGCTTCCGAAAATCCACACCGCGGTAGTCCGATGCGCTGCCGGTCCGGGAAAGGTCGACGCCGAACAGACGCGGCGTTTGCTCGACAAGCATTGCAACGGCGCCGGCGCCCTGCGTCTGCTCACCGCTGCTGCCGCGCTCGTATTCGGCAATGTCCGCGCTGACGACGATCGCCGCCCTTCCGCCGCCGTCGAGGGCGACGTAACGGCTTGCAGCCTTCAGCGCGTAGATGCCGCCGAGACAGGCATGCTTGAACTCGGGCACCTCGAGATTGCGCGACAATTTCGGCAACCCCATTCGGCCCAGGGCCTGGTCGACCATTCCCCGCACGATCACCGCGCCTGCCGCATTGTCGGTGCTGGATTCCGTACCCAGACCGAGAAAGCCGATTTGCCGTGGGTCGATCTCGTTCTGCCTCAGCAAACGCAGAACAGCGTTCGCTGCCATGGTGTAGACATTCTCATGCGGTCCGGGAACGCGGAAGCTTCGGCCGACAACATGTTGGACTTTGGACCAGTCATTGCCCGTCCATGCGCACCATTCTTCCAGGCGAACCCGGAACGGCGGAACGTAGACGCCCATTGCACTGACACCAGGCAACTGTTCAGTATTCCTCATTCAATCCACCCCCCATTTATTCGAACTGGCCGGCGAACCACCCCAATACAGACGCCGCTGGATGGTTTTGACGCCATTGGGCTGGCGTCGCTCTGCCGGTCTGGCAATACTCTGCCGCTCGCCGGCAGCGATGGCTTGTCAGTGACAATCCGGGGTCGATGCGCCGCAGAAGCAGACTTCCGCGGTGCTGCCCTGCTTCAGCAAACTCGATCCCACTCGGTCGTGTCGGCACGAAACGCGAAGTGTCTCGGCCAGCATTCGAAAGTGTAGGTAGATAGATCTCAGAGATTTGCAGATGGCATTTAAAGCTTCATCGCGCAGTCCACTCAGGATCTCCTTAGGCCCCGAGTCCTACATCGTGCAGCGATGCTTGGCAAACGATTTCTTAGTAAAAAATTCGATGATCGAAAACACAAACCACGTCAAATTTTCGAGATATTTCTATTGAAGAAACTTGCTGATAACTGGATTTTTGGCTCAAATATCATTTGATATATGCTCCCAAGCAACAGCTGACGGCGTCAGGCCTGGAAACCCCGCTGTGCGGTCGCAACCCGCAGCTTCTTCAATCATGGATGTGAATTTTCACGGCGCTCTCACAATGCTTTATTGTGTATAAATCTCGGTGAGGCGAAGCAGGGCGCCGACTGCATCGAACAGAGGTGTCTGCATCAGAGAAGCCCATGGGGGCTTCGAAGGGCAGCAATGAGGTCAAGCCGGCTGTGTCCGGCCAAAGCTGCCCCAACCTGTTCCCCGCTCCATCTCCGGCGCCCCCGTCACACCCACTTCATCGAGCTGTCATAGCCGCCCCGCCGCAGCCCCTCGACGGCATAGCGCAGGGCGTCGACGGCGTGGTTGTCGCGGTCCTCCAGCTCGGACTGGATCTCGCCGGTCTTCGGATGGGTGCGATAGCTGTACAGGGCCAGCTCGTCGATCAGGTACCGGCAGCGCGGATGCACCCGGATGTCGTGCGCCTTCAGGAACTCGACCCCCTCCTTCACCGATCCCGCCCCCTTGGTCGACCCGGTGATGCTGCCGAAGCCGTTGCGCTGCATGTAGCTGATCGTCTCCGGCCGGGAGCTGTCGGCGATGATCGGCCCGCGCCGTGACCCGGGAATGGCGTCGAACAGATCCGGCGTGCGGTCGATCTCGCAGCCGACCTGATGGGCCTCGTGATCGACGAACAGCGTCCGGCCCTGCACGAAGCAGCGCACCAGCACCGTCGGGTCGCGGGCGAAGCCCCAATCGGCGCCGAACAGGAACCGCGCATCGGCCGGGGTCTCGAACGCCTCGACCGTCCAGTTCGTGAACACCCGCGCCTCGCTGATGCGCAGATAGCCGCCGAGCCAGACATGCCGGTGCTTGTCGGGGTCGCGCGCCAGGTCCCATTCCATCTCGGCCTGCAGCACCTTCGGGAAATGCGGGTTCTTGTCATAGTTGACCTCGATCAGCGTGGTCCGCGGCGGCGGCGTCCCGGCGCGGAACAGCGCATCGACCGGGTCGTCCGGCCGGGTCGGGTTCCACGAGAACCACAGCTCCGACCCCGGCTTGCGGATGGTCGGGCGCAGCAGCTCGAGGCTCCGCCTCGACAGCGACTGCGCCTCCTCGACCCAGGCGATGTCGTAGCCTTCCAGCGACTTGATGCTCTCGGCGGTGTGGTTCTGCATGCCCTGGAAGATGATCCGGCCGCCGCCGGGCCCGAGGATGCGGTCGGCCTGCACCCGGAAATGGTGGCCCAGGCCCAGCGCCTGGATCTTGTCCTCAATCAGCCGCTTGACCGACTGGTCGAGCGAGCGCTGCACCTCGCGGATGCACACCGCCCGCAGCGGCGCCGCCTCGACACAGCGCCGCACCAGCAGCTCGGCAAAGGCATGCGACTTGCCGGAGCCGCGGCCGCCATAGGCCCCCTTGTAGCGCGACGGCTGCAGCAGCGGGTCGAACACGGGCGCGAGAGCGGACGGCGGCAGGATGATCGCAGCCCCGCCAGCCTCCGGCCCGCCCCGGTCGCGGAAGTCGCGATAGGCTTGGCCCAGTCGTGCCAGATCGGCCGCGACGCGGCCGGCGGTGGCGCGGGGGACCAGGCTGGCCTCGGTCGTGTCGGCCAGCCGGCGCACCGTCTCCGGCAGAGGCTCGCCCCGTCGTCGCCGCCCGGCCACCGCTGCCAGGCACGGGATCAGGATCCAGGGCGGCATGTCCCTCATCCTGGCGTTGCCGCAACACCGGCGGGCGCAGATCGCCGCCGCCCTGGCATCGCCGCGAAGCCGTCGGGCAAAGCCGGTCCAGCTCGGCTTGGCCTTCGTCGCACCCTTCCGCATCCCGGCCTCCCATGAAAAAACCCGCCGCGGCAGGGCCGGACGGGCACAACTGTCTGACTGTGCCTGAATTATACGGCGCGACGTGACTCGATCAAGAACAAAATAGGAACACAAGATCGGGGCGGGTGTCTGCATGCGGCTCGGTGCGGACGCCAGGCCGTCAGCAGTCAGGCAGCCGCTTCGTCCCGAGGCTGTGTGGAAACGCGCGTGTTTGTTGAGCGGGTGCTGGGCTTCGTCGGGGTGGTACCGTCGAAGCAGGTTCGGCAGATCGGATGTCAGGCTCGGATGGCCTGCAGCAGGCCCGCCACACCC
>Ga0102589_1000480_pt1 | contig 81676 bp, 74 predicted proteins | sample AraplaMF_Col_mLB_FD_76858 | JGI IMG/M metagenome (GOLD analysis project Ga0102589, IMG submission 76858) | Arabidopsis root microbial communities from the University of North Carolina, USA - plate scrape MF_Col_mLB | ecosystem: Host-associated > Plants > Roots > Endosphere | place: USA...
CAATAGGCTTGCAAATAAAATTATTCCAAAGGCGCGTCTCATTCTTGATGTAGTGGGAGGAACTGCTCTTATTATTATTTTGCTTATGTTTTGGAAGACGAATCAATATGATCCGTTTCTATACAATGGAGGAATGGTTCTCTTATCAATTGCAACAGCATTGTTAGTGGCAAATCTTGCTCATCCAGCGAGCCGTATCGCTCAATTTTTACGATTTAGACCTTTACGTTGGATAGGAATAAGGTCCTATGGCATATATCTTTGGCATTATCCAATTCTTACATTGACGACTCCAAAAGTAAATGCTGGAGATTTTTCACTAATAAGAGCAATTCTTCAATTTATTCTAATTATAATGATTGCGCAAATTTCATGGAAGTATATTGAAAAACCAATCCGACAAGGTGCGCTCCGAAATATTCAATTTAAGAATTTAAGGCTTCAAAATGTCGCTTTAAGTGTTAAGTTAGCTTTAATTTGTGCAGTATTCGTTTCGTCAATAGCCGTTTTTGGGTTATCAAAAGTTAGTAAGGCTAAGGAGAATCCTCAACTAGATAAGGTGGAAGCAGTACAAACACAACCAGCGAAACATCCAGTTGCAATTCGGGAAAATCCAGCTCAAGAGACGCCCAAAAATCAAGAAGAATCAAAAGAAGTAAATTCTGTGCAACCTAAAAGTTCTCCCAACGTTACAGCGATAGGCGATTCCGTTATGATTGATATTGCTCCATATTTAAAAAATGCTTTTCCTGATATTAGGATTGATGCACAAATTGGTCGCCAGCTGTCAAAAGCGATTCCTGTAGTTGAACAGTTAAAAAATGAAGGGAATTTAGGAAACTATGTCATTATTGGGTTAGGTACAAATGGAGCCTTTACTACGGAGCAACTTGTATCATTAATAGAATTAATTGGAAATGAACGTAAAATGATATTTATTAATACGAGGGTACCACGTCCGTGGGAATCAATCGTGAATGAGAGATTGAAAGTGACAGCATCTAAATATCCGAATGTAAATCTAGTCGATTGGTATGTAGCAAGTGCTGGAAAGAGAGACTACTTTGCACCTGATGGTGTGCATTTAACCAAATTAGGTGCAGAAGCATACGCAGCACTTGTAGTCAAAGCTGTGAATCAATAATTCGATATGCTTTATAAACTTCTATTGCAAAGTTAATTGAAATATAAAAGATTTATGGTTGAGAAAGACAAAATTTTTACAGTCATCAATAATTAATGATTTCGATGCCTGTTACTATACGTGAGTCATGACGTAGGCTTTGAAATCCTGTGGATTTGGAAAAGTGTCTGTCGCTATACATGTCGATGGTCATGTTCAGTGAAATTATTAATAGGAAGAAAGAATGTAGCTTCCTAACTTTAAAAATAAGCCCAAGGAATTATTTAATTCTTTGGGCTTATTTTTGAATCAGAATTGGGTATCGTTAGAGAGTTAGAGAGAAGGTGAAAGGAGGTTAGTAGATTAATTTCTTTCACCTTTTTATCTCAGGTATAGATAGATCGGGGTAAATGGCCAGCTGATGTTGAAGATTGTTGGAAGGAGTTAGATGAATTGCATGTGCTTGTATGCCAGATTATGCAAAAGGTATATCTGAAGTCCTAAAAAATACTTTTGAGAAAGGATTCTCTATTGGGAAATGTAAAGGTATAAAACAGGAACTTCAGGTGAGAGATGAATGTTTGGCAAGCGTAAGTCTAGGTTTTTTAGTATACTATATGTATCCTATAAAATGTGAGGTATAGCCTACAAGAGTATATTGTAAAGGCAGTGAATATAGTATGTATAAAATCGGATTAGTCGGTCTAAAAAGTTCTATAGAGCAAATTTTAAGCATGGTAGAAGAATTCAAACATGATTTGGAATTTATCCCTTATACTTATGAAAAAATAGAGGAGATAGAGCAAATTGTAATTGAACACGTTCCCCATGTCCATGCATGGCTTTTTTCAGGGCCACTTCCCTATGAAATTGCAAAAAAATATATAGGCACCGATAAAATAATGGTTTATGTTCCTGCAACAGAATCAGGTTTGTATAAATCTCTATTAGAGATGGTCTATGAACAAGGGAGAATTATTGAGAAACTAAGTATCGATACTATGTCTTTAAATAATATTAGTGAAGAAGCTTTATCACAGTTACATATAAAGAAACCACAGATTTATACGAAAGTATTTGATTTGGATATTGATATGGAGGAATTATTGAATTTTCATATGGATTTATGGGAAAAAGGTAAAACATCAGGAGCCTTAACTTGTTTCCCATCAGTATGTGATTCTCTAAGAGAGCATGGAATCCCATCTTACAAGATGTCGATGAGTAAGATGGAAATTCGACAGACGCTTAGAATACTTTCTGAGAAAGTAAAAGCCTCCTATTTTAAAGATGCACAAATTGGTGTCGAAATCATTGAAATTGAGTATTTTAATAAAGTTGCGGAGGAAATGAAGACTCCATATCATTTGCAATATTTGGAGATTAGATTGAAAGAAATATTGATTCAGCTTGGTGAAACAATTAAAGGGTCTTTTTCAGATAAGGGAAACGGTAGATATATGATTTTTAGTTCTCGTGGCGCAATCGAAAGAGAAATACAGATGCTGCAAGATGCCGTTCAGAAATTAGCGTTTGAAGCAGATACAACTGTTGCCGTTGGAATTGGCTTTGGTGAGACTGCATATTCGGCAGAAATTAATGCTTTTCGTGCAATTCAGCATTCTAAGGGAATGAAGAAGCGTGGGATTGTAATCGTTCAAGATGATGGTAAAATTGTTGAATCGCCGGGTGATAAAAAAGAATTATGCTTTACAAGTCGTACCCAAAGTGAAGTCCTTTTAGAGAAATTAAAAAAAGGGAATATCAGTGTGAAAACGTACAAAAAAATATCGGCCCTTATAGATAAAATGAAATGGAGTTGCTTCACAACAAAGGAATTAGCGGCACATCTTGAGATGACAGAACGGAATGTGAGACGTATTGTTACGGATATGTGTGAAGTTGATTTGGCACAATGTATTGGTCAAGAGACCTATGCTACACGTGGAAGACCAAGTAAAATTTATCGATTGTTATAAGCATCCATTAGGGTGCTTATTTGTTTTGTAATGAATATAATATTTATTCGTCTGAAAATATTGAAATTTATAAAAATAACTAATATACTTAATTTAAGGAATTTTTTCCTTAAATAAACCGAAAATAAAATTTCTAATGAAATTTAAATTGAAAAGGAGCTGAAATATGTGTCTCAAATAGAAAGAATTCATAATTTAATTGAAAATATTCAAGGCGAAGTTGTTAGATGGAGGAGACATTTACACAAATACCCTGAACTATCATTTCAAGAAGAAAATACTGCACAATTTGTTTTTGAAACGCTACAAACTTTTGGTAATTTAGAAATTTCGCGCCCGACAAAAACAAGTGTTATGGCCCGCTTAATTGGTAATCAACCAGGAAAGGTAATTGCATTAAGAGCAGATATGGATGCGCTTCCAATTGTGGAGGAGAATGATTTTGATTTTGTGTCACAGAAGATAGGCGTAATGCATGCTTGTGGACATGATGGACATACGGCAATACTACTGGGTACGGCATGGGTTCTTACACAATTAAAAAATCAAATTGAAGGGGAGGTGCGTTTTATATTTCAACACGCTGAAGAACTCCCACCTGGTGGTGCTCAAGAACTAGTGCAAGCTGGTGTGCTAAATGGAGTAGATATGATTATTGGAAGTCATCTTTCGTCGGCGCTTCCTTTGGGGAAGATTGGCTTGAGTTACGGTCCAATGATGGCTGGAGCAGATACTTTTAATATTAAGGTGTTGGGTGAAGGAGGACACGCATCGCAACCTGAATTAACCATTGACCCCATTGTAATTGGGACTCAGATTGTTACCAATCTCCAACACATTGTTTCGAGATATCGAGATGCTCAGGAAACGCTTGTAATTTCAGTGACTCAGTTTAATGCGGGAGGTGCGATTAATGTTATCCCAGATAAGATAAGTATTGGGGGATCTGTTAGAAGTTTTAATCCGGAACTGAGAGAAAAGGTTCCAACTTTTATCGAACGAATAGTAAAAGGAATTACAGAAGCGCATGGAGCTACATATGAATTCAATTATCAGTTTGGCTATGCTCCGACTATAAATAATGAAGAAGTAACAAGATTGATGGATGAGACAGTATGTGAAATATTTAGTGAAAACAATCGAGAGATTTTAAAACCAATTATGGGGAGTGAAGATTTCTCTGCCTATCAACATATGACTCCAGCATCTTATATTTTTATAGGGGCTCGTAATGAAGAAAAAGGAATTATCTATCCTCACCATCATCCAAAATTTACTATTGATGAACAAGCTTTACAATATGGAGTACAGTTATTTGTGCACGGTACTTATAAGATGTTAAACCTAGCGTATTAGGGGGATAAAAGTATGAAAATCATACATTGGCTTAGCATTATTCCATTTTTGGGATTTATTGCAGGTGCTTTATTTACAAATAAGGTGAGTCCTTATGTTTTTGGAATGCCATTCTTCCACTTTTGGATTGTACTCTGGTCACTTATAACCACAGCTATCTTAGCGATTATTTATAAAATAGATCCTGTTAACCAGAAAGGGGATTCAAAATGAATATTGCCGTGTTTTTCATTTTATGTTTTTTCGTCATCCCCATTTTGATTAGTATTCGTGCTAAAAAAGGACAAGAAATGGATTTAGAGCAATGGTCGGTTGGAGGTCGTGGAATGGGAGCCCTGTTGATTTTCCTTCTGTCTGCAGGCGAAATGTATACTACCTTTACCTTTTTAGGGGCAAGTGGTTCAGCTTATGGGGAGGGAGGCTCTATCTTTAGTATTATAACATACGGTTGTTTAGCAACAGTAATCTCCTACTGGACCTTTCCTGTTATTTGGAGGTATGCAAAGAAACATAATTTAGTTTCACAATCGGACTTTTTTGTTAAAAAATATCAAAGTCCTTATCTTGGGGTACTTGTTGCAGTTATTGGTGTTATAGCCTGTACATGCTATTTAGTGCTGCAATTGAAGGGACTAGGATATATCGTTTCTGCAACATCTTACGGTGCCATATCTTCTACAACAGCCATTTGGTTTGGAGCGATAGGGGTAACTATTTTTGTAATGGTTTCCGGTATTCATGGCTCTGCACAAACATCGATCCTAAAGGATATTCTGATTCTTGGGATTGTCGTATTTTTAGGGATTTATTTTCCTACTCATTATTATGGTGGGATTCAACCTATGTATGAGGCAATTGAAAAAGTAAAACCGAACTTTACCATACTACCTGAACAGGGAATGAGTATATCATGGTATATATCGACGGTAATATTAAGTTCTATTGGATTTTATATGTGGCCACATGGTTTTTCCCCCATTTTTGCTGCATCAAGTGAAAAAGCATTACGAAAAAATGCAATTTTAATGCCAATGTATCAATTAATTTTACTATTTGCCTTTTTCGTCGGATTTGCTGCAATCTTACGGATGCCAGGATTAAGAGGTAGTGATATTGATTCTATTTTGCTGCAACTGTCTAAACAAGCTTTTGATCCGTGGTTTGTTGGGGTAATTGGCGGAGCGGGAGTGTTAGCAGCACTAGTACCAAGTTCATTATTATTAATGGCAATATCAACATTGCTTGCCAAAAATATATATCAAGTATTTAATCCATCTGTAACGGAAAAACAGCTTGGAAAATTGGTAAAATACTTAGTTCCGTTTATTTCTCTTGTGGGAATTTACTTGACCTTTAAAGGAGGGAATACCCTGTTTAGTCTAGCTCTAATTGCTTATAATTTCATTACGCAACTCGCTCCAGCATTTTTTGCGAGTTTGATGAGAAAGAACTTTGTGACTAAACAAGGGGCTTTTGCTGGGATTATTACAGGCGGATTGTTAGTCTCAATTATGGACTTAGGAAACCTCGGTATTGGCAAAATATTCCCTGATTTTCCTCAGGTAATTAAAGATTTGAATGAAGGAATTATCGCTTTATTTGTGAATATTGTAGTTTTAGTAATAGTCAGTTTGATGACCAAAAATATTTCAAATGTTCATCGGGACAAGACAACTGTAATAGAGAGTAAGATCTAATTTAATAGAAAAGGTAATCCCTGTAAATATATCGAAAAAGTCCCTAAGTTAGATTGGGGACTTTTTTAGTGCTAGATAGATACAAGAGTAAAAACGTTAAGATAGTAAATACGGTTCTGGTGCAAAAACTCTAGGGAAATTGCAACGAATCTCTAAATCTTGGACATAATAATAGTACAACTCTATAAAAGGTGTGTGATCAGTATGGAAAAGGAAAAAATGTTCAAACGGAAGCAATATCAGCCTGATATTATCTTATTAACGGTACAATCTAAGTTTTCGTGATTTGGTAGAAATGATGGACGAACGAGGTTTGTCTATTGCTCACACCACCATTATGCGTTGGGTGCATCAATATGGACCTGAATTAGATGAAAGAGTACGACGTCATCTTAAGACGACAAATGATTCCTAGAGAGTCGATGAAACGTATGTGAAAGTAAAAGGTCAATGGATGTATTTATATCGCGCAGTCGATTCAGAAGGGAATACCATTGATTTTTATCTAAGTGAATCAAGAGATAAACAAACAGCCAAGCGCTTTTTCAAGAAAGCCTTGGCTGCTTCTCAGATTTGTAAACCTCGTGTTATAACAGTAGACAAAAAACCAGCCTATCCCGTAGTGATTCAAGAGCTAAAAGAAGAGAAACGTATGCCTGAAGGCATACAAATAAGGCAAGTTAAGTATCTCAATAATATAGTGGAACAGGATCACCGTTTCATTAAGAAACGTGTGCGTTCTATGTTAGGATTCAAGTCGTATGAAACATCCACTTTTATATTGAGTGGCGTTGAAGCCATGCACATGATGAAAAAGGACAACTTCACCCACAGGTGAAGTCTGTCCAAAATGAAGTCGGATTCATATATAAGTTGTTTGGAATTGGATCATAATCTGTAATTGAACAATCCATGTAGGTTCTATGTCTCTATCAAATGGTTTTTGCACCAGAACCATTTTATTATTTTAGTCAATTCATCTCCCACCTACTCACTTCGCGTTCCTTGAGGAAGGAGTCTTCTGGGCTAAAATGATAAAGAGTATTAAAAAGGTTGAGAGGAAAATCGGAATGAAGGAATTTTGGGGAATTAAAGTTATTGTTGTAAACGAATATTCTGCGGAAACAGTTAAGAATATAGCGAATTATTTATTCAAGATGGCTCAGAAATGAGTCATCTTTTTTATTTGTAAAAAATAGGCCCTAAATTCGTAACAATCTTGTGTGTGAAAATAAAAAACCATCTTAGATAAGATAGTTTCTTTACTTATTTATTGAATTAAAATATTTTTACCATGGATTCTCTCTGCAAGCACTTTGACAGAACAAGGGACTATGACGATTCCTTATGCACTGGGCTTAGCACTCTGGATCTATTGGGAAAATGGAAGAATAAACTGTTGGCTGTAAGTAGGAGTTGTACCCGTAAGCCCAAGGTTTACCATAAGGTGCCATAGGTGCAGATGTTGTTGGTATTGAGTGAAGGTTGTATCCGTAAAAATTGACACTAGATGGATTCATACGACATATATCTTCACATTCAAACCTATATCCACCTTTCATAATGCAATCCCATACACAATCTTCAAATGTTTGACGATACAAAGACAGTCACTCCTTATTTTAATCCTATTGCTCTCGATATTATATTTATTTGTATATTTTTGGACAATTGTCCATGCGTATTTGGGTGGTTGTTAAAGATACATAGCAAAGCTTATGATGTTGCAGGACTTGAAGATGGTAACAAACGAAAGGACCCCAAAATAGTCCCTAGAAAACTGCATAACGTATTCAAAAAAAATCGAATTAGATAGGAACTTATGTATTGGATAAAAGGTTAATAACTTGAGCAAAAAGAACTGGGTATTTACATACTTAACATACATATTAGTTTTGTTAATTAAGGTCTTTTTTGGAAATTTGTAAATAGTTAATGTGATTAAAAACTTGAAAAACATTAAAATGTGTAAATTTTTTGACCCTTTAATTAAATTGGTTTAATATTTGTAATTTTTTGTTTTATAATGATACTCGGGTTGGTCGTGAATGTTTTAGATATTGCGATATGCAATCGGATTAATTTATTTTAGGGAGGTTTCAAAATTGGGCAAGAGAGTTATTATAAGAGTTTTTACATTATTATCAGTACTAGCATTATGCCTTAATGTGTTTTTACCAAGGGCTAGTGCAGAGGTTATGACGCATGAAAAATATTCAATGGACTGGAGCTATAGTAATAGCCTAGGTAAGTACATCCGAACAGAAATTATTAAAAATTCAAGCGGTCAAATTGCTTATTGCTTAACTCTTGGATTAAAATCTCCAAATGGTGAAGATCTTCCTGAAATGGGGAAGACGGATAATGTAGTATATAGGGTACTATTAAATGGTTTCCCGCAAAAAAGTGTAGAACAACTGGGGGTAGCGAATCAGAATGAAGCACATTATGCAACTCAGCTTGCGGTTTGGAATGCATTAGGTCAACTTGATGTAAATGAATTAAAGCATGAAAATAAAAATGTTGAAAAAGCGGCTAAGACAATTATTAATGCTGCAAATACAAGTGAAGATACTCAAGATATTTTTATGAATGTGATTCCTGCTGAAAAGCAAAAGGCAGAACTAAAGGGTGAGTTCTTTGAAACAAACCTATACACAGTACAAACAAATGCTAAGAGTGGTTCTTATAAAGTAGTGGCGAAAAATGCACCTAATGGAGTTAAAATTGTTAGTGAAAATGGAGAAGTGAAAGATCAGCTTTCAGTTGGGGAAAAATTCCGTATCCAAATTCCTAAAGATACACAAACAGGTGAATTTAATCTAAGTGTTGCTGCAAACTTAACAAAAGTTCAAGCAATTGCTTACCGCGGTACGGATACTGTTCAGAATGCTACAGTACTATTAGAAAGAAATGAAGAAAAGCTTAGTAGTGACCTTGCAGTAAATTGGGAAGCTGCTGGTTCTTTAAAAATTAAAAAGGTTGGAGAAAATGGAGAAGTATTAGCTGGTGCGGTATTTGAGGTCTTTAATGCAAATAATGAATCAGTTGGAAAAATCACAACTGGTGCTGATGGTACTGCAGGATTAAATAATCTACCAATTGGTACTTATACTGTAAAAGAAATAAAAGCGCCAACAGGCTATGTTTTAGGAGATAAACCACAAACTATTGAGGTTAAGACAGGAGAAACAGGAGCTGTTCAAATAGTAAACAACAAGGCAAAAGGGAACATTGAAATAAAAAAACTTAGTGATTCAGGTAAAGTGCTACCTAATGTTGAATTCACTGTTTTTACTGAAGATGGAAAAGAAGTGAAAAAGGCAGTAACAAAAGAAAATGGAATTGCAAATGTTGAAGGCCTTACATTTGGTAAGTATTATTTCTTAGAGACAAAAACACCAAATGGATATATTGGAAATAAAACAAAGTATCCTTTTGAAATTAAAGAGCACAATAAAACACTTACTTTTACAGTAGAAAACACTGAAGTAAAAGGTAGTGTAAAACTATTAAAAGTAGATAATGAGGATATAAGTAAAAAATTAGAAGGTGCAGTATTCGAGTTAAAAGATGCAAGTGGAAAAGTAATTGGGGATTATAAGACAGATAAAAATGGCGAGATTAACGTTAAAGATTTAGCGTATGGTAAGTATTCATTTGTAGAAAAGACTTCTCCAAATGGTTACGTTCTTGTCACAGAACCAATTGTGTTCGAAATAAAGGAACATGGAAGAATTATTGAGCTATTAGCAGTTAATCATCTTATCAAAGGTGATCTGGAAATTACAAAGGTAGATGTAGCTGATGGAAACAACAAGCTTCCAAATGCAGAATTTACGATTTATAACGAAGCAGGGAAAGAAGTAGTAAAAGGTAAAACAGATGATAAAGGTATCGCTAAATTTGAAAAGTTACCATTTGGAAAATACACGTATAAAGAAACTGTTGCACCAAAAGGTTATATCTTAAATGAAGAGACGTTTTCTTTTGAAATCAAAGAGAATGGTCAAATTATTAAACACATCGTCAAAGATGAGAAGATTCCTTCAATTAAAACAATAGCAACTGATAAAAAAGATGGTACAAAAGAAATGCACACGTCTAAGTCTGTAACAATCCAAGATAAAGTGGAATACAAAGACCTACAAGTGGGTAAAGAGTACACTTTAAAAGGTAAATTAATGGATAAAGAGACTAATAAGCCATTAGTTGTAAATGGTAAAGAAGTAACTGCTGAAACTAAGTTTACACCAAAAGAAGCAAACGGTTCTATTACACTAGATTTCACTTTTGATGCAACTGGTTTAGAAGAAAAAGAAGTAGTAGTATTCGAAGAGTTACTGAAAGACGGAAAAGTTGTTACTACACATGTTGATATCAATGATAAAGGTCAAACAGTTAAGTTCGTTAAGCCGTCAGTAAAAACAACTGCTACAAACAAAGCTGATGGTGGAAAAGAGATTCATTCAAAGGATTCTATCACTATTCAAGATAAAGTAGAGTATACTAACTTAGTTGTTGGTAAAGAGTACACTGTAAAAGGTAAATTAATGAACAAAGCTATTAACAAACCATTATTAATTGATGGTAAAGAAATAACAGCAGAGACTAAGTTCATTGCAAAAGAAAAGAATGGTTTTGTAACATTAGACTTTACTTTCGTTGGTGCTGAACAGCAAGGAAGAGAAGTAGTTGTGTTTGAAGACTTATTGCATGAAGGTCAAGTAATTGCAACTCACGCTGACATTAATGATAAAGGTCAAACAGTTCGATTTGTAGAGCCTTCAATAAAAACAACAGCTACAAACAAAGCTGATGGTTCTAAAGAATTAGACGCTACAAAATCTATAACTATCCAAGATAAAGTGGAATACAAAGACTTAATCGTGGGTAAAGAGTACGTTGTAAAAGGCAAACTAATGGATAAAGCAACAAACAAACCATTATTAGTTGATGGTAAAGAAGTAACAGCAGAATCCAAGTTTACTACAAAAGAAAAAAATGGTTCTATCACATTAGACTTCATATTTAATGCTTCTGCATTACAAGGTAAAGAAGTAGTTGTGTTTGAAGAACTGTATCAAGATAATGTCTTAGTTGCTATTCACGTTGACATTGAAGATAAGGGTCAAACAGTGAAATTTAAAGCGGCAAAACCGGAACAACCTAAATCAGAACAGCCGAATTCAGATAAAAATACTCCAACATCAGAGCAACCTAAAGAGCAAGTAAAAGAACAACCACAACCTAAGAAAGAAATTCAATCTAAAATTGGATGGTTACCGCAAACAGGTACTAACCTTACAAGTTGGATCTCTATGGCTACAGGCGCATTACTGTTAATTGTTGGTGGGGTGATTTTCTTAAAACGTAAAAATGCATAGAAATTAAAAAGATAAGCACATCTGTTTTTTAACAAGATGTGCTTATCTTTTTACATTTATTTTTGATCCAGAATGAAAATTGAAACCAAAAAATTAGCTAAAATTAAAGAGGATTTTAATAAAGATTTGGTTTTAGAGCCATTCCCACAACTATTATTTTTATCAAGGTTATTAAAACAAGAACTGGACAACATGGAGAATTTTATTAAATGCTCAAAATAAAGATAATACTCCATTAAGGAGTACCGCGACATTACCATCAAGCTAAGCTTTTAAAGTACCCCCTAAATGGAAATTTTGTGTTTTTTATAGTACCGAAGTTCATTTTTATCGTTTTGGGGAAGAATGCGTTTCTTAACTTGATAGCGATGTGACGTGACCCCAACGATTAATAGAAGCTTCTTATCTTTCTTATTCAAAAGTTCCCTTCACTATCGGAACTTTATTGTCTACCATAAACTTTCCTTTTGCAATGACGCTGTGAATGTCCAACGTTCTTTTTTCTAACAATACGATGTCAGCATCCTTCCCGGTTTGGATACAGCCCTTACTTGAAAGTTTCAGCAATTGTGCGGGATTCGTGGTAATGACTTCTAGTGCCGTTTCTAACGGAATACCTTCCACTAAAACAGATTCTCGTACTTCGTGAAATAGCGAAGATACTTTTCCGACTTGAAGGCCTGCATACTCCCCATTGTTGTCAAAGAAGGGGAGGCTGGCCTGTCCATCTGAGGAGAAGGTGATGTGTCCGACTGGGACCCCATCTTCAAGCATTATACGTAATGCCTCACTGCATTTCACTTCCCCGTCCTCCAAAAATTGAGGAGTAGTACTTGTGGTAAAGTCTACGTAACCGCCTCGTTTTGCGTAATCAATACCCGACCTGAATAATTCTTCGTTTCGGTTTATATGTGTTGGATGGAAGTGCCGAATCGGAATGTTGGTTTTATCTGCAATTTCATGTAACAATGAAAGTTTTCCTTCTCCGTCCCCTACATGAACTTCTATTATGCCAGCTTTTCCTGACAGAATACCGCCATTGCGTGCGGCAGTGGCGACTTTAACTATTTCCTCAAATGTAGGTTCTGATGATCTATGGTCGGAGATAGCAATCTCTCCAACACCGATAATTTTGTCAATTAAAATAATATCATCTTCGATTTTTCCCGTTAGCGTTTTTACTGGCACTTGATAGGAGCCTGTGTGAATGAAACAAGAAACTCCCTCTTCTTCAAGTGCCCGCGCCTTGGCAAGCAGACTTTCCATTTTACGTGTTGTCCCGTCAGTACCGAGTAAACCGACTAGTGTTGTAATACCTGCAGTTGTAATATCAGTAAGCATCAGCTCAGGTGTGCGGGTTTTGAATCCGCCTTCTCCGCCTCCACCAATAATATGAACGTGTGAATCGATAAATCCTGGAACAACCAAAAGATTTGCCGCATCAATGACTAGAATAGGAGCAAAGTTGGTAGGAATTGCAATTCTATCATCTATGAATGCGATTTTATCATCTGCAATTAATATGTCTTTCCGTCCTAGGTAGTTGGGTGCGTATACTTCTCCATTTTTTATTAAGGTAATCAATTCTTGTCTCCTCCTGTCAATACTTTCCGTTTTATATCAGAATGGACCATATCCTATGAAGTGAGCTATGATAACAGCTACTAATCCGATGAGATAGTGAATGAACACAAGTGGCAGAATCCACTTTGCCCACTTTGTCCAAGAAATTCCTGCAATCGCCAAGCCTGCCATTAAGGTCGTAGCGGTCGGAAAAATCATATTTCCGATTCCGTCAGCAAAAGAGAAAGATAACACTGCAGTTTGGCGCGTAATACCCAATAAGTCTGCAAGTGGCACCATAATCGGCATTGTCAGCATCGCATGACCAGTGCCAGATGCTAGAACAAAATGAATAAGAGCTTGGAAATTGTACATGCCAACAACACTTAAATAGTCCGGAATATGCTTAATTGATACAGATAATTGGTGCAGCATAGGGTCAACGATATGTCCCTCATTCAATACAACAAGAATGGCGCGCGATACACCGATAATCAAGGCACCACCGAGCAAGGATGCAGAGCCGTTGATAAAGGAGTTAACAATTTGATCTGCAGAGAGTTTTCCGATGATTCCAATTATTATTGTCAATAAAAGGAATAAAGATGTGATTTCTGTAATGTACCATTGGAATTTGATTACACCAAACGCCAAAACGATATAATTAATTACAAAAGCTCCTAAGATGAACTTATGTCTTGCTGTTAACTTCCCACTTGATTTCAGTAATTTTTCCGCGTCTTCTTTTGTATACTTTCCGTAGATTCCTACAGAAGGATTTTTCTTTACCTTCATTGCGTAACGATAGATATAAAGAACAGAAACAAGGTAGATGATAACAAATAAAATAAGGCGAAACACTATGCCTGAGAACATCGGTAATTCTGCGATTCCTTGTGCAAGCCCTACTGTGAAAGGATTCATGATGGCAGTTGTAAACCCTGACAATGCTCCTACTATGACGATAGCAGTTCCTGTAATTGCATCAAATCCCAGAGCCAACGCCAGTGGAATGATAAGAGGAAGATAAGCTAGTGTTTCTTCCGCCATCCCCATTAAAGAGCCACCTACAGCGAAAAACAGCGTCACGACAGGAATCAATAGTTTTTCACGCGTCGCCAACTTCCTAGCCATTGTAGCGATAAGCACATCAACCGTACCAGTTGCTCTTAAGACACCAAAAAATCCTCCGATAATCAATAAGAAAAATATAATATTGCCGGCTTCTACCATTCCTGTATGAACAGCTTTTATCATATCGAAAAATCCGACCGGAGCAGATTCTATTGATGTAAAAGAATTTGGGTCTACAGTAGTCCGGTTATTCACTTCAATCCGTGCATATTCTCCGGTCGGTAAAAAATAAGTTAATAGAGTCGCTATTACGAGAATGCCGAATAGCAATACAAAAACATTAATTTTTTTCTCTTTTTTTCCAAGTGAAACAGCCTGTTCTTGTAGTTGGCTCATATGTGTTCCTCCTTTGTATTTAAAATAAATGGATTGAAATAGAATGCTTACAAAAATACCGCTAATAGACCATGTTCTTTTCTCGTATTCTGCTGTTTCCCTCCTTTTCATAACCTCGGACACTTCATTAATTTATATATGCAATATGTGTGCCAATATTGATAGTGTGATTTTTAAGAAGATTTTTATGGCAAGAGTAGAGATTTTGGTTTTTATTGTCCTTTTTTGGCGATATAATAGAACCAATTTAAATATAGGCAGGTGTCTTAATGTTAAAATCCTCACTTACACTTATAGCTGGAAGCTCAAAAACAACGCAAGCCTTACAGGAGCAACTAGAACAATTGCTTGGAGACTATGTTTATATTAAAAGCCATGCTGCGGATGAGGGAATACCGCAGTCTCTTGAAGATACAATTATTTTGTATTCATCAGCTTCTGTTTATGATCAAACAAAAGGTATGTATAGCGTGAATGCTGAGAAAATAATTGTGGGAAAGAGAACAGTTCATCATGAATACATTGATAAACTTTTAAGAATACCTGAAGATTCATCAGTTCTAGTGGTGAATGATAATGATGATGCAACAATAAATCTTATTGAATCCTTATATCAACTTGGTATAAATCATATTCAATTTATCCCTTTTCGGAAGGGGGTATTGTTTTATGATGATGTTCGAATTGCTGTTTCGCCAGGAGAAACACATCTGTGCCCTTCTTACATAAAAGAAGTAATTGATATAGGTGTACGTCTTTTTGATATGACAACAATTCTGGAAGTTGTAGAATGTTGTGGTTTGAATAAGGATATATCCTCGAAGATTTCAGAAAGGTATATTAGCAATATCATTGAATTACAACGTAAGTTATTACATGCAGAGCGGGATGCTAAGCAGATGAGTGAGCACATCCAAAATGTGTTAGGAACTGTCGATGATGGAATATTAGTCGTTAACCAGGAAGGGCGGATTACGGTATTCAATGAACGTCTTACGGCATTGTTTCATATTGTGGCGCAAGATGTGGTTAATGAGTATGTAGAACATGTGATGAGTCGTCGGGATATTACCGATTTCATCATGAATGGAAAGGATGAAAGCAAGTTCTTCGACATAGATGGCGTGGATATCGTAATTTTTCGTTTGCAAATGATGCAAGAAAATACAATTGTCGCAACTTTTAAGAGTGTACATCAAGCCTTTGAAATTGAAAAAACAGCGCAAAGAGAAATGCGTAATAAAGGATTTCATACAAAATACGGATTTGAGGATATTATCGGCGAACATATTGTAATGAAAGAGCGTAAGCGAATCGCCAAGAAACTTGCCTTATCGGAACATCCGATTTTAATTCAGGGTGAAACAGGAACAGGAAAAGAACTGTTTGCCCATGCTATTCATGAGCATTCATTGCGAAAAAACGGACCGTTTCTGGCTGTAAATTGTAGCGCATTAACAGAGAGCCTGCTTGAAAGTGAATTGTTTGGTTACGAAGAAGGGACATTTACAGGAGCACAAAAGGGGGGCAAGAAAGGTCTGTTTGAATTAGCGGATAACGGAACTATCTTTTTGGATGAAATCGGGGACATGAGTCTTACTGTTCAATCACATCTGCTGCGCGTTCTGCAGGAGGGAGAAATCCGCAGAATCGGTGGTGTAAGAATTATACCTGTCAATGTTCGAGTGATTACCGCAACAAATAAAGATCTTCAAGGAAAGATAAGGGCCGGTTCATTCAAAGTCGATTTATTTTACCGGTTGAATGTACTTAATCTCTGCATTCCACCACTCATTGAGAGAAGAGCGGATATACCAATTTTGATTAAGCATTTCATCACAAAGAGCGGAAAATGGGTAAAGATAGAACAAGATGTGCTGGAGTATTTTATGCAATATGAATGGCCTGGAAATATACGAGAATTAAAAAGCACAATTGATTATATGCTGACAATTTGTGAGGGAAATGTCGTGACGAAAGGAGATCTTCCGTCCATGCTGGGACAAGAGGGGGGCAGCGTGAAATCCGAATATCCCGTATGTGGAAGTATACTGGAAATGAAGGAGCATGTTTTTATCTTGGAAGTAATCAAGCAATGTAACGAAAAAGGAAAGGCGGCAAGCAGAGATCAACTTTCAAGTAAAAGCAAAGAATCAGACTTTGCTTTATCCCCACAGCAAATCCGTCGCCGCCTGGATATTTTAGAAAGTGAAGGATTTGTCGTAAAAGGCAGAGGGCGGGCCGGTACAAAGATCACTGATGCCGGAATAGAGTATTTGTATTTTCTTAAATCAAAGTCTGCCGTGTATTGCTAAAGAAATCATTCCTATATTTTGATTGTGAATGGAAATGATATAATTAGCCATTACTTAACAGGATAATACTAATATTTGAATTTTTTATAGCCGGATAACAAAAAAGCGCTATTCTTTCTGTAGAATCATAGGAAAGGATGGCGGTTTTTTAGGTACTGGTAAAAGAAGATAATGAAGAGTAAAAAGAATGAGTCATTCCTAATGGAATGACTGTTTATGCGGTAAGACCAAAGAGAATATTAATCAGTTGTATCTGCATTTGGACAGATATTTTCCCGTGGAAAGTCTGTCCTTTTCTAATCATATGCATAGCTTCTATTTCAGCAAATGTTTTTGGTTGCTGTGTGAAAAAATTTGAACATTAGTATATATTAGAACCGTTTTTTAATAAATCGATGGTCTTGTTCGACAATGTTGTTTAGATCTTTCATCTGTAGTAACTTGATTCCTGTAGGCTTAATGGCAGGGCTCTTGCTCTAGACCGCAAAGTAAATGTAGAGAAATAATAAAATACTCCTTATTAGTTTATTTTTCTTAGTTTTCTTCGATTTATTGCCCTATATAAAGAACCTTTAAATATTCCGGTTGCTGAGACTATCTCTTTAACAGAATATTCTTTACTGTCATACATCCGAAGTACAACAGTGAGCTTTTCTTTATCTAGTTTGGGTCTACCTAATGTTTTTCCATGCTTTTTACGTGCCTCAAGTCCTTCTTTTACTCTCTCAGCAATAAGATTTCTTTCTAATTCAGCAATTATGCACATCATTTGGAACATCGCTTTGCCTGTAGAGGTTCTTGTATCCATATTTTCCTTTAAAGAAATGAATTGCATTCCGGTCTCTTCCAACTGTTGAATAATGTTGAGGATATCTAATGTTTTACGTCCTAAACGGGAGATACTCTCCACTACAACTGTATCGCCATTCCTGAGCATATCAAAAAGTTGATGAAGACCTTTTCGATCTTTAATAGTACCAGTAAACTTCTCTTTTACTATTTTTTCACAACCGTATTCAGAAAGAGTACTAATTTGACGATCTAAGTTTTGGTCAATAGTAGAAACACGGGCATAACCAATAATCATATGTAACCTCCAGTAAACTTGTATATTTTCATATTACTAGAGGTAACTTTGTTATAAAGGTGTTTGGTAATCATGTTGAGTAAAAAAAGTTCTTTAATTTAGTCTATGTGTGCTCGAATGTAATTAAATGATCGTTTAAACACGTTATTCAAGAAAAGGGCCAGTTTGTGGAATAACACAGTAGAAAATGATTTAAACTTTCTATAAACAACAGTTGGATCTTATCGCCAGCTTTATGCGTCCTGCTAATAATTTGTTGAAACAAGCTGCAAATACTTAATAAATTCTTTTTCTGCATAGCTTAAATATTGGTTTTTTAATCGAATCCATCCAAATGGAATTGTCGTAATGCCACAATCTGTTAGTGGAATAAGAACGATGTCCCCATTCTTTACGTAGATATCATTTTTTAATGCTAAATCAACAATAAAAGCTATCGCTATTCCCTCAATAACTGCTCTTTTAACCGCCTCTATATTGTTGGATGTAAATAAAACATCCATTTCCCCATGCTCATGAAAAAAATGATCAATAAAATATTTCATATTCACACCGTTGTACATAGCTAGGGGGTGCATTGAGACTTCTTTTGGAGTTAACGCGTGATTTAAAGATAAAGGGGAATTTTTATTGACACATACATTTATTTTACCGTCCACTAACGTACCAAATTTGATATCATTTGATTTTTGTATATGTTCGTTAATGAATGTTAAACCAATATCGATCCTATTTTTTCGCAGATTCTCAATAATTTCATCGGCTGGTTTTTCTGTTATTTCCAGTTCAATACCGGGATAATCTTTTTTAAAAAGTGGTATGGCTTTTAACAAAATGGTCATTAACATACTCGGACTAGCTGAGATTCTTAATTTCCCATTGATACTGGTCGTTTGTATTTTAGCCTCTTCTTTTAACTGTTGGAGCTTTGATACAATTTCATACGCTATTTTTACAATTTTTTCACCATCATCTGTGAGTATGGTTCCTAATCTTGAACGTTCAAATAGTTTCACACCTAACTCTTTTTCTAAATTACTAATGGATCTGCTAATACCAGACTGAGAAATTCTCAGGTTTTCAGAAGCAATGGAGAAAGATTTCATTTTTGCAACTTCTACAACATGTTCTAACTGCTCAATATTCATTGTGGCTCCTTTGTATGATTTTTAATCAAGTATATATGACATAATGATATTTTACATGCAAAAAAAACAATTGTAAAATAAATTTGAAGAAATAATATTTTCTGACAATTAATAAGGAGGGGGTCTTTTATGAGTTCGAATTCGATTTTAGATGGAATAAGAGTTTTAGATGTATCATCTGTATTAGCTGCACCACTTGCCTCTAATCTGTTAGGTGATTTCGGAGCAGAAGTGATTAAAATTGAGCAACCTGAAAAGGGAGATGCCAGCCGTAACTGGGGAAGTAACACATGGAAGGTAACAAATCGAAATAAAAAATGTATTACATTAGATTTGCATAAGGAAGAAGCTGTTGAAGTTTTTTATCAACTTGTAGAAAAATCAGATGTAGTTATAACGAATTTTAGACCTGAAACGTTGAGAAAGTGGCGAATAGATTATGAGGACTTAGTTAAAGTAAAACCAAATATTGTAATGCTGCATTTTTCTGCATATGGAAGAAATGGTCCATTAGCAGAAAATCCCGGTTTTGCACGAGTGGCTGAGGGTTTTTCAGGATTAATGAACATTACTGGTCATCCTAATGAAAAGCCTATCCCTTCCGGTTTCGCAATTGCTGATGGTCTCGGAGGAGTATATGCTGCATTTTCCACCATGCTTGCACTATATCACTTTAAACAGACAGGAGAAGGTCAATTAATTGATTTATCCTTGTATGAACCACTATTTAGAGTAATGGAAGATTTTATTGTTGACTATGATACCAAAGGAAAAGTAAGAGAAAGAGTTGGAACCCATAATCCTGGTGTTGCCCCGAATGATTTATATCTTACAAAAGATAATCGTTGGATTATTATTCCAGCATCTACAGACAACATGTTCAAACGTCTTATGAACGCGATTGGTCATCCCGAGCTTGTTGATGATAAAAGATTTCTTACAAATGAATTAAGGGTCAAGCATAGAGAAGATCTGGATAAATATTTAAAAGACTTCTTTTCCAGTCATGTGTATGAAGAATTAGTAGTTATTTTAACTACCTTTAAAGTAGCACATGGGTCCGTTTATTCCGTAGTGGATATTATTAAAGATCCACAATATATAGTAAGGGAAAACTTACTATCCATTTTTGATGACCAACTCAAAAAAAACGTAACCGTACAAGGTATCGTACCCAAAATGTCTAAAACACCAGGTACAGTTAAGTGGCTATGTCCGGAAGTAGGGGCACACAACTATGAAATTTATGAACAACTATTAGGTTTGGATCAAAACAAACTTAGTGAGTTAAAAAATGCTAATATCATTTAAAACGAATATACTTCCCGTAAAAAATGTAAAGGCTTACATGTATAGGGAGATGAATAATGTATCAGTTAAATATGATAGCGAGAAAAACTATATGAATTGATATTTAAGCGCTTTACTTCGGTTATTTGTGTTAATCCATGAGCAAGATCTTTATTTAGTGTTTATTGTTAGAAGGTAAGGAGGATCGATTCAATCACCATTTTTTAAGAAGAGGGCGTGAATAAATGCAAAATAATTTAACCGACCGTAAGCGTAAATCTATTGTTATTAGTCTCTTATTTATAGGAATGACAGTAAGTTACATTGACAAAGCGGCGATAAACGTAGCTATCATCCCGATTCAGAAAGACCTGCAGCTTAATTCTTTTGAATCAGGCTTGATCATAAGTATTTTCTTTTTCAGCTACGCCCTTATGCACCCATTAGGAGGATGGCTTACAGATAAATATGGATCACGTAAAATTTTAGTACTTTCCATCTTAGCTTTTTCGATTTTTACTTCTCTTACGAGTTTTGCTTGGTCATTTGCATCACTACTTTTGTTTCGTTTCCTGTTTGGTATTGGGGAAGGAAGTGTTTTTCCTGCCAGTTTAAGATCTATTTCCGAAAACTTTCCCGAAAACGAAAGAGGTAGAGCAAGTTCCTTCTTTCTATCTGCACAAACGTTCGGTGGTGCGCTAGGCTCAATAACAATAGGGGTTATGGTGGTTTCCCTTGGGTGGAGATGGATGTTTGTCAGCATTGGTATTATAGGTGTTTTGATAGCATGGGCATTTTGGGTTTATCTAAAATCTCCGGAAGATATACAAATAAATAAAGAGAAGCAAAATCAAAAAAAAGTTCCTTATAAAAAGTTATTTGAAACAAAAAATTTTTGGAAGATATTTTTCACTAAATTTTTTTCAAATATAGTGAACTGGGGTATTATTTCCTGGATGCCTACTTATTGGGTAAGTAAGGGTTTAGATTTATTGTCAGCAAGTGCCTTGATGGCCATACCGTATCTTGCCTCCTTTCTTATGTTTAATGTAAGCGGCTGGATTTTAGATAAATATATGAGTGGAAGAGAAAAATACTTGGCAGTGGCAGGATCAATTTCATCTGCCATCCTTCTTTATTTGATGTTTAATGCAACGTCTGTTTCACATGGAATTGTTTATTTGACCTTAAATTCTATTTCAATTGCTTTTATTGGAACATCACTATACACAATTACCATTAAATACTCAGCAAAGGAATTAACTGGTTCTGTTACAGGGTTTATTAGTTTTGGCGCACAAATTGCCGGGGGTATCTCTCCAGCCGTAATTGGGTTCGTTCTTACTGTGTTTAACGGTTCTTACAATGTTGCTTCCTGGTTTTTAATTTCTGCTTCATTGGCAGGGGCAATTGTGGCTCTAACGATTAAAAACAACGTCAAAGAAGCAAAAGAAAATGTGTTTATAGAGCAATCTTTTTAACTAAAATAAAAAAGCAGGAGGGATTGTCATGCAGTCCATTACAAAGAATGAAATGAAAGTTTTTCCACCTCGTCCAGAAGATATTGTTACGAAGGATAATTGGTTTACTTCTCAAAAAAATTTGCAGCAGTATTGTCATAGCGGTGAACTAAGCGCTAGCCGTATCATATGGAGAGGAAACCAAAAGTCCACCCAATTATCATATACTAAAGATCAGTTAGATTTAGAAAAAATAAACGATAATAATGGTGAAAGTGTTTTAGCCTATCTTGAAAGAACTAATACGGATGCTTTTTTAGTGATGCATAAAGGGAAAGTCATGTATGAGAACTATTTTAACGGTTATAAATCTTATGAACTACATGCAATGAACTCTGCTACAAAATCTTTTGTAGGTTTGATTGTTAGTTTGCTTGCTGATGAAGGATTGCTAGATGTAAATAAAAAAGCTTCCTTCTATGTACCTGAATTAAAAGGAACAGGACTTGGTGAAGGGACTGTTCAGCAATTGCTTGATATGCAGGTTCCTGTGAAATATATGGAAGCCGATACACCATGGGGAATAGGCCGGGGTACACCCATTTTTATTGCATCAGGTTCAATGCCAAAACCTGATAACTACACTGGACCGGAAAACCTTTATGAATTTATGCTGTCGAGTAAAATAGATAAAATACCTGGTACTGCATTTTATTATGAAAATGGACAAACAGAAACATTGGGATGGATTGTCAAACGCTTGGTTGGAAAAAATATGGCGGAATTAATTCAAGAAAAAATCTGGTCTAAACTGGGGGCAGAAGAAAACGCAGAGATGCAAGTAGATTTAATCGGTACGGATATTTCCAATTGCGGAATGCGGGCTACATTGCGTGACTTGGCACGATTTGGTGAAATGATGCTTAATGATGGTTACTACAATGGCCAACAAATTATTCCGGAACATATAATAAAGGACATTAAAAAAGGTGGTAACCGAAAATATCTTGCAGAAAGTATTACTCATAGTCATCTTGCAGAATTCTCTTACCTTAATCAATGGTGGATTAGCCATGATCAATATGGCGGATATTCAGCCCGTGGGCGTTTTGACCAGCAAATATACATTGCACCTAAAGCTGATATAGTAATTGTAAAACTATCTTCTCATCTGCCGCGTGCAAAGGAAACTATTGCTTTTCAAACGATAATAAAGTATGTACTAAAGCAATAAAACCAATAGAAGTTGAGAGTGATGGCTTTTAAGATTATCGAATGTTTTCCGCTAAATACTGTGGTGATACCATCTCCATCAAGCCTAAGAAAAAAATGACCTTCAAAAGAGAAAGTGAAATGATTTACATAGACAACTGAAGAAAGGTAAATTTCACTTTTGGAATGATTAAATATCTTAGCTTGATGGGTATGGGGGATTTTTCTCTTAAGTTGATGTGCATGGGATATTGTCCCATGCACATCAACAAAACAATATCTATTAGATGGATCGTATAAGATGACAAGCGCTTAGAAAGTAAAAAAATCATTTATAATTTTAGGAACTGTCAGAGGATTTTTTCCTATACTCTGTTTTTAGTGGAGTAGACGGAAAACAGAAACTTACTAAAGTAAGAAAAAATCTTTATCCTTGTATTCACCATATAACATAAACTTTCACAGAATACGAGACTCTCACAAAAACGCTACAGGAAGGGGGATTACCATTTATGGAAGGTTTAAATAAAATGAAAGTAGTAACAGAAGAAAGTGTAAAATATGCACAACAACATTTAGCTAATGAAAGAACTTATTTAGCTTGGATACGGACTGCTGTATCTATTGTAGGAGTAGGTTTTTTGACAACTTCTTTGCATTTTACTATTAAAATTAGTTCAAATCAGTATATTAATAATGTAGCAACATTCCTAGGCATTTTTGCATGTATTGTAGGTTTTATAATAGGAGTATTGGCAACCCTTCAATATTCAAAGAAAAGGAAAGAAATTCAAAATGGTATATTTATTCCTTCTAACCACTGTATTTTCTTTATAACTTCCCTATTCTCCTTCTTAATTTTCATTATTTTTATGTATCTTTCTTTCTTATTATTTATGTAGTCTGGTTAATATTTTTAAAATAAACCAATTTATTAATCCTCGAAAGATTTTTGCGAATTTCTGCCATATTATAAAAGGATCACTATTTTGTTATTTACGCAAAATAAGTATTATTAATGGCTCAATTAAAAGGATTATACAAATTAGCATGACTAATATGTATGATTCTTTTAAAGAAACCGCCTCAATTGTAAAAGATTAAATGGATGTTGAAATCCGGTTCACACTTATGAAGTTACCCATTTAACAGAATACTATAATCACGAAAATTTTTAGACCAAAAACGGCAAAAAACCTGTCATTAAAATAAACTAAGGAAATATGATTACACTCATCTTGATCCGCTTATATCAGTAGGTCATCTGACGGGATATTAGCTGGTTTTATCTCCAATCGAAATGATGGAAACTATGACACTTTCAACTTAATAGGTATTCGCTGATCCATATCGGGTTCAAAAGTTCCATATAGATTGACGTGATGATAAAATAAAGCTGTCAATCCCCTAACATTAGAATAATCACTATTTTGAGTGTAATCTTTTGAATAGAGGATGAAAACTCTACTTTTCGGTCTAGAGCAGCAACCCTGTCACTAAGTCCTGTAGGTAGGTTTCTTGCTTTTGGTGATTGTTTTATGGCTTTTGGATAGGCTGTTTTTTTATCAACTGTAAGGACACGAGGTTTTGAGGTATGACAAGAAGCTACAGCCCTTTTGAAGAAACGTTTAGCTGATTTCGCTTTTCTATTTTTACTTAAATAAAATCAACAGTGTTTCCTCTAGAATCCACAATTCGATACAAGTATATTCATTTTTCTTTAACTTTGATATATGTTTCATAGAATCGCGTTCGTCATTATTTGTTTTCTTCAAATGATGACGAACGCGTTTATTTAGCTTCGATCCATTTCTACCAATCTCGATAACTTAGTACCAGAGATAACATCTAACTGGTAATAGAATAATCTCCTGTTCATAATGCTTCTATTTAAAATCCACAGTGATAGGAGCATTAATGTTAGGGATGCAAAAATTTCACGTACCTTAATTATTATTAAAATGACAAATTTAAAAATATAGGAATTTTAAGTGGTTCAATTGTCTTTATTACCCATATTGGACAAAGAAACGAAGAAGAAGGTATAAAAGGAAGTAGTTAGCACCTTAAAAGAGGACCGCACTTTAAAAACACGTACCGAGCGTGGAGTAGAGCAGCAAGAAGGAATCAATAATCAGTTTGTTTCCTGAGTTGCGTAATCCAAGGAATACAAATAAGTGGACGGTGCATGAGGTCGAAAGGGTGCTTGATAACTTATTAGATGAGGACGAGCTCAAAATTATTGAGTGTAAATTGCTGACGAATGAGAGAGTTAGAGATTCAGATTCTTCTCAAAGTAAAATATCCTATGTAACAACAAGTGAGGACTAGGTGTAACTCGCTAATCATGGTATTGGTATATTGCTGGTTCTTGTTGTATTAGCATATGTGATAGAGAGGATAGATAAAAGTGATTATGAGGGATGGATAGAGAACAGCGCGCACGAATATGAACGAAAGAAAATCTTAGCAATGACACGTAATTTAAAAGCTAGGGGAGTATACAATAGTGTGGCAGTCATCAAGAGGTATCTTTAACTTCTAGAAAAAAGATAAATAAAAAGCCCCGTCAAGGGTTACAGGGCATCAGTAAGGTTTTGGGTTAAGGGAACACATGACCTTGTACCAATATAATATCAAAATTTTTTTATGAAAAATCAAAGTGATTTTGACAATTTTAAGAACATATAAAAGCTCTAACGGAGATGAAAGGACATTGAATAGGGTATTAATAGAGTCAATCGGTTAACGGGTTCTGTTGCAAAGTTTTCTAAATGAGGCTACATTCTAGAAAAAAGAGTATAGAGAATCACAAATGCAAGAGCTGTTTATTTGTATAAACTTTCTGCTAAGATCATCAAAAATCACGATGTCACCAGTATGGAAGATTTACAAATCAATAATATGCTCAAAAATAGAAAGCTTGCAAAAGCAATCAACGAAGTATCGTGGTCACAGTTTAGAAGTATGTTGAACTACAAAGGGAAATGGTACAGGAAGCAAGTTATTGTTGTATCAAAGACGTTAAAAATCTAAATCGTCGTGAGTGGGATTGCACTTCTTGTGCTACACATTAAGTGTTATTCGAAAAGTCATAGGAAAGATTGGTAACCTTGAAAAGAAAGGCAAAACACTTGAAGCTGCGGCTAAATAAAAGTAAGATATTCACGAAAGATCCCAGACCAAATACTGATACAAGTAGAAAACTAACAAATATCTTACTACACTATATACGTCTCCCATATCCACCCCATAATAATAAAGATTTTGTGTATTTAAGGGTCATAAAACATTTAAAGTCGAGAGACATGTATGATGAGCCATATATAATAATTAAATATGTTATGAAACCTATATCTAAAAAGGAGTGATTTTAATATGTACAAACTTAAAACAAAAGAAACTAACAATAGTGTAATTGAATTTATTGAAAGTGTTGAAAATCTTAAAAAACGAGAAAACGCATATCAATTATTAGATATATTTACTGAAACAACAGGCTATACAGCAAAAATGTGGGGACCAAGCATTATAGGATTTGGTACGTACCATTATAAATATGCATCCGGTCATGAGGGAGATGCTCCATTAGTAGGATTTTCCCCGAGAAAAGCTAAAATTAGTCTATATTTTGCTACTGGTGACCCTAAGCGAGAAGAACTATTAAAAAACTTTGGAAAGTATACCTCTGGAAAATCGTGTATTTATATTAATAAAATAGCAGATATTGATAGTAATGTTCTAAAAGCGCTAATTAAACAATCTATAAGTTTTTTGAAAGAAACGTATCCAAATCATTAATAAAATTTATAGGTGAAATTAAAAAATAAAATAGGAAGGAGCTCTTTTAGATTTCTATATACTGTCCTTAAAAATTCATGTTTTATATCTAGCAATTATAAAACATAAACATCCCCAAACTATTTATTTCGTTTTGGGGATTATTCATTGTCTTAGCTTGATGGGGATGTGGCGGTAGCCCATTACCTACAAATACAAAATTCATAATAGAATTTCAATGTTAAGGCTATCTCTGCATTTTATCTTTATATCAGCATACTATTATCTTTATATAACTATGTTGCATTTAGTGGTGACAGAAATAGTGAAAGATTTCTAATTGGTTAACATATAAAATGAACTATTTCTTCATAAAAATAAAATGAATCGTGGGGAAGATGAAATATGCAAAGAACAATTTTAATTGTAGAAGATGAAGATATTTTACGTGAAATTATGAAGGATTACCTACTAAACGAAGGGTATAACGTTTTAGAGGCGATTGATGGGAAAGAAGCGTTATCTATATTTGAAGAACATGAGGTACATTTAATTATTTTAGACATTATGTTACCGGAATTAGATGGTTGGTCGGTTTGCCGGCGAATTCGGAAGAAATCTAATGTACCTATTATTATGCTAACGGCTCGGGTGGATGAGGATGATACCTTACTCGGATTTGAACTGGGAGCGGATGATTATGTTACCAAGCCATATAGTCCTCCTATTTTATTGGCAAGGGCAAAACGATTAATTGAAAGCCGATATTCTTCCACTGTTAATGTATCTACTGCAGACACATTAACTAGTAGTGGTATCCATGTACATTTCCCTTCTCGTACAGTAACTGTAGATGGGGAAGACATAAGTATGACACATACAGAATTTGAAATATTAACGTATTTCATGCAAAATCAAGGGATTGTAATTTCGAGAGAACAACTAATCACTAAAATTTGGGGTTATGAATTCGCTGGGGATGATCGTACTGTTAATAGTCATATTCGTAATTTGCGTCATAAATTAGGGCAAAAAGCGACTTGTATTGTAACCGTTGTGCGAACTGGTTATAAATTTGAGGGACAGGTATGAAAAAAGGAATTGTATTAAAACTATTTATATTAACAACGGCATTATGCACACTTATTTTAGTGACTATTTTTATTGGACAAACCATATTTTTTAAGCAATATTATTCGAATCGAAAAGTTAATGATATTAAAACGAATATTCAATCCTTTGAAAAGGCATATATAAAAGCTGGAGATGACGCGAAAAGGATTCAAGAGTTGGAACAAAATTTCTACCAAGATAATGCGACATGGATTACAACGTTAGATAGTGTAGGAAATATAAAATATGCAAATGATTTTTCTTTAGAAATTCAGTTAGATCCTAACGAAAATAAGACCTTTTCTGAACGTTTAATTCAGATACCGTTGTATAGTTTTATTAATTTAGAAGATATACAAAGGATAAAATATAGTTTAGAACAGGGGAATCATATTATTATCGACGGATTACAGAAGGGGGATATAGTGGTCCCTGCGATGTTAACAATAAAAGAGAAGAATGTTGGGCTGGAGAACAAGCAACTATCAGAAATGTTATATGGACAAAAAAACGCATCTTCAAAAGAAAGTTCGCAATTATATTTAGCAGGAAGCATTAAGAACGTGCAGTTACCGGAGGGTACTGTAGGAACTAACTCTATTTATGGAAATCGTGTGTTAATAGATAGAATAAAACAATTTCAGGTTGATTTAATATTAAATCAAAAATCAAGTAATATTACTTCTACAGAAATAGTCGATTATGAAGAAAATGATATTAAATATAAACTATTAATCAAACCAACAAAAGATGCAGATGGTAAGGTAAATTACATATTTGCTATGACATCATTGCAACCAGTTGATGAAGCTGTGCAAATGATAAAGGATTATTATGTATATTTAATTCTATTTGTATTGATTCTAATCGTGTTGATATCGTTCTATTACTCAAAGAAAATTGCCAAACCACTATTACAAATAAATGATACTACAAAAAAAATCGCAGGCTTAGATTTCTCAGAGATGATACCTATTACTACAAAGGATGAAATAGGTGATTTATCACAAAATATTAATACACTTTCTAAAGCGTTGCATTCGTATATTCATCAATTGCAGCAAGATATAGAGAAAGAAAAGCAATTAGAAAATACACGTAAAGAATTTATTGCGGGTGTTTCACATGAGTTAAAAACACCTTTAAGTATTATGAAGAGCTGTATTTCAATTTTGGAGGATGGTGTTGCTAGTAATAAAAAGGATTATTACTTTAAAGCAATGTCAAAAGAAGTAGATAAAATGGATATGCTCATTATTGATATGCTGGAGTTAGCAAAATTCGAATCTGGTACGTATAAAATGGAAATGGATGTTTTCCATATTGACGAGATGATTGATTATATATGTGAGCAATTAACCTCGGATATAACAGCTAAGCGATTACATGTGCATAAACAACTTTCTAAAATTGAAGTTGTTGCAAATCCACATCGAATAGAACAGGTGGTTACTAACTTTATTACGAATGCGATTCGTTACACATCAGAACATGAGAATATTATTATTTCTACAATAGAAGAGAATGAACGTGTAAAAGTATGTGTAGAAAATAAAGGAGCACATATTGAACTAGAACATTTAGAGAAAATATGGGATCGTTTTTATCGAGGAGATACGTCTCGTCAACGCTCCAAAGGTGGAACAGGATTGGGTCTTGCTATTTCAAAAAATATATTAGAACTGCATGGCGCGGAATATGGTGTTTTGAATACAGAAGATGGAGTATTATTTTTCTTCTATTTAAATAAAAACGTGTAGAATTTTCGTTCTACACGTTTTTGTCGATTTTAAACAAAATCGACATTATCTGCATTTTATCTTTATCAGCATTCATTACTATTTTCATTAGAAACAGAATGAGAAGCTGATAAGGAGATTGTTAAAATGAAAAAAAGAGCGATATTGCTTTTGTTTATTATATTAATAATGGGTACAGGCGTTAGTTTCATACATGCTAAGGGGCATAAAAATATATCAAAAGAGGATTTACGATTAAGAGGAAAAACAATTGTAATTGATCCGGGGCATGGTGGAGGAGATAGAGGGACGAAAGGAAATAAATTTGGAACGATTGAAAAAGATCTTAATTTAAAAGTAGCACAAAATATAAAAAAAGAATTAGAAGAAAGAACGGATGCAAAAGTGATACTAACACGCGAAAAAGATACAAGCTTACTTCCAGAAACGAAGCAAAAGGAAGAATTACAAGCGCGTGTCAAAGTAGCTAACGACCATTCGGCAGACCTGTATATCAGCATTCATCATGATGCTTTTGAGGATACAAATGTAAAAGGAATAACAACTCATTATGGAGCTAATAAAAGGAAAGATAAAAAGTTAGCTAAGATCGTACAAGAAGCTATTTTTGATCAAAATATAGACAGCCGTGATAGAGGCATTCATGGAAGTGATTTTCTTGTCTTACGAGAAAATCCTTCTCCATCTATCTTAATTGAGTTAGGATTTACATCTAATTCCAGTGATGAAAAAAGAATGAATTCAGAAGAATTCCAAACAAAATCGCAAAAAGGTATTGTGGATGGCATTATTAATTATTTTACGATGTAATAAATGGACAAATAGAAAAATACTATTCTTTCTAAATCTTAATTAGGAAGAGTAGTATTTTTTATTTTGGGTGTATATCCAGTTTTCAAATTTAAGAATTAACTTAACCTTATTCTTTAACTGATTTCGACATTATCTGCATTTTATCTTTATCCATCTCTATTAATCTATTTATTGTAAACATCGGTTGAAACGAATGATTCAGTCGAGTAAAGGCTCAGCCTTATAAATAATGAATATGAAAATTAATAGGGAAAGGATCGGAAAATAATGAAAGAATCACAAAGTAAGAAAAAAACAAGTCGATTAACTAAGGTAATAATATCTCTAGGAGTTGTTTTAGCAACGACCTTTTTCACATTCTTTTTAATTGGAAAATGGCACTCTACCCCAGCGAAGGGAGTAGCTAATGAAAGTATGAAACAAGTTAATACGCAACAACAAGAAAAGAAAAAAGAAACATCACCGGCAAAACAGAAAAGACCTGATGGAAAGCCAGTAGGAAAAGTTGTTTATTTAACATTTGATGATGGCCCTAGCGAACTGACTGGGAAATTTTTAGATGTACTAAAAGAGCAAAATGTTGCTTCGACATTTTTTATGCAAGGTAGTAATTTACAAAATACAGGTTTTCAGGAAAACGTAAAACGAGCAGTAAAAGAGGGACATTATATTGGTGCTCATAGTATGACACACAATAGTGATAAACTATACAAAAAGGGACAATTTGTACCAGAGATGAAAGAAACGCTAGCTCTTATCCATAATATTACGGGTACAACTCCTAAACTAGTCCGTCCACCATATGGATCTGCACCAGGATTAAAGGGTGAGGAAATTCGTAATCAAATTGTAGAAGCAGCAATAAAAGTTTGGGATTGGACAATAGACTCAAATGATTGGAAATTAAAAGATAATCCAACTCAGATTATCGAAAATGTAAAGAAACAAACAACAGAAGAAGTAGAAGTTGTTTTAATGCATGAAAAGGCGCAAACATTACAAGCTCTTCCTGAAATTATTAAATTTTATAAAGAGCAAGGGTATGAATTTGGTGTATATAGTGATGAAGATCATTTTCGTCTAAACTTCCAGAAAGATCAACGTCTATAACATATGAATAGGGATTGTTATAGGGTAGTGTATTGATTTATCGTAGGTAACCGATTCACTTCTCAAGGAGTATGATTATTTTCTGAAACATAAAAACCGTACATGTTACTACATTTTTTGAACAACTTATAAGTCAATAAATAAGCTAAAAGCTAATTTCCTTAGTGTACAGGGAATTAGCTTTTTTTTTGTTGAGAATTGCCTGGCGAAGGAAAAGTATGTTTTTATTATCAAATGACTTCTGTTAATGTGTGTAATGTTTATATAAATCTAATTTATAAAGGGAAGTGAACTATTGCAATTGGTACATTTCATTTCCTCTTTATTTGGCTCGTATTTACTATGTTGAAATCATTCATTAACAAACCGCTGCATTGATTATAAAACGTATTTCCTTATACCTAATTTCAAAAAAATAAGCGTTTACCTATTCTTTTTACGAGGTTATTTAATAACTAATTTTTAAACTGTTGATTCTTTAAATTATATCTATATAATCTGCATCTCATCTTTACCTATAACGCTTAATCTATATTTTGTAAACGAAAGGTTCGCATTGAAAACAAAAATAACATTGCTATATACACCATCGCTTACGAAATAATGACTTGAGAGGAAGATAGAAATGTTAAAGAAAGTATGTGTTTGTCTACTTACGGGGGCCGTTGCATTGACCTCCGCAGCCTGTGTAAATAACGGGGCTGAAAAACCATCAAATAAGGTTACTCAAAATGCTACGCATGAAAAAACATCGAAAGATAGTGCGTATAAACCTATTTTTAAAAACAGTTTATTCTTTGGAGATTCTATTACTGAAGGAATGATTGATCAAGAATTAATCGAAGATAAAAATATTATTGCTGACAAGGGGAAAGTTACAGCAATGGCTATAGAGGAAGATGTTAACAAAGTAGTAGAAAAAAACCCTGAACATATTTTTATGAGCTTTGGAACAAATGATTTACTGATGCCTATGGACCTCGAAGGAAAACCTATCGAAAATCCAATTAAGTTTTCAATAGATAACTATTCCAAATTAATACAAAAAATAAAGGGGAAACTTCCAAATGTAAGCATACACCTTTTATCTGTTACACCAGTTGCAGATAAGGTATTAAAGGAATATCCGCAATATAAACATATTGATGAATATAACGTGAAACTTAAAGAATTAGCAAAAACTGAGAAAGTAGAGTACATTGATTTATCCCCAATCTTTGAAAAAAACAAAGATGTTCATGATTCAGATGGTGTGCATTTTAAAGCGGATTATTACAAGATGCTACTTGAACAATTGAAAGGTTCTGTTAAGTAGTACCTATACTTAAAATTTACAGTTCTTATGCAAGGACTGTAAATTTTTAAGAAAAAATAATTGTAGGAGGTGAAAGAACAATGGTGTTCAGTAGTTTGATTTTTCTTTTCATGTTCTTACCATTAGCACTTATTGTTTATTACGTATCACCTAAAGTTCTTCGAAATTTGATATTATTTATCGTTAGTCTCATTTTTTATGCATGGGGTGAGCCGGTGTATATAGTCATTATGATATTCTCTACCATATTTGACTATGTTAATGGCATACTTATCGATAAGTATAGAAATCGTAAAGGTATTAAAAAGGCGATATTTATTAACTCTATTGTAATAAACTTAGGAATACTGGGATTCTTCAAATATTATGGTTTCGTAATAGAGAATATCAATACCCTTTTCAATTTAAATATTCAGGTCGAGGCGCTTCCTCTTCCGGTGGGAATCTCATTCTATACTTTCCAAACGATGTCTTATGTGATTGATGTTTATTTAGGGAAAGTACAAGCACAAAAAAATATTATTTCTTTTGGTACTTATGTTACGATGTTCCCTCAACTTGTTGCAGGACCTATTGTAAAATACAGTGATATTGACAAGCAATTACAAGAAAGAAAAGTAACATTTGATCGTTTTGGTGAAGGAATGGAATTGTTTATTAGAGGCCTTGCATTAAAAGTACTTTTAGCTAATAATATTGGACTTCTTTGGACAAGTGTAAAAACAACTTCTATATCAGAACTTACGATCCTTACAGCATGGATTGGGATTATTGCTTTTGCTTTCCAAATATATTTTGACTTTAGAGGATATTCAGCTATGGCTCAAGGGTTAGGCAAAATGTTTGGGTTTGATTTTCCAGAAAACTTTAATTATCCCTATATATCAAAAAGTGTAACTGAGTTTTGGCGTAGATGGCACATATCGTTAGGCTCATGGTTTAGAGAGTATGTATATATTCCTCTTGGCGGAAATCGGACTGGGTTGCTCAAACAACTTAGAAATTTGTTTATAGTTTGGTTCTTAACAGGATTATGGCATGGAGCAAACTGGAATTTTATTATTTGGGGATTGTATTTTGGATTATTTGTAACAATAGAAAAACTATTCCTTTTAAAATGGCTAAAAAATAGAATGAGCTTTATCGGACATGTATATACACTTATCATTGTTTTAATCGGATGGGTATTTTTTGAATTTGAAAACTTATCGGTAGCAATGAATTTCATAGGAACGATGTTTGGTTTTAATCAATCCATTTTCTTGGATAATACAACTCTATATTACGTAACAACTAATTTTATACTGTTTATTGTCTTAGCGATTTGTTCAACACCATTCCCAAAAAGAGCATTTGTATATGTTAGAGAAAAGCTAAAGTTACTAGGTGCTATTGGCATTCCAGTTTTGTATGTCATACTAGCAGTGCTTTCAACGGCGTATTTAGTGAATGACACATATAATCCATTCTTATACTTTAGGTTTTAATGATATCGCATTAGTTTGAAAGGGGTGAGTTACTTGAATCAGTATGAAAAAATATACAAACACACAATGGCAGGGTTATTGACACTCTTTATAGTGGGAATGTTCAGTGTAAATTTACTAACTCCCAATAAAACATTTTCAGATGAAGAGAATAGAAAGCTAGAACAGTTTCCGGCGTTCTCTTTCCAAAATCTTATAGAGAAAAAGTTCACTTCTAACTACGAAAAATATATTTCTGATCAGTTTGCATTCAGGGATTTTTGGATAAACGTGAAGTCTGATATGGACTACACACTAGGAAAGAAAGAGAATAATGGTGTGTATATCGGTAAAGATGGTTTTTTACTTCAAAAGTTTAGTAAGCCTAAAGAACAAGATGTAAATAGCAAAATAGAAGCAATAAATGATTTTCATCTTGCAAATCCTAATGTGAAAATGCAAGTCATGTTAGTACCTACAGCAATTAGTATTTTAGAAAATAAACTCCCAAACTATGTTTCTCATAGTGATGAGCTTACGTATATTAATAAAGTAAAAAAATCTTTAGATAAGGATATAAACTTTATTGATGTATATCCTGTATTGAGTTCTAAAAAGGATGAATATATATATTATAAAACCGATCATCATTGGACTACTAAAGGCGCATATTATGCCTATCAAGAGCTAGGTAAAAATATGAATTTTGCTCCTAATAAAGATAGTTCATTCAACATTAAACAAATTACAAATAGCTTTTATGGATCCCTATATTCAAAAGCGGGTTTTAAAAATATAGATCCTGATAGTATTGAATTATATGAACAAAAGAAAGCGACCAAATATAAAGTAGAGTATATAGATGAAAGCAAAACGTCAACATCGCTTTATGAAATGGAAAACATTAAGAAAAAAGATAAATATACTGTATTTTTTAATGGGAATCATCCATTAATAAAAATAAAAACTGATAATACGAACGGAAAAAAATTATTAGTTGTCAAAGATTCTTATGCAAATTCTTTACTGCCTTTTTTACTACCGCATTTTAGTGAAATTCATATAGTCGACCTTAGATACTATACAGATAGTCTAAATATGTTGGTACAGAAAAATAAAATCAATGATATGTTAGTGCTTTATAATGGAAATACCTTCTTTGAAGATGCATCCATAAATGATTTATCTTAATAAATGAATTGAATATATTTAATGTATATCCTATCTATAACGAGCAGTATCCTCGTCTTTAATTTATTTATGTCAATGGCCGTATTCATTAAATATAAATTGCTACAATCCTGATTCAAATTAAATGTTTGAACCAACTAAACGAAAAGGAGAATTTAAACTAATGATAAATGTGTTGAAACCTTTTAATATAAAATTCGTTATTACTATTATTGTTTGTACGATTACCTTAGGAGCTTTAAGTGGTTGTTTTGGAAAAAAAGAAAGTGCCAATAGCCTTTCAGCTACAGAAATAGGGGAGAAAATGAAACATGTTACTAACTTAGAGGAAATGAAAGAAGGAGATAGTAAAAAACTTCAAAAGCTATATAACATAAATGCTGATGAAGTCGAAAGTTTTGTGCTATATACCGCTCCTACAAATATCAAAGCTGATGAAATTGCTGCGATTAAAGTAAAAGATATGAAAAATGTAGAAAGCATTAAAGAGAAAATTTCAAATAGGATTGAAAAAAAATCAAAAAGTTTTAAAGACTATCTTCCAGAAGAATATTTCTTAATAGAAAAACGTGTCTTAAAAACAAAAGATAATTATATCCTTTTAGCAATATCAAAAGATGCTGATAAAGTTGAAAAAACGTTCGATGAAATTTTTAAGTAATATGAATTTGAAAAACAAGGGATTAAATAAAAACCTTTTCATATCGTGATTTTTTATTACTAAATCAACAGCTAAGCCAAAAGTCGATTTCCTATACGATAAGGAAATCGGCTTTTTCTTTCGCTACTGATATCTACTTTGAGAAGCTCGCTAATTTTTTCGATAGTTTTCATTCACCATTACAGTGTCTATTTCCGTTATGATAATGATTCTTTTGAAAAATTAAAATGGGATATTAAGAAAAACTTAAGTTATTTATTCACTTTTTATTAAGATATACCCATTATCTTTAGAAATGTCTTATACAACATATTTATCCTTTCAAAATTCAAAGATATAAATGTTGTCATAAATATATTAATTAACGAAAGGTGAAATTTACACATGAAAGAATTATTATTTAAAATTGCTGGAGTAATTGTAGTGCTAATCATAGGATTTTGGGGATTAACTTTTACAGAAAACGAGATTATAGATAGATATAATCCACTTGTGAAAGAAAAAGATGTGTATGTTCTTACTAAGGGCCCAGCAGAACCTGATCCTGATTTGCCTAGAAGATTTATGTACGTGTTAAATGGAGTGGATGAATCAGGAAATGAATCGGAAATTAAAGTAGGGGTTGCTGGCGAAACTGAATATCAAGACACATATATAAAAGTTCGAGTAAAAGGAAAATATGTTTTCTCATTAGAGGAAGTAAAAGAAAGTGATATTCCAGAAAAGGCCAAAGAAAAATTAAAAAAATAATCAAGAAATAGTTACTTCAAGACCAGATGTATATAATAAAAAGGGTTCCCCGTTTGTGGAGGAATCCTTTTTCATCTCACTGATGTATTCACTTCGTTTATATGTGTTTCATTCTAAAAATTCATCCTGTATAAAATATTAACTCCAGCCTTCAAAAGAAAACCGTAAGAATTATTCTCTCTTCTTTTGAAGGAAACCTTTATTTAATGTTGTTCTTTAATTATTACAGAAACAATGTTATTTCTAAGCAACATTTATGAGAAATAACAGCCTTTGATATATTAGGTATCGTTTACAATTATACTATTTCTGATGATCAAGTGGCCTAATTCAAAATATGAAACTCGATAGGGGCTATTTCGCATGCAAGTCTTTAAAATCTCTACACCTGGCTTTTAGAAAAAGAAATAACTACTATACTTGACGTTGTATAAGTTTAGCTTAAATAAGAATGAATTCAACTGAAATTTTTCTTTTTTCTAGACAGATGTATCCTGAAAATAAGGTTATACCGCTTATCATACATGCAGTTTTTGCAAGAACATATTTACATACCTTCCCGCAAATATGTTAGAAAAATCTTTGTAGCATTTGAAAATGTTTGATGTTTTTTCCAAAGAATATTTAGTCCAGCCTCTAGCTTAGGAGATAGGGGGCGGAAGCAAAGCGTACTTTCCTCAGAAGTATTCATAAGCTTATCAATACACAATGCGTAGCCTATATTTTCTTTTATGAGTAAGGAGGCATTGTAGAGTAAGTTATATGTACCTATAACATTTAAGTTTTCAATTTCCTCTCCAAGCCATCCTGATAATTCATTACTTACAGCGGTTTGTCTTGATATGATAAGAGGTTTATTTAGTAAGTCTGTTGGATGGATATAAGCTTTTTCAGCTAAGGGACTGTCTTTTCGCATAAGTACGCCCCATACATCAGTAGCTGGCAACTTTAAGTAATCATATTTTTGTTTATTTGTTGGCTCAATAACGATACCAAAATCTAATAAACCACTATCTAATTTGGTTGTAATGTCATCAGCATTGCCGCTATATAAATGAAATTTAATGCCGGGATGATGGGCAACAACTTTTTTTATAGTTTGTGCAATGAACTGCATTGCCTCTGTTTCTCCAGCTCCAATATGAATTTCTCCACTAATAATTTCAGATTGTTGATTAAAATTAGCTTCTGTTTTTTCTACTAAATCCACAATTTCTTTTGCTCGCTCTAATAAAAACATACCTTCGTCTGTTAAAGTGATTTTTCGATTTCCTCTTACAAACAAAGTAGTTCCAAGCTCTTCTTCAAGGTTGTTTAATTGTCTTGATAATGTAGGTTGTGATAAATGTAATGAATTTGCAGCAGCAGATATATTTTCTTGAGTTGCTACCGCAATGAAGTAGCGTAATACACGTATGTCCAAAAAACTCTTCTCCTTTGTATGCTTATTTGTTATAGGAATGTATTCAATATAGGTATTTGTTATATCGATAATACCATTTTATAATCACATTACCAAAAGCATTGATGAGAAATGAAAGAGGAGTTGAAGTGTTTTTTATGAAGAATTCAAAAAGTGTATTAATTTTTATATTAGCAGTAGGGGTTTTCGGTATTCTTAATACTGAAATGGGGTACATTGGCCTGCTTCCGGCATTATCAGATCATTTTGATGTAAGTGTTTCGAAGGCAAGCTTAATGATTAGTCTGTTTGCACTCGCCATTGCCATTGCGGCTCCAACGCTTCCTTTAGTTTTTTCGAGTGTAAATCGAAAAACAGTTATGTTGTTCGTACTAGCAATCTTTATTATCGGTAACATTATTTCAATTTTCACAACGAATTTTACAGTTGCTTTAGTTGCACGGGTAATTCCGGCTTTCTTCCATCCAGTGTACGTATCGATGGCTTTATCAGTAGCAGCAACTTCAGTTAGTACAAAAGAAGCTCCAAAAGCAGTTGCCAAAGTGTTTATTGGGGTATCAGCTGGTATGGTTTTAGGTGTACCGATTGTCAACTTCTTAGCAAATGTATTTACACTTGAAATATCGTTAGCTTTTTTTGCACTTGTTAATATTTTTGCGTTTATTATGACGATCTTATTTATTCCCTCTATGCCTGTTCAGGAAAAGCTTTCTTATGGTTCGCAGCTTAAGATTTTAACAAAAGGCATCACATGGCTATCAATACTTGCTGTAACTTTCTTAAATGGAGCAGTATTTGGAATTTACAGTTATCTAGCTGAATATTTAGATGTTGTAACGGGAATGTCGCCGTATATGATAAGTATTATGTTATTTGTTTATGGATTGGCGAATATTATCGGTAATATTCTTGCAGGGAGATTACTGACAATAGCTCCTGTCCGTACGGTAATCATTTATCCAATTGCTCTAATTGCATTATATATTGTCTTCTACTTTGTAGCAGACCTTGCGATTCCAACGGCAATTATTATTGTAATTTGGGGTATTTTTGGCGGGATTGGGGGTAATGTCAACCAATATTGGATGATGTCTTCAGCACCTAATTCACCTGATTTCGCTAATGGATTATTTTTAACTTCTTGTAATTTAGGGACCACAATTGGTACCGGGATCGCAGGGATAATTATTGCACAAAGTGGAACGGAATATATTTTATTTGTAGGTATATTTGCATTAGTATTAGGATTCATTTGTATTCTGCTTCGCAATATGTTGTATAAATCTACAAATGCCTAAATGCTATTTTGCGTTACGTTACTGAGGAAAAGCGTATTCGAGGTGTGTTATGAAGAAAATGAGTAAGTTTCTATTTCTTTTCATTATAATACTACTATTAACTGCTTGTGGTAGTGAAAAAAATTCGCAAGAGAATGTGTATGAAAACAATGGAATTGGAAATCAAGATTGAATCATTAATCATGAAGCTGAAAAAAGGAAAGGGAAGGAAAATACAATGAGTAATGTACTTGTAAAATTAAAGTTTGAAAATGAAGAAGTAATAGTACGCATGGAAAATACGCCAACAGCTCAAGATTTTTTATCTTTACTACCAATGAAATTAACAATTGAGGATTATGCAGGTACTGAAAAAATAAGTTATTTACCTAGAAAGTTGTCGGTAGAAGGTACTCCAAATGGAATCGAAGCGAAACGTGGAGATTTCAATTATTATGCTCCATGGGGAAACGTAGCAATTTTTTATCATGATTTTAGGTTTTCAAAGGGATTGATCAAACTAGGAGCAATTGAATCGGGCATCGAAAAACTGGAACATCATACAAGTAATTTTGAGATGGTGATTGAAAAGGTTGAGTAAAAATCTCTAGTTTATTTCAAAAGCTAGTGAAATGAAACATATTCTTTTACAAAATAGTATTGAGGGCTCGTAGTATTTATTTAAACCTATTAGTTAAGATTATTCGACAAATATAATAATGATAATCTAAAGTATAGAATATACACATCTTAGGGAGGTCATATATGTGAAGAAATGGATAAAAATTACTCTGTACTCTTTACTAGGTATTTTACTTATGGGAAGTATTACGTTTTTTGTTTGGTCTCAGTTTACTTATAAACCAACGAAAGAGGCTTTGTCGTTAGTAGATGATAAAAAAGATGAAGATAATGTAGTTTTTGGAGAGAAAGATGCTAAAGTAGGAGTTATTTTTTATCAAGGAGCTAAAGTAGAAGTTGAGGCTTATAGTTACTTAGGGGAAGCTCTTGCAAAAGATGGATATGTTGTAGTAATGCCTAAGTTACCATTAAACTTAGCGATACTTGGAATCAATGCAGTAGACAGTGTAATTGAACAGTATCCTGAAGTTCAAAAATGGTATGTTGCGGGGCATTCAATGGGGGGAGCTATGATTTCTAAGTATGCTTTTCAACATGAAGACAAGGTAGACGGGATCATTTTCTTAGGTTCGTATCCTGCAGATGATTTTTCTACCAAATCAATTCCGATGTTATCAATTTATGGGGAAGTAGATGCTTTAGCAACTGTAGAAAAAATAGAGAACAATAAAAAGTTAATGTCTAAGAATACAACTATGCACATGATAAAAGGGGGAAACCATGCCCATTTCGGCATGTATGGTGAGCAAAAAGGTGATAATGCGAGCTTAATTACGTCAAAAGCACAACAAGATGAAACAGTGAAAGTAATTGAACAATGGTTATTAAAACAATGATAATTAATTTAATAAATTTATCGAAAGAATTCTCTTTTCTCGAGTGTATGAAGGGCAATAGATGAGAGAGGGAATAAAGAGCCAACTCATACGAGTAGGCTCTTTTATTTGTTTGGTACTTTCAATTTCCCCCTTATTTTCTCCGGAATATCCTTTTCAGAAATAACATCGTAAAAATAGACGTATCTTCCTTTTACATGAATTCTCAAGTAAGTTTTTCTTATAAAATCATTAGGAGTATTCGTTCCTACTGTATACTCTTCCTTATTTCCAGATTCATCAATGCCTTTTAGTGAGTACATAGCTCTTCCGTTCGTATGGTAATCGGGAACATCATATCCCTCTGCAACGGCATATACATTTTTTTCTTCAGCAAGTGGATTTAATATGTCCAGATCCCCGCGTAATATGAAAGGGAAACCTGTAAATATTTATGAGAACAGCTCATGTAGTAACTATAGGTTTTTGCATAAATAAAGAGTTAGATATATACGCTTTATTCCTATTATTTTCGGTTTTGCGGCATCCCGTTGTATTTAATTACCCATCCTTTGAAGTATTCAAATGCTTTTCGCAGAATAGTCGGGATTTTATTTATCTAGCGTTTCCATTTTGCTACTCTCTCTTAGATATTTTAATAAGTCTGATTTTTAGTTCTTACTATAACCTTTTAGCATACCCTTCGAATATCGATTTGGATATAAAGCGTTTAACATTTCATAAGGGCTCCCATTCCAATATTTTCTCAAAGGTGTCCATAATTTATGCTTTACCAACCATCTTTGAGTATACATATATAATAACTGTTGTTCTGTTAGCTTTTCTTTTTCTTCAATCGTCCATCTCAATGCTTCTAGTGCTCGGTTCTTGTTCCAAAATCCAGTAGGTGTATATTTAAATTCCCATTCTTTAAATCTTCCAGGGTATAAATCATTTAGCATAGAATAAGGACTATTGGCCCATAAAATTTGACATGGAGAAGTCAATTTATGCTCATTCAGCCATTTTATACTGTAAACTTGTGTTAATTGAGACTGAGTTAACTTTTCCTTTTCTTCGATTATCCATTTCAGTATTTTTAACGCTTTTTCTTTTGTCCAAAACTTGTTAGGAGTCATAAGAAACTCCCATTCTTTAAATCGATTCGGATATAAGGAATTTAACATAGCAAAAGGGCTCCCATTCCAGTACATAACTAAGGGGGCACTCAATTTGTTATATTTCAACCACTTTTTACCATATATTTTTAATAACTCTTCCCTTGTTAATTGCTCTTTTTCCTCAATCGTCCATTTTAATATTTCAATAGCTTTTTCTTTTGTCCAAAAATTCAAGGGAGCCATAGCTAATTCCCATTCTTTAAACTGATTCGGGTACAAATCTTCAATCATTTTATAGGGACTATTGCTATAGCAATGTTTAAGTGCACCACGGAGTTTGTATTTTACTATTAAAGGGGTGTTCCATTTTAATTTAATATCTTCTTTGTCCCACATTAAAATTGTTTCAATTAAATATTTCGTTACCCTTCTAGACAGTTCTCTATTTTCATTTCAAAATGCCACCTAATTTAAATTAAATTTTGTTAAATTATATTAAACTTTTTTAAAATAGCAAGTACTAAAATTAAGATGTTTTATGATGAAAAAATATCCAAATTTCATCATTTCTCAATTTTCTTTAGCATAGAAGCCGTTGTATTAGCTAATTTTGCTAAACCTTTACTAGCTAATCCTGCGCCCTTACTGTATTCCATAATCTTCTGGTCAACATTTATAGTGTTCGTATACGTAATATTCTTTAAATAAGCAATGAAATTTAATGGTATTAAATTATATTAAATTTTATTTACTTATATTTAATTCAGTGTTAATGTATATTTAATTATAATAAATTACATTTAATTTTTAGTTATTCTACCATAGTGAAAATATTTTAAATTTATAACAAGGTCGAAAAAGCTATAAAGTTTCATGAGTATCCATTGTTATTTTTTATAAATGAGTAAGGGGTATTTTAATTTTATTATTAAGAAAATTCAGGAAGGCGAATGAGATGAATAAAATTTATAACGAGAAGACACACACATCGATGAAACGACTGTTTAGCAAAGTCTCAGCCGAAGGGCCTGGATGTGCATATATTGCAAATTTTGATAATGGAGTAATGTATAAAGGCTCAGTTGGCTTAGCTTCGATAGAAGACAGTCTATCTATAACTACAAAAACAATTTTTAATATTGCTTCAATTACTAAACAATTCACAGCATTTTCTATTTTACTCTTAGAACAAGAGGGGAAACTGAGTGTAGATGATTCAATTATAAAGTTTGTCCCTTTCATAGGGGCATATGCTGAACCTGTAACATTGAGACATCTAATTCACCACACTGGTGGACTAGTTGATTATCAGGAATTAGCTGAAGCAGCGAATATTAAAGATACTGATAAATTAACCCCCGAAGAATCGCTAGAACACCTTAATAAGCACCAGAGTGCGAGGTTTCCAGTTGGAACTAAATTTGAGTATAGCAATACAGGATATTTTCTATTATCGCAAGTAATAGAGAAGGTGAGTGGTAAGTGTCTACGTGAATTTATGAAGGAGCGTATTTTTAATCCCTTAAATATGAAAGATACAACAATAGTGGACAGATTTCCAACTTCTATATCAATCGCTAGGGGGTACTTGAAGAATAAACAAGGCACATATGAAATCTATGAAAGCCCTTGGGAACATACCGGAGATGGCGGTGCTCATACAACTGTTGAAGATTTGGTAATATGGGGGGAGAATTTAACTGCAGGTACCGTTGGTGGAAAAGATTTAATGAAAAGGATGAGTGAAATTGGTCCGAAAATTTCTCCAACTGGGGAGACAATCATTGATGATGAAGAGTATGCTTTTGGATTGGAAATTGCAGACGGTTATAATTGCCGATATTTGGAACATTCAGGGAGATGGGTTGGTTATAGTTCACACTTCATACGGTTCCCAGAAGATGGATTATCTATTGTAGTATTAAGTAACTATGAGGATTTTGAGCCTGATAATTATGCTTATGAAATAGCAGAAATTGTTTTAGGAAGAGAAAAAAACAATAAGAAGTAGATTTGGATGTCCCTCAGATATTGGTTGAAAATACAGATTGATAATCTGATGTATCTGATAAGTTAGGATGGAAAAGTTATGTATTGAAAAAACCATTATATTATGAATACAGATTTTATAATTATCATAAATGAGAATGATCATTTAATAAACAGTTGATTTTCAGGATTTAATATGGTGCCAACTAATTTAAATCAGTATTCCGCAATCTGGCGCGATTGTGAAATAACATAGATAGGAAATGAACAAACCTTTTTATAAAAGATTGAAGTTTTATAAAATAAGATAAAAAGAGCCTACTTATACGAGTGGGCTTTTCCTATATCCTATATTACAATTGTCCTTTTATTTTCTCAGGGATATCCTTTTCAGAAATTACCTCATGCGAGTAAACATATCTTCCTTTCACATGAATTTTTAAGTAAGTTTTTCGTATAAAATCATTCGGAGTGTGAGTTCCTACTGTATACTCTTCCTCATTTCCAGATTCATCAACGCCTTTTAGTGAGTACATAGCTCTTCCGTTCGTATGATAATCCGGAACGCCATATCCCTCCGCGACGGCATATACATTTTTTTCTTCAGCGAGTGGATTAAATATGTCCAGATCTCCGCGTAACATGAAAGGGAGTAAGTATATAAGGAGGCCTATTCCTATTATGCAAAGTAAAAATTTTTTCATGATTGTTTCTCCTTTTGTCTATTTACATTTTTCAGTATAGAAAAAAATTCTTATGAATATAGAAGGGAATTCCTTAAGTTTTTCTTAAACAGGTTTTTAAAATAAGTCTATTTTAACCAAAATTTTCATGAAAATACCTTTCGAAGGAACATAAGTTCGTATATAATAAGAACAAACGTTCTTTTGTTAGGAGTGATAACCTTGTATGAATATTCTCTTTTACCGAATCGTATTATTTTATGCGTAGATCTTCGTAGCTTTTATGCAAGTGTATCCTGCATTAAAAAAGGACTTGATCCACGATATACAAAATTGGCTGTCGTTGGAGATGTAAACCGCAGTGGATCAATCGTATTAGCGGCAACACCACCATTAAAAGCGTTAGGAATTAAGAAGATGGCAAGGTTGTACGAAATACCGAAGCGGCCAGATATTATTATTGTGAATCCAATTATGCATACGTATATGAAATGTTCAACTTACATAACAGGTTTAGCTTTGCAGTATGTTGCGCCGGAAGATTTTCATCAATATAGTATCGATGAATTTTTCATGGATATGACCGCAAGTATTCATTTATTTGCGAGTAGTCCATGCGAGTTTGCCTTAAAGTTCAAGCAAGAAATATATGAACGTACGCGAATTGAAAGCACAATTGGTATCGGTCCAAACTCATTATTGAGTAAAGTATCGATGGATGTGGAAGCGAAAAAGAATAAAGATGGGATAGCGTATTGGACATATGACGATATACCCGAGAAGTTATGGAGTATTAGACCGCTCAGTAAATTTTGGGGTATATCGTATAAAACTGAAATGAAATTGAACCGAAAAGGTATACATACGATTGGGGATTTAGCGCAGTATCCGTTGAAGTATTTAAAACAATCATTTGGTGTAATAGGGGAAGAATTAGTGCGCCCGTAAGGGGGATGTTTGAATCTGTCAATAGCAAGACAGCAGGATATATTGCAACGCCTGTCATCACCTAACTTATCCGAGAGGGAAACCAAACGGGGAGTGTAGCATGTTAGGAAAGTCATAAGTTGACTAAGTACTAAGTCACGACTGAATGGCGAGATGAGAATTGTAAACAAGGATGAAGGTTACACTACTTGAACGATAACCTGAGCAGTCCCATCGCCGGCTACAGCGGAAAGTACTTATAAACGCTGTATAATCTTAGGGAATTAGTATTGCAATTCTGCTAATTCCAGCAATACGATAGATTAGGCAATCCTAGTAAAGGATAAAAGGTGAAAGTCGCATCCGACATTACAAATAGCTATGTCAACATACATCTAAACGGGGATTACCTAAATCAGGAAGCCCATAGGGCTATAGTTTTCTGGAACTTGAATACCTGACATGGTAACGGAGTTCTCATATTAGTCAGAGATAGGGAAAGCCTATTACAAGGCGAAGGGGAACAGCTTATCCAGCTATATACACAATGGAAGGAGCGTGAGGCTCATGAGAAATCCAGATGATGTATTAGGCAGTCTAGTAACAAAGTCTAACAATAAAAACTATAAATATAACCGTCTTTACAGAAATCTATACAATCCATCCTTTTATCTAAAAGCCTATACAAATATTAGCCCTAACCAAGGAAATATGACAAAAGGAAAAGATGGAAAAAACATCGATGGTTTCAGTCTGGAAAAAATAAATATCCTAATAGAATCACTAAAAGATGAGAGCTATCAATCATACCCATCCAAACGGGTCTTCATACCTAAAAAGAATGGTTCAAAGCGCCCCTTAGGCATACCAGCATTCAAGGATAAACTTCTACAAGAAGTTATTCGAATGATACTCGAAGCGATATATGAAAAGAGTTTTAAAGAAAGTTCACATGGATTTCGTCCCAAACGGAGTTGTCATACCGCTTTATACAAAGTACGTAAAACGTTCACCGGGGTAAAATGGTTCGTTGAAGGAGATATTAGTGGTTTTTTCGATAATATCGACCACCATACACTTATAGCGTTATTAAGAAGAAGGATAACTGACGAGAAATTTATTCGGTTAATATGGAAATTTCTACGCGCGGGATATCTAGAAGAATGGCAATTTCAAAGTAGCTATAGTGGTACTCCGCAAGGAGGCGTTATCAGCCCTCTTTTATCTAACGTTTATTTAACAGAACTAGATATATTTATGGAGGAGTACAAAAAAGAGTTCACTAAAGGAGATAAAAGGAAAACCACAAAATCCTACAAACGTCAGGAGTACTTAACATACAAACACAGGAAACAACTAAAGGAAAATTGGGAACAACTCACGGAACAGGAAAAGAAGCAAGGGATTATAAAATATAAATCCTTAAAGAAAGAGCTACTTAAAATTACTTGTGGAGACCCTATGGACGAATCCTACAAGAGAATCCAATACGTCAGATATGCGGATGATTTTCTCATGGGTATTATTGGTAATAAAGCGGATGCGATGAAAGTTAAAGAAGATCTAACGGACTTCTTAAGAAATAAGTTGAAACTTGAATTGTCACAAGAAAAAACACTAATCACGCATAGCTCGAAAAAAGCCAGATTCTTAGGGTATGACATCATGGTAAGTAGAAAATTAGACACTAAACGTGATAAAAATGGTTTTCTAATGAGACATCAAATTATGAGATGTAAACTGTATCTTCCTTCGGAAAAGTGGATTGAAAAGCTCAAACATTATGGGGCATTACGCATAATGCCCCATGGGAAATGGCGAATCCAACATCGTACTTATCTCTTAAATAACGATGAACTAGAAATACTAAATACGTACAACATGGAGATAAGAGGATTGTACAATTATTACAGTCTTGCAGAAAACGTTTGTACACTCCAGAGTTTCTACTACTTTATGAAATATAGTTTCGCCAAAACTTTAGCTGCAAAACATAAAATGTCTGTAGCTAAGGTGATGGCAAAGTATAAGGTTAAAGGACATTTAGCTATTCAATACCAGGAAAAATCTGAGAAAAGAATCAGTTACTTTTATAACGATGGATTTCGTAGAAAAGACAAGGTTATGAATATAGTTCAAGATACTCTACCCAATTCGCAATTATGGTGGCGTAATAGCCTAATCAAGAGACTAAGCGCAAACAGATGTGAATGGTGTGGAAAAAATGATGTACCTTTAGAAATGCATCATGTTAAAAAATTGAAAGACTTGGAAGGCAAAAAGCTGTGGGAAAAGAAAATGATAGCGAGGAAAAGGAAAACCTTAGCACTATGTGCAAGGTGTCACCAAGACCTACACAGCGGAAAACTAGATGGATAAGTGGAAAGCCGTATACATCGAGAAATGTACGTACGGTTTGGAGGAAAGTACACGAAAACCTAACATAGTAATATGTCAAGGCGTCGGGTGCTCATCCTACCATTTACATAGTAATGGGATTGACTTTAGCAGAATAGCAGAGAAATATGTTCCAGCGACAACATCTATAGCGAAAAGCCAAATATTATTTCGTGATTATTCAATTGAAGAGTTCATCGTTATTTTATTAGAGCATATAGAAGAAGTTTGTTACAGATTGAGAAGAGAAAAGAAATGCGCGCAAACTATTAGAAAGTGAAAATGAGCACTTAAAAACACAACTGAAAAAAGATTTAGGAAAGGTTTATGAAAATTTATAAATATGTGATATCGTCCTATCAGTTTTAAAATAACACCCTTAATAAAGCAGGATTTGAACATTTTCATTTTAAGAAATAGAATTTAAATCATAATGATACATATTAAAATCTTTTGCAAATACCTCTTGAACCAACTGAATTGTTTCTGCGTCATAAAAACTATCATAAGTAGGTAATCGTGGAAAAACAGGGGTTGTAATATCAGCGTCTGCATAAACTCCTTTGTAAATCATCTTACTCCCTTGATAATGCCAAGATTTTGATAATAGATCTAATGGTGATTTTTTTAATTTATATACCTCTTCTAGCTTCGAAATGTCTGTGTTAAAATTTTCTAGATGGATATAGTTTGTAACAAATTCTTCTTCTCCTTGTATATATTGTTGTGTAAAGTGAGGATCTACTTGATCTAATTTTGTCATGTGTGCTTTTAAGTAATACAAAAATAGTTTAAAGGAAATGGGTTTATTGCAAGTTTCATCACCATACAGAAATTGCCGAATGGGTTTCCATACGGGATTCTCAATATTTGGTGGTGGGACCAGAGCAACAAAAGAACTTACTGCCCTTCTATAAGGATTTCTTACTAGTTTGTACGTCTTCTTCTCTTTAGCTTGTAATTCACTAGCTAATTGTGCTAAATAATGTGTAGAGTTCTTATATACTTCATACTCATAGTTGTGAATGAACGGGTTGTACTTTATCGCTTCTTTAAATAAATTAATTTGATAAAAAAACCAGTGGGCTAGCGAAGTACATCCGCTTTTTTGGCTCCAAAACAAAATGAGTGGAAAATCTTTATGAAAATGAGGGACACGCCCTTGCTTGTATATAAAATTATATAGTTCTATATGATCCATTTTGAACCTCCATTCTTATATAGCAAAACATGAAATATTTTTAATAAGGGATAACTAACTTTAGTCCACTAACACCAATAATGATAGCTAAAAATATTTGAAGAGGTTTAACAGGAATCTTAGTGGAGAATTTACTACCAAGTATGACACCTGGGATAGAACCAATGAGTAAGTGAATTAATAAAAGATAATCTACGTTTCCTAAATTCATATTTAGTATGCTTGCAACCGTCACTAATAAAAAAGCATGTGTAATATCTGTGCCTACTAATTCGGATGGTTTCATTTGATATAAATATATCATTGCAATAGCAAATAAAGAGCCTGATCCAACGGAAGTAAGTCCCACAATAAAACCGAGTATTGCACCGATAAGAATTGTTAGATTCTTTTTTTGTACCATAGTCTGTTTTTGAAAAAAATTTTGTGTAGATTCATTATAGAAAAATATTTTTATAAAAATAGAAATTGCCGCAAGGATTAAAACATATCCTAATATATATTTTATAATTCCCTCTCGATTATCATGAAAAATTGGCAAGAAATGAATTGTTATTACTGCGATAATTGCACTAGGCAAACTCCCAACAGCTAAATATTTTACTAGTTTAAAATTGATGGTCTTCTGTTTCCAGTGTTGGGATATTCCAAACATTTTAGTGATAGAATTATATACTAGATCCGTTCCAACAGCTACAGAAGGACTTATGCCTAATGTTAGAAGAAATGGAGTCAGTAATGCGGCCCCGCCTATCCCTGTTACTCCAACCAATCCCCCTATGATGAAACCCATCATTATAATAGAAATACTCATTATAATTCCCCTTCCATACTGCTGGCTTTTAATAGTGGTTGTCGTTTTAAATACATAGTGGGGGTTATAGGTATAGTAGTTAAAAATTTATTTCATTCTTTTTATATCCATATGCTTCAAAATCGTCATTATATATTTCTGAAACAAGTTTTAGAGCTTCTTCATCATAAAAACTTCGATAGGTTGGTAATGAAGGGAATTGTGGATTTGTAATATCATTATCTGCATAGTTTCCTTTATGAATCATTTGATGTGACCTGTGATGAGAGGAATTTGTAAGGAGTGATATATCTGATGGCAGCAATCCATATTCTTGCTCTAGATTTGGAATTGTTTTGTTAAAATTCTCTAGTTTTATATATTTTTTGATGAACTTTTCTTCTCCTTCAATATATTGTTGTGAAAAATGTTGATCTAACTCACTGGATTTAGGGCCTATATTCTTTACATAATATAAAAATTGTTTAAACGAGATTCCTTTTTGAATATTTTTATGGTTATAGAAATACTTTCTAATACTTTCCCACTGTTTCGTTGCATAAGGGTTATCATAAAGTGTTAAAAATGAGCTTACAGCTCTTTTATAAGGGTTTCGTACAAGTTTTATAGTTTCTTTTTTTAGCTTCAAGAGTTCTAGTTCTAAATCTTTATAATAATTGGTTCTGTTTTTGTATATATCGAATTCATAATAATGAATAAACGGTGCATAATTCATCGCTTCCTCATATAGCCCAATTTGGAAGAAAAACCAGTTCGCTGGGGAAGTGCAACCACTTCTGTGACTCCAAAATAGAATTATGGGGAAATCTTTATGAAAATGTGGAATATGTTCGCCATATTCAATCAATTCTTTAATATTGTCCTTCATCAGCCAATCCCCCTTCGTTATTCTGATATTTATTGAACACTTAAATACAATGGTAGCTACTCATACCATTGTATTTAAACACCACTATAAAGGTACTTAAGTTTGCATATAAAATCCCAGTGTATTAAAAATAACTTACATATGTGTCTGGATTTTCCGGGCATATCAAAATGCAATAATTGCTTATCAAATTTTAAAATATAGAAATCTATTATAAGGAGAATTATGTATGAAGATATGTGTACAAAGATAGAGGTATTAATATCGTTATAATAATCTAAAAAATGTCTTGATAATATGGAAACCGTTTGCCAGTATGCCAGAACAGTTCGCAGTTATTAAAGAAATTATAAGTGAACAAACGAAAGTCCCACGTCCAATCTTAACGCAGGATGCAAAGGAAATGATTGAAAATCAGCTGTTAATTTCATTTTTAGGTGAAGAAGAGGTTTTACTTACATATTATAAAGATGGCTATCTATATAAAAATTACATAACAGTAATCAATATTAATCCAATAAATGAGAAGATTATATGTACTGATGTGATGCATTTTATAATAAACGAATGTTTAAGTTTGTTGATGTAATTGAAGTGAATTAGAGGGGGAGAAATAAAAATAATTATCCCTTCTAACTTAATTATATCATGTAAATCAAGTTCGAAATAGACTGTTTATTCGTATTTACTACTGCTACAATCAAGAACACATGCATAGTAAGGAGAGATGTTACATGAGTTCTTTCGTTCTCGATTTTCAGGAAATAGAAAACGCGCAGCTTTCACTAGTTGGTGGAAAAGGTTTGAATTTAGGGGAGTTAACAAACATTCAAGGTATACAAGTACCTGAGGGTTTTTGTGTTACAACGGTAGGATATGAAAAGGCTATCGAGCAAAATGAAGAGCTTCAAACTTTGTTGCAGCAGCTAACAAAGTTAAAAATGGAAGAGCGAGCTCAAATTGGTGAAATGAGTAAGAAGATTAGAGAAGTTATTATGGCGGTAGAAATCCCTTCTGATGTAGTGGAAGCGGTAACTCATTATCTCTCACGTTTTGGAAATGAACATGCGTATGCCGTGCGCTCTAGTGCTACGGCTGAAGATTTACCGTATGCTTCGTTTGCTGGTCAACAAGATACGTATTTAAATATTATCGGAGAAGAAGCGATCCTGCAGCATGTAAGAAAGTGTTGGGCTTCTTTATTTACAGAGCGAGCAGTCATGTACCGAATACAAAATGGTTTTGAACATAGCCAAGTTTCTATATGTGTTGTCGTTCAAAAAATGGTTTTCCCGCAGGCTTCAGGCATTTTATTTACTGCTGATCCGGTTACTTCTAACCGAAAGGTGTTATCGATTGATGCAAGTTTTGGACTTGGTGAGGCGTTAGTATCAGGACTGGTTTCGGCCGATAATTATAAAGTAAAAGAAGGCGAAATTGTCGGAACGATGATAGCGACTAAAAAATTAGCTATCTATGCTTTAAAAGAGGGCGGAACAGAGACAGGGCAGATTGAACCAGATCAGCAAAAGCTTCAAACATTACCTGAACAACAAATATTACAGCTAGCACGCATCGGAAGACAGATTGAAGCTTATTTTGGTTGTCCACAAGATATTGAATGGTGTTTAGTTGATGATACATTTTATATTGTCCAAAGCAGGCCGATAACGACTTTATATCCAATTCCAGAAGCAAATGATCAGGAAAATCATGTGTATATATCGGTTGGTCACCAACAAATGATGACTGATGCAATGAAACCACTAGGGTTATCTTTTTTCCTGTTAACGACTAATGCTCCTATGCGTAAAGCGGGAGGAAGGCTATTTGTGGATGCTACACAAAGATTAGCTTCACCTGCTAGCAGAGATTTCTTAATAAATACTTTAGGAAAATCGGATCCGCTCATAAGAGATGCATTAACGACTGTAGTCGAGCGAGATGATTTTATTACATTGTTACCGGATGATGAAAAAGAAAAGAGTGTTGGTAAAAGTGTGCCACCTGCAAACTCGCAACCACAAATCGAAAACGATCCGGCAATCGTTACGGATTTAATAAAGACTAGTCAAGCATCACTTGAAGAGTTAAAACGAAATATGCAAACAAAATCAGGGGTGGATGTATTTGATTTTATTTTGGAAGACATCCAGCAATTAAGAACAGTATTATTCAACCCACAAAGTATAGCCGTCATTATGGCAGGTATGGACGCTTCATCATGGATCAATGAAAAGATGGAGCAATGGCTAGGCGAAAAGAATGCAGCAGACACACTTTCACAGTCTGTACAAAACAATATTACGTCAGAAATGGGGCTAGCATTACTCGATGTTGCTGATGTGATTCGGCCATATCCAAAAGTCATTGAGTATTTACAGCATATAGAAGATGACAGCTTTTTAGATGAGCTAGTTACGTTTGAAGGTGGAGATAAAGTACGAGATGCAATCTATGCTTTTCTGAATAAATACGGAATGAGATGCAGCGGAGAAATCGACATTACGAAAACACGCTGGAGTGAAAAGCCAACTACAATTATCCCGATGATTTTAAATAACATAAGAGATTTTGAAATGGGTGCTAGTAAGCGGAAATTTGAAGTAGGGCTGCAGGAAGCTTTGAAAAAAGAGGAAGAGTTATTAGATCGATTGCAGCATTTGCCGGATGGCAAACAAAAAGTAGAAGAGACGAAACAAATGATTCGTAACATCCGTAATTTTATCGGTTATCGTGAATATCCAAAATACGGCATGATTAATCGCTATTTCATATATAAGCAGGCAATATTGAAAGAAGCCGAGCAACTCGTGCAAAATAGCGTTATTAATGAAAGAGAAGATATATACTATCTAACTTTTGAAGAACTTCACGAAGTCGTCCGCACGAATAAACTGGATTACGGGATTATTCATAAACGGAAAAATGAGTACAAATTATATGAAAAACTAACGCCTCCGCGTGTTATCACGTCTGATGGAGAAATCATTACTGGGAAGTACAAACGAGAAAATCTCCCGGCTGAAGCAATCGTAGGGCTGCCTGTTTCTTCAGGAGTGATTGAGGGGAGAGCACGCGTTATTTTAAATATGGAAGATGCGAATTTAGAAGATGGAGATATATTAGTTACTGCCTTTACTGACCCTGGATGGACACCATTGTTTGTGTCTATAAAAGGGTTAGTCACCGAAGTTGGCGGACTGATGACGCACGGGGCAGTTATTGCACGTGAATATGGATTACCAGCAGTCGTCGGAGTAGAGAATGCTACGAAACGAATAAAAGACGGACAACGAATTCGGGTACATGGAACTGAAGGATACATTGAAGTGTTGTAATGAAATAAAAGATCATCCGCTATTATAGTGGATGATCTTTTATTATATAGCGGACTTATTTTTTTAAGCCAGCCGCATAAAAAGGTCCATGAACTGCGATTGTTGATAAAATACGAGCAATTTCTTCAGGTGTTTCTTTTTGCCCGTTATTTAACCATTGCTGAATAACACCAATATGAGCAGATGCCATATAAGAAGCTAAGTATTGGCTTGGGACAAGTAAATTCTTCTTATTAATGAGAGGACCATTCGTATCTTCAAATAGCGTTTTCCACATAAAGTCTTTCAGTTTTGTTTGGAAAGATAAATCTCCTTTTGGGCTTAATACAGCTTTCATAAAATCACTATTTTCATTTAGAAATTCAAGAATAGAAGTGATAAGTATAAACGGCATTGTTGGGGAAGGATTTGACCCAAGATCAGCAATAACTTCAGGCAATCTCTGTTTGGCAATGCTAGAAAACTCATACATAATTTCTTCTTGGCATTTCGTCATTAAATCAAATTTATCTTGATAATGCGCATAGAAAGTACCGCGATTAATGTTTGCTTTCGTTGTAATATCTTTCACTGTAATGGCGTCAAAACCTTTTTCTTCAATTAATTCCACCAATGCATTTCGTATGGCAGTTTTCGTACGAACAACACGTAAATCTAAATTACTATCACGCAAAGCATGTCCCTCCTTCTTTTTAGCCAACACATTTCAAGGATGTGTCTTATAACCGACACATTCACGATTTTTGATTATTGTATAAGGTTCAACTCGAACATATAATTCAAATATAAATGAACAACACGTTGTTGGTTATTATAAATCAAATTATAGGAGGAGAAAAGAAAATGTTTAAAAATAAACTTTTATATGTATCACCAGTTATTGCACTACTTGTTGTTTTTATTTTTTCATTAACGTTATTTCCAACTGTTCAACCTCAGCCGAAAAACTTGCCAATTGCAATTGTAAATGAGGATCAAGGAGTAGAAATTCCGAATCAACCGAAAATAAACATGGGGCAAACGATTGTTGATAATATGAAAAAGACATCAAAATCAGATGAAGAACCTGCGGTGAAGTGGGTAGAAGTGAAAAATAAAGAAGCGGTTCAAAAAGGTTTAAATAATCAAGAGTATTACGCAGCGTTAGTTATTCCGAAAGACTTTAGCACAAAACAAGCATCATTACGAACACCACAGCCATCGTCACCAGAGGTAGAAATATTCATCAATCAAGGAATGAATACAGCGGCATCAACTATGGTAGGACAAATGTTAAATGCGATCGTTGATAATATGAACAATACTGTTCGCACACAACTATTAGAAGGATTGAAAGCAAAAGGAGCTACATTAACAGCAGACCAAGTTTCAAATGTAGTAACACCTATTGCAAAGAAAGTGACAAACGTAAATGAAATCGGAAAAAATAGTGCGAACGGTAACTCGCCAATGTCTTTATTCCAGCCGTTATGGATTGCAAGTTTAGCGAGTGCAGCAATTATCTTTATTGCGATAAGTAAAATGCCAGTAGGTACAAGAAAAGAAAACTTCGTATTAAAACTAAAGCAAATAGTAACAGGCGCAATTGCCGCACTTGTTATTGGGTTCGGTCTTACATGGATTGCGGATGGTATGGTAGGACTTAACATTTCAAATTTCATCGATACGGCACTGTTTCTATCTATTACGTCCTTTTGCTTCTTCTTAATGATATCGGCGGTACTTTCATTAGTCGGACTAAAGGGAATCGGTTTATTCGCTCTCTTACTATTCTTCGGAGCACCGTTATTATCGTTAGCACCTGAAATGTTGTCACCGTTTTATCAAGATTGGGTGTACGCATGGTTGCCAATGCGATTTATGATTGAAGGACTTAGAGAAATATTCTTCTTCGGCAAAGGATTAAGCTGGAATACACCTCTTACTGTACTCGTTTGGATTGGTGTAGTGAGTATGGTTATCGTACTTGGAAGTGCTTTAAAGCGTAGTGAGATGAAGGGGAAGATAAATGAATTAAATATGTAAGGAATAAAAACCGTTTCACTAGTAGTGAAGCGGTTTTTTATGTTGAAATTTGAAGGGAGTTTAAAAATTTAATAAAAATTTAAAGTTTATCCTACTTTTTATTTTAATAGTTTTTTCTATTCTAAATGTACGTTAAGTCAAGGAGGAAATAGAGCTTATGTTAGCGTGTGTTGTTATAGAAGATTGTTGTTTGAAACAAAATTAATTTCATTGTTTGTATATTGTTTTAAAAAATAAATTGAATAAAAAAAGTGAGGATAATATGAAAAGAGCAAACAAATTACTCATCGTTGGTGTGATAACAATTGGTTTAGGAGTCGGATCGTATATGACATTTGCAGGAGAATCTGAACCGGTCAAAACTTATAAAACATATGAAGTGACAGAAAAACAAATAGAGAATGAGCAAAAATTAGGTGGCGAAGTTATCCCAAATGGTATAGAAACAATTTCATTCGACCCAACAAAAGGTACGTATGAATTAGCTGTTAAAAAAGGTGATGAAGTAAAAAAAGGGCAACTTCTTTTTAAATATAATGACCCTATTACTAAACAAGGTGTAACAGAAGCGGAAATGCAAAAGAAAATCGCACAAAAAGAAGTAACACTGCATCAGAAACAAATTGATACAGCGAAGCAGAAACTAAAAAAAGATAAAAATTCTGCTCTTCCTGAGGAAGCGTTAAAAGCATCAGAAATCGAAGTACAACAATTAGAATCGCAACTTGAAATGAAAAAGTTTGAAGTAGAAAAAGCTGATGAAATGATTAAAGCAGCAAAAGAGAAAGTAAACACACTTTCTGTAACGAGCCCGGCTGATGGTGTAATTGATGACATCGTCAAAAATAATGATGCTGGTATGAGTGGAATTACACTTCGTCACGCTGGTCCATTTAAAGTAAAAGGTCAACTGTCTGAATATGAGCTTGCGAGTGTAAAAATTGGGCAAGAAGTAACAGTTTCATCCAAAACTATATCTGGTAAGACGTGGACCGGAAAAGTTACAGAAATCGGATCTACACCATTAAAGAATATGGATGAAAACAAAACAGTTTCTAGCTATCCATTCACTGTTACATTAAACGATAGTGAAGGATTACAAAACGGTTTCCACGTAAACGTGACAAACAAAACAGGTGAAGCAACTGGTACAATCGTTCCGAAAAGCAGTATGGTGAAAAAAGGTGACAAAGATGTTGTATTCGTTGTCAAAGATGGAAAAGCGAAAGAACAAGTAGTTACGGTTGAATTTGAAACGAATCATGAAGCAAAAGTTTCTGGAGTGAAAAAAGGTGTACAAATTATCTCTGAACCTATGAAAAATGTAAAAGATGGTATGGAGGTTAACATAAAATGATTCATTTAAAAGGCATCACGAAATCTTTTCAAAACGGTACAGACTCTGTCCAAATATTACATGGAATCGATGTAATACTGAACCAGGGAGAATTCACTTCCATTATGGGACCATCAGGTTCTGGTAAGTCAACCTTAATGAACATTATCGGTTGTTTAGATAAACCAACTGCAGGTACGTATGAGCTAGCTGGTCAAAATATTTCAACTATGTCTGAAACAGAACTTGCACACGTTCGTAATAAAGAAATCGGATTTGTATTCCAAAATTTCATGTTACTACCAAGGCTTACAGCACTTCAAAATGTCGAATTACCACTTATTTATGCAGGAGTTGATAAAAAAGAGAGACGCGAGCGTTCGTTAGCTGCTCTAGCGAAAGTGGGGTTAGCTGACCGTGCTACTCATCTTCCAAGTGAGTTATCAGGTGGTCAAAAACAGCGTGTTGCTGTAGCGCGTGCAATTGTAAATAATCCGAAATTTATTTTAGCAGATGAACCAACAGGTGCACTTGATACGAAAACGAGTGAACAAATTATGGACCTCTTTTACGAATTAAATAAACAAGGTTCAACGATTATTATGATTACTCACGATCGTGAAATCGGAGAAGCAGCAGCACGTCAAATTGAAATCCGTGACGGTAATATCGTTCAAGATTGGAGAGAATAAATTTGAATACGAATGAAAATATACGCATGGCCATATCTTCTATTTTTGCGCATAAAATGCGATCTATATTAACAATGCTAGGCATTATTATCGGAATCAGTGCAATTATTACCATTATTTCAATGGGAGATGGACAGACTGCAAAGATGCAAAAGGAATTTGCAGAGAATCAGCATATGGATGAACTTAAAATAGAATACTTCAACCCTGATTCTCCGACAGAAAAAGCAAAAATCACACCAGATATGGTAAAACAATTGCAAGCGATACAAGGTGTAAAAGATGTGTATCCCAATGCACATATGGATGTAAAAGTATATACAGGATCAAAAAATGTCTCTTTTAGTTTAAATGTGGGAACAGGAAACTTTATGCAGGACTCTAAAATGAAAATGGTGCATGGGCGAGAGTTAACAACGGATGAACTGAAAAAGCCAATTCCTGTTGTAATTGTAGCTGAAGATTTATTTAAAACACTATTTGATACCTGGAAAGATAATTTATATATAGATATAAAAGGAAAACCATATAAGGTTGTCGGGGTGTACAAATATGAAGACGGTTTTCAACGTCAATTTAAATTGTATGAAGGATATACATCAATTGACAATGCACCTTTAATTGCAGGGATTGAGGAATACGATACAGTGAAAATTAAGTTATCTTCTCCAAGTGAGCGAGAGGCTGTAGAAAAACAAGCTATATCTGTATTGAATGAATTGAAATCCCCAGAATTTGAGCATTCTTTTACAGTCGAGGATACGAAAGCATATGGTCAAAAAATAGAAGAGTCAACACGAACGATGAAAATAGTATTTGCTAGTATTGCTGGGATTTCCTTACTTGTAGGTGGTATTGGTGTGATGAATATTATGTTAGTATCCGTTACAGAGCGTACACGTGAAATAGGTATTCGAAAAGCACTCGGTGCAACGAGAGGAAAAATATTAACACAATTTCTCATCGAGGCATGTATTTTAACGTCATTAGGCGGGGCGATTGGTTTTGGATTAGGTATGTTTTTTGCTTGGATCGCTTCATTAATAGGTGAATGGCCACTAGTTATTTCTGTAAGTCTTGGATTACTCTCAGTTGGAATATCGATGTCAATTGGTATTGTCTTTGGCATACTTCCGGCTAATAAAGCAGCTAAATTGGATCCGATTGAGTGTCTGCGATATGAATAGGAAGAGTGTGGTTACGAACCATTGGGGACGAGCCAACTGGAGTACTGGAATCTAAAACAGCGACAGATTTATTAGAAAGTATGAAGTCATTAAATAAAGATGAGACCTCAACGATTTTAATGGTAACGCATGATACGTTTGCAGCAATAGTTTCTGGAGGTTAAGATAAATGAATTTATTTGATATAGTTCAACGTAACATACGGCGTAATTTTAAAGAGTATATACTCTATTTTGTATCGTTAGCTTCAAGTATGCTTATCTATTTTATATTTGCATCACTTCGATATAGTACTCAAATAAAAAAAGAAATGGTTAATAATGTGATGATTAATAGCGTTCTTCAATCTTCAAAAGTGATTCTCATTATTTTTATAGCCATATTTATTATTTATTCTACTAATTTTTTTATAAGGAAACGAAAAAAAGAGGTAGGATTATATTCTTTACTAGGAATAACTAAAAAACAAATTGGTACGATGTTATTTTGTGAGACTATGATAATGGGAGGCGTTGCTTTAGTAGTTGGCATACTGATTGGTAGTGTGAGCTTCAAGTTATTTTTAGAACTGCTAATGAGTTTAATGAAATTACATGTACCTATTCATTTCGAGTTATCTATAAAAGCAATAATAGACACGTTCATCGTATTTTTATCTATTTTATTATATACAGCATGGAAAAACTCTCGCATCATTTATAAATTTCCATTGATTGAAATGTTTCAAGCTAATCATCAAGGAGAACGTATGCCAAAAGGTTCGGTACTTAGGGCGTATATAGGTCTTATTTTAATGGGATTAGGATATATATTAGCAGGCTTCTTCCGTGAAGTAGTAAATATTGTGCGGAATCCTATTGATCCTATGAACCCTATAATAAACCCTATAATGATTCCAGTTTTTATTTTGTTTGTAGTTGTTTTTGGGACATATCTTCTATTCACTTCTTATACAGTTATTGTATTAAAGAAAATTAGAAGTAAAAGAGAAATATTTTATAGCGGTATAAATATAATAAACATTTCGCAATTACTATACCGAGTAAAAGGGAACGCTAAGTTGCTTGCAACAATTGCTATATTAAGCGCTACAGCTTTAACGGCAATTAGTACAGTCGCAGCAGGTTATTATGTAGGACAATCTGAAACAAATGGAGATTTTATGCAACTGTATGGAGTTTCATTATTTATTGGAAGTTTTTTAGGGGTAATATTTGTGTTGGCGACAGGTTCAATTATATATTATAAACAATTATCTGAAGCGTATGCTAATCAGAGATATTATGAAACTCTTCGGAAAATAGGTGTTACGAAAAAAGAGGTAAGAAAGTCAATTTCGAAACAAGTTAGCTTTAGTTTTATTTCACCTCTAATAGTCGGACTCGTTCATAGCTTATTTGCGATACCGATAATAAACAACATGCCTATATATAATATCATTATTCCTATTTTAATTAGTAGTGGTGCATATTGTGTAATTTACTTTGGGTATTATGTGTTAACTGTTTATTCGTATTTTAAAATTGTGTATAAATAAGAATCAATACATTTTTTGATGTGATGTCAATAAAATAAGAAGAGGAAATAAAACTGAATTAAACATTTAAAAGATAAAAACGTTTCACTAGTAGTGAAGCGTTTTTTTTTGTGAAATCATTATAGAATATTCAATCGATAGGAAATGAAAGTAGTGATGGTTAGGCTTTTTCAATGTTTTAAAAGGATTAGAGTAAAAGGGCTATAAGAATGAGTCCATACTGTTCTTTTATGTATACATGCTCCTACTATTTCGAAATGCATAAAATGTTATGCGAAATAATGGAGGGGATACGATGTATAATTCGAATTATGATGATTGGTATAGACAGAATGATAAGCTAATTAGTGATATTGAAAAAGCTATAAACGGAGAGTATAGCGCTATAAGCTGCTATGCAAAATTAGCTAACATGGCTCCAAGTCAAGTAGAACAAAAACAAATTCTTGAGATCCGTAATGATGAAATAAGGCATTTTCATCATTTTGTACAAATCTATACAAATTTAACTGGCAGACAGCCGAAACCACAGATTACGGAAAATTGCCCTAATACGTACTTACAGGGATTAGAGTTCGCTATACAAGATGAGCAAAAGACCGTAGATTTTTACTTGGAAATTTCAGATGAAGCAGCAGATGCATCTACGAAAGAGTTATTGCGCAGAATAGCTGCAGATGAACAAAATCATGCGGTGTGGTTTTTATATTATTTTGTGAAGTCGAAGTGAGTGTTAAAAATGAATGGCTGATGTGTTGAACATATTAGAAATTATTTTAAAACGCAGTGCAATAATTGAATGAAAAACTTAAATATAAGCAGAAAGAAACCGTTTCATAAGTAGTGGGACGGTTTTTTCGCGGTGAAATACAAGTTATATAGGTATCGACAAAATATAGTAGTTGAATTTGGTATATAATGTATGAAATGAAAACGAAAATAAATAAGCCAGGAGCAAATAAATGAAAAGAGGAATTACAGTAGATATTCCAAATGAATATGATAACCTACTTTGGAAAGTGTTAAAGCCAATCGATATTACTTCATTTGATTGGTGGGTGGGGAGTGAGGAGTCGTACTTAGCGGCACGTGGTGGATTGGATGAGGCATTATTTCCAGAAGAACCAAGTATAGTGGAAGGATCAGATTTGAAAAGATTATTTAAAGGCAATATATATTATGTTATTTTTGCAGATTTAAAAGCGTATCCAAAAGGAGAGGAAGTAGTAGATATTGAAACATATGAAGAATTTAAAGAGAGTAAGTGTGAATTAGTTTTACTAGTTGCGGATTGTACATACGTCACAGTTTACGCTAAAGACCAAGAAGCGATTGAATTGATGTATGAAAACGCAATTGATCAAGGGTTTTATGTTGAATATGTTACAGACGAAAATGACGGTAGAACGCGTTTATCCGTGTGATAGGTATATAAAGGGGGAAGTAAATGAATCTCATTAACGTAAGTTTAGTTAAGAAGTTAATACAACAACAGTTTCCTGAATGGGCACATTTAGAAGTGAAACCTGTAAAGTTTAGTGGGCATGATAATAGAACGTTTCACTTAGGGGATAAGATGAGTGTAAGATTGCCAAGTGATGCGGCATATGCACCACAAGTAGAGAAAGAAAATAGTTGGCTTCCTATATTAAGTAAGGGACTTTCTTTGCCAATTTCTACACCAATTGCGAAAGGAAATCCGTCTGAAGCGTATCCATTGCCTTGGTCCATTAATAAGTGGATAGAGGGAGAAACGGTTACGAAAGAAAATGTTCGTGACTTAGATGAGTTTGCGGCGGACTTAGGCTCATTTTTAATAGAGTTACAATCAATTGATGCGAGTAACGGACCAATAGCTGGAGCACATAATTTTTACCGAGGCGGGCTTATATCTGTATACGATGAAGAAGCGAGAGATGCTATCGAAAATAATAAGGACGTTTTTGATGAGACATTATTAAAGCATCTTTGGGATTTAGCACTTAGGTCAACGTGGGACCACAAACCAGTTTGGGTTCATGGAGATGTAGCGCCAGGGAACTTACTTGTTAAAGAAGGAAAACTTTGTGCCGTAATTGATTTTGGTATATTAGGAGTGGGAGATCCTGCTTGTGATGCAGCGATGGCATGGACGTTTTTTGATAAAAGTAGTAGAAAAGTATTTAAAGAAGTATTGCATATAGATGAAGAAGCGTGGAATAGAGCGAGAGGATGGGCACTTTGGAAGGCGTTAATTACATATGATGCGAATAAGATTAGTAATAAGGAAGTGGCAGAAGAATCGTATCGTGTCATTCAAGTAATTGTTGATGAGTATGGGATGTAATAGAAAAAGCCTATTTTGAATCATGCAATCAAAATAGGCTTTTTTATTAATCGATACTTAAAGCTTTTTTACCCATTTGATTATAACTATGCTCAAATCGGGATTTTACCATTGGTTGGTCTTTTTTACCTTCTAATGGGTCATTATAGTAAATGTTACGATCATCTACACCAGTTATGATAATAGTATGTGCATTTCTGTATCCATTTACGGTTTTTCCTTGAGGTGTTTGCCAAGTGTGTTCTAGTTGCGGAGCAGTTATTCTGTTCCCTACCCACGCTACAACTGGTTTACCATTACGTACATAGCTTTCTAATACAGAGAAATCCTGTCCTGTTAAATCTGTACCTCTTGCATGCTTATCAAGTAATTGTTTCAATGGTGCTGGGTTAATAGAGTAACCATATCTTATTCCTCTTACGTCACCAACGAATCCAATGTCTGGATCACCCCAAACTGTAATTTTTCCATCTCCATTAATCTGTTGTCGCGTTGTATCAAATGGCATTTGATTAGCAAATTCTACTTTATTTAATGAACGTCCTGTGTAGTATTCTAAAAGCATTTGCAGTGAAACAACTGTACTTCCTTTTTGTAGTTCCGGTAATTGATTAATGGCAGGAACATTTAAGAGAAGCTTTGGACGTAAGAGATAAGACATATTTACCCATTTTGGACCTTTATCTGTACGAATTTGTACCCATCCGTCATCTCTCTTAGCTAATTCTTCTATGCCACCTTGTGGAGCATATTTTCCAGATACTCTAGAAGAAAAACTAGGGCTATCGTAAGCGAAAAATTCTCTCGGTATGTATGTTAGTTCTTTTCCTTCACCCTCTTTTAAGTATGGATTCATCCATTGAAGACCTTCGCTAGTGCGAATTTTTAACCAGATACTATTTTCTTCAACGACTGTTACAGTTTGAGGGGGATACTTACCAACCACGTATCCTGTTCTTGACGGTCTATCAAAGGTAACAAAATTTATATCAATATACATTTGTTTTTCTTGTAATGGTGTCCACTTTAACCCATGATCCGTAGCTATTTTAATCCATCCGTTTTCAGATTCATCAAATACAGTAACGGTTTGTGGTGCATATTCAGCAAGTATACCTGAATGAAGAGAGGATTCAGGATAAATAAAATAATTTTGTTTCATAGTAACTTGCTTTAATTTAATTTCTTTATCTTTCGATTGGTCTGTGCGGGCGACTAAACTTGCAGCTTCTGCACGGGTAATAGTGTTATCTGGATACCAATGACTACCACCATAACCCGCTGAAATACCAAGAGCAACAAGAAGATTGGCCGACTTTTCACTCCAGTGACCTTTTAAATCTTGAAATACAGTAGGTAATAGTTCAGTAGATTTTTTATCTAAGTTATATGAATGAGCAAGCATAGAAGCCATAGCAGCTCTCGTTAGCTTTCCAGAAGGATTGAAATTCCCATTACCTACTCCTTTAATAATCCCAGCTTTCTCAACTGCAGCAATATAAGGAGTAGCCCAATGGTCTTGAGAGTCCTTAAATGATGGCTTAGCTGAAGCGTCTATTTGTAAGTTTAATATTTTTGCCATGATAATTGCGGCAGAAGCTCTATCGATTTCAAGATTAGGTCCAAATGTACGGTCTGGTAAGCCAGATAAGACTTTTTTCTTTACTAAATAATCAACGGACGGCTTTGCCCAGCCCATAACATCAGGAAACTGATAGTAGTAATCGTCTTCGTCTTCGTAAATCTCCAACTGCGCATTATTTTCTTGTGTTACAGTTTCACTCACAGCTAAAGAACTAGATGGAGCGATGATAGCACCAAGTAGCAGTGCGCTTGCCATAGTTATTTTTATTGTTTTCAATTGTACATTCTCCTTTAATTTTATGTATGTTAAGTTAATGAATAAATTAACAAAAGAAAATAGTCCGTTACTAATTATATGTTTTTAATATGTATATGTAACATTCCCGAAGAACATTATATGATAACTTTTGGAGATTGACAATGAAAAAGTAAGATTATTACTTGTTTAATTTTCGATCAATAAGGAGGAATTCAATATAATTATACAGAATATTTAGATAATAGGAGGTGTCGAATTTTGAGTGAAATTGAATTAAAAAGGAATGTAATTAAGACAGGGCGAGAGAAGGGGATTATTCTTCGGTTTATACTTGCTAGTTTAGTAGGGGTGTTTATGTTTTTCGTACCAGTTACGATAAATGGTGCTTCGTCCATTATGATTGATCATATCGTATCGTGGATTCGGACTTCAGTTCCTTCTGTAGTACCGTATTACGCATTACTTGTAATGATAATTGGTGCGATTTATCCATTTTATACGAAGAAATGGAATGTATCTATTGTAGATATTTGTTTTTCTATTTTAAAAATAGTAGGTGTTGTTTTTGGAGTATTATATTGTTTGAAAGTAGGACCAGCTTGGTTCTTTGCGCCAGATGTTGGACCGTTTTTGTATGAGAAGTTAGTTATATCAGTAAGTTTACTCGTACCAATTGGCTCGGCATTTTTAGCGTTATTAGTCGGGTATGGATTGCTTGAGTTTATCGGCACATTTTGTCGTCCGATTATGAGACCGTTATGGAAAACACCTGGGCGCTCAGCAATCGATGCGGTTGCTTCCTTTGTGGGGAGTTATTCGCTTGCACTTCTTATTACGAATCGCGTGTACAAAGAAGGAAAGTATACGACGAAAGAAGCAGCAATTATCGCTACAGGTTTTTCTACAGTATCCGCTACATTTATGATCATCATCGCAAAAACATTAGACATTATGCATTTATGGAATGTTTATTTTTGGACTACTCTTGTTGTAACATTCATCGTGACCGCTATCACCGTAAGAATCCCGCCTCTTAGTAGAAAACCAGATACATACATTACGAAAGAAGGGTTCCCAGAGCCTGTTTATAAAGAAAAAATGCTAGAACGTGCTTGGGAAGATGCATTAGAAGTGTCAAAATCTGCACCGGGCATTATGAAAAATATCGCAGTGAACCTAAAAGACGGATTTATAATGACGATGGGAATATTACCATCGATTATGTCAGTAGGACTAATTGGCATCGTCTTAGCAAAGTTTACGCCAATATTTGATTGGATTAGTTATATTTTTTATCCATTTACATGGGCTTTACAGCTTCCAGAAGCGGAACTAGCTGCTAAAGCGGCATCCGTTGGTATCGCAGAAATGTTTTTACCTTCTCTTTTAGTTGTAAGTGCACCGCTTGTAACAAAGTTTGTCATTGCGGTTGTTTCGGTATCATCTATATTGTTTTTCTCAGCTTCCATTCCTTGTATTTTATCGACAGACATTCCGTTAAAAGTATCGGAACTTATTATTCTCTATGTACAAAGAACGATATTAACGTTGCTAATTATTACGCCGATTGCTTATTTGTTACTTTAAACATGTAGCGTTAAGTTTCTGAAGTTATGCCATTTTCTGATTATTCAAATCAGAAAATGGCATAACGTTAATTATGTTCCAAAGTAACTCTAGATGATTTTTTCATAAATAACGTATTAGCTAAGTATATAATTATACCGATATTTGTGATTAAAACTCCTGCGAGTAGAAAAACTTTATCCATAGGGCTAAAAGTGAACCTAATGTAGGTGAAATAACCATAGCGCCGTGCACCATTGTAATTACTTTTTCCATTAATATTGCAGGGGTTTAGATTTGAAGTAAGTAACTATAGCATACAGAGATAGAAGTGATAAATATACCAATAAAAACCAAAATGATTAACCATAAAAATAATTGCTCGATAAAAGGCCGAACCGTTTAAGATATTCATTTTTTTTATTGTATTTCCCCATTTTCCAATGGTTATAGCTCCGACTAAAGCACCTAACCTATCAAATAAAAATATGACAAAAAATACTATAGCGTTAAAAAGTGTTAAAGCTTTCTTGGACCAAATAAAAACAAAGCCTTCGCGGAAATTGTCCCCAAACCCACTGACTAAAGCATCACTTTATCGTAAAACATAGGTTTGTGAAATGTTTTTAATCCATTCTTATTATTAAGTAACGATTTGATATTACTTTAGCTTTGAATATTCCTTGACGGGAATATTCCTATTTGGGTATAATCGATTCAACAGGAAAATAATATTAGTGATGATATTGATGTGTTATAACCGGAGACCATCACTTAACGAGGTGAGTGATATGTCGGGGAAAATTCCGGGTGTGAATATGACGACGTTGAGCGCTTTATCTGAACCGAATCGTATGAATATCGTTGAACTCTTGCGTGACGGTCCCTTAACCGTTGGGGAAATCGCCGAACATTTGGGATTAAGGCAACCACAAACTTCGAAACATTTAAAAGTGTTAAGCGATACAGGGATTGTGGAAGTGCAGGCTGAAGCTAATCGCCGGATTTATAAGCTCCGACCTGAGCCTTTCCAAGCACTGGATTGTTGGGTGCAGTCATTTAAGCGTGTGATGGAAGAGCGATTCGATAATTTAGATGAGTATTTGAAGGAATTGCAAAACAAGGAAAAGTCATAAAATCAGTTCATATTTAAGGAGGAATTAAAATGTCAAACAATACAATGGTATCGAGAGTAGAGAACGATCGGGTATTAGTACTGGAGCGCGTTTTCGATGCGCCGCGTGATCTTGTATTCAGTATGTTTAAAGAGGCAGAGCATTTGAAACACTGGTGGGGACCAAGGGGCTGGGAAGTTCCTGCATGCACTGTCGACTTCCGTCCGGGAGGCGTTTGGCACTACTGTATGAAGTGTGTTGATCAGAACCTGGGGCAATTTTTTGGTATGGAATCATGGGGCAAAGGAATTTATAAAGAGATTATTGAGCCAGAGAAAATTGTCTACACCGATTACTTTTCGGATGCTGAAGGCAATGTAAATGATTCTATGCCGTCAACCGAGATGACATTGGAATTCATCGATTTAGGTGGAAAGACAAAGCTAATAAACCGTGCAGAATATGTTTCCGAAGAAGCTCTTAAGACTGTTATGGACATGGGCATGCTACAAGGTATCACCGAAACTTGGGATCGTTTGAACGAGCGATTGGAGTCGCTGAAATAGATTTTTGTACCACAACTTTATTTTCGGTGATAATTAGATGTAAGTGTATGGAGTTTAATAAAAATTGTTTATAAAGGAGCGTTAAAATAAATGATTAATAATGTTGGTCAAATCATGTTGTATGTAAATAACCAAGATGAAGTGAAGGAATTCTGGACAGAAAAAGTAGGATTTATTGTAATTTCAGAGGAAGATAACGGTCAAGGAATGCGATGGATTGAAATTGCTCCAACTAAAGAAGCTGAAACAAGTATTATTCTCCATAATAAGGAGCTAATTGCTAAAATGCAGCCGGAGTTAAATCTTGGTACACCTTCTTTAATGTTCTTCTCAAAAGAATTCGATAGTTTATATAGTGATTTAGTAAACAAAAACGTTACAGTCGGAGAAATTGTAAATATGCCTTCAGGTAGAATATTTAATTTTGCAGATAGCGAAAATAATTATTTTGCAGTAATGGAAAAGAAGTAAGTTTCAATTCAATTTATGAGTGCGATGCTTGAATAAAGGCATCGCATTTTTTATTTTAAAAATATATTATATTCCTTAACATAAATATAATTTTATATTCCTATATAACGATTAAATATTAATAGAGTATGATATAGTTACAACAAAGGGGGCTTAAAAATGGAAGTAATTCACGAAAGAGCAAAGTTACGGTTAATGGATAGCAATGATGTCGAAAAAATGTTTTCAATCGTGGAAGGAAATCGAGACATTTGGGCGTATTTAATCTCTAAAATGGATACTGTTCAAGATATGCAGCAATATGTTCAAAAGGCGATAAAAGCTTATGGGGCAGGGAAGGATTTACCATTTGTTGTTGTGGATCAAAAGACGAATGAAATAGTAGGGAGTACACGCCTATATAACATTTCAGTGGAAGATAAGACGGTAGAATTAGGGAAAACGTGGTATGACCCAAGTGTGCAACGTACGAGTATGAATACAGAATGTAAGTACATGTTATTACAATATGCTTTTGAAAAGTTGCATATGCGGAGAGTACAAATTAAGACGGATGCACGAAATGAAAAAGCACAAAGAGCAATTGAAAGACTCGGCGCAGTAAAAGAGGGTGTACTTAGAAACGAAAGAAAATTACCGAGTGGGCATGTTAGAGATGCAGTTGTATACAGTGTTATTGCAAGTGAATGGCCAGCCGTAAAGGAACGGTTATTAGAAAAATTAGAATCGTATAAAGAAAAACGATAATTTATATTAAGAAAGGTGTATTGATCGTCTAGTTGAAAAATATACCTTTTTTCTTACAAAACAGTTACTTCTTTTATTTACTTTTGTTTCATCATTCCATTATGATAAAAAATTCGTTACAATGTAGTTGTATGGTAATAAACTTATAAATTACATAAATGTAATGAAAACCGCAAACGAAAAATGAATTGATAATCCTCAATTTTAAATGAAAACCCTTTAATGAATATATATGACAAGAAAAATTCCTTCTTTTAAACAAATTCAAACAAAATGATTTGATATATACGTTTTTATATAGAAGTATGGATGATGTGCGGAGGCAGTTATAAATGAAAGAAAATAAGAAGAGTAAGAAAAGAAGAATCTTGCAAGTATTCTTGCTTATGATTTGTTCTATTATTTTATATGTAAGTTATGCAGCTTACGATATTTGGAGTTATCGCTTTAAAACAGATGATGGAATGAAGACAGATGCTGGTATCGTGCTGGGAGCAGCTTCATGGAACGGAAAACCATCTCCTGTATTTAAAGAGAGAATTAATCATGCAATTTCATTATATAAGAACGGTAATATTAAAAAGATTATTTTCACAGGTGGTACAAAGTTTGAGGCAGAGCTTGAAGAAGCTCGTACTGCTAGAGTGTATGCAATGAAACATGGTGTAAAGGAAGAGGATATTTTAATTGAAACAAAATCCCTTTTCACAGAGGATAATTTGAAGAATGCAAAGCAAGTTGGAATAGAGAACGGAATACGCACATATACGATTGTAAGTGATCCACTTCATATGAAACGTGCGATGAGAATTGCAAAACATATTAAAATTGAAGCGTATGCATCACCAACTCCAACGTCAGCGTATAAAACGTTAGATACAGAGATTCCATTCTTTTTTAAAGAATTATGCTCGTATATTGGATATGTAACCTCATTGCCATTAAAGGCATTGAAAGGAGATTAATATAAGGAAAGAACCTATCTTTAATAGGGGATTTTCTTATTGTTCAAAAACATTGTATTTTTATCGGAATAGTGAAACAATAGAGAGGTAGCTTCATATAATCATAATGACAAAATGAACGGTTTATGAATCGAACATAAAAGGAGATTATAGTATGGCACTCTCATTTGTTGAAACAGAAGAACAATCTTTAATTATTGAACAAATAAATAAATTGATTCCGAAGTTCATGGAAAGGGAGCATCAACTAAGTGAATTAGGAGCATTTCCGTATGAAAATATTAATAATTTGAAAGATATCGGATATACGAAATTAACGTTGCCAAAAGAAGTGGGAGGCAATGCGATTTCTTTATATGACTTCGTTTTATTTCAAGAGAAAATAGCAGAAGGTTGCGGTGCTACCGCATTATCGATTGGATGGCATCTTGGCATCGTAAAAGAGTTAGCTGAAAATCATTCTTGGAATGAAGAAATGTTCACTTGGTTTTGTGAAGAAGTGCGTAATGGCGCGCTTTTTAATAGAGCTGCAACAGAACCGAATACGGGGAGTCCTACGCGCGGCGGGAAACCAGAGACGTTAGCTGTCCAAAAAGGTGAGAAGTGGATTATAAATGGAAGAAAAACGTTTACGACAATGGCACCAGTACTTGATTATTTTATCATTTCAGCAAGTATTGAAGGCCGAGAAGAAATCGGAGAGTTTGTTATTCCGAAGAATACGATAGGCGTAACAATTGAAGAAACGTGGGATAGTATCGCAATGCGAGGAACTGCGAGCCATGATCTCGTTTTACAAAATGTAGAGATAGAGAACCGCTTTTTTACGGATGTATGGGGCGGGAAAGTGAAACAAAAGGGTATTGGCTGGTTGCTACATATACCAGCATGTTATTTAGGAATTGCGCAATCAGCAAGAAATTATGCAGTTCAGTTTGCGGTATCATACAAGCCAAACAGTTTAAATCATTCTATAAGTTTATTACCAAATGTTAGAAGATTAGTTGGAGAATTAGAACTTGAGCTTATGCAAGCTCGCGTCTTTTTATATCAAATTGCGAAAAAATACGATGAGGCAGAAGATAAATTATTATTGCAAGCCGAACTAGCAGCAGCGAAATATGTTGTCACGAACGCGGCAATATCTATTGTAGATAAAGCAATGCGCATCGTAGGCGCGAAAAGTTTATCAGAAAAAAATCCGCTTCATCGCTATTATTTAAACGTCAGAGCAGGACTACACAATCCGCCGATGGATGATGCAACACTATCTATGCTGGCGGATGCGGCGTTTCGGTCGTAATGAAGAAATATAAAGTCTGTTCCGTTCTGGAGCAGACTTTTTGTTGTCGGTGAATTGATACTCTATGTTGAATCATTGATATATTTAGAGTTGAGACAGATATATTCGAAAAATCATTGATATAATTCCATGTAGTATGTCATTGTTCAAAGGAGAGAAAGCTCTCGTTTTACAAAATAAAAAGGCTACCCTTTTGATAAGAGGATAGCCTTTTTATTTTGTTCTATTGGGGTTGCACTTCAAGATTCATACTACTTTCAGAACCGTCTTGATTATGTGCAAATAATGAATAATCACCTGGTAAAGGATTGGCGATGAGTGAACGTAAAGTAAAGGATTTACTTTCATTTGGCTGTAACGTGTATTTTACTAAACGATCTTCTTTGAATTTAATTGAATAAGTAAAACTGTTTGTACCAGTATTTTTAATTGTAATATGTAAGTCACCTTGGCCGCTAAAGTCAAAACCAGTACCTGTGCCACCTCTGAATACAGTTGAATTATTAAATGAAGATGAATGAAATGTTCGGATTTCTTCTTTATTGCTTGATGAAAGGGTAACTGTTTCTGTTTCTATACTTGAAGTTGAGGAATCTAGTTTTGTATTTGGTTTTGTTAAAAAAGTAATCGCGCAAAGTGATGTAATTACAATAAATGAACTAGAGATAACGAACTGTTTTTTTGTAAGAAGCATATATGTATCTCCTTTTATAAAAATATAATAATGTATAATCCCAAGAAAAACATAACATATATGACATTTATTATCAATTTGAAAAATCTTTCTTTTCATTCTTCTTTTTATAGTTTTATAGTGGAATGCTATGTTTCTTATTTCACCTACTGTATAATAAGAAAAAAGCACGAAAAGAGGTTATCTCATGCTAGAGATTATTGCAACTTGTTTAGAAGATGTGAAGCGAATTGAAAAGGCTGGTGGAAATCGAATTGAACTCATTTCATCATATACAGAAGGTGGTTTAACACCGAGCTATGCTTTTATAAAAAAAGCAGTAGAAGCAGTGCAAATACCAGTTCATGTTATGATTCGTCCGCATGCAAAGTCTTTTACATATACGGAAGAAGAAATTGAAATGATGAAAGAAGATATTGTAGTTGCTCAAAATCTAGGGGCTGCTGGTGTTGTATTAGGTGTGTTAAATGAACAAAATGAAGTTGATGAAGAGCAACTAGCAGATTTATTATCTGTTGTAGATGGAATAAATGTAACGTATCACCGTGCGATAGATGATACAGAAAATCCAGTAGAAGCGATGAAAGTTTTGAAGAAATTCAATAAAGTTACTCACGTGTTAACTTCAGGTGGACAAGGAAATGTAGTAGATAATATTCCGGTACTTACAGAGATGCAAAAGGAAAGTGAAGGGAATATACAGCTTGTTGTCGGAAGCGGAGTAACGAAAGAGAATGTAAAACAATTGCTAGATGAGACTGGAATTACGCAGGCACATGTAGGTACAGCGGTTAGAGAAGATAAGTCATGTTTTTCTGAAATTGACCTAAAGTTAGTACAAGAATTAGTTGAAATAATAAAGTAAATATGTAAGAAAGAGGAGAGACGATGAAGACAAATACGAAGAAAGAATTGATCTCATGGATTAAAACGATAGGTATTACACTTGCGATTGCCTTTATCGTTCGCGGGGTGCTATTTACGCCGTCATTAGTACAAGGTGAGTCGATGATGCCAACTTTAGAAAATAATGAGCGAGTTCTCGTTAATAAGATTGGTTATAGTATAAACGGATTAGAACGTTTTGACGTTATCGTCTTCCATGGAAAAGAAGGGTACGATTTAGTAAAACGAGTAATTGGTTTACCAGGTGATACAGTTGAGTATAAAGATGATGTTTTATATGTAAACGGAAAAGCGATGGAAGAACCGTATTTAAAAGAATTTAAAGAAAAGGCAGCGGGCCGTGTATTAACTCCAGACTTTACGTTAGAACAAATCACAGGGAAAACGAAAGTACCAGAAGGCCAAGTATTTGTTTTAGGAGATAATCGTGAAGTTTCAAAAGACGGTCGTATGTTTGGGTTTATTTCAGAAGATGAAATTGTCGGAAAAGGACAAGCTGTTTTCTGGCCGTTGAAACAAGTGAGAGCGTTATAAAGCAAAAAAAGTATGGGAGAAATATAATCTTCCATACTTTTTTTGTGTCCTACTTATTTAAATTTTTGGTTTTGCTATAATTTGAACTTTTGAAAGAGAACCATCATTATTTCTAAATTTAATCTTGTATTCACCGTCAGGAAGCCAATCACTCCAATTTATACTGAACTCACTTATAGCTTGTTCTCCAGGTTTTAAAGTTCCGTCAATCATCCAAGAACCTTTAGCGTTATATAAAGTGTAATTAAAAGGAGAATCACCTATATTTTTCACAAAAACACTTAAGTCATTCTCATTAGAATAGTCAAATCCAGAATTACTTGATCCAAAAAAATGAATTTCTTCATTCGCTATATTATGATTTTGAGCGATTGGAGAGTTTGAATGAGTATCTTCATTTGTAGCAAATGTTACATTATAACCTATACAAAAAGATAACATAATTGCAGGGATTACTAGCAGTTTTTTCAAAAGAAACACTCCTTATATTTTATTGTACATATACTATAATAAATAAACATATTAAAAATGTAATAACTTAATGTGAAAATTTACAAATGTATTTAATTATTTACGTTTTTTAAATTACTGACAAAATATATCGGATAATATACGCGAAAAATATATTGATAGAATTGAAAGAATATTTTATAATTTTAAATTATATGTTTGTTTCGAAAAACGGAATTGAAGTTCCGAAATTCGGAACGAAAAGGAGATAGGATGAGTATAAATAAAACGGCAGTTAAGACAATGGATATTTTAGAGTTGTTTTATGAGCATGAGGAGCTAAGTTTGACAGAGATGGTTCAGCTTACGAATATGCCGAAAACATCTGTTTATCGTTTAATTGGTTCGTTAGAAGAAATGGACTTTTTACAAAAAACAGAAAAGGGCAAGTATCGTCTCGGAGTCGTTTTTTTACGATTTGGTCAACTTGTTTCCCAAAGGTTATCCGTAAGAAATATTGCGATTCCTTATATGAAAGAGCTTAGGGATAGTTTAGGGCAAGCAGTAAATTTAATTATTCAAGATGGTAATGACGCAATTTACGTTGAGAAGATGGAAGGAGTTCAGCCAGTACGTGTTTATACGGCGGTTGGAAGAAGAGCACCGCTTTATGCGGGGGCATGTCCGAGAATTTTACTATCGTATTTTTCTGAGGAAGAGAAAAGAAAGTACGTAGAGGAAACGGATTTAAAGCAGTTTGCAGATGGAACGATTGTGAATAAGGAGCATTTACTAGAAGTGTTACATATGGCAAAACAAGCTGGATATACAATTAGTTATTCTGAATTAGAAAATCATACAGCGGCTATAGCAGCTCCAATTTTTGCAAGTGATGGAACAGTTGTAGCAGGCATTAGTATTTCGGGATTGGCAATTGAGTATAGCGAAAGTAACATTACGTATTTTACTGCGAAAGTGAAAGAAACAGCGAACCGCATTTCGAAAGAACTCGGCTTTTTGGCATAGAAAGAGGGAGTGGGATGAAATTTTCTGCGTTAGGGGATCAAGCAATTATTGTTACATTTGGTGAAGAAATTGGGATGGATATATACGAAAAAGTACAACGACTATTTCAAGCACTGCAGCAACATCCGTTTGCAGGAATGGTTGAATGTGTTCCGTCGTTTACTTCATTAGCGGTTTATTACAATTTATACGAAGTATGGAAGGAAAATGATAGAAATATAAGACCATATGATTACGTTTGCCAGTTTATACGGGAGCTGTGTGATTCTTATAAAGAAGAAGTGAACCGAGATGTGAAACATATTTCTATACCAGTGTGTTACGGGGGAGAATATGGACCTGATTTAGAAGAGGTTGCACATTATCAAGGATTACAAGTAAAGGATGTTATTCGAATACATAGTGAAACAACATATTTCGTGTATATGTTAGGCTTTACGCCAGGCTTCCCTTATTTAGGGGGATTATCAAAAGAACTAGAAACACCTAGAAAAGAAACACCACGGTTACAAATTGCTCCTGGCTCAGTAGGGATTGGCGGAAATCAAACGGGTATTTATCCGCTTGAAACACCAGGAGGATGGAATATTATCGGCCGAACACCTATTTCTCTATTTAATCCAAAAGAAGAAACACCAACATATATTCAAAGTGGTATGTATTTACGATTTATACCAATAACACAGGAAGAGTACGTATCGCTTGAGGGGGCTAAAGAATGGATGTAGAGGTTTTGCATGCAGGAATGTTTACAACAGTCCAAGATTTAGGACGATCTCATTATCAACAATACGGTGTACCTGTTGGCGGTGCTATGGATAAGAATGCGCTCAGGATAATTAATATGTTAGTAGGTAATGAAGAGAATGAGGCGGGACTCGAAATTACAATAATGGGACCTAAATTGTTAATAAAGAAAACGACATTGCTCGCAATTGGCGGTGCAGATATGGAACCGTTATTAAATGGAGAGCGCATTCCATTATGGCGCCCTATATTAGCTGAAGAAGGAAGCATGCTTTGCCTCGGAAAAGCGAAAAGCGGTTGCAGAGCATATGTGACTTTTGCGGGCGGTATAAATATTGATTGTACGATGGGAAGTAAAAGTACTTACATACGTGCTGCTCTTGGCGGTATCGAAGGGAGAATGCTGAAAAAAGGAGATTATTTTCAAATTGGTACAGGGGCAGAAGTTGCGAGTCGTTTCATTCAAAACTTACAAGAAGAAGCGCGTATAAAAACGAAGTGGGCAATTTGTAATGACGCTTTACCAAAATATAAGAAGCATCCTATTCTTCGCGTCATAACAGACTTTGAATATGATCAATTTACAGAAGAAAGTATAAAGGCGTTTTTTTCGAAAGAGTATAAAGTATCCAATTATGCTGATCGAATGGGATATAGGCTTGACGGAGATGTTTTAAATAGAGCTGAAGAGATAGAAATTTTATCGAGCCCCGTTACATTCGGAACAATTCAAGTACCGAATGGTGGACAGCCTATTATATTAATGGCGGATAGACAAACGACAGGTGGTTATCCGAGAATTGGAAATGTAATTTCAGTAGATTTACCTCTTCTAGCGCAGCTGAAACCAGGAGACTATGTAACTTTTGAAAAAATAACTATGGAAGAAGCTGCACAATTGTATATAGAACAGGAAACAAGTATGAGTCTATTAAAGAAATTCATCGCTTTACGAAGCTAAGATTAGGAGGAAAACATCGTGACTACGATCGATTTAAACTGTGATTTAGGAGAAAGTTTTGGAGCTTATAAAATGGGGAATGATGATGAAATTCTTCCGTTCGTTTCCTCTATAAACGTTGCTTGTGGTTTTCATGCGGGTGATCCGTCCGTTATGAGGCAAACGGTTGAAAAAGCCCTGCAGCAAAATGTAGCAATAGGGGCACACCCTGGATTTCCTGATTTAATTGGATTTGGAAGAAGGAACATGCATGTTTCAGCAAGTGAAGTATACGATTATGTTTTATATCAAATTGGCGCATTAGAAGGATTTGTTAAAGCTGCTGGAGGGAAAATGCAGCATGTAAAACCGCACGGTGCCTTATATAATATGGCGGCAACTAATTCGGAAATTGCAGATGCAATCGCAAAGGCAATTTATCATATTAACCCTAGATTATTACTTTACGGATTAGCGAATAGTGAGGCGTTTATAAAGGCAGCAGAAAAATATAATATAACTCTCGTACAAGAAGCTTTTGCTGATCGTACGTATAAGCAGGATGGAACGTTAACGAGCCGTACAGAAGAAAATGCTCTTATAAAAAATGAAGATGAAGCGATAAAACAAGTGCTTCAAATGGTAAAGGAAGGGTATGTAGAAGCTGTTAATGGAGGAAAAGTAGCAGTTCAGGCGCAAACGATATGTTTACACGGTGATGGGGAGAAAGCAGTCCAATTTGCGGAGAAAATATACAGAACATTCGAACTTAACGGTGTTTCTATAAATGCACCGAAATAAAGTGAAACTTTAATCAGTGGGGAGGTTCATCCCCCACTGATTATTAGCCCGTACCAATCGGGCGTTTATGGGCAGCCCGACTCCCATCAAAATTTCTTTGCCCCAGCCGAATTTTGAGGTGGGAGTTTTACTGCCCGTTAATGCGGGATAAAAAATGAGGGGAAGTGCTGGAAATGATTAAATTAATTGGGATACTACTTGTTGCAGTTGGGTTTTTATTTAGATTAAATACACTGTTAGTAGTAATGGTTGCAGGTATTGTTACTGGTATGGTTTCAGGCTTAAGTTTTTATGATGTAATCAGCATGTTCGGTAAATTTTTCATAGAAAACAGATATATGTCTATGCCTATTATACTAACTTTACCGGTAATCGGAATTTTAGAGCGTTATGGTTTAAAAGAAAGAGCAGAGGCACTTATAACGAAATCAAAAGGCGCAACAACTGGAAGAGTATTAATGTCCTATTTTACGATAAGAGAATCATCAGCAGCACTAGGTCTTAATATTGGTGGTCATGCGCAAACAGTGAGACCACTCGTTGCCCCGATGGCAGAAGGAGCTGCGCAAGGAAGATACGGTAAACTCCCTGAAAAGTTGAGAGAAAAGATTAAAGCAAATGCAGCCGCCGCGGAAAATACAGCTTGGTTTTTCGGAGAGGATATTTTCATCGCAACTGGAGCCATTTTATTAATGAAAGGGTTCTTCGATTCAGTAGGTATGCATGTCGGTGTATGGGATATGGCACTTTGGGGTATTCCAACTGCAATATCTGCCCTTATTGTAAGCTGGATTAGATTTAGAAGGTTTGATAAGTATATAGAGAAAACGATGAAGGCAGAAGAAAAACAAGAGAAGGAGGCTATATAAGATGAACATCATAACAATGGATACAATTTATTATGTATTAGGTATAATCGTTGCCTTTATCGCTGTTCGTATTGCATTTGATCGTGAACATCCAAATCGATTTGGTTCTAGCTTATTTTGGGCGTTATTTGCAGTTACATTTTTATTCGGAAATGTAATCCCTTCGTTTTACGTTGGTTGTATTGTGCTCGCTATGGTCGTTTTAGCTTCATTGAATAAAGTAACAAAATCCGAGGAGAAAGAAGTACCAGTACAAGAACGTGTGAAACATGCTGAGAAATTAAAAAATAAAATTTTTATGCCTGCAATATTAATACCTATTTTTACAATTATCGGAACGTTAACGTTAGGGAAAATCAAATGGGGAAATGTTGCACTGGTTGATCCAGATAAAGTAACATTAGTTGCATTAGCGTTAGGAGCATTACTCGCATTCGTTGCGGCAATGCGTATTACAAAAGCGAAAATAACAACGCCTGTCCAAGAAGGAAGCAGATTACTACAGGCTGTCGGCTGGGCTGTTATTTTACCACAGATGTTAGCAGCGCTTGGCGGTATTTTCGCGAAGTCTGGCGTAGGACAAGTCGTTTCTGATTTAGTAGGACAAGTGTTACCGACAGAGTACCCGTTCGTTGCTGTTATGGCGTATTGTTTAGGAATGATGCTGTTTACAGTCGTAATGGGGAATGCATTCGCCGCGTTTGCAGTAATCACTGGCGGAATCGGCTTACCTCTAATTGTACAAATGCACGGCGGGAACCCAGCAATTATGGCAGCGCTCGGTATGTTTGCTGGATATTGCGGAACGCTCATTACGCCAATGGCGGCAAACTTTAATATTGTTCCGGCAATGCTTTTAGAATTGAAAGATAAAAATGCGGTCATTAAGGCTCAAGTACCAATTGCTCTTTCCATTTTCATTATTAATATGTTTATCATGTACGGTCTTGTATATCGTTTCTAATTAGGAGAGTGAAACTATGAAAACAGTATTATTAACAGGATTTGATCCGTTCGGCGGAGAAAGTATCAACCCAGCTTGGGAAGTCGCAAAAAGTTTACATGAAAAAACAATTGGAGAATACAAGATTATAAGTAAACAAGTTCCAACTGTATTTCATAAATCAATAAGCGTATTAAAAGAGTATATAGAAGAGCTAAAGCCTGAAATGATTATATGCATTGGACAAGCTGGGGGCAGACCAGATATTACGATAGAGCGTGTAGCAATTAACGTTGATGATGCAAGAATTGCTGATAATGAAGGAAATCAGCCGGTGGATATGCCGGTTATAGAAGAAGGACCTATTGCGTATTGGTCTACACTTCCGATGAAAGCAATTGTGAAAAAACTTCGTGAAGAAGGTATACCAGCTTCCGTTTCACAAACTGCAGGTACATTCGTTTGTAATCATTTATTTTATGGACTCATGCATGAACTAGAGAAACATGATAAGAAAATAAAAGGTGGATTTGTTCATATTCCGTTCTTACCAGAACAAGCGAGTAACTATCCAGGGCAACCGAGTATGTCACTTTCTACTATTAGTAAAGGGGTAGAATTGGCGATTGAGGTAACGACGGAAGTTGAAGTAGATATTGTAGAGTGCGGGGGTACGACGCATTAAGTAAAATGAATTGTACAACACCTCCTGTATGAATTAAGCTGGAGTGAAATATCCTAGGAAGATTAGCAGGACAAATGAAGAACTGTTACAGCTTATACAGAGTTTAGATCCTATCTTAAAAAGAAGAATCATATATCTATTAGATGTTATTAATGTTGATCAAGTATTTCAAACCTATGAAGATGCAGTATTACGTAGATTAGAAGAAAAGCAAGTAGTGGTTCAACTAACTGAGGTTTAAACATAGGCGTAATATGTTTTTCACATATATCCCTTTAGTAATCTTTATTTTATTTGTATATATAGCAATGAGAAAACTCCAGCTCATCAGTATTTTAAACCATTAATGAGTTGGAGTTTTGGTCTTTTATTCGCAAATTTCCCGTTCATCGAGTAAATCGATGACGCAGCCTTTATGTTTAAGAAGCTCCTCTTTAGATAAAAAGTCAGCTCTCTTACCAAGTTACATTAGTCTATTAGGTATGTTTTGTTTTCCTAGAAATATCATTGCTCCAGCACACATTATATTGCGTTTGTTTGGAGATTACTATGGTTATAGAAAAAAAGAGTAACCCGTTTGGCTACTCTTCACATAGAAACTTGTATTTGTTCATTTCAATAAGAGACCGTTATTGAAGTCCCTTCATGAAATTTTGGATTTTTGATGATAATGCAAACAGCAGGATGCTAACTAAAATGGAGATAGCACCAATAACACCAAAGTAAATTGCTTCTGTTGCAGGATTATACAGTTTAACAACTTGGGCATTTATTGCTTGCGCAGACGCAGTTGATAAGAACCATAAGCTCATGGTTTGCGAAGAGAAAGCAGCTGGAGCCAGCTTCGTCGTTATTGAT
>Ga0102589_1000481_pt1 | contig 81635 bp, 89 predicted proteins | sample AraplaMF_Col_mLB_FD_76858 | JGI IMG/M metagenome (GOLD analysis project Ga0102589, IMG submission 76858) | Arabidopsis root microbial communities from the University of North Carolina, USA - plate scrape MF_Col_mLB | ecosystem: Host-associated > Plants > Roots > Endosphere | place: USA...
GCGAACGCCGTTTACAAATCCAATGGGTCGATTAATGGAGAGAGAAGCGTATCGGAGCTTTCAGCATCGCGGCCGAGCCGAGTGTACGGCAAAGCGGGAATTTGCGTCACCCGATGGCGCAGGCTAGGGTGCCGTCCCGTCGAATCTAATAACAGTCAAGGAATCCACGACTGCCAAGAGAGATCTTGTCGTGGCCAGCACATGGTCATATAAGGCGCGATGACGTCTGATTCAAAGATTTTCGTCGGCCTGAGACCGACGCGAAACAAGCCGGCCGAACATCGCGACACAAGCGGCCCGAGATGCCAATGGGATGGATGCGACAAACAAGGCATCCATCGCGCCCCAGTGGGAGCGGATGCCGAGGGGCTATACCTGATGTTTTGTCGTAACCACGCAAAAGAGTATAGCGAAGGCTACAATTATGTGACGAAACTGTCGACCCCTGTCACGGCCCGCTATCAGAGGGAAGCGGCAAGTGGCAGCCGCCCCAGCTGGGGCGTTAGAGTCAATCACACGTCTGAAACTCCCCTCCCCTCCTCAATTCGCTCCGGGACTGCGAAGACGATCAATGCGCGAAAAAGCGCCGCACAAAGCCAAGCGGCCAAAGCGGCCTTTCAGTCCCGCAAACTTAAAGTGCTGGAAGCAAAAGCATTCGAAACGCTCGGCCTTTCGCCGAACGCTTCGCCGGACGAAATCAAAAGCCGTTACAAGCAGAGACTCAAGATGCACCATCCCGACGCAAACGATGGAGACCGCACAGCCGAGGAGGCTCTTCGGGCGACGATCGACGCCCATAAAATCCTAAAGCTTAACGGCTTCTGTTAGGTGCGATACGCCTGGACGCCTTGACGAGAATCGAACTGCCGCCCTGCTGCTACGAAAGACACTCGTCTCCAAAGCGCTATCTGCGGACTCAGGGGAATTGCTTCAGGTTAATTTTGAGACTGGGTGATGAGTCTTTCGAGGTAGTCGTCGTTCAGATTTGCCTTTTTGCGCCGGACCTTGAGGCTGTGTTTGTCTTTTGGGTTTCGCACGAGGTTCATGGCGATATGTTTGACGAGGGCCATGTTGTGCGATCCTGAGGCGGTTCGCAATCTGGAGAGGTCGTCGTGGAAGACGACGTCGAGCACCCAATGCAATCGGTTCTCGGTGCCCCAGTGGGCGCGGACAGCGGCGGCGAAGGTTTTCGGGTTGAGTTTGGCCGACGACAGATAATAACGTCTTTCGGTCTCGATCTTGCCTGCCCGCTCGGTGCGGCTTTCCACCATGGCGATCATGGCAAGATGGGGAAAGCGCGGTTCGTCGGGATATCGGCGGTTGGAGATTAGCCAATCGACGTCATGGCAGACGGTGTGGCGGCGCTGCTCGATGCGGCCATGGTCGTTCTCGACAATTGCCGTGTCCGTTTCAATCATATCGGCAGGCGGATCGGCGGAGAAGTCTACCGCTCGCTTCCTCTGGAATGGTGAATGCACGCAGACATGGGTTGACCCCTGTGAATCGGCATCGTGACGTGACCCCACCTATTATCGCGATTTCAGCGGCTTACCGCGCAGATCGGCATCGAAACCCCGCGCCGATTCACACGCCATGCCCAAATGCTGCCTTCCACCAACACAGTGAAATCCGCGTGAGACAGATTGACTGTTCAGATAAACGCCGAACTCTTCCCCGGACCTGAAGAGCGTGACCGGGACCATAAGGGTCCGGGCAAGTGCGAAAGCGTGGCGTTGAGCGAGTGCAAGATCCTGTGCCATGTGAGAAACCTCCGTGCGGAGCGGGCCGATCCCGCTCGATGGCTCCTCGAAGGACCAGGGACGGGTCGCGATCACCGTGGAGGCGAAGCCGAACGGCGGCAGCTTGCTAGCCGACCCTCAACGGGTTGATCGACGGAGATCCGGACCTGTCCAGGACGCCATCCATAAAGAGCGGGATTGGTTTGCTTCGGCGGACCAACAGGTTTTCCGATACAGGTCTTTCACCGGCGCCATAACTGCAGCATCGCCCCTGCTTCTTTCCGCCACACCCCATCGGGTATTCAACGGAAACAAAATGCACGCTGGAGCCACAGTCATGGAGCACCCACACCGGCATTCACCAGATCACAGATCAGGCCAAGGACTGATACTTCTAAAATAAAATCAGACTACAGGCTGTTACGATCTGGATGTGAAGCAGCCCTCAGACTGATATCAAGTGCTTGAGTATCAGCTCATAAGCTGATAGAATTAATGTGAGATCAGTTTACAGGCTGAAAAATGAAACGTGACACTCGCAAAAGAGCACGGGGACGGCTTGACGAAAGACTTCAGGTGCTTCAACCCATTGATCGGTTTAGGGCACCGCCGAAGGGATGGATACGAGCGCTGCGCGATGCCCTCGGCATGACGGGCGCGCAGCTGGGCGCGCGCACTGGCATCCGGCCGCAAACCGTTGAATCAATCGAAAAGTCGGAAGCAGCCGGAACGATCCAACTCAATACACTGCGCCGCGCCGCCGAGGCACTGGATTGCACACTCGTCTATGCCCTCGTTCCAAACAGCTCGCTTGAAGCCGTTGTCGAGGCGCGGGCGCGCAAGATCGCAATACGCGAACTCCAGCGCGTCGCGCACACGATGCGTTTGGAAGCCCAGGGTACGGACAATGCGGATTTCGAATCTCGTGTCCAGGCTTACATCCGCGACAGGCTCTCTGAGCGCGATCTCTGGAACGAAGTATGACAGATCTTTTCCAGGAACCTGAAGACGCGACGCCGCTTGAGCCGCAGGAAGGAGAGGATTTGCTCCAGACCTGGATCACTCACCGCCGCGACCTCAACGAGGCGGAAGAGGAAAACATCGTCGAGGGCGCAGCTTGGGCGCGTGGCCGGCGGCGCTTGCCACTCGAACGGATGCTCAGCGAAGACTTCATGCGGACACTACATAAGCGGATGTTCGGTGACGTTTGGCAATGGGCCGGCGCGTTCCGGGTGACGGAGCGCAACATCGGCATTCAGGCTTATCGTATTGGAATGGAGTTCGCGAGCTTATTGAACGACATCCGTTACTGGATTGAACACAAGCGCTTTCCGCCGGACGAGATAGCAATCAGATTCCATCATCGCCTCGTTGCCATCCACCCGTTTCCGAACGGGAACGGGCGCCACGCACGTCTCGCGGCCGACCTCCTGATCGAGCGGCTTGGCGGTGATCCTTTCACCTGGGGCGGTGGCAGTCTGGCCAACGTTGGCGAATTGCGGGCGCGCTACGTCGCGGCATTGCGCGCCGCCGACAATCATGACATCGCTCCACTTCTGGAATTCGCGCGCAGCTGAGCACAAAAAATTCCCAGTTTCCGTCTGTTTCATCGCCTTGAAGGGAATCGAACCTTCGACCAACGCCTCAGATTTGCGAAGCACTTGATAATGCGCTCGCTTTAGAGCGGTGAAAGCGGGCAGTGGCGTAAGGCGTTATTATGGAACTGAAAAAGACCGTAACGTACATGCGGCGTATTTTTTCTCGCTGATTGTCCGCAATTCAACTCTTTCTATCGGCTCTCAGAGCGTCAAGCGCGACCTTCGAAAAGTTAGCTCCCCGTCAGGGAGCAGTTTCAAAGAGCCCAGTGGCAAACTTTTGGTTGCATCTGGCATACTGACTATCGGCGCGCGCTGTTCCTAAATGAAAAGCCCATAGCGTCAAATTTTCTAACAAGAAAAAATATTGAATTTGCAAAACGTCTGCATATAGAATGAGCACCAGAAAAGTGTGCCTTTTTATTGTGCCTTCCATTTCAGAGGATTTTAGCATGTGGTGCCGTCTTTCTTGGATCTCAATCGCCATGGCTTGCGCAGGCGGGGCAACGGCCGCTTATGCCGATGATCAAAAAACACTTGTCGTTTCCGAATGGGGCTACACGCCAAAGCAATCGGAAGAATTCCTCTATGCGCCATTTGAAAAGCTGTGCGGTTGCAAGGTCGTCATCGACACCGGCAACAACGCTGACCGACTGAACAAGATGCGCATTCGCGGTGGCATCGACGTCATGTTCATCACCGACGCCTTTACACAGCAGGGCATCGATGCCGGCGTCTTTGCCAAGATCGACCCATCGAAACTGCCGATTCTGAGCGAGATCTACGATATTGCCAAGGCGCCACAGGGTCCCGAATACGGCCCGGCCTATGTCGCCGGTCACTACGGCATCATCTACGACGCTTCGAAGGTGAAACAGCCGATCACCTCGTGGAAAGACCTTTGGCGCCCGGAACTCAAGGGCATGGTTGCCATTCCCGGCTTCAATACCACTACCGGCGCCGTGACGGCATTGATCGCCGGCGAACGGGTCGGCGCGGATGCCTTCAAAGATCCCGATGCTGCCTTCAAGAGCCTCGCGGACCTGAAGCCGAACATCCGCAAGACCTACAACACCGGCTCCGAACTGGTGAACCTGTTCTCGACCGGTGAGGTGGTTGCCGCCGCCGTACAGGACTTTGCGGCCCCAGCCATTCACGCGGCCGTGCCGAACGCAAAATGGGCGCCGCTCTCCGAAGGCGACTACGCGATCTTCAACACGCTGAACATCGGCGCAAAGTCGAAAAACCAGGACCTCGCCTATCAGTTCATCGACTACAAGCTGTCGACGGACGTACAGCGCAAGTTCGTTGCCGTTGGCGACAGCCCCGTCAACAAGAACGTAACGCTGAGTGCCGAGCAGGTTGGCGACATGGTCTACGGCGCCGACGAGATCGGCAAGCTGCGCAGACCGGATTTCAAGGAAATACTGGCGCACAAGGCTGATTGGGAAAGCCGCTGGAACACTATCTTCGGCCAGTGAGCGCGTCTCTTTCGGACATGTGAAGGACAACTGCATGACATCGCCGGTCAAGCGAACGCTGCCGATTTTGCTGGTATTGCCGGGAACATTGCTCGTTGTTGCCTTCCTGGTTCTTCCGGTGCTGGAGACCTTTTCCGGCACCATCGGCCCGGCGGGCCAGAGACTGGCGCTCTACGCCCGCTTTTTCAGCGTCGACTACAACATCGTCGTGATCATTCGCTCCCTTCGCATCGCCCTGATTGCCACTGTCATTTCGCTATGCTTCGGTTTCTGTGCGGCCACGGTCATCTCGCGCAGTTCGGGAACTCTCCGGCAGACCCTGCTGATCGCCAGCGTTTTCCCGCTGCTGACCGGCGCGATCGTCAGAAGCTTTGCCTGGATGGTGATCCTCGGCCGCAATGGCATCCTGAATTCCTCGTTGATGTCCATGGGCCTTGTCGAAGAGCCGCTGCCGTTGCTGTTTACCGAGGGGTCGCTGATTATCGGCCTTGTCTACCTGTTCACGCCGCTCGCCATCCTCTCCCTGATCGGCGTCATCGAAGCGATCGACCAGAGCATCGTCGATGCCGCGACATCGCTTGGCGCCAGCCCCTTCGGCGTCCTGCGGCAGGTTACCCTGCCGCTTATCGCGCCGGGACTTTTGGTAGGCGGCGTACTGGTCTTCACCGGAAGCCTCGCGGCCTTCGCCACCGGACATCTTCTTGGCGGAGAAGCCGAGACTATCCTGCCGACCCTGCTGCAGGAAAAGGCGATGGTCAGCTTCGACTGGGACGCTGCCGGGGTGATCGCCGTGGTGATGGTGGCGATTACCCTTGCGGTCGTGCTTCTCGGTCAATACGCCGCCAGGCGTCTCAACCCGGCGGTCGGGTGAGCACCGATGCCAAGCAGAACCTCCCTTCCCGTCCTCGTCATTGCGGTATTCGTCTTCTTCTTCCTGCTGTTCCCGCTCGTCATCATTCTTGGCGCGTCGCTGACCAACGGCACCTATCTGGCGTTCCCACCGCAGGGCCTTTCGCTGCGCTGGTTCGCCTTCGTCATCGGCGAGGAAAGTTTTGTCGAGAGCTTCAAGACGAGCCTTGTCGTTGCCGCCGCCAGCACGTGCCTGGCAATGGTCGTCGGTGTTCCTGTGGCTTACGCATTGATACGGCACAGGGGGACACTTCCGTCCTGGCTGGGATCCGTCTTCTTTCTGCCGGTGCTGGTACCGGAGATCGTTTTCGGCTTTTCACTTCTGAAGAGCGTCATCGTCACCCTCGACCTGCCGGTCATGACGGCGCTGCTGATCGGGCACACGATGATCGCGCTCCCCTATGCGGTGCGGGTCGTCGGTGCCAGCCTTGTCGGGCTTGATTTCAGTGCGGAAGAGGCAGCCATCAGCCTCGGCGCCTCGCCGATCAGGGCTTTCATCTTTGTCGTCCTGCCGAATATCAGCTCTGGCATCGTTGCGGCATTCATTCTCGCCTTCATCACCTCGATGAACGACGTCTCCGTATCCCTGTTCCTGACCGGCCCGGGGATCAGCACGCTGCCGATCAATCTGTTCACCTATGTCGAACAGCACTTTGACCCGTCCGTGGCGGCGGTGTCGGTTCTGCTCATGCTGCTGACGGCAGCTGTCATCATCATTGTCGAACGCACGCTCGGCCTGTCGAAAGTCATGAGGTAGACCGATGACCAGTCCTTCCCTGTCACTGCATGGCGTTAGCGCGCATTATGGCCGGACGCAGGTTCTCGATGCCCTCGACCTTGAGGTTGGAAGCGGAGAGCTGATTTCATTGCTGGGCGCATCGGGATGCGGCAAGACCACGACATTGCGCCTGATCGCCGGCTTCCTGACGCCTTCATCGGGGACAATCAGGCTTGGCAAAAGAGAGCTGACGACGCTTCCTCCGCACCGTCGCGATATCGGGCTAGTGTTCCAGAACTATGCGCTGTTGCCGCACCTCAGCGTCATCGATAACGTCTGTTTTGGATTGAAGCAGCGCAGCATACCCGCCGCCGAAAGGCAGAAGCGTGGCATGGACATGTTGGAGATCGTCGGCATGGCGCATCTTGCTGCGCGTCTGCCCGCAGCCCTCTCGGGCGGGCAGAAACAGCGCGTCGCGCTGGCGCGCGCCCTGGTGATCGATCCGCCGTTGCTGATGTTTGACGAGCCCCTGTCGAATCTCGATGCGAAGCTGCGAGTCGACATGCGCGTTCAGATTCGACGACTGCAGATGGCCGGACAGCGCACGGCTGTCTACGTCACCCACGATCAGGAAGAGGCCTTTTCCATCTCCGACCGCGTGGCCATCATGGATGCCGGCCGCGTGGTGCAGTTCGATACGCCGGAGACGCTCTATCGTCGCCCGGCCAATGCCTTCGTCGCCCGCTTCGTCGGCTACGAAAACATCGTCGCCTTCCGTGTCGTCGCACGCGGAGAAAACGGCGCCACCGAAGTGGAATTCGACGGTGGCATACGCATGGTTTTGAGTGCAGCGGATTACGGTGCGATCCCCGATCGCGGCCTGATCGCTGCACGGCCGGAAGGATTGGCGCCCGGCACGGATCAGGCCGGCATTCCGGCGACCATTGGCGTGCGCACCTTTCTAGGACGAACCTACCAATATCATTGCGACAGCCCGGCCGGCCGACTGATCGCCTTGGGGCCGATCGAAGCATCGCTGGGCGCCGCGACCACCACACGACTATCCATCAATCCACTGTTTGCTGCAGTGCTGCCCTATGAGGATCTCAGCGTGATCAAGGAACAGCCATAATGAGCCGGCTCGTCAATCTCGCATGCGCACAGATGGGGCCGATTGCCCGCAGTGACAGCCGCCCGGCCGGTGTCCGGCGACAGATCGAACTGTTGCGCGAGGCTAAGGGCCGCGGTGCCGAATTCGTGGTCTTTCCAGAGCTGGCTTTCACGACCTTCTTCCCGCGATGGCTTCTCGACGATCAGGACGAGATCGACAGCTTCTTCGAGCGGGAAATGCCGGGACCGGAAACGCAGCCGCTTTTCGACGAGGCCAAACGGCTCGGCATCGGCTTCTACATCGGCTACGCCGAACTCGTTATCGAAGACGGCAGAACCCGGCATTTCAACACATCGATCATTGTCGGCTCCAATGGCGAACTGGTCGGCAAATACCGCAAGGTACATCTGCCGGGCCACACCGAGCCGGTCGCGGGCCGCACCCCACAGCATCTCGAGAAGCGCTACTTCGAACCGGGCAATCTCGGTTTCCCCGTCTGGCGCACCCTCGGCGGCATCGCCGGCATGTGCATCTGCAACGACCGTCGGTGGCCGGAAACCTATCGCGTGATGGCGCTTCAGGGTGCCGAGCTTGTTTGCGTCGGCTACAACACGCCCGACGATCACACCGGCGTCTTCGATTTCGACCAGCTGACGGGTTTCCATCACCAACTCTCGCTTCAGGCCGGCGCCTATCAGAACGCGACCTGGGTGGCAGCAGCGGCCAAGGCCGGATGTGAGGAAGGTTCGAACATGATCGGCCAGTCGATGATCGTGGCCCCCTCGGGCCAGATTGTCGCCATGGCTTCGACGACAGGGGACGAACTGATCAGCGCCCGATGCGACCTCGATATGGGTACGCTCTACAAGCGGACCATCTTCGATTTTGCCCGGCACCGCGAGCCGTCGCAATACAAGCTGATCGTCGAGCGCAAGGGCGCAATTCTTCCCGAATAGGGAGAATGGATTTACAATGGAGATATCCATGGGCAGCAGCATTGATGGCGCATCGGACAGACGCAGCGGCGACAAGATCACCGGCAAGGCGGTCGGTGACATGCTGGCGCGCCTGCGCTTCGAGAACCGCTGGACACTGGCCGAAGTCTCACGCCGCACCGGTGTTTCGATCTCTTCTTTGTCCAAGATCGAAAACAACCAGTCTGCGCCCGCCTATAGCGTGCTTGTGAGACTTGCCGAAGGACTGGGGATCGATTTTGCCGACCTGATCGGAAGCCCGAACGAGAAGTTCGCCTCTGGTGCCCGCGTCATCACCAGAGCCGGCGGCGGCACGCGCTATGCCACCCGAATGGGCCTTTACGAGGCGCTCGCACCGGATCTGGCGGACAAATCGATGCAGCCGATGATCATCGATATCCCGGTCAGAACGTCGAGCGGCCGCCCTGTGCGCAGCGCCCACAGGGCCGAGGAATTCGTCTACGTCCTGGAGGGCGAAGTGGTCTTCTTCATGGAGCCCTACGCGCCGGTCGTCCTGTCGAAGGGGGACACGGTCTATTTCGATTCCGCCAGCGAGCACGGCTTCTCGTCCAATATCAATCAAACTGCGCGCATCCTGTCGGTCTGTCTCGAGCGACCCGGCGCAAGCACCCGTTCTACAGAGGACCATACCCGTGACTGACCGGAAGATCGAAGACATCACCATCGACGCGGCGAACGAGGTCCTGATCCGCCAGAGGCTCACGCTCGTTGCTCTGGGCAAGGAGACGGCCGATGTGGCACTGCGCGTCGGCAGGCTTCTGGACGTGGCGACCCGCACCTGGCTCGATGACCAGGAAATCATCATCAAGGATCGGCGCATCGCCTATGTCGGCAACGCCGGCAGCTATCCCGGAGAGGTATTGCAGCGTGTGCATGAACCGGATCTGGCCGCGGTTCCCGGTCTTGGAGAGGTTCACAAGCATATCGAAAGCTCCCACCTGACGCCCGAATGGGAGGCTGCGCTGGTGCTGCCGCGCGGCAATACCTGGACCTGCGAGGCGAGCCACGAGTTTTCCAACGTCAACGGCGCGCGAACGCTCGACTTCTGGCTGAAGGCACGGGCTGCAGGCTCGCCGCTCAAGATCTTTCCCTTGCCCGGCTCCGCCGTGCCGCCAACCGGCTATGAGCATGGCGGCGGCTATCTCGGCTATGACGAACAGAAGGCGTTCCTACAGGAAAGCCTGATGACCGCAGGCCTCGACGAGGTCATGGACTGGCCGGCTGTCTGGAACCCCGAAAACCCATCTTATGACCGGCTCTGGGGCATGATCCGTGCCACGTTCGAGAAGCGTGCGGTGGTGGAAGGCCATGCAGCCGGTATCCGCGATGTGCCAACGATCAATGCCTTCGCCGCGGCTGGGCTTTCCTCCGACCACGAGGCCTGGACGGTCGAAGAGTTCTGGGACAAGCTGACCCACGGCCTGTTCATGGAACTGCGGCCACACAGCCTGCCCGAGGTTATCAAGGGGCTGCTCGATCGCGGCCTGTCGGACTGGTCGCAGATAGCGCTCACAACCGACGACCGCTCCGCATCCGACACCTTGAAGATGGGGGCGACGGACTACAATGTCCGGCTGGCGATGGAGGCCGGGCTATCGCCCGAAATCGCCATTCAATGCGTCACGATCAATCCCGCGCGCCATATGCGGCTGACGCCGTGGGTCGGCTCGATCGCACCCGGCCGCTATGCCGATATCGTCCTGCTCACGGACGTGGCCACGTTCCAGATCGCCAAGGTCTGGGCCGATGGCCGCCAGGTGTCCGATGGCAAAATCTATCTTCCCGGCGTCCCGGAGATTGCCTGGCCGGACTGGGCTACCAAGACGATCAACATCGGCCGCGCGCTCGATGCCGCCGATTTCCGGATCAGGGCAGAACCCGGCCGGGAAACGATGAAGGCGGCTGTGCTTCGGCCTTTCCACTGGACAGACGACTTCCTCGTCTACGACTTGCCTGTCGAAGATGGTCTGGTCCAGCGCGACGAAAGCCGCAACATCACCAAGTTCTCCATTGTCGACCGCTTCTCCGGCAAGGGCAGCGTCTCCAGGATGTTCTGGGTCGGCTGTGGACCGAAAACCCCGGACACCGCACTTGCCTGCTCGATGGCACACGACAAGCACAATATCTGGTGCGTCGGATCCTCGGACGATGCGATGGCCAAGGCGGTCAACGCCGTCGCCGACAATGATGGCGGCTGGGCGCTGGTGCGCGAGGGGCAGCTGGTGGCCCTCGTGCGCTACGAGGTGGCAGGGTTGATGAGTTGCCGGCCCGCAGAGGCGCTGCACACGGAAATGGAAGCGCTCTATGCCGAGGGAAAGCTGGTCGACTGGATGTACGAGCCGAGTTTCCAGCCGCGCTGGTTCCCCGGCTTCCCCGAACGGCTGGCCTTTGCCACGCTTACCTGCGCGCCCTGGCGCTGGGTGCTCATGGCACCAAGCGACTACGCGCCTGAAGGTTTCGTCAACGTCCAGACCGGAAAGACCCACCCCGTTGTGTTTTAGCGTCTGCGAATGCGCTGGGGGGTAAGTGGTCGCCCCGTTCGGCTCGACAACAAGTGAAAGCATGGCATGCCGATTGATCAGAACACAGCGACCGAAATCGAGGGACCGGCACTTGCTCGCCGGTTCCAAGGGTTCGAGCGACTCGAGGAGCCACGGGTCGTGGTCGATATGCCGACCCTGCGCGGCAATATCGAACGCGTGGCCGATCTGATCGGGGGCCGTGCTACGCTCCATCCGCATGTGAAAACCCATAAGAGTTTGGAGATTGCCCGTCTGCAGAAAACTGCAGGCGCGGCTGGCTTCACCGCTGCCAGGCCATACGAGGCGCTGATGCTGCTGGAGGCAGGTCTCGGACCCGTCACTCTCGCCTATCCGCAAATTGGCGGCCAGACGGTTTGTGCCTTGCTCAAGGCTGCAGACCGGCCGCACGACCTCCGCTTCATCGCCGACAGCGACCAGACGGTCGAGATTATCTCGGAGGCCGCGCTTTCGACTGGCCGCACGGCATCGGTCTTCCTGAAAGTCGATGTCGGTCTTCACCGTTGTGGCGTCGATCCGCAGGCCGCCTCGACAATTGCGCTCAGTGCGCGGATCGATCGGGATCCGCGGCTGGCGTTTGAGGGCCTTCTCTCGCACGCCGGCCATGCCTATGGCGCACCCACACCGGCCGCGATCCGTACAATCGCCGAGAGCGAACTGAGCCTGCTGCAGGATTTGCGTCAACGGCTGCGCCCGTCCGGCATCGACGCGCCCAAACTCTCGATCGGCAGCACGCCGACCATTTTCGCCAATGCCGGCTTTGATGGCGTCGATGAGCTGAGGCCCGGCAACTACGTGTTTCTGGACCTCACGGCCGTCCGGCTGGGCATTGCCCAGCGCGCCGACGTCGCGCTGGCTGTCGCCGCGCGGATCGTCTCGGTCAACAGCCGCTATGCCATCGCCAATGTCGGTTCGAAGATTCTCTCGTCGGACCTCGGAGCGCATGGGACATCGGCGACCACGACATTCGGCGAAGCGTGGATCAATGACAGTTCGGCTCCGATGAGCGTGGAGAAGCTCTCGGAGGAGCACGCGTTTCTCAGCTTCAGCGGTGATGGCCCGGCTGTCGGCACACCCGTTCTGATCCTGCCCAACCACGCCTGCCCGGTGGCAAACCTCAGCGGAGGACTGCTGGCGCTCGGCGAGCCGGATGGAACCCGCATCATCAGAACGGAAGGCGTCCTGTCATGGTCCTGAAACAATGACAGTGCGCGAGCACGTTCATCATATCGACGATCGCGTCGCGGCGATCGTCGTCCACATCAATGCGTTCAACCCCAAAGGATAGAGCCGATGACATTCTCGCGCATATTGATATCTGCCTTGGCGAGGGCCGCCGCCCTCGTAACGATCGTGCTGTCGCTCGTCGCAGTCGCGATGCCTGCGGCCGCGCAGCAGCCCTTGAAGATCGCCATGATCCTGCCCGGCCCGATCAGCGACAACGACTGGAATGCCGGTGGCTACCATGGCCTCCAGGCAGCCGGAACGGCATTGGGCGTTGAAGTCGCCTATTCCGAAAACGTCGCCGACGCCGACGCCGAGCGCGTCATGCGCGATTACGCATCACGCGGCTATGGTTTGATATTCGCCCATTCGTTCTCCTACGGCGATGCCGTGCTGAACGTTGCCGGCGACTTTCCCGACACGATATTCATGGCCGGGACGGCGCAAAGCCTTGCGCCCAATGTCGGCACCTATGACAATCCAGACTACCAGGGCGCCTATCTGAGCGGCATGCTGTCGGCCGGCGCCAGCAAGAGTGGCGTCATCGGTTGGGTCGGCGGCAATCCGGCACCGAACATGCTCGCAAACTTTCACGCCTGGAAGCTTGGCGCGGAGGAAGTCAATCCGAAGGTCAAGGTGCTGATCACCTTCATCGGCTCGTGGTTTGACCCGCCCAAGGCAAAGGAGGCAGCGATCGCTCAGGTCGAGCAAGGTGCGGACGTTCTGAGCGCCCAGGCTGTCGGTGTAATCGACGCTGCAACGGACAAGAAGGTTCTGGTGATCGGCGCCGTGTCCGACCAGAATCATCTCGGACCTGATGCCGTGCTGACTAGCGTTCTGTGGGATCTCGGCCCGCTCGTGACCGACGCCGCCAGGGCCGTCATCGACAAGAGTTGGACCAGCAAGGCCTGGAGCTACGGCGTCGCCAAGGGCTCGATCAAGCTTGCCGATTTCCATGGTCTCGGCGACAAAGTGCCTGCTGACGTGAAGAAGAAGGTCGACGACAAGTTCAATGCCATCCACGCCGGACAGTTCGAAGTGCCGCACGACATTACCATGGTGAAGTGAGCAATCGAATGCCAGCTTCCTCCCCGATGTATCTCCCGACCGACCAGAGCCCCGCACCACTCGAACTTTCGGGAATAACGGTCCGCTTCGGCAGCATGGTGGCCAACGACGACATCAGCTTCTCCGTGCGTGACGGAGAGGTTCATGCGTTGCTCGGGGAAAATGGGGCTGGCAAAAGCACGCTCATGCGTGTCGTCGCCGGGCTGTTGCGGCCGCAGTCCGGTGAGATCCGGGTGGACGGCAAAGCCGTGCACCTGCAATCTCCACTCGATGCGACGGCGCTTGGGATCGGCATGGTCCACCAGCACTTCATGCTGATCCCGACCCTGACCGTGGCGCAGAATGTCTGCCTCGGCCTCGCACGCGCCGGCCGCATTTTCCCGAACCTGCGCAAAGTCGCGACCGAACTTGCCGAGCTTTCCAGACTATACAGGCTCGATATCGATCCGTTTGCAAGGGTCGGCGATCTCTCGGTCGCCGGCCGGCAGCGCGTTGAGATCGTGAAGGCTCTCTACAGGGGCGCCCGTATCCTCGTTCTCGATGAGCCGACAGCCGTTCTGGCGCCACAGGAGGTCGAGGGGCTTTTCGATGTCTTGCGAAAGCTGTCCGCGGCCGGCACGGCGATCGTCTTCATCAGCCACAAATTGCAGGAGGTGATGGCGATTGCCGATCGCGTCACGGTCTTGCGCCAGGGCCGTTCCATCGCCAGCATCGACAAACGCGACACATCGGTCGTCGAGCTGTCGCGCTTGATGATCGGTGCCGACATCAGGCTACCGACCGTTGACGGCAAGGCGCGGCCCGCGTCGGCCGAACGCCTCCAGGTCACGGGACTTTCCTACCGGGACGATCACAGCCTCCGTCTCGACGACATCAGTTTCACTGTCCATGCCGGCGAAATCGTCGGCATTGCCGGCGTTGACGGCAACGGTCAGCACGAGCTTGCCGAAGCGATTGTCGGGCTGGTGCAACCGCAGGGCGGGCAGATCATGCTGGATGGCGTGGATCTCTCGCATGCCAGTCCCGGAACACGGATCGAAAACGGCCTGGCGCACATTCCCGAGGACAGGCACCGGACCGCCCTGGTCGATCTCGCCATCCGCGACAACGCAATTCTGGAAGTCTCCGGTCACCACCCCTTTTCACGTTACGGGCTGATGCGCCCGGCCGCTGCCGACAGCTTCACTCGCCAGCTTATCGACCATTACGACGTGCGCTGCACCGGACCGGCGCAGAAGATCCTCACGCTTTCAGGCGGCAATCAACAGAAGGTCGTGCTGGGGCGGGCGCTGATGCGCGACCCTAACCTGGTTGTCGCAGTGCAGCCCTCGCGCGGGCTCGATATCGGAGCGACCGCATTTGTGCATCGCCAATTGCTGGCCCAACGCGAGCGGGGTGCCGCCGTCATGCTTATTTCGGCGGAACTGGATGAAGTACTTGCGCTGTCCGACCGTATTCTCGTGCTCTTCAAGGGCAGGATCGTCGGCGATCTCTCACGCGCCGAGGTGACCGTCGAGCGCCTTGGCAGGCTGATGCTGGGGGGCGACGAATGACCGTGCTCGACACCACGACCAAGAACACCGCCGCCGCCTACTCGGCGTTTCGCCCGCTGTTGCAGGGCATATTGCCCAGCACTGCGGCCTTCCTGCTGGCCCTTGCAGCCGGTGCTATCCTCATCGTCTTCTGGGGCGGCAACCCGGTGACTGCTTATGCAGCCCTTGCCGACGGCGCCTTCGGAAGCTGGAACAGCATCGCCGAGACGCTGCTGCGCTCCATTCCGCTGACCTTTACCGGGCTTGCGGTCGCCATCGCGTTTCGCGGCGGCGCCTTCAATGTCGGCGCTGAAGGCCAGCTTTATATCGGCGGCACCGCCGCTGCCGTCGTCGCCCTGTGGCTGCCTGCCTTGCCCAGCTATCTGCTGTTGCCCTTGATGATTGCAGCGGCGATGGGCGCCGGCGCCCTGTGGGCGGGTCTCGCGGGAATGCTCAAACTGCGGTTCGGAGCTTCCGAACTCATCACCACGATCATGCTCACCTATGTCGCCATCTATCTCGTCTCCTACCTGCTGCGCGGTCCATTGCAGGAGGCGGCAGGCTACCTGCCACAGACCGACCGCCTGCCATCGGGGGCACGTTTTGCGAGCCTTATCACGTCGACCCGCCTGCACATGGGTTTCCTGGTCACGCTTGCGACCGTCGCACTGACGCAATTCCTGCTCTGGAGGACCGTCTGGGGTTACCGACTGCGCGTGACCGGCATCAACGCTAGGGCGGCGATGGCAGCCGGCATGGCCGTCGGCGGCCTCAGCATGTCCGCGTTCTTGACCAGCGGCGCCCTTGCCGGGTTGGCCGGCGTCATGGAAGTGGTCGGGGTACAGCACCGGATGATCGAAAATCTGTCTCCCGGCTTTGGCTATACGGGCATCATCGTCGCCCTGCTCGGCCAGACCAGCCCGTTTGGCGTGTTGATCGCTGCCCTGCTCTTCGCGGGCCTGCAGGTCGGCGCTACGACGATGGAGGCCGCTGCCGGGGTTCCGGCAACGCTCACCGTCATCATCCAGGCGCTGGTGGTTCTTTTCCTCATCGGGCGCCCGGCGATCGGCCAGATCGCCCGTGCGCTGCGACGGAGCTGAAACGATGACGTCATTTCTCTCCGATCCCGTTGTTCAGGGTTATCTTGAAGCAAGCATGCGGCTGGCCATGCCTATCATGCTCGCGGCACTCGGCGGCATTTTGGCCGAGCGCGCTGGCGTTCTGAACATTGCACTGGATGGAACGATGCTGGCCGGCAGCTTTGTCGGCTTCGTGATCACTTACCTGACAGGCAACCTATGGCTCGGCGTCATCGCCGGCATGTTGGCGGGCGCTCTCGTGGGGGCCGTGCTGGCGCTCTATGCGGTGCTGATCGGCAGTAACCAGGTGGTGGTCGGGGTGGCGATCAATCTGCTGATTGTCGGCGCGACCAGCTTTCTCTACCGCACGATCTTCGGGGTCGGCACCGCGCAGCCGCGCGTCACCTCATTCGCGCCGCTGGAACTGACGGCCCTATCGGATATCCCACTGATCGGTCCGCTGCTCTTCCATCAGGCACCGATCGTCTATCTCGGTCTCGCTCTCGTGCCCATCGTCTGGATTGCGATGACCAGGACCTCGTTCGGGTGGCAGGTTGCCGCCGTCGGAGAGCATCCGGAAGCGGCCGAAACGCTGGGCATCTCGGTGATGCGGACACGCTTCATATGCCTGTTGATTTCAGGCCTGCTCGCCGGTCTCGGCGGCGCCTTCCTGTCGCTCAGCGCGACTGGCATATTCATCGACAACATGACGGCAGGGCGGGGTTATATCGCACTGGCAATCCTCGTCCTCGGCCGCAGGCATCCGCTCGGCGTTTTCGTGGCGGCCATCCTGTTCGGAGCCGCCGATGCCCTGCAGCTTCGCGGTCAGAACCTCGATATCGGGCTGCCCTACCAAGCCTTCCTGATGTTCCCCTATATTCTGACAATCCTTGTGCTCATCCTGTTTGCCGGCAAGGCGCGCAATCCCGCAGCCCTCGGCATTCCCTTCCATCGCGACCGACCCAAGTGAGGTGTCCCATGATTGCCGACAGCCACTGCCATCTGGATTTTGACGATTTTGCAGCCGACCGCGAAGCTGTAATGGCGCGCGCACGCGCGGCCGGAATCAGTGTCTTTTTGACGATCAGCATCCGTGTCCGCGAGTTTTCGCGGGTGCTGGCTGTCGCCGAGCGCTATCCCGACGTCTATTGCAGCGTCGGCACCCTGCCGCATTTCGCGGACGACGAACGCGATGTCACCACGGCCGAGCTGGTCGCCCACGCCGGACACTCCAAGGTGGTCGGGATCGGCGAGGCCGGCTTGGATCGGTTCTATGGGAATGCGTCGTGGGATGCCCAGATCGATGTGCTGCGCAAGCATATCGACGCCGCCCGGGAGACACAATTGCCGCTGATCATCCATTCCGTCCGCGAAGACGAAGCAATGGCGGAAATACTGACGAGCGAAACCCGCAAAGGCGCCTTTCCGATCGTGATGCATTGTTACTCCAGCGGAGCGGCCCTGGCCGAATCCTGCCTGGCGCTCGGCGCCTATTTTTCTTTTTCCGGGCTTTTGACCTACGAGGAAAACGACCATCTTCGCGCCATTGCAGCGAGGCTGCCTGCCAACCGGATCCTGGTGGAGACGGACGCGCCCTCACTGCCCCCCCTTCCCCATCGCGACGAACGCAACGAACCATCATTCATCCGACACACGATCGATGTGCTGGCAGCCGCCAGGCAGGCGAGCGCGGAGGACATCATCGGCCAGACGCACGACAACTTCCTCGCTGCCTTTACCAAGATAAAGTGGCAGTGACGCTGGGGCCGAAAGCGCTGGGGCGATACCCCCCCGTGAAGACACACGAGCTGCGCCGGTGTATATGGAGGCGGCTGCCTGTTGATCGGTGTAACAACCGCCCCGGAGTTGTCACGTTATCGAGCGGTGATTGAACTATGCCCGCGGCTCTCTGAGATCAGGCAACTGCGCCCGTCACAGCTTTCCAATGCGCTGTTGCGCGGATGTGGTGAATGTGAGTTGCCAGGGCGGATCGTTTGTGACGCGGAGTGACGAAGAGATTTCGAAGCGCCGAGAAGATCGAGATGAACCGCTGCAAGCTTCCGGCTGATCGGAAACCCTGCATCGAGCGTTCCCGTTTTCGCAGCGGTGGATGAGAATTTTCCGCTCGATTGCTGTGGCCCTTGTGGGATCGATGTTCGACGCCGGGCATCACGTCACCGCTTGGCTGCTCCATAGGAGCGAAGCTTGTGGTGGCGTCGCCTTAACGGATTTTGTTGATCGAGGTGATATTCGACCGGCATGACCGAAGAACGGCTTACCCGTTACCACCGCCATCGTTTTCCAGCCGAGATTATCGCCCATGCCGTGTGGCTTTATTACCGATTTCCGCTGAGCCTTCGCGATGTCGAAGACCTGCTTGCCGAACGCGGGATTGAAGTGTCGTTTCAGACAGTGTCGGAATGGGTGGTGAAATTTGGCCTCAAGTTCGCTTATCAACTCCGGCGGCGATCACGCGGCAACTTTGCCGACAAATGGCATCTTGATGAACTTGTCGTATCGATCAAGGGCAGGAAATACTGGCTGTGGCGTGCCGTCGATGCCGAAGGCTTTATTCTCGATGCGCTTTTACAAAGCCGTAGGAACAAGAGCGCTGCGCTGCGGCTGATGCGCAAGCTGCTCAAAAGCCAGGGAGCCACGCCGAGGGTGATGATCACCGACAAGCTGCGCTCCTATGCTGCTGCAAAAGCCGAGTTGATGTCCGGCGTTGAGCATCGATCGCACAAGGGGTTGAACAACCGCGCCGAAAATTCTCATCTTCCGCTGCGGCGACGAGAGAGGCGGATGATGCGCTTCAAATCGGCGCGGCAATGTCAACGTTTCGTCTCGGTTCATGGCCAGATCGCCAACCTCTTTCATCTCCATCGGAAACATTTCACTGCCGCAGACCACCGCCAACTCCGCACCAGCGCCGTCAACACCTGGCGTGAAATCGCATTGTCGACCGTGCTCTGAAATTCGGGACGCGTGCTTTGCCGCGGCTACGATCCGTTAAGGCGACGCCACCCCTCCAATGTACTCTCCATGGAGAAACTCCCGCTGCTCGTCCATGGATAGGCGATCACAGATCAGGACGGCGAGGACAACGTGGGGGCGGAACACCGCTCTGATGTCCGTTGTCAATGCTGTGGGCGTGTGCAACCGCTCGTTCCGACGAACGACTATTCATGATGATGATCGCGTATGGGTGGAGGCGGAACTCGAGGACTTCGGTGATCAAGCTCTGATGCGCGGGTTGGCTACCGCATTCCCGATTGTGCGTCCGGGGCTGTTCCTATCTTACTGCGGGCGTCGGACAAGGCCGGCCACAAAGCGTCTGACGGATGTTCCCCTGCCGTTGTCCCGCCTCCGCCCATGCGCGAGGTGCAAGTTCGCTGCAGTGACCTATGTCCTGATCGCCTGCGCCTCCCTTGCAACGGCCCACATGAAGCCGGCCAATTCTCGGGCAATTGCGGTGCAAACCACTGTTGTCCGTTTTCCCCGCGCGACCAGCATGCGATATCGAGCCGTCAATCGGCTCTGAGCCTTCCACGCGATCTCTCTGACTGCCGGCGGCGCTTCCTCCAGCCGGTATAGCTTTCTCGCGCCGACTTTTGGCGGGTAACGATAAGTCCACGCGCTCTCGACCAGCATGTGCCGAACCCGACCGTTGCCTGCCTTCGTGATCGAACCTCGTCTGACCGTCTCGCCCGTAGATCGCTCACCAGGGACCAAGCCGAGATAGCCCATCAGTTGGCGAGGGCTCTCAAATCGGCTCACGTCGCCGACCTCCGTGGCGAATGTCACGGCGACGATCAGGTCGACCCCTCGCAGGGTCTGCAGCGCTTGAATGACCGGCGCCAGCGACCAGGTTGGGACAAACTCCTCGATCACCTTCTCCAGTCGTTCGACGCGCTCTTTCGAGACGCGCACCGCCTCGACCATTTCCTGCAACGCAATCTGATGCGCCGGATGATCGAACTGTTGCTCCTGCAGCCAGCGCAGGTATCGCATCGTCCAGCCCTTCTTGCGTGGATAGATGCGACTGTGTTTGAGCATAAAGGCACTGATCTGCTGTCGGTGAACCCGCAACGTCTCGACTGCAGCAGCCCGAGCGCGAACGAGGTCTCGCATCGCCTCGTGGCTCTCATCAGGAACCCACACTGCCGTAAGCTCGCCGGCCCTCAACAGCCGGGCGAGCGCAAGTGCATCTCGGCGGTTCGTCTTTACTCTGTCGCCCGGTTTCCTTGGAATCAATGATGGAGCAACGACCACACATTCGTGGCCGAGCGATCGGATCAGCCGATGCAGCCCGTATCCGGTTGGTCCGGCCTCGTAGCAGAAATGCACGCGGTCGAACTTTGCAGCTATTCGCTGGATAATGCGGCGCATGCTGGCATCCGATGCGTCAACCTCACCCCAGAAGCGGATCTCTCCCTCCCGGCCGGATTCAGCGACGGCGATCGCGTTCTTCAGTTTGGCGACATCGATTCCTATAAAAGCTTCTCTATAATCTGCCACGGCTCGTCCTCCTGTGATGAGGATCGGCTCGGCCTATCCGAGCAACCCTCGGAAGACCAGTGTAGGGCGAGCCACCTCAGCCACGAAGACGGACATACGGTCTTACTTTAAAATCCACTCTTGGGAACGAATATCCATCTCGAGCATCACTTTCCCGCCAAACGTACGATTTCGCACCAATTTTGTTCTGACCCCAGAACGAGGTGCACAGGCGGCTCTTTGGCGCGCGTTGCATTGACGATCGCTTTCTCCGCGAGCTTTGGGTCGCCATGCTGCTTGCCGTGGCCGGGTATCGTGCCGGCCCCAGTTATCGCTCTACTAACCGCCAGACAGCGCTCATGATAAATTGCCTTCTGGAAAGCCTTCCTGTCGAGCGAAACAGCCATGGCAGCAGGAAACAAAGCGCCGCAAGTGGCGGTGCCACAGAAACGTCGTCACAAATTCAATCCCAAGCGAGACCCGAAGCTAGTTTTTGAGTGCCTCTTCGGCATAACTGGTATCAAAAAACGCTGACGGGTCTCCCTCAATTTTCTCGCCTTGAATTCCCGCAAGAAAATCGATTGCGCGCTTGACGCTGTCCAACGTGATCTCGGGCGTATCTGGATAGGAAGCCTTGTTCGCGTCCCAAGCTGCACTGAAGACATCGTCTTTCGTTAAGGCAAAGCGCTCGCGCACAGCAGCTTTCGCACGCTTCGCGTCGCCATGAATCATCTTGTCAGCCTCTTCGAGCGCGCGCAGGAACTTGACTGCCTTGTCGCGATTGCCGGACAGCCAGTCCTCACGGGCACTGAGCGAGATCGAAGGATAACCTGCGAGCGGCTTGTATTGTCCCGCTGCCATGTCGACTAGCATCTTTCCGCCGTAAGATAGGATGGCAACATCCGAGGTTGGGGACGAAAGCGCAAACCCATCAATCCGGTCGGCTTCGAAGGAAGCCAGCATGCCGGCACTATCATTCATATATAGCAGGCTGAGGTCACTCTCAGGAGATAATCCCGCAGCGGCTGCAAGATGCCGCACGAGAAAATCTGCGCTTCCCCCTGCCCCGGCAACGGCAATACGAAGACCTTTCAGCGCCTTAAGCCGCTCTTCCATCGGCATTGTAGCTGTCAGGCCGATCTTCTCGGCAGTTTTTTCTGTAACCACGACATTGCTGGCATATTGATCAACCAAGACGCCGATCAGCTTGACCTTGACGCCTTTGGCGCTAGCGTTGATTGCGTTCTGTACCGAGCAAGAACACATGTCAACGCTGCCGCCGGCAAGCCCGGACATTGCCGCGCCACCACCCTTGAACTTCACGATCTCGACGTCCAGCCCTTGCTTTTTGAAGAGACCTGCGTCGTAGGCTACAAAGAGCGGCAAGTGCACGAAGCCGTCCGTGCCGATACTAATCTTCACCTTGTCATCCGCGCGTGCGCCGCCGACAACAAAAGCGAGCATGGCCATGCATACGATGGTAAGTTTCCATATATTCATCGGTCTCTCTCCCAATTAACATAGCTTCTTCGAGCAACGCGGTCAGATGGTCATTTCGCGCTCATCGTTCGCGGTCTTCCACGGCATGAGTAGCTTTTCGGTCGCTTTGACCGCGGTTTGTAAGCACAGTGCGAGGAATACGATGGCGATCAGAGCAGCGAACACGCCGCCTGTGTCGAGCTGGCCAGCAGCATCCTGAAGCAGGTACCCAAGTCCTCGGTTAGACGCCATGATCTCTCCCACAATCGCTCCAATAAGCGCATAGGGGACGGAAAGCTTCAGCCCGGTGAACACCCATTGAATCGCCGAGGGCATGATCACCTTTGTGACAAGATGACGTTCACGCGCGCCCATCAGCCGCAAGATCTCCACAAGTTCGCCGCTGACGCTACGCACGCCGCTATAGGTGTTCAGAAACACGAGGAAGAAGACGATCGTGGCGGTCAGAATGATCTTCATCTCCATTCCGATGCCAAACCACATGATAAAAAGTGGGGCGAGCGCCACTTTAGGCAGGCTATAAAGCGACGTGAGGATCGGATCGAGCAATTGGGCAAGCGTTTCGTTGCGTCCTAAAAGCAAACCGACACCAATTCCGGTCGCAGCGCCAAGCGCAAACCCCGCCAAGGTCTCCACAAGAGTAATCCAGCCATGTTCGAACAATCGACCTGACGAAACGAGTTGCCAAAACTTGACGGCGACGACTGTCGGTCGGCTGATGAAGAACTCATCGGCGAAAGTGCCAGCAGCCACCTCCCAGAAAGCCAGAACTGCAACAATGAGGACAATTCGTCCAATTATGATTTTCATGATTTTCCTCCCAACAACGCTGATTAGCGTCCCGGCTCGTTCATTGAAGGAGCCATGATGTCCCATAGGTCTGCGCAAATTTTCTGATACGCCGGGTCCTTGCGTAACGCGAAGATGTCTCGATCGCGAGAAAGAGGAACTTCGATGTTTTTGATAATCGTGCCGGGTCGCCCGCCAAACACGAGACACCGATCGCCGAGCGCGATGGCCTCATCGATATCATGGGTCACGAACAACACCGTCTTGTTCAGTGCTCGAGACAACGCAAAAAGCTCCATCTGCATCCTGACGCGCAGTTGCGCGTCGAGCGCCGCAAAGGGCTCGTCAAGCAATAACGTTTCCGGGTCATAGGCAAGGAGGCGAGCAAGTGCTGCGCGCTTTCGCATGCCACCTGAAAGCTGTGACGGATATGAGGCAGCAAAGTTGGACAGTCCAACCAACTGCATCAGCTCCTTTACGCGACGTTGCTTGAACTCACGGGGGTCACCACGAATCTCGAGCGGAACCGCAATATTTTTCTCCACCGTCCTCCACGGCAGCAGATGGTCGCTTTGAGTCATATACCCCGTGGAGCGGTTGACGACTTCGATGCGGCTATCGCGATAAGTAACGGTGCCGGTCGTTGGTTTCAGCAAACCGGCAACGAGGTTGAGCATGGTGGACTTTCCGCACCCGGATGGTCCGACGATCGTTACAATCTCTCCCTCGTGGATCTCAACGTTGACGTTGTGGGTGGCAGGAATGTCCAAATGCCTAGTGTGAAACGTTTTCCCAACCCCGTTAAACTGAATGATCCTCGCAGGAGTTGCGCAATTCTTCAGTGAGGTCGCCCGGCGAGCGAGTGGTGGGCTAGGTTGTGACATTTTTCTCCTCCTGGGTTCGACACGTTCCTCCACGTCAAACCGACTTGCTTCATTTCGCCGACTTGACGCAAGGGCTGAGATCTTGGTGACAACCGTCCCCGGCCTTCTCAACCTTAGCCCGTCCGCAAAGCCGCTAGGGAATGGCCGCGTGCCAGTTCCAACTGCGTTTTTTCGTCATCAGAAAAGTACGCGGACGGTGAAATCTCACAACAGAGTTTTGAGGCCCCGTGCCCCAACAAAAGGTTTTGCCAGCAAACCAACCGGCCTCGGGAGCGTTGCGTCACCGTTCGATCTGCAAGAGGGCGGCGGGACCGGCCTCAGGTTCAGTTGGCGGGTGCAGGCGATGCGCCTTCGAGTCTTTCCTCGTCAGATCACAGTATCGTGTCAGCTCAGATCAAGTCCTTGCTCACCAGGTCGGCGCGCGCCTTAGCAAAATTTTACAGCCAATCCAGCCGGTCGCGCAGGTCGCCTGAAAGGTATTGATCGCCTGGACGCACGCCCACTTGACACTATGCAAAGCAACAACCGCCACAGCGGTGAAGAACAGGGCGCCATGGTCTCTCGCAGCTGTGCAACGTCGGCTTAAGCGACTGCGAGAAAGAGGAGTCAAAGGCAGATGTTTGGATCGTGAAACCCAAAGCGGACGGCCGACCGATCGCGATGCTCGTGCTCGTGTCGCTGGAGCGCGAGAGGGCTGACATCGTAGACCACTTTAAACGGCCGATCCGCCATACGCCGGAGGTAATGAACGGGTATTACGTCATGGGAGATTCAGACTTCGTGCTGATCGTGACCGCGCAGAGCATGGAGGACTACGAAGCATTTACCCGGAAATTCTCTATGAGAATCCCGACATCAAAGGCTTCAAGACGATAGTAGTGATGGACCGGGTGAAAAGCGGGTTCTCGGTTCCTATCGATGCAGATGCTTTTTCGGGGCTTGTCGCAAACCGTTGAAAGAGTTGAACATCGGCAAAATGCCCTCATTGCCGTCAATTGCGTACTGACCACGGGGATCGGTGTGTCGTCTTGCTGTCTCGGTGGTCCGGAATTCGTCGCAGGACGGCGCCACTGTTCACGGACTAGTCACTGCCGTCGGTCCAGGTCCATGCCATTCTTCCGACGCAGCGCAACCCGCCTCCAACAGTGCGCCCCTTCGTTGATTTCATGCGCGAGAATTGTCGTGATGGCAACCAGTGGCAGGACGATCCTGTACTGAAGTTGGTTCATTTGGCTGGACCACCGTGAGCAGCTCCAATTTGCATCTTGCGCTTTTGGAATCGAACCACCGCCGCAGATAAAGATGCTACTGTTTCCAGGATGTTTGAGAGCTCGCGAGGGATGAGCTGATTTATGGAAGTCGTCGCGTATTGGCTCGTGTCACTAAACACATTCCACTGTCATTGGCACGTGCCTGTTAGTCCGCCCGTGGCTCCAGGAGATAGTGGCATTCGCCGCGACATGGCTAGGGAGATGCCTGATCTAGGGACGGTCATCCTCACTAATTTGCTCACGCATCCAGACAAGAAACTTCTGAAGCGGCAACGATGGCGACACGTTCTTAGGCCAAGTGAGATAATAACCTTCTCCGCTGTAGCAGGTCATCTCAAACGGCGCGACAAAGCTGCCGGCTTGGAGATGACGATTGACGAAGACCTTTGTTGCAATAGCTACGCCAATGTCCAAGGAGGCCGCCTCATAGGCAAGGGCGGAGCTTTCGAAGCGCACACCGGGCTCGGAATCGACTGCTGCTCCGACGCGCTTGAGCCAGGCGGACCAGTCGGTGGGGCGTGCCATGGAATGCAACAACCTAACACGACTGAGATCGTCAGGACTCTTCAGCTTGTGCGTTGCCTGAAATGCTGGCGAACAGATCGGGATCAACTCGACATCAACCAGCTTTTCGCAGTGGAGATCCGGCCAGTTCCCCTTCCCTGCTCGAATGGCGGCATCCAGGTTCTGCGTTTCGAAATCGACCGGTGCGATGGAGGAACTGAGACGCACCTCGATCCGAGGAAAAGCGTCGTGAAATTGCGTCAGGCGCGGGATCAGCCACCGTTGCGAGAATGTCGTGTAGGATTGGATGGCGAGAATGTCCCGTCGACCGCGGCGAGAGACACGCCTTGCCGCATTGCCGATCTCCAGGAATGCGCGGGTGACGCCATCGTAAAGCTGCTGCCCCTCGTCGGTCAGTTCGATACCGCGATGCAGCCGCTTGAACAGAACCACACCGAGATAATCCTCCAGGACCTTGACCTGCCTGCTGACGGCCACCTGCGACACGTTCAGCTCTTGCGCTGCGTGTGTCAGGCTCGATAGGCGCGCAGCAGCCTCAAAGGTCCGTAGCGGATTGAGAGGTGGGATTGGATTGCTCATGATTTACTCATATCGCATTCGCTGCGGCTCGCAAATCATCCCCTCTCGCGGTGGGGCGCTGAACCGGCCCGACACTTCTACGCCGACACGCGATCATCCAGGCTCACCTCATACCCGTGCAATCGCAACCGCAATTCCTTGCCCAACGCCGATACACATGGTGGCTGCGGCATATCGACCCTTCGTCTTTGCGAGTTCGAGCGCGGCCGTTCCCGTTATGCGCACGCCCGACATGCCCAGCGGATGGCCAAGGGCAATCGCACCGCCATTCGGATTGACTCGCGGGTCATCGTCGGCGATGCCAAGTTCCCGCAGACAGGCAAGGCCTTGGCTTGCAAAGGCTTCGTTCAGTTCGATAGCGTCAAAAGCGGTCTGCTCCAGCTTGAGAAGCGCCATCAGTTTCCGCAATGCGGGGACCGGCCCGATACCCATTATGCGCGGGGCGACAGCGGCGGTAGCTCCGCCCAGAATTCGCGCGATAGGGGTCAGGCCGTACCGTTTCACGGCATGATCGCTGGCCAGGATCACCGCTGCGGATCCATCATTGACGCCGCTTGCGTTGCCCGCCGTGACACTGCCACCCCGCCGGAATGGCGCTTTTAAACCAGCCAAGGTATCAAGCGTTGTCAAACGGGGATGTTCGTCCTTACTGAACTGGAGGGGCGTGCCTTTCCGCTGAGGTAGTTCGACAGACACGATCTCCTCGGCAAAGCGGCCATTGGTCTGGGCGGCTGCCGCCTTTGTCTGAGAGCGGTAGGCGAACGCGTCTTGGTCCTCCCTCGATATGCCGAACTCCTCGGCCACATTCTCAGCCGTCTCCGGCATCGAATCCACGCCGTATTGTGCCTTCATCAACGGATTGATCAATCGCCAGCCGATTGTCGTATCTTCGATCGACGCGGCGCGGCTAAAAGCGGATTCGGCCTTCGGTACCACGAAGGGAGCACGGCTCATGCTTTCGACACCGCCCGCGATAACGAGATCCGCCTCACCAGATTTGATCGCCCGCGCGCCAACAATGATCGCGTCCATGCCGGAGCCGCAGAGCCTGTTGATCGTCGTCCCGGGAATGCTCACGGGCAATCCCGCCAGAAGCGAGGACATGCGCGCGACATTCCGGTTGTCCTCACCCGCCTGATTGGCGCAGCCGAATACGACCTCATCAATGGCCTCAAAGTCCAGAGACGGATGGCGAGGCACTAGTGCTTTGAGCACAACCGCGCCGAGATCGTCCGGCCGGATGGACGCAAGCGTTCCACCAAAACGGCCAATCGGTGTACGGATATAATCGCAGAGGTAGACATCGGACATCGCTGGGCACCACCTGAATAGGAGTTAGCGGAGGACATGAGAGCATCGACTCGGCCGGGCCGGCCGAGCGTCCGGTGTGGTTACCGAAGGACTGCCAGAGCGTCACCGGCGCGCACACCATTGCCCTTTTCAAGGACGAAGAGCGGATTGATTTCCGCCTCCTCCAACCGGCCGTCCAGCGCAACGGCCATATCGGCGAAAGACAAGACGGCATCCATCAGGGCTTCCGTGTCGGCCACCGGACGTCCGCGAAACCCATCGAGCAGGGCAGCGCATTTGAGTTGGCCGATCATCTCCTTGACCTCGTCCCGCGTGACCGGCAGCAGACGCATGGCGACATCCTGATAAAGCTCGGTCTGCACGCCGCCTGCACCCAAAAGAATTCCGGCACCAAGCTGGGGATCGCGGTTGTAGCCGAGGATGAACTCGACGCCGCCCTTGACGAGTTCCTGGATCAGAAAGCCATCAATCCGTGCCGTCGTCGCAGACCTGACCCTTGCCAGCATCGCGTCGCAGGCAGCTTCAACCTCATCCGGAGCGACACCCAAAGCAACGCCCCCGACTTCGGACTTGTGCAGAATTTCGCCTGAGAGGATCTTGATCACCACGGGTCCGCCGAAATCCGTTGCCTTCGCGGCGGCCTCGGAAGGCGTCGCTGCCGTCACTTCCCGTGTGATCGGAAAACCAAAGCGCGCGCAGAGCCGTTTTGCGTCCGCCTCGTTCAGGGCGCCGGCGGCCAGATCGGAAATATCGACATCCGGTTTCGCCCGTTCCGGCACGGACTGAGCAAAAGGGCGCCGATGGAGCGCCTTCAATGCCGCCGCACAGCTTTCTGGTGCGGCATAGGCCGGTATGCCGCTGGCATTGAGATGTTGAACGATCCGCGGAGCGTCCGGGCTGACATAGGCCATGATTGGCTTGTTGCTAATATTCATTGAATCCAGCAGCGGCCGCGCCACCACGTCTGGCTGCCCGATGGAGGAAGAGCCAACGACAACAACGATTGCATCGTAACTCGGGCTTTCCGCAAGGATCTTCAGGATGGACCGAAACAGGTCAGGCCGCAGACCTGCCAGCGTAACATCAATGGGGTTGCGGTCGAGCACGGCCTCCTTAAGGTCCAGCGCCAACAGCTTCTGCGCCGTATCAGGGTCCGGGCTCGGCATTTGGAGACCGGCGAGGCCGACATTGTCGGCAACGATGGTTGCGGCGCCGCCGGTTGAGGTAACAATGGCCACTCTCTGGCCGTCCAGAACACGCCCCTGCGCCAGCGCTGCCGGAATATCGAGGAGATCGGCAAAGGTCTGGGCCCTGATGATACCGAGCTGGATGAATAGCGCGTCATACACCCAGTCGGCACCCGCCAACGCGCCTGTATGCGAAACTGCGGATTGCGCGCCCGTTTCCGATCGGCCGACCTTGTAGGCCACGATGGATTTGCCGGCCGCGATCACCCTTGCCGCCGCGCGGCGAAACTCTTCCACATTGCGGATGGTCTCGAGATAAAGGGCAACAACTGTGGTGACCGGATCGTCTGCCATCGCATCCAGCAGGTCTGCCACCTCAATGTCTGCCTCATTGCCTGTCGCAATGAGCTTGGAGAAACCAATGCCGCGGGCAACGCCGCGCGACAACAGCGAACCCAGGATGCCACCGCTTTGCGACAAAACTGCAATGCCGCCAGTGCGAAAATCCTTCATGTCCATCGCACCGCTCGCGGTCAGCATGATGCCGTCGCTGAGGTTGACGAGACCGATAGTATTGGGCCCCAGGATGCGCATCGAACCGGCCGCATCGCGCAGCTCTGCCTGGAGACGTTGCCCTTCCTCCCCGGCCTCGCCGAAGCCGCTGGCCAGAACAACGGCCGCCTTCGTCCCGGCCGCAGCAAGATCGCGAACCGCGTCGATAACCCGGTTTGCGCCGACGAGCACGAGGCCGAGATCCGGTGCCTCTGGAAGGCTCCGCGCATCGGCATAGCACTTCAGGTCGCCGATCATCTCGGAGCGCGGATTGATCGGGTAGATCCGCCCCTGATATCCGTGCTGCTGAAGGTAGGCGATCGGCCGGCCGGTCAGTTTCGTCGGGTCGGAGGATGCGCCAACGACCACAACGCTTGCGGGGTTCAGAAGTGCCTGAATGAACGTCATCGTACCCACCTTATCCGTTTGCCTTGTTGAGGAATGCCTCAACCGATGCACGGTGCTCGGCGGTCGTGTAGCAGATCGCCTGCGCCTCACGCCCGAGCGCAAAGATCGCCTCGTCCGAACTCTCGAACGTCTTGTCGAGGATGGACTTCGTCAGCGCGACGGCGGCCGGCGAACCAATGCTCAGTTGTTCTGCCCAGGTTTGTGCTTCCTCAAGCAGCAGTTCCGGCGCGGCAACGCGATCGATCATCCCGATCTGCAAGGCTTCAGCGGTTTCGACGACCCTTGCGGTCAGGATCAGTTCCTTGGCGCGCGACAGACCGACCCGGCGCGGCAGAAAATACATGCCGCCGCCGTCAGACACGAGGCCACGCTTGATGAAGCTCATGGACATCTTGGCGCCCTCCGATGCGATGATGAAATCACAGGCGAGTGCCATATCGAGGCCAAGACCGAAGGCGGCGCCGTTAACGGCCGCAATCACCGGCTTTGTGATGCCATGGATGACCGCCACGCCCTTGTGCGTGCTCCGCTGACGCGTCCAGCCATTGAAGGCAACATCGCCAGGTGCTGCGTCCAGTCGGGCGCGCATGCCCGAAACATCGCCGCCTGAGCAGAAACCCTTCCCAGCGCCTGTCAAAATGACTGCGCGCACCGACCTGTCGGTCGCGAGATGCTCGAACGCTTCGATCAACTCGGCGCGCATCTGGTCGTTGATGGCGTTGCGCACATCAGGACGATTCAATGTGACGGTCGCAATGCCGTTCTTATGCGACAGCGCGACAAATTCGTGTTCGCGAACATTGATTGTCATCGGTTTCGGTCCTTCCTGTTACAGCGCAAGTCCTGATGAGGGCAGCGCCTTGTTCCGCATGCGTAGGAGAATGAATCTCTTTGCAGTTACCATCGGGCAACCGACTATTTGGCCGGCCTTGCCCAACCTCTTCTTTGGGTCAACCTACCGCTCCAGGGGTCTAGCTAGTGTCAATTTCCCGGGGAGGCCATCGCCGTAGAGAATCGCCGCAATGACAGTGTCCGCGTCCTGTTGGCTGATAATTCCGCAGGAGAGTTCGTGAAACTTTGCCACGAGATCGGCGTCACTAAGCGGGTCTTCCGGGTCCCCGCGCCGTGTCTTCTGAAGGTGGTCGAACACGCGACCGTCACTGAGGTGAACGCGAAGGCGCGCCTGACGGCGGCGAGGATAATCGGCAGAGAGAGTTGGATCTTCTGACAGGCCGATTTTCGTCATCAGGGCGCGAATGTCTGGTCTTGCCATTGCTTCGGGCTCAAATGCGGAAAGCCGCACACCTCCCAAAAGCAGATGGGCAGCCAGACAATACTGCAGGCTGAAACGCGCATCCCGGGCCGAGAGGGGATCGGGTCGATTACACATGGTCTGCGTGGCGCGATAGCCCGACACCTCGATCCGTTCGATGTCGGCAGCGCCAAATCCATGCTGCTCGCGCATGCGGTTGATGCCATCGAGTGCGGGAAAGATGTGGCCGCAACATCCATGTGCCTTGACCGTCATACGGGTGATCGGCGTCCAGGTTCCGAGCCCGTCCAGTGCGCACGGCCAGTCGCCGGTCGTGTCGCTTGTGGCGGCGGCAAAGCCGTTTTCGGCATGCAGGCTGTCCAGCGAGCCGGTCACACCGGCGGCAGCGGCCATGGCCGCCATAAGACCCGCATCGGCAGCATGGCCGGGATGAAGCGCTTTCGCCATCACGTCGCCCTGCAGGTTCTGCTGATGCCCGCCGGCGAAGCTGGTCGCAAGCGCGATAGCATGGCCAATGCCGCGGCTGTCGCTGCCGAGCAATATTGCACCGGCAACCGCCGCACCGATCGTGCCGACGGTCGAGGACGTATGCCAGAAGGCATAATGGCTAGGCTGTATCGCCAGTGAGATGCGGCAACCGACTTCGTAACCCGCGATGATGGCCCGGTGCAGGTCGTCAAGCGTTGAACCCAAATGCTGGGCCAGCGCGAGAGCTGCAGAGATCGTCGGACTGCCTGGATGGTAACCTCCATCCTTGAAGATGTCGTCGAACTCCACCGTATGGCTTGCAACGGCGTTGAGAAGAGCGGCACGTCGCGGACTGCATGCGCGCGCGTCCACGTAGGACCAGGCACTGCCGCTTCCCTCCGCCTCCATCAACGCCGGCGCGAGGATCGTAGCCGGCGCCCGGACGCAACCGGGCAGCGTGGTGGCAAACCAGTCCAGCACGGCGCGCCGTGTCGCCCAACGCACCACTTCGTCAACGGGGCGGTGACGCCAGTTAGCTGCGGCTCCGGCCAAAATCGAAAGCGGGTTGGTCATTATCTGATCCCTGGATTGATCGCGTTATCGGCGCGGAGGCTGTCGATAGCGACATCGTCAAAGCCAAGGTCCTGCAGAAGTTCCTCGGTTTGCGCGCCGACTGCCTGCGGTGGGAAGGTCAGGCCGGGCGGGCTATCCGACATGGTGAAGCCGGCAACGGGCACCACAAGCCCATCAACCGGGCTGCCAGGCGAATTGTGCTTGTGCAGAACCGGCCGGGTGACGATCTGAGAATCCGCCAACGCCTCTTTCAGATGACGAACGCGCGCGGCCGGAATGCGACGCTCGCGCAGGAAATTCTCCCAATAATCGGCCGGCATCGTAACGATGATCTGTTTGAGGGCTCGCTCTTCTTCCGCGTGTCCATCCAGGCGCTGATCGTTGTTGGCCTTGATCAGGTCTTCCCGGCCAAGCGCGATCCACAGCCGACGTTGTTGCTCCAGGTTGGAGGCCGCAATCATCAGGTTGGCATCCGATGCCTGGTAAAGACCAATGGTGGCGAACGGAAAGCGGTTGCCCTTGGCTTTGGGATGGCTGCCGTTCCACAGGTAGCCGGTCACAGAGGGACTGCACAGCATGAGGGCAACGTCGAGCATGGAAACGTCGACGAACTGTCCCTTTCCGCCGTTGCGCTCGCGTTGCAGGAGCGCCGCCGTTATCGCATAGGCCGCAGTTGTTCCCGTCGCATAGTCGACCACTGGTGCTCCGCATTTCAGGGGATCGCTCTCCTGGTCGCCGGTCATCGCCATCATGCCGGAAAAGGCCTGCAGCACGGAATCATAGCCGGTCTGTTCACGCCGCGGGCCTGTCGCTCCGAATGCCGAGATCGAACAATAGATGATGCCCGGATTGAGCGCCCGCATGTCCTCGTAGCCAAGTCCAAGCTTTTCGAAGGCCCCCGGCCGGTAGTTCTCCACAAATACATCAGCCGTCTGAATCAGACGCTTCAATGCCTCGCGTCCGCCTGCAACCTTCAGGTTCAGCGCCATGGCTTTTTTATTCGAGGCTTGCGACATGAAGGCAGTCCCCATGCCTGCATTGCTCGATGCCCTATCAGATCCCTGAAGGCGGGCTTGATCCGGATCGAAAGGGTCTTCGATCTTGATAACCTCCGCGCCCAGGACAGCCATCTGGTAACTGGCGAACGGCCCCGCCAGAACATGGGTGGTGTCGACGACACGAAATCCGGCAAGCGCTTTCGTCATGGGCTCTCCTTTTCGAATCTCGTACAATCTTCCCGGCGGCCCATCGCCGCCGGCGGTCGCACGCACTTTGCGGCATGCGGACTGTGGCGTTGTTGCAGGAGGCCTGCTGCCTGGAGCTGCTTCACGGCGGTGTCGCTGACGGCGCGAACGAAGGCAGTGTATTCCTTTGGTCCCATCCAGGAATCGACGACACCGGTGCTGCGAGCATAGTCCTGATAGGTTTTCGCCTTCATTGCTTCATGGAACGCATCAGCCATCTGCTGCTGCAACTCCATAGACATGTTCTTCGGACCGAGCCGAGTTGATTTTCACGCCGGCGGCCTTTTCGAGCATCGACGTACCCAGATGTTGCATCGATCCCACCGGACCGAAGCCGCCGATATCGATGGTCCCGGCCCGAGTGTCAAACCATCGGGTTTGGTGGGCGACACGCGCCATCTGCGTCGCGCCCCCTGCACCGGGTGTATTCACCACCACGATAGTCTGGCCGATCAAGGGTTCAATCGACTGGGCAAGCGTGCGGATGAAGATATCCGCCGTTCCGCCAGGCTTGGTATGCATCAAGACGTTGATAGGACCTGACGGTTTCCAGGGCGTCTCCGCAACTGCCGGGCTTGCACCAAATGCAGCCGCGATGGTCATACAAACGGCAAGGCTGCTTGTACGGACGGTATGGAACAGATTGAATACATGACATTCCTCCCAGGATTGAACATGAGGAGCCCGCCTCTTCTCCGGTCGTTATCATTGTGCTGATTGCACGAAAGAAATGAACTGAGCTTTGGTCAGTCCAGGTGGACCCAAAAATTGGTCTTGATCCAGGGGAGACCCGACTCTGCCACCTCTCCTGGCTCAAGCTTATAAGCGCCAGGCGACCTATGAACTGGAATCTTTTCGTGGCCAGGCAATCTTGCGCGCGCATGTGTTTTTCTGGCGCCCATTTTGGCTACGGAGAACTCTTCCGCAGGGGCGGATCATCGATGTGCCGATAGAAATAGCGACACTGCCGCGTCGAATTCACCTGGACATTCGATATTGATCGAGTGCCCCCCTTGCAGATCCTCGATCGCGATATGCGGGTGGGCTTCGGAAAGCCACGTCCGCGCGGGTTGGAACCGCTTTTCCCAGAGCCCGTTGACCAGCAAAGTCGGCACACGCAGTTCGCACAGCCTATCGCGGACGGATAAACGCGGCATCGCTTGTTCCAGAAGCAGGGTAATACCTTGGACATCGGTGGCGTCGGCATCCCTGCTTAATGTCTCGCGCAGGTCGGGTGGAAACCGCCGCGCATGGCACGGATGATAGGCCATCCGCCGCATTGCGGCATGCCCTTCTTGCAGGATTTCGTCGACTTGGCTCAGGTTGCGGCGCTGCTGGGAGGCATCCCAGGTCTCTCGCAAAGCACCGTTCGCATTGGTGAAGACCTGGGCGATCACCCGATCGGGAAAGGTCAATGCGTAGCGCAGTGTCAGGGCCGCGCCGAAGCTCTGACCACAGATGTGCCATCTGCTAATCTGCAACCGCTCTCGGACAGCCTCGATCGCCTGGACCAGAGCCGCAGGTGTCGCGTCGGCTTCATCTTTGGGCGCCGGCGAGAGACCGTGCGCCGGCAGATCTATTCTGACGACGCGAAATTCCTCGGACAGGCTGCGGTTCGGCTGCCAGTGGTTTCGGCTCGACAACATGCCGTGAACCAACAGCAGCGCCGGACGTCCGTCTTCGGGATCCGCATCTGTGTGTAACATCATGGATAGTCAGCGTTCCTCACTCCAAGGGAGACACTATCAGACAAACTCGTCGGTTTTGAACCCAACCGTCGGCAGGGCCGGTTCAAACTAATGGTTATGTTACAGGGGAAATATTCGTCGCTATAGAGACCTAAACAACCGGCATCGTGCATCAGAGACTTTCGGCTGGCGCGCAACAATCACGCCGGGCCATTGTACGGGAGGACAATATGGCATCTCTGGTTGGCCGCGAACTGCGCGACGGAATCGCGATCGTCACGATCGACGCTCCTCCAGTAAATGCCCTTGGTCAGAGTGTTCGCGCAGAACTCCTGGCGAACGTCCGAGAAGTCGATGATGATCCGGATATCAGGGCCGCCGTGCTCTGCTGTGCCGGGCGAACGTTTGTGGCCGGGGCGGATATCAACGAACTCGGTAATCCGCCGCTCGCGCCCGTTCTGCCGGAGGTACTGGATGCCATCGAAGGTGCCGGCATTCCCTGGGTCGCAGCTATTCATGGCACGGCGCTGGGAGGCGGGCTGGAACTAACGCTCGCTTGCACGGCACGCATCGCTGACAGCCAGGCGAAGTTCGGTCTGCCAGAGGTGACGCTGGGCATGATTCCCGGAGCGGGCGGAACCGTCCGTCTCCCACGCCTCATCCCGATGTCCGACGCAGTCGAAATAGTGACAGGCGGTAAGCCGGTCACGGCATTGAAGGCGCTTGCCCTCGGCCTAGTTGACCGCCTTTGCGAAACGGACCTTTTGTCCGCCGCCATAGCCTTTGCCAGCGAACTCGCGGGCCAGCCAAAACCGGCCAGCCTCCTCGACCGTCCCTGCCGCGATGCTGAGGAGGTAGACTGGCAGGGCAACGCAACAGCCATCCGGGCCAGGGCGCGCGGCGCGGAAGCGCCGATGGAGGCACTCGATGCCCTTAAGGAAAGTGTGCATCTGCCGGCGCGCGAGGCCCTGAAGGAGGAAAGGCAGCGTTTTCTACGTCTGGCGGCTTCCGACCAGGCTGCCGCACTGCGCTATGCATTTTTCTCCGAGCGGAGCGCCGGACGGAGCCTCACATCCATTGACAGCGCGCCAGCAGATCTGCAGCGGATCGGCGTCGTCGGCGGGGGCACGATGGGCGCCGGCATTGCGGCTGCGCTGCTGCTGTCCGGATCCGAAGTGCGGCTTCTGGAGCGCGACACAGGCTCTGCTAAAGCCGCCCGCGCCCGCGTGGAGGAAATGCTGGGTGCAAGCGCTGCACGGGGCGCTGTTTCTCGGGAGGCTGCAGACCACGCCATCGACCGGTTTGCCGCGAGCCCTGACGAGACCGCCCTTATTTCCTGCGGCCTTGTCATCGAAGCTGTCTTCGAAGACATGGACGTCAAGCGCGATGTCTTCTCCCGACTTGACGCGATCATGCCAGCGGGTGCGGTGCTCGCGACCAATACGTCCTATCTCGATGTGAATAGGCTTGCCGAAACGACCATCGATCCTGCGCGGGTGCTTGGGCTTCATTTTTTCGCACCGGCCCATGTCATGAAGCTTCTGGAAATCGTCAGAGGCCGGGACACCGACGACCGAGCGCTTTCGACCGGGGCAGCGCTCGCAAAACGCCTTAAAAAGACAGCCGTGGTTTCCGGTGTCTGCCATGGCTTTATCGGCAACCGCATTATGGCCGCCTATCGGCGCGACTGTGAGTTCATGCTGCTGGTGGGGGCCTTGCCCGCTCAGATTGATGCCGCCATGCGGGATTTCGGTTTCGCCATGGGCATTTTCGAAGTGCAGGATCTCAGCGGACTGGACATCGCCTGGGCGCAGCGTAAAAACACAGCCTCGACACGCGATCCTTCCCTGCCCTATTGCCGCATTGCCGACAGGCTTTGCGAAAACGGCCGTCTCGGACGCAAGACCAACAAGGGATGGTACGACTACAGTAGCGGCGGGACGACCATCGATCCCGAGGTGACCCGCATCATCGAGGAGGAAAGAACAAGGGCCGGCGTGACCGTTCATTCCTTTTCCGACGAGCAGATCATGAAGCGTATTCTTGGCGTCATGCAGAGGGAAGGACAGGCTTTGCTTTCCGAAGGAATTGCCGAAAGTGCTTCGGATATCGACGTGGTGATGCTGATCGGCTACGGCTTCCCCCGGTATCGCGGTGGTCCCATGTATCTGGCGAGACAGGAGAGCGCGAGCGCGCTGCCGTAATGGTTCGAGCTGAAGGACGGACATCAAACTCTCCGGGGCTGAACCCGGCACTGATCATCTCCCCAAGCTGCAGCATGGGCGCTGGACAAAGCGATTGCACAAGGATCTGAGCGATGACCACACTTGTAACCATCCCAGGGATCATGTCCGACGCAAGGACGTGGGGCGCTGTTGCGCAAGCCATCAAGCCACAAAGTACGACGGTGCACGCTGCAGACACCAGCCTTGACGCGACGATAGAAAAAATGGCCGCGCGCGCGCTGGCGGAGACCGACGGGGACTTGATCGTCCTAGCGCATTCAATGGGCGGGCGCGTGGCTCTCGAGATGGGTCGCCAGGCACCGGAGCGATTGCGTGCGATGGTGCTGGCGAATACGAACACAGAGGGTCTCGGCGACCATGAAATTGCCCAGCGCGAAGCCCGCATCGCCGAAGCGAATGCCGATATGACCGCCTATGCCCGCAGCTGGGTTCCGAAAGTGATCTCCACCGCCAGCCAGCAGAGGCCGGATCTGGTCTCCTCGATCATGAAGATGGTCGAGGACTGCGCTCCAGAGGTGCAGGAGCGTCAGAACAGGGCTCTCCTTGCGCGACCGGACGCCACACGGTCCTTGCACCAACTGTACATTCCGGTTCTGCTGGTCACCGGCTCGGAAGACCACCTGTCCACCAGCGCTTCAAACAACGAGATAGCCAAACGTTTGAGAGATGCGGAGGTGCGGATCATCGACGATGCAGGCCACCTCCTGCCTTTCGAACAGCCTCAGGAACTGAGTGCGACCATTCTGCGCTGGTTTTCCAGCAAGGATATCAAGCTGATTTAGGCGAGATGGACCATACATGCCTCTATAGCGCAATCCAAACGGCAGCGGATAACCATATCCTATCGGGTGCTACAGGTGCGGTTGATTATGTCGCGGATCAATGCTCGGAGCCATGAGCGCGCTGGATCCCGATAGCTGCGCCTGTGCCAAGCCAGTTTATAGAGTATTTTTTCCAGTTCGAAGGGAAGATCGCCGATTTCAAGGGCCTCCACACCAGGCGTGCTTTGTGCAAAGCTCAGGGGAACCGCCGCGACAAGGTCCGTTTCCCTTGCGATGTTAATCGCCTCCTCCGCCCGGTTGACGACAATTTTTATGTTGCGCTTGTAACCCATGAGGCTGAGCCAATTGTCGATGATGCCGGCCTGCCGCGTCGCCTGCTTGACCAGGATATGTTCAGCGTCAATAAACGTCTCCAAACACACGGGAACGCTTAGCGAGCCGTGCCCCCGCCGGAACACGCATACATACCTGTCGGAGAAAACGCCCTCCAGCTGCAGGTCTGCCTCCACGTTCGGAAACATGCCGACGGCGCAATCCAGCCCTCCCCTCTGCAGAGCGTCGATCGAGGTCGGGTTCGAATGCAGATGAAACTGCAGCTTCGCAAGCGGGGCCTCCTCGGTAAATCTGACTGCCAAGGCGGGCCCGACCCGTGAAACCAGTGTGTCCGTTATTGCGACGTTGAAGGTAAGGTTCGTTTGACTTGCCTGAAAATCAAGCGGCAATGCGATCGACCGGATCTGTTCCATCGCCTGCTGCAGATCGGGCCATATTTCATGCGCTCTTTCGGTCGGACTGAAACCGCCGGAGACCTTGATGAAGAGCTCATCCTTCATGATGTAGCGCAACCTGCTCAGGGCATTGGACACAGCAGGTTGGCTCATGGAAAGGCGCTGAGCAGCTCTGGTGACGCTGCCTTCCGCAAGCACCGTGTACAACACGTTCATCAGGTTCAGATCGATCCGTGTCTCTGGGGCGGGCGGCTTCATCTCGTCATCTCGCCCCTGTATTCCGCGACGGTTCCCTGAATTCATCGTTTCGGTGTATCTCGGCTGTCAAATTCATCCCGGATCATGGCAGTCCAGTCGAGGCATCAACCGTGGAGGCACTCTCCGTGAGTAAGTCCTGCATGCATTTGTCGCAACTCTAGCGCCGGCGTCCAGTCGTGTCCACAATGCCCATGCATTCACTTCTTGCGCAACATCACTTCATGGATCGGTGCACCCGCGTTGATCGCCGTCTGGCGAAGCGCCTCGCTCTCTGCAATTTTCAGCGCGTGGCTGAGAACCTGCTCAGCCCTTTCGATCGGCACAAAGCAAACGCCAACGTCATCGGCCAGAACGAGATCGCCGGGGTTCACAGCGACACCGCAAATACTCACGGGCACATTGATGCCAATCGTGCGCACACGCCATTTGCCCGTGATCGGGCTGACGCTGCGCGCCCAGATAGGATAGCCGATTTCGCGGGAATGGTTGACGTCGCGCACCGCTCCGTCGACGACGGCGCCGAGTTCGCCCTGGCGCTTGGCAATGCTGGCGAGAAGTCCGCCCATGTTGGAAATCATGTCCACGCCCTGCAGAACCAGCACGTCGCCCGGCTCCGCCACATTGTGCGCTTCCACGTCGGCGAGCATCGATATGCCGGACCCCACAGCAGCTTCGGGCGTATCGTCACGCGGCACGTTAAGAACGGTCAGGGCCCGACCGACCATGCGCGCGCCGGGGGTTGTGGGTTTCAGAAAGCCGCCGGCAACCGCACCCACGATGCAAAGCTCATCCATCGCATCGGAGGTCATGCCCGTCATGTCAGGCAGGGAACGAAAACCCTCCAACAGCGCCGGCTTGATGGGCGGCAGGGTCATCGTACCGAATGCTTCGGGAGGAAGCCGGCCGAGCGTCGTTTTGACGCCGCCAGCAAGATATTGATCGGTCTTCATCATTTACCTTTTTCGGCCTTCAGCCGAGGAACTCGGGTTCGGGCAGGCCCACGACCCCGGCATGGATTGCAAAGACGCCGCCGGCATGAGGTTGCGCGGCAAGATCGGCCTCGCTGAGGCGCTGCGTTGCCGAAGTGACGTAGAGAATATCGAGGTTTGGGCCGCCGAACGAGCAGCTCGTGGGCGATGACACCGGCAGGTCGATGACCCGGTCGATACGACCGTCGGGCGTGTAGCGCACCACGCGCCAGCCGTCATATTCCGCGTTCCATAGGAACCCTTCGACATCGACCGTCGAGCCGTCCGGCCGACCCTTGCGGTCGCGCGTTTCGGCAAAGAGCGTCTCGTCGGAAATCCTGCCGCTGTTGGCGTCGAATTTGAACGACCGGATTTGCAGCCGATACGTATCGGCAAAATACATCACGCGATCGTCGGGGCTCCAGCAGATGCTGTTCGGGACGATGATGTCGCCTAGCATCTTCGTGGCTTCACCGTCCGGATCGAAGCGGTACAGCGATCCGGTCGGGTCACGCCGGACGTCGTTCATCGTGCCGCTCCAGAATCGTCCGCGACGGTCGCAACGACCGTCGTTGAACCGGTTCTCGAACTCGTCTTCCTCGGGATCCGAAAGAAATGTCAGGACCCCGGTATCAAAGTCAAACTTGTGGAGCCCGTTGCGCAGGGCGACAATGAGCTTGCCGGCGCCAGCGCTGCGAAGGCCGACGCTTCCGACGATGCTCGGCACCGGCCGCGTTTCGGTTAAGCCTGTCGCGGGATCGTGACGGAACACCGCAGGCGCACGGCTGTCGACCCAGTAGAGCTTCTGCTCCCGCACGCTCCAGACCGGGCTCTCGCCGAGCCTGTTTCCACCATTCACGATGCAGTTGATGCTGATTGCAGCCACTTCCTCCCCCCGCAAAGCCGGTTGTGCCTGAAGAAACGTAGTCTCGACAGGCAACGTGTATTGGTTGCAGACGCTACACCTTTGGCCCGGCGTGGCAATTTCAAAGCCGTAATGCTCCCCATAACCCAGAATGATATCGGGTATGCCATACGCAAATTTGACGGTCACAGGGGAATTCCCCACAGTGGCGTTGCAGCGGCGGGCCGACATGCATGCATGCCGGCGGTCGCATTCCCCTCGATCCATCAAGGGGCAAATCTCGTAACCGACACGCATGGCGCAGGCAGGACAAGATGATCAAGACACTGACAATTCTGGTGAGGCGCGACGGCTGGACTCATGAGGAATTCGTCAAATACTGGCAGGAAATCCACGGGCCGATCGCGCGGGATGTCAAGCAGATCAGGCGCTATGTGCAATCGGAATTCCTGGAGGAGGTGATCCGCAAGGATATTGAGGAGATCAACCTGCCCGTCGATGGCATCGCCGAGGTCTGGTACGACGGCATCGAGAGCATGCAGGAAGCCCGGCAGTCTCCGCAGGGTCAGGCGCTTCTGGCCGACGGCGCGAAGTTCATTGGTCGCGCCCGCACGCTGATCCTTCACGAAAACGAAATCATTCCCGGCGATGTATCGGAGGAAAAGCGGTGAGCATCAGCAAGCTGACGGACATCCCTGCCGTGAATGCATCCGAACTGGACGCATTGCTGGAGCGGGCCGGCCTTCATATCAGGCCGGAATGGCGGCCGCAAATGCTGACTGAATATGCCCAGCTTCGCATGAACATGAATGTCATTCATGAGCTTGCGAATTCATCTCCCGATCCGGTGAACATCCGGCAGTCCATCACCTTCGGCAGGATTGAAGCATGAATTTCGCCGCCCTTTCCATCGCGGAACTCGGTGCCCGGCTTCGCCGGCGCGAATTTTCCTCGGTCGAGCTCACCCGATGGACCCTCGAGAAGGCCGGGGAGGCCAACGGCATTCTCCATGCCTTCATCCGCATCCTGCCCGAAAAGGCCTTGAGCGACGCCGAGAAGGCAGACCAGGCGTTCGCAGCCGGAATCGATCTTGGCCCCATGCAGGGGATCCCCTATGCCGCCAAGGATCTGTTCGATGTGGGGGGTGTTGCGACCACCTGCCACTCCAAATTCGGTCTGAACGCCATCGCCGATTCTGATGCCGGCGTGATCGAGCGCCTGCAGGATGGCGGCGCGGTCCTCCTCGGCAAGACATCGACCTTCGAATTCGCTCTCTACGGGCCAGACCCGGAACTCCCCTTTCCGATTGCCAGAAACCCCTGGAACCTCCAGCACTATACCGGCGGCTCTTCCAGCGGATCTGCGGTGACCATTGCAGGTGGCGTGCTCAGGATGGCGCTCGGCACGGATACCGGCGGCTCCATCCGCACCCCGTCCTCGTGGTGCGGGACCGTGGGGCTGAAGCCGACATTCGGCAGAGTGACCCGACGCGGTTGCTTCCCGCTCTCGGGCTCGCTCGATCATTGCGGGCCGCTGGCGCGCAGCGTCTCCGACGCAGCCATTGCCCTTCAGGTTCTGGCCGGACACGATCCCGCCGATCCGGATTGCCATGACAGCCCGGTTGCCGACTATGTCAGCGGTCTGAACAGGCCGGTTGCAGGCTTGCGCGTGGGGATTCCGCGCCCGCTTCTTGAGACGGCCTCCGCGCAGACCCTTGCCGGTGTTGAGAGGACAGCAATGCTTTTGCGCTCGGAAGGGGCGGAGGTTTTCGATGTCGAAACGCCCACGCTGCTGCAATTCGGCTCGGTCGTGCGCGCGCTGCTGATCATCGAAGGCTTCCATGTTCACGAACGCAGGATGCGCGATCACATAGAAGATTTCGGCCCGCTCTCGGCGCGTCGGCTGGCGCTTGCGGCAGGCTATACGGCTGCCGACTATCTGGCCACGCTGAAGGCGCGCCGTCTTCTGGCCGAAGACATCTCGAAAGTCATGCGAACATGTGATGTGATGCTGTGCGCGACGACGCCGGCGACCGCCCCTGCACTTACGCAGACGGCAACGCCTTTCGACCCCTCGACGCCCTCCATGACCAATCCTGGAAACGTCATGGGAAATCCAGCGATCACCGTGCCGATCGGACTGGACACGAATGGTCTGCCGCTGGCTGTTCAATTGGTCGGGCGGCTGTTCGACGAGGCAAAGCTGCTGCAGGTTGCTCATGCGGTGGAACGCCTGTCGGGGTGGACACAGATTGAACTGCCCCAATTTGCAGCTTAGAACCAATGGTCGCCATAATGGAGAAGACGTGATGAACAGTATCCACGATATGGGCGGCATGCACGGATTTGGACAAATCCCGGATATTGATGGCCCAGAACCATTTCATCATGATTGGGAACGTCGGATGTTCGCTCTCAATTTCGCAATTGGCGGCCTCGGTCTCTGGAACATCGATATGTCCCGGGCAGCGATGGAAGCGACGCCGCCGGACGAATATCTCGCGGGCGACGACTACTTTCGGCGATTTCTTGTCAGGCTCGAGAGGCTTGCGGTCAAGCACGCGCTTGTGTCGCAAGACGAGCTGGCTTCGGGTATTGGCAGCGAGCCGCCGCGGACGGGGTTGAACGCCATCAAGCCCCAGCAGGTGGCAACAATGGTCCGTAACGGGAATTCCTCGATGCGGTCGTCATCCCGGCAGGCCTTGTTCAAGGTGGGAGATCGCGTCCGCGCCCTTCGGATCAATCCGGCAACGCATACCCGCTTACCGCGCTACGTTCGGGGTTGTGAAGGCGTGATCACGCTCGTGCAGGGCGTCCACGTCTTCCCGGATGCCAGCGTCCTGGGCAACGAGGATCCGCAATGGCTCTATTCGGTTCTTTTCGATGGCATCATCGTCTGGGGCAGGGATGCCGAGCCGGGCCTTGAAATCGTCGTCGATGCCTTCGAACCCTATCTGGAAGCGGCCTGAACCGGGGGCGCAAATGCCCGCCGTTTGAAATCTCACTCTGACCGAGTCGAACGCACATGTCTGAACACGACCACCATCATCACGACCATGACCACGACGACGATCATTCGCATCTCTCCGAAACGGAACTTCGTGTCCGCGCGCTGGAAAGCATTCTGGTCGAAAAGGGCTATGTCGATCCGCAAGCGCTGGAGGCGATCCTCCAGACCTATGAGGAAAAGGTCGGGCCGCGAAACGGCGCACGTGTCGTGGCGCGCGCCTGGTCGGATCCTGAGTTCATGGAATGGCTGCAGCGGGACAGTACCGCCGCCGTCGCATCGATGGGTTACACCGGCAGACAGGGAGAGCATATCGTCGCCCTCATCAACACGCCGGAAGTGCACAATGTCGTGGTCTGTACCTTGTGCTCCTGTTACCCCTGGCCCGTTCTCGGCCTGCCTCCCGCCTGGTACAAGTCCGCGGCCTACCGCTCGCGGGTCGTGATCGAACCCAGGCAGGTGCTCGCCGAATTCGGCCTGACGCTGCCCGATGAAACCAAGGTCCGCGTGTGGGATTCCACCTCGGAAATGCGCTACATCGTCATCCCGATGCGGCCAGCCGCAACCGATGGCTGGAGCGTTGAACAGCTCGAAGAGCTCGTCATCAGGGATTCCATGGTCGGCGTGCGCGAGGCCCGGTCTCCGCAAAGCGCGTCCAGCACGACAACGGACGGGAGCACCTCAAATGCCCGGTAAGGACTGCAAGAGCACGGATGCAGCGGTGGAACCCATCGTTTGGGACAATGAGGGGCAGCTCGTCTTCGGCGCGCCGTGGCAGGCCCAGATCTTCTCCATGACGGTTGCCCTTCACGAAGCCGGCCTGTTTAACTGGAGCGCCTGGACCGATGTCTTTTCGGCCAGACGCCGCGCCAGCAGCGCCGCGGGCAAGCCGGACACGAGCCAGACCTATTACGGAGACTGGCTGGACGCCTTGGAAACGCTGACAGCCAACCTCGCTCTCGCACCCCAGGCAGAGCAGGTTCGGTACAGAGAGGCCTGGCGCGATGCGGCGGAGCGCACCAAGCACGGCCATCCGATCGAATTGCAGGCGGCAGACTTCCGCGACCCTGGCCATCTGCACCAATAGGCACCGTGCCGCCCTCCTGTCGCGACCGAAGACGGCCGTCTTCCGCGTGATGCAACCCCGTTTTGCTGGACCCCGCCATGATCATCGACCATCGCACCTACACCGTCAAACATGGGCTCATGGAAGACTATCTGATGCGGTTCGAACGGGACGCATTGCCCGTGCAGTTGCGCCACCTGGGCAACTACGTCGGCACATTCAAGTCTGATATCGGTCCGCAGAACCAGGTCATCCACCTGTGGGCGTACGAGAATATCGCCGACCGGGAGGCCCGACGGGCAGCCATGGCAGCCGATCCCGAGTGGCAGGCCTTTCTGGTCAGCAATCGCGGAACCTTTGTCGAGCAGGAAAACAAGATCCTCAAGCCGACCGCCTTCTCCGCGCTCCGCTAGTCATCGCGGCTTCTCCAAACGCAACCGGCTGTCCGGACATTCAACACGCCCGAGCGTGTGCAAACGTGCGATCTCCGCATAGGGCGCGCCCGGGCGTTTTCGTATTCACTCATCTCGCGCCTGTAGCCGCCGAACCGACCATAACGCCGGGTGATGATGCCCATAATGCGTTCCAATTTGACGATTTCGACCGCGCCCATAGATTGTTTGACCACGGGGATCACCAAGTGGGCTGGGGCACGGGAGAGCAAGATCACCAGTCAGCCACCGGCAATGATGCGCATTGCCGCCTGAAGCTGGACGATCCGTTTGCACGACAAGGTGCGAGAAATTCAACAGGGAATCGATATCTCAACGACCGGGAGAAGAATGTGGAAGTGTGTGACGGACTGATTGTCGTCTGGATGAACGTAGCGGCGCAGCACGACGAAGAGCTGAACGACTGGTACGAAGGCGAACATGTTGTGGAAGTTGCCGGCATCGACCGCGTTCGCAGCGTGCAACGGTTCTTCGACGCCTCGCACCCCTTGCGCTTCATGGCCATGTTCGAATGCGCCGACGAATTCGTCGAGACCGAGGCAGGCTTCAAGGGCATGGTAGACAACGCGACCCCCTGGACCCGGCGGATCAGGAAACTCTTCGGCGAGGAGCGGCGACGCGGCAACTATCGCAGGATCCGCGTCGAGGGAGACGCCAGGGCACCCGCCGCACTTCTTGTCGTCCAGTCGCAAGATACGCCCGCCGAAAACGCATTTGAAACCGCCCGCCCCCTCGGCTGCCTGCGCTATCGCGCATTTGCCCAGATGCCGCCCGCAAACTCGTTCAGGCCGGAAAACCGGTGTCTCGAGGTCTACGATTTCGGCTCCATCGCTGCAGCGGCGGCGGCGCGTTCGCAGCTCGTAATCGACGCCCGCGCCGACGTCTCTGTCCGCACAAGCATCGGCACGCCGAAATTCGCATCGCATTGACGCGGGCAGCCCGCGGCCGGCTCGCAGCAGCAAGCTGCGCGAGTTCATGAACCAGAGAATACACATCAAGACAGAAAACATAAAAAGGGAACCAAGCATGTCTTATCCTCAGAAACTTCGAAAGATCAGTTTGGCGGCCGCGCTTGCGATTGCAGGGAGCACGGTTGCTTCTGCCCAGGAGGTCAAGGAAGTCCGGCTTCTCGAGATGGGCGGCATCTCGGGCGATGCCGTTCAGGCGGCCTATATCGAACCGTTCACTCGGAAAACCGGAATCCAGGTCGTCCGCGAGAACCCTGCCTCTCTCGGCAAGATCAAGGCGATGGTGAGTTCAGGCAAGCCGACGAGCGACATGGTGCTAGTGACCGACGGCTGGCTGGCCCAGGCCAAGCAAGAGGGGCTGCTGGAACCGCTCGACTGGAAGGCAATCGATCCGCAACCGATCATGCCCGGCGCACGCGACGACTACGCGATCGGCTGGTCCTACGCCTCGGCCGTCATGGCATGGAACAAGGAAGCCAAGCCGCTGAAGACCTGGGCCGACTTCTGGAACGTCAAGGACTTCCCCGGTAAGCGCAGCCTTCCGGACAATCCTTCGATTGTCATTCCTGCCGCGCTGCTTGCCGACGGCGTTCCGAAAGACAAGCTTTACCCTCTCGATCTCGACCGGGCGTTCAAGAAACTGAAGGAGATCCGTCCGGCGATATCGGTCTGGTGGACTTCGACAGGGCAATCGGCCCAGCTTCTGATTGACAAGGAGGTGACGTATGGCGTCACCTATAACGGGCGCGTCTACGGCAAGCCCGGAATCGATTTCACCTTCAACGAAGCTTATCTTGAGCTGTCATGGTGGGGCGTGCCCAAAGGGACATCGCCTGAACGCAAGGCTGCTGCCATGAAGTTCTTCCATGAAATTTCCGTTCCCGAGAACGAAGCGGTGTTCATGAAGATGGTCCCCTATTCAGGGGCCAGCACCAAGCTTGATGAACTGCTGCAGGCTGACAAGCGTGCCGATTATCCGACCACGGCAGGCAACGCCAATCTGCAGTGGACGGCCAATCGCGACGAGTGGCAGAAAGTCGCTTCCACGGCCGAAAAGCGCTGGCAACAATTCAAGCTGGGTCTGTGATCTTGTCGATCTTTCCAACATGGACGAGGCGGTGGGGGAATCTCCTGCCGCTTGTCGCCTTCACCCTGCTCGCCTTCGACCTACCCGTCGTGCGAATGCTCCTACTGAGTTTCGAATATCCCGACGATCGGTTGAGGGCTTTCCGGGAGTTGCTGGCAACGCCGGTCTACCTCGGCGTTGTCCTGATAACTTTCGAAATCGCCTTTGCCACCGCCGTTCTGACCGGGTTTCTGGGCTATATTTTGGCCTACTGGATATACACGATCAGGTCAGCCGGATGGCGGATGTTCCTACTGGGCACGGTGGGCATGACCTTTTGGATCAGCATCCTGGCGAGGATCTACGCCTGGATCGTCCTTCTGGGTAACAACGGTATCGTCAACCGTTTTCTTCTTGAACTTCGGTTCGTGGACCAGCCTGTTTCAATGATCTACAACGAGTTTGGAATTCTGGTTGGCACCGTCAACGTACTTCTTCCCATCGCGGTTCTCCCGCTCTATGCGGCAATGAACAATGTCGATGTTCGTCTTGTGTCTGCCGCGCGCAGCCTTGGTGCGAGCGAGTTGCGTGTATTCTGGCAGATCTTCTTTCCATTGACTTTCCCAGCGCTGGCAGCAGGCGCGATGCTCGTCTTCATCCTCACGCTTGGCTTCTTCGTCACACCGGCCATCCTGGGAGGAAACCGCGTTCCCATGGTGGCGACCGTCCTGGACAGCCTGATCAACGTAGTGTCGGACTGGCAGCTGGCAGCGGCGCTCTCCAGCATCCTCCTGATCGTGACGCTCCTGTTTTACGCAATTTACAAGAAGTTGCTGGAACTTTCATCGACGTCGACGAAAGGCGGAAAGCTATGAAGAATCCCCATGGCAATAGGCGGATTTTCGTCCCGCTTTGCGGCGCTCTAATCTTCCTGTTCCTTTGCATGCCGATTCTGATCACCTTGCCCATGTCCTTTTCGGATTCCGATACATTGCAGTTTCCCCCCACCGGGTTCTCATTGCGTTGGTATGAGAATTTGATCCAGAGTTCCGTCTGGGTGCAGGCGATGGTGACTTCGCTGCAGCTCGCCGCGGTTTCAAGCGTGATCGCCCTGGTGCTCGGGGCGCTCGCGGCCTATGGTCTAGTCAGAGGCAACTTTACCGGTTCGATCGGTCTAGAGGCCCATTTCATGGCTCCAATGATCATACCCAACATCATAACGGCCATCGCGTTGTATTTCGCTTTCGCCAAGCTGGACATGTTGGGCACGTTCAGCGGACTGGTGATCGCTCACGCCCTCGTGGCGATCCCCTTCGTCATCACGGTTGTGAGCGGAGCGATACGCGCCTTCGATCTTCGCATCGAGCAAAGCGCACGATCCCTCGGCGCCAAGTGGCCCAGAATTCTCTTTTCGATCGTCATTCCGAATATCTATCCGGCCCTGTTCGTCGCCTGGATCTTTTCGTTCGTCATCAGTTTCGACGAAGTCATTCTGACGTATTTTCTCTCCGGGACGTATGTGACCATCCCGAAGGAAATGTTTACCCAGCTTCAAGAGCAGGTCGATCCGACCATTACCGCGATCTCTTCACTGCTGATCGCCGCAAGCCTGTTGCTGTTGCTTGTCACCGCGCGACTTTCGGCACGCCTGACGTCGGAAAGCCGTGCGTGACATTGGCACGCCCCAGAGGAACAAGAAAATGGCACGAGTTGAAATCAAATCGATCACCAAGAAATACCGCAATGTGGTGGCCCTCGAAGACATCAATCTGACTGTGGCGGAAGGCGAGTTTCTCACGCTGCTCGGACCAAGCGGCTCGGGCAAGACGACCCTCTTGAACATGATCGCCGGACTTGGCACGCCAGACACAGGTCGGATCGAGATCGGAGGCTCCGACATTACCCATGTTGCCAGTTCGGATCGCAACATCGGCATCGTGTTTCAAAGCTATGCGCTCTTCCCGCACATGACGGTCTTCGACAACGTGGCCTTCCCGCTCAAGGTGCGCAAGAAGGCGGCTCAGGTGATCAGGGCCGAAGTGGAGACGGCGCTCAGCCGGGTCAAACTCCTGGATTTCGCATCTCGCAAGCCCTCCGAACTGTCTGGGGGACAACAACAGCGGGTGGCGCTTGCGCGCGCGATCGTCTTTCAGCCGTCGATCCTCTTGCTCGACGAACCGCTCGGCGCGCTGGACAAGAACCTTCGCGAAGAGTTGCAGTTCGAGTTACGGCGATTGCAGAAGTCTATCGGAATTACAACGATCATGGTGACCCATGATCAGGAAGAAGCGATGTCCCTGTCCGACCGGATTGCAGTCTTCAAGTCCGGAAGAATAGAACAGGTGGGCGAGCCACGTGAAATCTACACCAGACCCGCAAACGAGTTCATCGCGAACTTCTTTGGTGCGAGCAACATCTTCCGTGGTACCGTGACGCTTCGCGCCGGAAAGACGGTTTTGTCTTCAGATGACGGGATTGAAATCGACGTTGCAAAGTCCGACGCGGTCGCCGGCAAATCACTCGAAGTGATGGTGAGACCGGAGAGTATTGCGATCGGCGCCCCCGGGCAAGCAAATGCAATGCCCGGCACCGTGATGGGAAGCGTGTATCTGGGGTCCACCATCCGCTACCGAGTAAGCCTTGTCGGCGGCAGGGTTTTATCTGTGCAGGCACCGGGCACAGATGCCGTCTATTCCGACAACGATCCTGTCACCATTTCCTGGAACCAGTCCGAATTGCAGGTGCTGTCAAGCTGACGGACCATCGTCCTTTGGCGGCCGCGCCGCAGCCCGAGGACGGGTCCTCCGGGCCACGCTAAGCAAATTCTGCGGTCGCCAAATGGCCCAAGAGCACCCTGCTGGCTCGACCGAAACGCTGTGCCGCGACGGGGTCCTGTGTGGGAATATTGCCGATCAGCAGCTCCATATGGTAGGGGGTCTCGATGCTGGCGTTGTCGTAAATGTCATTGACGGCGATCGGTACGCCATGAAGGACGCCACAGTCCTTGCCGGCCTTCAGTTTGGCATCGGCCTGCTTCGCATCTTGCAGCGCACGATCCGATCCAGAGCGAAGTGGGTGACCTCCAAAGGAGGGCGCGTCGCAAACCAGATCGAGGCAGGCCGCGTGTTCATCAACGACGCGCCGCATGACCCACCAGCCCCCTTCGGCGGCTTCAGGCAATCCGGCTTCGGCCGGGAATTCGGCGTCCTCGGGCTCGAGGCTTTTCTCGAACCCCGTGCCGTGGCTGTCTTTGGTTGATAAACGGCGCGTACGATTTCGGACTGACCCCAGATGGGGTCGATCGTCCGAAACACCGCCGACGGGAAGAAGCAAGTGATCCATGCGCGATGGGGACTGCCCTCACCTTACAGGCCGGGGACATGACTGCACCCGGACCCGCCAAGCTCAAACATCGCCGAAATCACCTCGCCAAGGGGCGCCATCCAGACATGACGATGCATTGCCCGCGTTCGCTACGCTTTTTCCACCGCAGACGTCCCCTTCCATCACTGGAAATTCCGCGCTTTCACCTTCAATGTATTGATATGAAGATCGGGCGTGAACAGATCCCGCGGGACAACCGGCTTCGGCCTTTCTCGCGAATCCGGCCCGCCGCCGTGGGCAAACTCATCGCCCCGCCCGGTTGGCAGCTTGAACTCGCTATCCCGACCAGCCAGACCGACGAGGTCCGCTGACAGGTCGAAGAGTTGCTGTGCCACGAGATGCACGACCTCCCCTTCCCGCTGGATTCGGCCATTGATCGCCATCATCGAGGACCCCAGCACCACCCGCGGCCGCTTTTCGAACAAGGTGGGCCAGACGACGATGTTGGCCGGCCCCGTCTCGTCCTCGATGGTGATGAACATGACGCCCTTGGCTGAACCGGGTTTTTGACGACCGTGTTGCATAGATTGGAGTTGGGGGTTATCTGCGCGGTTTTCCATGCTGTGAGCTGTTTTGATGCCGTACAAATTTCACGCCAGTCATCGTGGCAAGTTCAAGAAGGCCCGATACAGCGTTACGAACTGGCCCGCATACAATGAGAGCCTTCGCCGCCGCGGCGATCTGACGATATGGGTTTCTGACGATGTGACGCAGGAGTGGACGGCGGCACGACGACGGACGCGAGGTGGGCAGAGGAAATATTCGGACCTTGCGATCGAGATCTGTCTGACTCTGCGGGTCGTATTTCGGCTTGCCCTTCGTCAGACACAGGGCTTCACGCGGTCGATTGCAACGCTGATGGGGTTGGCCCTGCCGGTGCCAGACTTCTCGACCCTGTCACGGCGCGGCAAGGGCCTGCACGTGGCCAGGAATGGCCGTGCAGCAAGCCAGCCGATTACCCTGATTGTGGACAGCACAGGTCTGAAAATTCACAGCGATGCAGCTTGGCACGGCCACAAGCACGGGGTCAAAGGCGCCCGCAAAACCTGGCGAAAGCTGCACCTTGCCCTCGATCCTGACAGTGGCGTTATTCTCGCATCCAAGTTGACAACCGAGCTCGTTGGCGACGAAACGGCCTTGCCGGATCTGTTCGGGAATATCGATGCGCGCGTGGATCGGTTTGTGGCGGATGGTGCTTATGACGGCACGGGTGTTTCAGATTCCGTGGTCGCCGCTTTCGGGTCTGATGTCGAGATCATCATCCCACCTCAAAAGAACGCCGTTCCCGGCGTCAGTTCCCAGCGGAATCGGCATGTCGAGAAGATCGCCGAACGTGGCCGAATGGCGTGGCAGGTGGCAACCGGCTACAACCAAAGATCACGGATCGAAACTCAAATAGGTCGTTGGAAAACGGTCATAGGTGACCGACTGCAAGCAAGGCATTTCGACAATCAGACCTGCGAAACGCAGATCGCAGCCAACGCCCTGAACCGTATGACTGCCCTCGGCCGGGCAAACTATGCGCGTGCCATCTGATCATTGCGAAAGGGGCATGGGCTGCCTGCCGATCGATCCGTGCAACACGGTCCCACGCCACCAGCATTTCCATACTCGATGTCAAATTCTCGGTCATCGGTAACGTAGACGCGTGACCTTCCGCCTGGAAACGAGCAGTCGCCGCAGCGAATATCGAGCTCATAACTGTTGCGGGCTTCTCGCGTCACGGACAAAGAAAGCAACGGATCATCCTGATCGAAAAGCCGGCATTTCACCTTCTGTTTGCAGAGGACGGTTCCGGAGACGGGCTTTCCACGAACCATCATCGCAAAAGCGACCGCGAACGTCTCATCTCTTTCATTCGCAATTGCCCCGGCTGACAGACCGAGAATCGTCGATATCGTTGCAGCAGCCAGCATGTTTCGCCACTGCATCTTTATAGTGTTTGACATGAACCTGTTACCCCGTCCGCCGCAAGGTAATCGGCAACTTGTCGGAATTGCGGAAGCTTTCAACGACTTCGCGCTGCAGAGAGGCATTTTAGCCTTTCCGAATCTTCATCCTTGACTCAATCAAGAACGAGAACATAATAAGAACATCACGACCAAGAAGGAGGATGACGGCGATGAGCAATTTGCCGAACGATAACCCGTGCGTCGAGCCCTATGAGGATCCGACTGGCACTTATTGGACGCCGCCAGAACCTTTGAACATCGCGCAGATCCATCCCGACATTCGCGCGGCGCTAGTCGGCGCTTTAGGGCGGCGCGGTCCCGCAATACTCGCGACAACCGAAGGTCATGGAAAATTTGAGTTCTATGCCGCAGGAACTGTCGACATGGCGTCTTGCGTGCCCATCGGAGGCTTCACTATCGCAATCGACAGAGAGAATAATCGCGCTTGCGGTGTCTGCTATTGCGACGGCGAACTCGGTCTGACCGAACCGATGAAATTCGCGTTCAGGGGTGACATCGATATCGCTTTTGCGGACTTCTACTGTCTCGCTAGAGATGAAGGCTATGTGGCTTGATGGTCATGCCCCGGAAGAGTGCTGCGTGAGAATGCAGATCGGGCAACTTTACCATGCCGGAAATGAACCATTCGAAGAAGCTCGCGCGCTGGTCTTTGACAGACGCGAGCGCGGTCGGGCAAATCCTCGTTGTCCGGTGTGGTCTTTGCAACACGACGCGGCGGTTCCTGCCCGACGACATCCTTAAATTCCGCAAGGACACAACCATCAACCGCCTGAAGTTCATCTGCCTGAAATGCAATAAGCGCGACTACATGGATGTGACCGTTTACGTCCCCTCTCAGTCAGAGATCGGGAAGCTTCCCGTGCGCCGCTTGGCTGCCATTAAGGACGTGAGGATGCCTGTTTGGCGGGACGAAACTCTGTAGGCTTGAAATGGGATTGAGAAGAGACAGTCCAATCAGACGTTGGCGAAGGGAAAGGCCTTCGCAGCATCACGTCCTCCTATGGTGGAGCGATCCGTCTGGCAGGGATACGGTGTGGAACTTCGACCTGCACACCCGAGGTGCGGTGCTCAGTTCCGCAATTGAAATCGACGCGAATTCAAACAGCTACTTCGCGCACGTCGAACGCAACGATTACCTTGTCTTTTGTTTCAACAGCCGTGAAGCTGCCGAGCAATTTAGAGACCGGTGGGACGGTCAATTTATCAACGCCGATGAAGTGGACCGGAAAGGCATCTGGAAGCCAAGGGAGGTGGATGTGTGCAATCTCTATCGAATGGACGCCAGGGATTGGGTCAATAAATGGGTGCAGGACGCAGAAAGCCTAGTCAACCTCATGCCGGCCTATCAGATGAACCCCGACCAGTGGGGGCCGATCGTCCGCAACACAGCAGATGGACGCAAGCAGCTGATCCATGCGCGCTGGGGAGTGCCTTCGCCACCAAAGGTCATCGAGGAGGCAGTTGAAAAGCGGGCTGAGGCTTTGCGCAAGGCGGGCAAACCCGTCGACATGGACCTTCTCAGGAAGATGGAGCCGGACAAGGGCACACAAAACATCCGCAATCTCTTCTTCAAGCACTGGCAACAATGGTTTGGTGTCGAGCACCGATGCATCGTGCCGGTCAACAGCTTCGCCGAGCCAGATCCCGCCAGAAAGCCAGAGGGTGGCAGCACACCGAACGCCTGGTTCTCCCGAGACGAGAGCAAGCCGCTGATGTTCTTCGCCGGCATGCACGTTCCTCAATGGACGAGCGTGCGCAAGATCAAGGAAGGGCTGACAACTAATGACCTTTATGCGTTTTTCACCACCAACCCCAATGGTGTCGTCGAGCCCGTTCACAAGAAGGCGATGCCTGTGCTGCTGCTGACGCAGGAGGAAGTGGATGTCTGGATGCGCGCGTCATGGGATGAGGCGAGGGCGCTTGTTCGCCCGCTGCCAGATGACGCGATCATGGTGACATCGCGCGAGGCATATGGATCGAGCATCATCAGCAAAGCCGGCGATCCCGAACAACCAAGCTTGCTATAAAGGCGGAGGGGACGCGGCGTGAGTATCGAAGGACATTCAACGGCGCCGGGCGCCAACGTCATCGTCGAGCATTATTGCTGTGACCCTGAATGCGGGAAGTGGGGAGGATTTGGCTTCTCTGCCGGGAAGGTGCAGGAGACGCGCTGGTGGTGCTGGGACCACAACCCATACAAGGAGCCGACCAACGGTCCGGTGAAACCACAATGATCACTGCAATGCTGATGTGCGCCAGCCTGACAGCGGTCGACGGCCACACCGTGCGCTGCAACGGGCTTATGCGATTGCTGGGAGGGGGAGTGCCGTTTCGGATTTCTCTTCCGATCGCCTCATGGTCTCAAGGATCATATCGACCTTGGTCGTGAGCACCACGATTTCATCGAAACATCATCCGTTGGTGCCAAGTCCTTGCCCTTTCGATGCCATGCCTGCCTTACGATAAACCGCCGCGTGCGGTGGCACACCTTTTGCACGGTTACCGATACGTTAGTTTGTCGGGAACCAAATGTAATGAAATGGGACACCTCGGCCGCATTTGACCCTGTCATCCTTGTCTTCAAGGATGGGAGCAAACGTGTGATTGTCCGAACGGTCGGAGAAGCCGCCAACGCCCTGATGAGGGACTGGCCCTCCGACGACGGAGACGAGTTCCTTGCTGCTGTGAAAGCCTGCATGGACGTGATGATTGGCAAAGCTGAACCCGAGCATTTACGTCAGGCGATTATCCGCGCCGCAGACGAAGCTGGCGTAACGGCCATCGCCGTTCTTCACTGAGCCAAGCAGAGCGTCTATTGATCCGACACGATAAAGCGCGTACTCGACCCGCCGTCACGCTCGGCCCCTGAGGTGGCAATGGGGAGGCCCGGTCAGCACGAGGGATCGGGCCTCTGCCAACCCTTGAAAATCACGCTCTGTTCCATATCTCCAGTGAGTTATTCGATGATCGGAGGAAGCAATGAGCGCACGTCAAATATGCGAGCGTGATCAGGCTCTGACGTCGGAGGACCTTGACGTCTGCCAACAGGTCTTGGACGCCGTAAAGGCGGAATTCCAACTTGCCGACGACGATGAAGAAACATCCCGATCCGCTGCGATCACGATCGAACTTTACCGCCAGGGAGTTCATGATTTTGACCGGCTGAAAGTTCTGGTCTTTGCGGCCAGAGGCAAGGTTTGACGGGAACCTTTAGGCATCGCTGAAGTTTGAGCAGCATGGGCCACGCGGCGGATCCACGTCCCCTTGACCCTTCAATCAACTCCCCCGCGCGGTCCCGCCTTTCCACTGAAAAGCTTGCCCGCTTCGGCGGGCTTCTTTTTGCCGGCGTGATGAAATATCTACCCGTTATGGAATCCGATGACGAATTTAGAAGATTGCTCGACAACTTCATTGATGAGATGCGTAACCAGTCCGAGCGCTCTTTCGGCTTTCGTGAGCTAGGGGCGTATTTACGTGCGAACATCGGGGATGACACGTTGACGGCCCACCAGGAGGCGGCAGTGTTTAATACCAACGCTCGATGATTAGAACTCATCGGCCCATTTTCTGTGACCGATGGACATGACGCGCCAAGGCTGGCGTTGAAGCTTGCGCCATGCATCGCAGCAGTGGTCGACGATGTCTTCGTAGGATTTGAAGATACGGTTTGAGAGCCAGTTTTCGCGCATGAACTGCCAGATGTTCTCAACCGGGTTGAGTTCGGGCGACTTTGGCGGCAGCGGCAAGATGGTGATGTTTTCGGGCATGATGAGATTGTTGGACATGTGCCAGCCCGCCTGATCCATGATGATGATAGCATGGGCGTCTTCAGCAACATGGCGGGAGATTTCCATCAGATGTTGGCTCATGGCATGGGTGTCGCACCACGGCATGACGAGTGCGGCGGCCTTGCCGAGCTTTGGGCAAATCGCCCCGAAGATATAGGCCGACCTCGTGCGCTGATCGTGCGGCGCTGAGGGTCGTGTTCCGCGCTTGGCCCAGCGACGGGTGATCTTGTTCTTCTGGCCGATCCGAGCCTCGTCCTGGAACCAGATTTCTATTCGCTTTCTCTTGGCGGATCCGGCGATTTTCGCCACTGCGGCGGGGAAGTTTTTTTAAAGTCCTCAATCGCTTGACTGTCCTGGGCATGGTGTTTGGGACGCGCGGTGAGTTTGCGATAGCCCATGGCACTCAACTCGCGCCCAAGCGTCTGGCGGCTCACCGAGATATGATGCTCCTGCCAAAGCCATTGCACCAGATCGACGAGCCTCCAGCGCACGATGCCATCGAGATAGGGAACGGGACCTTTCTCGACCGCCTCGACAAGCGCCCTACGCTGCGTGTCGTTCAGCAACGGCTCCCGGCCTTTAGCCCTTCCGCTCTTCAGACCATCGGGACCGTGTAGATTGAAACGCTCAACCCAGTCGCGGACGATCTGCAAACCCACCCCGCCGATCGACGCTGCCTGGCTGCGCGAACCGCCCTCATAAATGACAGACAGTGCAAGCAACCGACGCGACCAATCTGCATCTCGGCTTTGCCTCGCCAGCCGACGCAAGTCGTCAGCCGTGTAGTCCCGACGGATTTGAAGTGCTGTTCCCATGGCGAATCTCCTTCCGCCATGTTGAATCATGATCTGCCCGAAAACGGAATCCCGTGAGTCAAATTCATTGAGCGTTGGTATTAATCCTCGATCAGAGACGACAAGCCCTCGCCTTCTTTCAGAACGCTTTCGGCAGCGGCGCGCAATTCAGGATCCGCGCGAAGAGAGGGAAGCGATGCGGTTTTCATGATCCGCCCCATGCATTGTAACTGCGATGCAATATGGCGGATCGCCGTGCCATGTTCGACGTCCCTCTGTCGAAGGGCATAAAAAACTAGAGCGGGATGCCAGAAAGTGTGCGCGGTTTTCGGCATCCCGCTCTTATCTTTTTGATTGAGAGACGGGTCCAGATTTCTGGTCGATGCGACCTGAAATCATCCGGCTTCAGGCCGCACGAGATACCTTTCGGCCTTGCTCTCTCTGCGTTCGCATCTGGAACTGGGCCAGCAGTTCGGAAAGACGACCGCTTTCTTCCGCGAGACCTGCTCCGGCGGCGTTCATCTCTTCGACCATCGCGGCGTTCTGCTGCGTGACCTGATCCATATGGTTCACGGATGTATTGATTTCCGAAAGACCAGATGCCTGTTCCTTGGCGGCAACTGCGATCGCTTCCATATGCTGGTTTATCGCTACAACCAGTTGCGCGATTTCCTTCAAACCGTCGCCGGTATTGTTGACCAGAGTAACACCCTGATTGACCGCAGCCTCGGAGTTGCCGATCAGCGTCTTGATTTCCTTGGCCGCCTGGGCCGAACGCTGGGCAAGCTCACGAACCTCCTGAGCCACAACCGCAAAGCCCTTACCGGCTTCGCCCGCCCGGGCTGCCTCGACACCGGCGTTCAGCGCAAGAAGGTTGGTCTGGAACGCGATCTCATCGATGACACCGATGATGTTGCTGATCTGGCTGGATGCGGTTTCGATCTTCTGCATGGCATCGACAGCGTTCGATACCACTTCCCTGGAGGTTTCCGCACGAGCGCTCGCATGACGGACCATCTCGCGTGCTTCGCTGGCGCGTTCCGATGTCTGCTTGACGTTGGTCGTGACTTGCTCCAGCGCGGCGGCCGTTTCTTCCAGCGACGCAGCCTGCTGTTCGGTGCGCTTGGAAAGCTGGTCCGAGGCGGTCGAAATTTCGCCGCTGCCGCTGCGAACGCTGCGCGCAGTATGGCTCACACTTTCAAGCGTAATACGCAACTGGCGCACGGAATCGTTGAAGTCGTGGCGAAGCGTCTCGAATTGTTCGCTGAAGACCTCGTCGATCTCGCACAACATATCGCCGGAGGCGAGACGCTTGAGACCGTCGGCAAGTCCCGATGTCGCCTGCGTCAAACGCTCTTCCGCCTCGCGCTCCACCTTTTGCTGGATGGCGATACGCTCGATCTCGGACGCCTGGCGCGAACGCTCCGCTTCTGCTTCCAGGTTCTTGTTGTGAAGCGCGGCCTGCTTGAACACTTCGACCGCGCGGGCCATCTCGCCGATCTCGTCCGTTCTGTTGGCGCCGGAGACGACAACCGAAAGGTCCCCGCTTGCCAGCTTGCGCATGACCGCCGTCAGGATGCCGATCGGATTGGCGACACGGAAAACTACCATCATGATTCCGGCGATCGACAAAGCAAATGTAAGGAGTGTGGCGACACTATAAATAATGATCGACTGCGTTGCGGCGGAAACATTTTCAGACGTTGCATTCGTCATCTCCGTCAGCGCCGCTGCTGCGATGTCTGCGAGCGAAGCCTGCGCCGGGCCTGCAGGTTTGCGCCATTCGTCGACAGCGATGTTCATCGGCTGACCGGCCTGGAAAGATTTGATCGCTGCTACCCGCTGATCCGCAAAGGGTCCGGCAAAGTAGGTCGTCTGCGCGGTGTCGTACAATTTCACGAGCCCTGCAGGCGTTGCCGGGCTGCGTACTATCTGCGTGATGACACTCCATGCAAAATTGACCTTCGCATCCAGGAGAGCGATTTCCGCAAGCTTGCCGGCGGGCAAAGCTTCTTTGGCGATAATCGCACCCACAAATGTCGAGTTTGCCGATCCGGCATTGGTGCGGGCCGACCATGCAAGCGAGCGAAGCTGCGTGAACATCATCATTCCGGGCTCACGCGCATTGATGGCAGCCTCGATGTCGTTGGCGGCCTTTTCGAGATCGCCCAGCATCTTATCCGCCAGTGGCAGAACCTGCGCGGCCAAGGCAGGGTCACGACTGGCGACCGGCATTTTCAGAGCCGCGTCGATCTGCTGACGGAAGGACATCCATTGACTGTACCCCTGAAGGACAGGGGACAGCGAGGTCCGCAGCGCGGTCGAACCGCTGTCGTCATTCAAGTCTTTGATCGCTGCAAACGCGGGATCGACACTCTTTCGCCCCGCTTCGAGGTTGACCAGGCTGGATTGCGTTTCAGAGGGCTCGAGTTTGATGGCCGACGAAATAGCGCCGCGCTCGCCGCGCAATCCGAGCAGTGCATCGAACAGCCTCGCGTCGAGCTGAGCGAGCTCCGAAAGCCGTGTGGAATTCTGATAGACGCGAACTTCCTGCTGCAGCATGCTGCCGACAAGTCCAATGACTGCAAGACTTAATCCCACAAAGGCTAGAACCAAAGTGTGCTTGATCGAAATTTTCACTTTAATTACCCCAAAAGACAGCAATCACGGCCTGAATTATGCTTCGTCGAAGCTCAACAAATGCTTCCTGCAGCAACCGAATTGCCTACCCGCAACCCGTTGCGTTCAAAGATGTTATGAGCTTGCGCGAAAACGATAAAAATTGAATTAAACGCTTGCAGGTTACAATATGACTGGCTGGCAGCTCTCAGTTTTTTCGCCAGATGCCATGCGCAGGTACCGACGCAACTTTCGACCGACGATCGTCAGTGTGCGAATGGACACTGAGTCCCGGGTCTTGCACTCTTTGGCGAATGAGTCATGCATGCCTAATTGAGACTAGCGCTACTTTGGCGGATCGAGGGTTAATCAACCAACAGGTGGGAAGGCATGTCCTCTAAGGAGGACGGGCCATGGATTGGGATGCTGCCTGACGGAATGGTTGACGCCATTTGTCGATCTGCCTGGTCACAAGAAACGGCGGATGCTCGTCGGCGCCGTTCCGGCAGGGGCTGCCCGCCGACGGCGCAGCTGAGCGACATCAGGCGGACGATCACGTCAGAGAAAACCGATCCACCTGCCGGCCACGAGGGCTGCGATCCATATCATCGCAGAAAGAGCTGCGGAGAGCCGTATGGCGGGATGGATGGTGCCGATCGTGATTGCGGTTTGCCATCCCTGCCCAGCATGAACCAGGAGCACATTGAGGATGCCGAAAGCGATCAGTCCGAGCTTGGCAAGGAAGGCGGGATTGGCGGCATATTCGCCCGGGCGGACGCTGAAGAGGCAGAAGCCGGTGAGCAAAGCCAGGGCGAGGCCGACACCGGCCGAACGGGACAGGAATGGCGCAACGACCTCTACTGGAACCTTACCAAAAAAGCCGGCGAGCCTGAGATCAAGCGGCAAGATGGCGCCGACCAGAAGGCCGATCGCCAGGATATGGGAGGCGTTGACGAACATGTAGAGCGTCGCGGAGCGCCTGAGCTCGACCGCAAGCGTGGTGGCAGCCAGCCATTCGAGAAGCTCCATGACGAAGTGTCAGTTCGTCTGGATGCGTTCCGGATAAATGTCGTAGCGCTTTTCACCGATGGTGATGCGCACGGCCTTCAGCCGTTTCTCATTGCGGTCCTGCGAGCGGTTTCCGAGCGCTGTGACCTGATCGCCGGGCTTTGCGACGCCCTCCACGAAACCGGAGCGCTCCGTCTGGCGCGGATTGCCGAGCTCGACGCGCCACACGCCGTCATCAACGGTTGCGATATCGAGCGTCGGATGCGGCCCGCCCATGGATATCTGCTGGATGACACCGCGGAGCTCGATCTGGTCGGCTTCCGCCCATGACCAGCCATGATGCGCCGCTGCACCCGTTGCGAATGCGGCCGAGAGCATGGCAGCCGCCAGCACTCGCTTGCCTGAAAGTGCAAACATGATGTTCTCCCTACCCGAATGCACGGGCAGGTGGAGCATGGATGACAGATGAAAAGAGCACTCACCGAATCTTGAAGACCGGTGAGTGGGAGGAAAACGGATCAGGCGAGCAGGCGCGTGACCTCGGCACCCTGTTTGGTTCCCACGGCATCGGCGATGGTCGTGGAGAAGAGCACCTTGCGGGTGGCGTCGGCCACCTTGGCGAAGACGTGCCGGATTTCGCAGGTCTGCTCGCCGTCGCAATCGTCGCACTTGCGGTAAGCGGTGATCGACAGGCACGGCAGCGGCGCGATGGGACCGTCGATGATGCGCAGGATCTCGCCGAAGGTTATGCTGCGGGCCGGCTTCAACAGCAGGTAGCCGCCCTGCTTGCCGCGGCGGCTGACGACGATGCCGTGATGCTTCAGGTCGAGCAGGATCTGCTCCAGAAACTTCTTCGGGATCTTCTGCTGCACGGCAATGTCGGAAATCATGACGGGTTCGTCGGCCTCGGCTTCCGCCAGAACCGTCAGCGCCCGCAGCGCATATTTCGCCTTTTGCGTAATCATCTCGGACCGTCGAACACACACAAAGCGGTGCCGAATCCCGGCATCGCACGAAAGCTATTCGCCTCTATTGCACAGCCAGCATGAACGGAATTTGAACGCGCCGGAAAAAGCCTTGAGAGACAAGTGTTTTGGCCCTGTTTTTCACCCTCGGCCAACACTTGATAATCTACTTCAAAAAACGGCAATTTTCATCATTATCGCCATCACTTCCGATTTCCAATTGACAGGCGCCGTGTAACACTACTATTTCTATAGACATTAAGTTCGAGGCGTCTTTTTGACGTCGGCGGCTGCTTTTCTGCATTGCGGCAGGATGGGAGAGATATTTGCTCCGCTAAGCAGTCCTTTCGAAATCCCTTTTTCTGTCCGATCCGTCCTTCAGCTGTAATACTCCGGCCAATATCAAGGACAGGATCCCCCATGACTGTTATCAATCCGATCGAAGAAGCCGAGGCTTTGGCTGACAAGCTTTCGGGCCTCGACCTCGCGGGTCGGCTTTCGTTCGTCGCCGGCCTTGGCGGACGTGCGGTCTTCACCACGTCACTCGGCATCGAAGACCAGGTCATCACTGCCGAGATCGGCACGCATCGCCTGCCGATCGACGTCGTCACGCTGCAGACAGGGCGGCTTTTCAAGGAAACGCTTGATCTGATCGACGAGACCGAGAGCCAGTACGGCATTCACATCACCCGCTATGAACCGGAACAGGCCGACATCGACGCTTACGCGGCGAAATACGGCATGAACGGTTTCTACGAGAGCGTCGAAGCCAGGCATGCCTGTTGTGGCGTGCGCAAGCTGAAGCCGCTTGCGCGGGCGTTGGCAGGCGCGACGATCTGGATCACCGGTCTGCGCCGCGGCCAGTCGGCCAATCGCGCCGAGACGCCGTTTGCGGAATATGATGCCGAGCGCCACCTTTTGAAGGTCAACCCGCTCGCCGATTGGGATATCGACAAGATCAAGGCCTTCGTCGCCGACAACAGCGTGCCGATCAACCCTATGCATGCCCGCGGCTATCCCTCGATCGGCTGCGAGCCCTGCACCCGCGCCATCAAGCCCGGCGAGCCGGAGCGCGCCGGCCGCTGGTGGTGGGAACAGGATGAGAAGCGCGAATGCGGCCTGCATGTCGCCGAAGAAGCGGCTTCGATCGTCGCGCAGCAATAAGAAGTCTGGAGTACGAAATGCCCGATACCCGTCAGGATACGGAACTGACCAATCCGCAGAGCGCCAAGCCGCCGCTCGATCCGCATCTGAAGGCGCTGGAAAACGAAGCGATCCATATCTTCCGCGAAGTTGCCGCCGAATTCGAGCGTCCCGTGATGCTCTATTCGATCGGCAAGGATTCCTCCGTTCTGCTGCATCTTGCCCGCAAGGCCTTCTATCCCGGCCGCGTGCCCTTCCCGCTGCTGCACGTCAACACGGGCTGGAAGTTCGCGGAAATGATCAGTTTCCGCGACGAGATCGTGAAGAAATACGATCTCGACCTGATCGAGTATATCAATCCGCGCGGTGCGGCTGAGAACATCACGCCGTTCACCTTTGGCTCCGCCCGCTACACCGACATCATGAAGACGGAGGCGCTGCGCAACGCGCTGGACGCCGGCCAGTACGACGCGGCCTTCGGCGGCGCGCGGCGCGACGAGGAAGCCTCCCGCGCCAAGGAGCGCATCTATTCGTTCCGCACGCCCGACCACCGCTGGGATCCGCGCAACCAGCGCCCCGAGCTTTGGAACATCTATAACGGCCAGATCCGCAAGGGCGAAAGCGTCCGCGTCTTCCCGCTGTCGAACTGGACCGAGGTCGATATCTGGCGCTACATCCAGGCCGAAGAGATCCCGATCGTGCCGCTCTATTTCGCCGCCAAGCGCCCCTATGTCGAGCGCGACGGTATGATGATCGCCGCCTCCGATCCGCGTCTCGAACTGCTGCCCGGCGAAACGAAGCAGGAAGACTTCATCCGCTTCCGCACGCTCGGCTGCTTCCCGCTGACGGGCGCGATCCGCTCCACCGCCACCAGCCTTGAAGAGATCATCGCGGAGCTGGAAATCGCTACGGTTTCCGAGCGCCAGGGCCGCGCCATCGACCGTGACCAGTCCGGTTCCATGGAAAAGAAGAAGCGTGAAGGATATTTCTGAGATGACTGCAGCCGTTCCCGCAAACGTCGTCGCCGTGCCCGCCGCCGAGCCACTCAAGGCCGTGCGCGACTCGCGCCCGTTGCGCCTCATCACCTGCGGCAGCGTCGATGACGGCAAGTCCACGCTGATCGGCCGCCTGCTCTGGGATACCAAGGCAGTGAAGGAAGATCAGGCGGCAACGCTCCGCCGCGATTCCACCGGCAAGCAGAATGATCTCGGCCTGCCCGATTTCGCGTTGCTGCTCGATGGCCTGCAGGCAGAGCGCGAACAGGGCATCACCATCGATGTCGCCTATCGCTATTTCTCGACCGACAAGCGCTCCTTCATCGTCGCCGACACGCCCGGCCACGAGCAGTATACCCGCAACATGGCGACCGGCGCCTCCACTGCCGATCTCGCCGTACTCTTGGTCGATGCCCGCGCCGGCATCCTCGAGCAGACGCGCCGTCATGCGACGATCGCCTCGCTGCTCGGCATCAAGCAGTTCGTGCTCGCGGTCAACAAGATCGACCTGACGAACTATGACCGTGCCGGCTTCGACAAGATCACCCACGAGTTCAAGGAATTTGCGCTGTCGCTCGGCGTCAAGCAGATCACCGCGATCCCGATGTCGGCGCTGAAGGGCGAAAACGTCGTCTATTCCGGCCAGGCAGCAATGCCCTGGTATAACGGTCCGACGCTGGTCGAAACGCTGGAACACGCGACCGTCCGTTCCGGTCAGTCGACCGGCTTCCGCCTTTCCGTACAGCGCGTCTCGCGCCCCGGCGAAAGCTTCCGCGGCTATCAGGGCACGGTTGCCGGCGGTTCGGTCAAGCCGGGCGACAGCGTCATGATCCTGCCCTCGGGCATGGTGGCCAATGTCACCAAGATCGTCACCTTCGACCTGGTGCGCAATGCGGCCGTTGCCGGTGACGCGGTCACGCTCGTTCTCGACCGTCAGGTGGACGTGGCGCGCGGCGACATGATCGTTTCGATCGACTCGCAGCCGCAGACGGGCCTTTCCTTCGATGCGCAGGTCGTTGCCCTGCAGCCGGAAGGCATCGAGGCCGGCAAGCGCTACTGGCTGAAGAGCGGCTCGCGCCGCCAGCGCGTTCAGGTCGAGCCCATCAGCCAGCTGGAGCTCAAGACCGGCACGTGGAATTCCGCCCAGCGGCTCTACATGAACGCCATCGGCAAGGTGCGCCTCGTGTTCGACGAAGCCGCCATCTTCGATCCCTATGAGCAGAACCGCGCCACCGGCTCCTTCATCCTGATCGACCCGGAAACCAACAACACCATCGCCGGCGGCATGGTGACCGGCAAGCGCGCCGATGTCAGCGGCCTGCACGGCAATGATGCCCGCGTTATCCTCTCGCTTCCGGCCGATCTTGCCGAGCAGATCATGGCGAGCGAGCTGTTTGCCAAGCGCAGCCACGAGGCGGAAGTGCGCCGCATGACGGCATCGGAAGCGGCCGAGCTCTGGTCGAGCGCGGCAAGCGATATCTAAGGAAAAGGGGCCGACCGGCCCCTTTTTTATGCTCTTCGTTTACTGCTGCGGTCCCGGGCGCGTCGAACCGCGCTCGATGATCGAGAATCCGAGATCGACCCTGTGTTCTTCCGGTGGTTCCTCGCGGATGGCGCGCAGCAGCATGTCGGCGACGCGGCGGCCGAGGTCGTGACGCGGGACATGCACCGTCGTCAGAGACGGCGAGGTGAACTGTGCGAATTCCAGATCGTTGAAGCCGCAGATGCCGAAATCATCGGGCACGCCGATGCCGCGTTCGTTGCATTCGATCAGCGCGCCGAGGGCGAGATCATCATTTTGCGCAAGGATCGCATCAAGATCCGGTACCCGCTCCAGCAGCTCGCTGAACAGGCGCCGTCCGAGACCGATGCTGGTGGAACCGTCTTCGCCATGCATCAGCGACGGATCGTCGAGACCGGCCTGGCGCATGGCTTCCTCATACCCCGCACGGCTGCGGCGCGAACGGATATCGCCGAGCCCGCCGATGAAACCGATCCGCTTGTATCCCTTCGACAGGAGGAATCGGGTCGCGGCAGCAGCGGCAACATGATGCGACATGCCGACGAGCAGCGTTGCCGGCGGTTGGCTGAGGTCGGCGACATGGGCCACCGGAAATGCGGCCGTATCCATCAGCAGCGCAAGCCCGTCATAATATTCCGCGTTGATAAGGATAATGCCGGCCGGCTTCTGCGCCAGGAAGGATTTGAACTGGCTGATTTCCTGATCGCCGTCATTGAGCGTGTTGGCATATTGCACACGCAGATCCGTGGCACGCAGCCGCTCCTCGATGCCCATCATGACGCCTGTGAAGCAGGGGTGGTGAAGCGACGGCGTGATGACGCCGACGATGCCGCTGTGGCGGCCGGCAAGCGCGCGGGCGGCAAGATTGGGGATATACCCCATCTCGTCGACGGTGCGCAGAATGACCTCGCGCAGCTCTTCGGAGACGATATCCGGGTTGCGAAGTGCACGCGAGATGGTGATCGGACTGACCCCTACCCTCTTTGCAACATCACTCAACTTTACATGGGAACCGCGCTTCTTTTCCCGCCCCGGCTTCACTGAATCCCTCTTTGCTTCCCGCACGTCGCCGCGAATCTCGCCTCCCGTCAATTCGCAACTCCTTCTTTCTGAAGAAAGAATAATTTAGAATCTACTAACATTTCAAGTTCCCGCATCAACCGAAACGCGAAAAATCCCAAATAAGTGCCGCGAGTGGTTCAACTTATTACGCAGCCGAGAGGCCGGCGGATCACAGGAAATGAAATATGTTTCACTGTTCCGGCACTTCAGACGCGGGCAACAGCAGGGCATTCGCGAAGCCACGGCGATGCCGGCTCAGACAAGATTAAATTACAGTAATGTCTTACGATACCGTAATATAAACATGATCAAAGTTTAATTTGTAAATCCTACAGAACGGATCATATAGGTATCAAGCGCCAATTGCTCCAGACTACAGTAATATCCGCTTATAACCGGTGAAATTCAAGTAACGGTCAGCAATAATTGGCGGAAATACTCCTCGACGCCTAGGTCCATGGCATGGAACCAAGACGCCATCTAATGCCAACGCTCTCGCAAGGGACTTCCACCATGTCAAACATTCTTCGCAAGCACCGGGCCGCAGCACTTGTCGGAGCGGCCATCGTTCTCGGTGCGGCCTCCCTGCCCTTCGCCATCTCCTCTTACTCGACGGCTCTTGCTGCACCGGCTGAGACCGGCGGCATTCTGGCCTCCAACGGCTCGTTTGCTTCCATCGTCGATGCCGACAAGCCGGCTGTCGTGACCATCACCACGACGATGAAGGCCACCAATGCCAGCGCCGACAGTTCACCGATGGACGAGCAGTTCCGCCAGTTCTTCGAACAGCAGGGCATTCCCCTTCCGCATCAGGCACCGCAGCAGCACGAGTCACAGCATGCCATGGCGCTCGGCTCCGGCTTCGTCATCAGCCCCGACGGTGTGATCGTCACCAACAACCACGTCATCGACAATGCGATCGACATCAAGGTCACGCTCGACGACGGCACCGAGCTGCCGGCCAAGCTGCTTGGCGCCGATGCCAAGTCCGACCTCGCCGTTCTGAAGGTCCAGGCTCCGCATCCGCTTGCGACCGTCGCCTGGGGCGATTCCGACAAGCTGAAGCTCGGCGACCAGATCCTTGCCATCGGCAACCCGTTCGGCATCGGCACGACGGTGACGGCCGGTATCGTCTCTGCCCGCGGCCGTGACCTGCACAGCGGCCCCTATGACGACTTCATCCAGATCGATGCGCCGATCAACCATGGCAATTCCGGCGGCCCGCTGGTCGATCGTGACGGCAATGTCGTCGGCATCAATACCGCCATCTACTCGCCGAACGGCGGCAGCGTCGGCGTCGGCTTCGCCATTCCTTCATCTGAAGCAAAGACGATCGTCGCCAAGCTGCAGAAGGACGGTTCGATCGATCACGGCTATCTCGGCGTGCAGATCCAGCCGGTCACGCAGGATGTCGCCGATGCTGTTGGCCTCTCCAAGGCCGAAGGCGCCCTGGTCGCCGCCGTTACCAACGGAACGCCCGCTGCCCATGCCGGCATCAAGACGGGTGACATCGTGACCGCCGTCGGCAGCGAAAATGTCAAGACGCCGAAGGATCTGTCGCGCCTCGTTGCCGACCTGTCGCCGGGTGCGAAGGAAACGCTCGCCGTCTGGCGTGACGGCAAGACGGTCGATCTCAACGTCACCGTCGGCGGCAATGAAGACACGCAGAAGCAGGCCGCTGTCGAAAGCAGTGACGATCAGGGCCAGGCTGCCGGCCAGCCGAGCCTCGGCATCGGCCTTGCCGACCTGACCCCTGATGTGCGCGAGCAGCTCAACCTGCCCCACAGCGTCAACGGTGCCGTCGTTGCCAACGTCAACCCGGACAAGTCTGCCGCTGCCGCCGGCATCCAGCCCGGTGACGTGATCGTCTCGGTCAACGACAAGCCGGTGCATGATGCCCGCGACGTCAAGACCGCCGTTGCCGACGCCGGCAAGGCCGGCCGCAAGTCGGTGCTGCTCCTGATCGAACGTGGCGGCAACAAGACCTTCGTGGCCGTGCCCTTCGCCGCCGCTTGAAGGGCACCCACGTGAGCGCTGCGCCCGGACCAGTTCCGGGCGCATGCGTTTTTACACCAGCACAGCCTTGAGATCGGCTGCCAGTCTTTGAACGGCGGCCGCTTCCGCTTGCGAGATACCGAAGAGAATGCCGGGGGCGGATTTGCCGATAAAGAAACCCGACATCGGCATCAGACCATATCCTGATGCATTCACCTTCGCGACGACCGCCCGGTCATCCACCGTCGCATCGCGAAACCAGGCTGCAAGCTGCAATCCGCCATTGCCGCCCGAAATGAAAAGCCTTCCGCCAAAATGGCTTTCCAGCATTCCGATCGTCCGGGCCATGCGCTCGGCATATTGCTGGTTCATGCGCCTCAAATAGGCGCGCAGACGGCCCTCATCGATGAAATCGGCAAGGGCGGCCTGGATATGGGTGGAGACGGCAACGCCCCTGCGATGCAGCGCCTCCGAAGCCTCCGATACCAGCCAGCGCGGCACGACGGCATAGGCAACACGCAAGCCGGGCGCCAGCACCTTCGAGAAGGTGCCGACATAGGCAACGACCTCCGCCCTGTCGATGCCCTGCAAGGCGGCGATCGGCCGCGAGCCATATTGAAAGTCGCTGTCGTAATCATCCTCGACGATAAGGCTTTCGTGACGGCGCGCCGCCTCCAGCAGCGCCAGCCGGCGCGGCAGGCTGAGCGTGGCGCCGGTCGGATATTGATGGGATGGCGTCACATAGATCAGTGCTGGGATCAGCGCTGGGATCAGCGCCGGCTGCGGGCCGTCCATCCTGGAAACGTCGATGCCCTGATCATCGCAGGGAACCGGCACGACTTCGGCGCCGGCATCGCTAAGCAGCAAGCGCGCGGCGGGATAGCCGGGATCTTCCATCCATGCGGCTCTGCGCCCGCTCCGTCGCAACATGGTTCTCGCCAGCATGTCGATCGCCGCGCGCGTGGAGGGCACGATCATGACCTGCTCTGGCTCGGCGACCACGCCGCGCGTCACGGAGACATGCTCAAGGATGGCTTCGCGCAATTCGCGGATACCGGTTGCGTGCTCATAGCCGAGATGATGGATGCGCAGAGACCGGCTGCGTGCAGCAAGATGGCGGCTCCAGACGGCATGCGGGAAATCCGATACGTCAGGCGCGCCCGGCCGGAACAGGGCGCGGTAGGGCGGCTGCTCCGAACTTTCTTCCTTCACCGGCACGCGGTCGCCCTGCTGCCGTTCGGGCCGCATCCGTGCAAGGGCGGCAATCCGTGTCGCGGCGCCGGCGGACGCTTCGATATATCCTTCGGATTTCAGGCGGTCGTAAGCCTCGACGACAGTCGAGCGCGCAACACCAAGCGACGCCGCAAGAGCGCGGGTCGACGGCAGCTTATGACCGGCCGGAAGCTGGCCGAGCAGGATACGGTCTCGCAGGCTTCGATAGATCTGGCCGGCGAGATCGCCTCCGTTGCGATCGAGGTCGAGCCATGCAGGTGTCGGCGTCATTCTTCCACTGGTCTGCTCAAAAGGTCAGAACTGGACTTTTACTCCAGTCCATTTGCAAGGCAAGACCGGTCAGGTTTGATGCAACAATGGATAAGACGATGGATCTCTCCAACTGGAAGGGTGTCGCCCGCCCCGCCCGCGCCCCGATTGAAGGTCGTTACACCCGCCTGGAGCCGCTGAACGCCGCAAAGCACGGCACCGATCTTCTTCGCTCGGCGCAGCAGCCCGGTGCGGAAGACCGCTTCCGCTATCTCTTCGAAAGCGCGCCGGCCGATATGGCAGCCTTCACCCCCTGGCTCGAAAGGTCCGTGGCAAGCGAGGATCCGCTGTTCTTCGCCGTCATCGACAAGGCGACGGGACGCGCCGAAGGCCGGCAGGGGCTGATGCGCATCGATACCGCGAACGGCGTCATCGAGATCGGCAACATTCTCTGGGGACCCTCGATCGCCCGCACGCGGGTTGCGACCGAAGCGCTCTATCTCTGCGCGGCTTACGTCTTCGACACGCTCGGCTACCGGCGCTTCGAATGGAAGTGCAACAACCTCAACGAACCGTCGAAGCGGGCGGCACAACGTTTCGGCTTCTCCTTCGAGGGCATTTTCCGCCAGCACATGGTGCAGAAGGGCCGCAACCGCGACACCGCCTGGTTTGCCATGACCGATGGGGACTGGCCGAAGCTGAAGGCCGGATATGAGGCATGGCTCGCGCCTGAGAATTTCGATGCCGACGGCCTGCAGAAGAGCAAGCTCAGCTTCTGAATGAGCTCCAAGCGTGCCTCGATCTTTCAGATACGCTGTGACGCTTTGGGCGACATGCTGAAAGCGGCGGCGATTAAAAGCCGCCGCCCCGATGACAAAAACTTCATTGCTACCAATATGTTCATAGGCCTCAATTGCCGTTAAGCATTGGGCCTTTCATGTAAAGCACGAAGTTATTCTGTCAGGAGCTCATATGACCAGTTCGTCCGAGTATACGCCACCCAAGATCTGGACCTGGGACAAGGAAAACGGCGGCCAATTCGCCAGCATCAACCGCCCGATCGCCGGGCCGACCCATGACAAGGAATTGCCGGTCGGCCGCCATCCGCTGCAGCTTTATTCGCTGGGAACGCCGAATGGCGTGAAAGTCACCATCATGCTGGAGGAACTGCTGGCGCTCGGCCATAGCGGCGCGGAATATGATGCCTGGCTGATCAAGATCGGCGACGGCCACCAGTTCGGCAGCGGCTTCGTCAAAGTCAATCCGAACTCCAAGATCCCGGCGCTGATGGACCGCAGCGGCGAAAAGCCGGTACGCATCTTCGAATCCGGCGCGATCCTCACTTATCTCGCAGAAAAATTCGGCGCCTTCCTGCCGACCGATCCGGCCAGGCGTGCCGAATGCTTCTCCTGGCTGTTCTGGCAGGTCGGCAGCGCTCCCTATCTCGGCGGCGGCTTCGGCCATTTCTATGCCTATGCGCCGACGAAGATCGAATATGCGATCAACCGTTTCGCCATGGAAACCAAGCGCCAGCTCGACGTGCTCGACCGGCGTCTCGCCGAAAGCGAATATATCGCCGGCGACGCGTTCACCATCGCCGACATGGCGATCTGGCCCTGGTATGGCGGCCTCGTGAAGGGCTGGATGTATAATGATTCCGCCGAATTCCTGCAGGTGCAGGAGTACAAGAACATGAAGCGCTGGGCCGACATGATCGGCGACCGCCCGGCCCTCAAGCGCGGCCGCATGGTCAACCGCGTCAGCGGCGAGCCCTCCAGCCAGCTCCACGAACGCCATGACGCCAGCGACTTCGAAACGAAGACGCAGGACAAGCTGCAGGCAGCCGGCTGACGAAACCGGAAAGGCGGGCGCGTCGTTACCAACGGCGTGCTCTCCTTGCCAAAAAACGGCGCAAGGCCGAAATCGCAAATTTTCCCACTAAAAATTACGGGTTTTTAAGCGAACTGTACCGAATCCGGCAAAAGTGCCCTCGCCTCATTCTTCCAGTCTTGCTGAAATGCAAACGCTCTCCTGCCACCTTTCGGAGAGCTTTCCCTATCTCCCCCGCCGAAAGCCACCGGCGGGGCTTTTTTGTTTCAAGCATTTGGAAGCGGGCATACGTCACTTCTCCGTCGGAGCGGAACGACGCCGCAATCGCATGGAGAGTGTGGGATGGGGACGGCGTGCGAACTAACGCCACTTCGGCTGAGGTGGCGGAGCGTTCGCCTGGATTTCATGGAGCGGCGCCCGATGGCCCAGGAGCTTCTTCAGCTTCTTCTCCTCGGCCGGGCCTATCCCGAATTTTCGGCAATGTTCAGCGATATCCTGATCTTTCGGGCCGGGAATTCGAACTTGTCGATTGTTCATCTGCTTCATTGACGCTTCCTCCTCCGAAGGGAAACCAACTTAGCGCTGATTTGTTCGTTAGAAAAATCTAAAATTTTGAGTTTCGGCTATTTCAAATTGGTGGGCGGAGGAAGAAACAGAGCCTGTCGGGCTCTGATGAATACCCGGCGCCGGTGAGGTCGGCCTTCTGATCCTGATGCCGGTGACCCCTAGGTTGGGCGATTTTGAACAATGGCGTAGAGCCGGCCGCGGACAGCTGAGGCCACTGCGGATCGGTGGTGACCATTAACAGCCGTATCGTTAGATGGGCCACTAGCAACCCGAACTCGGCCGTTCAGACCGTCGGCTATTGGGATCGCCAGGAGAAGGACAATTGAGGAGGGCGGGCTTCGACTCTATCAATCAGCTTTGCAAAGTGCTCCCGCCATGTAGACCATATTCCTCATGGCAAACTTCGGAGCGATTCTCAGGAGTTTTTGACGAATTTGGTACTTTAGCCATCCCTTTGCCCGTCCAGCCAAGTACTGTTCGTATTGAATGTCGTGGGCAAAAACCATTAGACGCTCGACCTTAAGGCCACACGTCTTCAACAAGTTCTCGAAGGAGCCTTGCGTATAAAAGTTGATATGGCCGTAGGGGCCGGATTCTCGGATAGACTTCGAAAGATCGTTGGTAAGTTCAAGCGGCACCTCGACATAGAGGTTTCGACTGACACGTTTGGCCTCCCGCAGAAACATCCGTTCATGCTCGACATGTTCGAGAACGTGGATTGCCAGACCCAAGTCGAATGTCTTGTCTGGATGTGGGATTGAATAGCCGTCGAATTGGTCGACCGCTGCCAGAGCTTCGATCTGGCGTGCGCGTATAGCCTCTATACCTGATCGAGATAGCTCCACTGCCGCAAAACGATTGGCAAAGCCATTGTCGGCAAGCTCCGAAAGAACCGCGCCCTCGCCCGCGCCGATATCGATGATTGATTGGAAGCTCTGATCTGCTGCAACTTGCTTGACGTGTCCAACGGACTGCTTCGCGGCGATTGCGCGCTTCTCAGCGACTTCGCCGTCAGTATAATAGTCCGAATACATTTCGATTATTTCAGCGCTGCTGATCATCCCCACTCCTCCTCAAGGGGATTATGCGTACCCAACACGCATTAGCAAGTTAGAATTTTCTAAATACACACCAAAGTTGTATCGACTATCACGCAGGCGATCGCCGCCGCCGGCGCGAACGCCGAAAGCATATTTTTCCATGTCTCCTCAGTGTGGTGATGTGCGGGCTGGTAGGCCGCTGCTAGAAGCAATTGAAGCGGAGCGGTCAAGTGTTCGTGATGGCCCTCGCATCCGTCTGAGGGAGCGACATTTTGCGTTCAGGCGCTTTGCCACGGGAAGGTGACCAAGATGAGCAGATTTCAGACACTGATAATAGGCGTAGCGTTGATCTGGCTGACCACTCTAGCCTCAGCGTGCACGACGCACCAAACTTCAAATCGTGCCGATTTCCAGTATCAGCCCAGGACTTCCGTGAATCCTGCCTGTAGCCAGGGCTTCAGGCCGACCAACGCGTTGTCCTGCAGCTATTGAAGATGAAGCGGTCAAGCCGGTCGCGAAGTCGAACGCCGGGGCCGTTGCATTCACCACCGGCCGAGCCGGGAGGAAGAAGTGACCATTCATTGCCGTGAATTTTCACACAGCAATACCGTAAAAGAAAAAAGCCCGCAGGATGATGAAGACACTGAGAGGGCGACAGCCTGAACTGGCGGCCAATGCCAATGGCGCCGTCCCGCCGCGCTCAGTTAGCCGGAGCGCTCGTCAACCCAGTGATGCGTGCCACGTCGACCGTCGTTTAATACCAGCGTCCCCGGCCGTACCAGCCGCCGCCGCCTAGCAAAAGAAGTATCACAACGATGATGAGAAGGGTTGTGAGATCCATGTGCGTTCTCCTGGGAGGACCATCACCATCTCGTTTGCGCCTGACAGGCGTTGCTCATGGTGGGACTCCCTCGCGTACAACGGCGCTGGCCGGAGTTGGTTCCATTCGATGGCCCCTACCCGGCCGTCGCGGACCTGGGCGGAGTTACGCGCCTAGAGATGATCAATCGTTGCCGTAATCATTGCCATGCAAAAATCGGCATAGCAGCGCCAGAAATGAAAAAACCCCGCCGAAGCGAGGTTTTCGGCTGGTCGGAGTGGAGTGATTCGAACACTCGACCCCCACGTCCCGAACGTGGTGCGCTACCAGACTGCGCTACACTCCGTGACCAGCGGCGCCTCTATAGACCGGCCTATCATGTTGCGCAAGCGCCAAAATTCAAAAAGTCGTCTGATTTTTTGACAGGCTCATGACAGGACCTTTCAGACGGCCGTGCAGCAAAAAGCCACACCTCCGGCAAATTCTTCACAAGCACCGAACAGGCAATTTTCTTTTGCCGGGTTACACGCTAAAGGGCTTGGCGGGACAGGCGAAACCGTCGTGAAGGCGGCTTCGCAGCCACTGGCTAGATATCAGGGACGACACGATGAAATTCCGCACCATGACCGGGGCCGCCGCGCTTGCGATTGCGCTTGCCGGATGCACCACCATACCTTCTGCCGGCGATCCGATCGAAGCACGCTGGGTCGGCCAGTCGGCCGGCAAGTTCTTTGCCGCCTATGGCCCGCCGCTCAGCGACCGCGACGAAGGCTCGTCGACGATCTATAGCTGGAAGGGCGGCTACAAGACGGTGCGCGTTCCCGCGAAATATGCCGAAGGCGCCGATGGCAAGCGCGGCAAGCAGGTTGCCAGCGCCCGCTCGCTCTACCTGCGCTGCCAGGCCGAAATCACCACCAATTCCGACTACACGATCCGCGACATCCGCACCGTCAACGACATCCCGGGCGTGGACGGTCCTTCCTATTGCGCCGAATTCCTGGCGCCAGCGCAGAAGTAAGTCTGACTATCTGACGTTTGATCGAGGCCCGCCGGTGAAAATCGGTGGGCTTTTTCTTTGCGTGGCTAAGGCCTCGCCCTGCTTCGTAACAGAGCCCTCGATAGAACGATCGGTATTTGGAAGTGTGGCTGGGGCGCCTGGATTCGAACCAGGGGATGGCGGTACCAAAAACCGCTGCCTTACCGCTTGGCTACGCCCCACCAGAGCTGAAGCGCGTGCCGCTTCGCCAAAACGTGGCCTGATTAGCAAAGGTCTGTCTGCCCCACAATCACTAAGTTCACTGCGACGTCATATTTGTATGCGCTGTCCCACCGGCATGGTAGGACTTCAGGGATCGACACAGCCAATGGAGATAGCGTTGAGCCAATACCGCGCCCGTCCGCCAGCGCTTGCCACGCTGATCCTCGATGATGCCGTCGTGCGCATTACCCAGTGGGATTTCGAGCCGGGTGCCGATACCGGCGTTCATACGCATGGGTTTGGCTATGTCGTGGTGCCGATGACCGATTGCCAGTTCCTGATCGAGGATGCCGAGGGCAGCCGCAGAGTGGATGTCGCCAAGGGGGCGGCCTACCGCCGTGAGGCCGGAACGGAGCACAATGTCGTCAATGCCGGCGACAAACCCATGTCCTTCATCGAGATCGAATATAAATAGACATGTCCGGCGCGAACTTCGATCTCTTCTTCGATCCAGCCTATGGCCAGGCAGTTGCAGTCGCCGACGGTATCCAGCGCCTGACGGCGAAAAATCCGAGCCCTTTCACCTTCCATGGCACGAACAGCTATATCGTCGGCGGCTCGTCGGTCGCCGTCATCGATCCGGGGCCTGAGAACGACGCGCATTTTGAAGCGCTGATGGCAGCACTTGCCGGCCGGCAGGTGACGCATATCTTCGTCAGCCACACCCACCGGGACCACTCGCCGCTCGCAAGGCGGCTGAAGCAAGAAACGGGAGCACTGACGGTCGGCGAAGGGCCGCACCGCCCGTCACGGCCGCTGCGCGACGGCGAGATCAATCCCTTTGCTGAAAGCTCGGACATGGATTTCGTGCCCGATATCGCTATTCGTGACGGAGAGATGATTTCCGGCGACGGCTGGGCGCTGACGGGCGTGCTGACGCCGGGCCACACGGCCAATCACGCGGCCTTCGCGCTCGAGGGCCGCGGCATCCTGTTTTCTGCGGACCATGTGATGGCCTGGGCGACGACGATCGTGGCACCTCCTGATGGTTCGATGGCGGACTATATGGCCTCGCTCGACAAGTTGCTCGGCCGCGACGACCAATTGCTGCTGCCCGGTCATGGCGGACCGGTCACTGCGCCTGCGCCCTTCCTGCGCGGATTGAAGACGCACAGGCGTCTGCGGGAGCGATCCATCATCGAGCGTCTTCGGAAGGGGGACGGCACCATCCCCGAGATGGTGAAGGTGATCTATCGCGATACCGATAAGCATCTGCATGGTGCTGCGGCACTCTCGGTGCTGGCGCATATCGAAGAATTGATGGAGCGCGGCGAGGTCAGCGCCGATGGGCCGCCTTCTCTCTTTGCGCATTATCGATTGGCGGGAGACTGACAATGGCGGCGCGTGCGGATTACAGCTATCGCGACGATCCTTCCGTGCCCGCTTTTGCGGACGATAAGCCGCTGATCCTCTTCGATGGCGAATGCGTCTTCTGCTCCGGCTGGGTGCAGTTCCTGCTGAAGCGGGATACGGAAAAGCGCTACCGCTTCGTCGTCGCCCAGACGCCGCTCGGCGAGGCGCTTTACCGGTATTACGGGCTGGAAACGCGCGACTACGAGACCAACCTGCTCATCGACAAGGGCTGCGCCTATTACAAATCCGATGCGACGATCCGCATGCTGGAGGGGCTCGGCATGCCATGGGCTCTGGCCGGTCTGCTGCGGATCGTGCCGCGGCGGATTGCGGATGCGGCTTATGGGGTGGTTGCGCGGAACCGACTGAGGATTGCCGGGCGCAGGGAGAGCTGCATGGTGCCGACGGCTGAGGTGCGGGAGCGGTTTCTGGGGTAGGTTTGAGGGGTTTTGTGAGCTTTTGTGCACGGTCCTTCGCATGTCTCAGGTGCAAGTTTGCGGTAAAGGCGTTTCAATATGCCTCACTGTATCCCGGCCCTTCGCGTGGCTCAGGGCGTTCGGCCCTGCAATCGATTCACTGGATCGATTGCTGCTGCTTCGCAGCACCGGGCCTCACCCACCCGCGATCCCCAGGAGTTCGGAGTCGAGGGCACCAAGATATTGCTCGGCCACTTCGGCGCTGAAGCCGAGATCGTGCTGGCCGTAGCGCGAGGCGACGCGCACGTCGACGAAGGTGGTTTCAGCTTCTTCACGCAGACGGATGATGATGTCGAAACGCAGGCCGAGGATGAAGGTACGGGTCGTGCCCTGCACGATCACGCCATTGGCACCGCGGATCAGCTTGGCAACACTATCCTCATAGGGCCGCGGCGTCGGCACGGGGATGACATCGGGTGAGTCGGCCACACCGCTTTCCGGCTGAGCGGGAACGGGCTTGTCCTCCAAGTCGCGGCCGGGCGTCGTATCGCCTTCGCTTTTGGTGATGGTGATGCCGCTCTGCTTGGCGACCTTCTTGACCGCCTCGAGAACGCGGTCGAGCGCGCCGTCGTAGCGGCGGCCGGTCAGCTCCGGATAGGCGACAAGCTGCCTCTCGCGGTCGCCCGGCGTAATTACCGGGTCGCGCGGAAGCCAGATCTGATCGGCCTGCGGCGGCGAGAGCCAGTCGGGTGTGGCGGCCGTATCCGTGGTGACGTCATAGATCGCCGGCAGGGTGAAGTAGCGCTCCGCCGCAAAGGCGCCGATGCCGAGCGGAAAGGCGGCATAGATGAGAGCTGCCAGCGCATTCAGCCCGCCTTCGGCACCCGTCATCCAGAGGCTGCGCAGGCCGATTGCGGCCAGCAGGGTGGCGAGGACAGCGCAGCCGACGGAAACGAGCAGCACCAGGACGAGATAAGGTGTCGCCAGCCCGCCGAAGCGATGGGCGATCAGCACCGCCACCGAAAGCACAAGCGCAAACGCCCCGAAATGCCGCGAAAAGCGGGCAGCGCTGGAAACGGGACGATCGAAACGGATGGCCATCAGATTTACCGGTTGGTCGGCAGCGACGCATCGAATGCACCGCCTGCCAACGACTTTTCTAGTGCAAGATTCGTCTAAATTGAAACTCTTGTCTGAGCATTGCCGAGACAATCCACGTCAAAGCCCATGTCGGAAGTCGCTCCTTCCGTAAGCTATTGCTGATATGCCGTAAAAAGGCCATTCTGCCGGGGTCTGATACATGTCCCACGAAACAGGAGAGACAGATGATCTCGTCCGAAATGAGGGAAAGGCCGCAGGCATCCTCGCTTGGCGGTATCGAGCGTGCCGAGCCGCTTTTACCACTGGAACTTCTCGAACTCGAACTTTCGCTGGAAGGCTATGCCGATGGCGAGGCCGGATTCTGCGAAGCGGTGCGCAGAGCTGCCGCCGAAACCCGTGGTGAGTTCCTCTTCGACCTGCCGGCGGCGGGGCTCGTTGAGGATTGCAGGCGAATCGCCGTGCTGCGCATCCCGACCTCCGACAAGAAGATGCGCGTGGTTCTGGCGCTGCTCGACCAAAACGGTGCGGAAATCCGCGTGCAGGCACCCGATGAGGATACGGAACATCTGGTGCGTTTCGCCGATGCCTTCATCGAGGTTCTCGAGCGGATCTGAAGCTTAATCGCGGCCGGCTGCAGCTTCCGCCAGCGAGCGGAAGGGAAACTTGCGGCCGCACTCGCATTTCAGCATGAAGCTTTCCTGATGGACCGAGGGGCGCTGCACGAAGAAACCGCGCGGCAGCTGATCCACCTTGAAGTCGGGGGTTTTGCGCTTGGCGTCGTCGATCTCGGAGGCTTCGGCAAAGCCGCTGTTGCCGCATTGCGGGCAGGTGAGTTTCTTCGAGAATCGATCGCGGATCGCCATGGTGCTCTTTCCAGTGCTGCTGCCTTTGCTCTTACATAGGAACGCCTGAAGGCGAAAGTGGAACCAAGCATGCATCCTGTCGTTCCTTCCTCGATGAAGGAGGCGAATCATGCCGAACAAAGATCCGATTCCCACTCCCGGCGCCGAGCCGCCGCTTGGCCCGCAGCCGACCCCAGGCATTCCCGACCGCATTCAGGAAAAACCACCGCTGCCACCAGTACAGGACCCGAGCAACACGAAGAACCCGGAAGGCCGGCCGCTTGACCCGGCGCTGCTGCCGATTGGTGATCCGGCGGGCGCGGCCTGATATCACAGTCAGGTTGACGGCGTCTGGCAGATGGATTTTCCTGGTCGGACATTCATGCTCAAGGAATAGACCGATGCGCCCATATGTTCTGCCGCTTCTTGCCGTTCTGGCCGTCGGGCTTGCCGCCTGCCAGACCCTGACGCCCGAGGAGCGCCGGGCACGTGACGAACAGACGTGCCTCGGCTATGGCTTCAAACGCGGGACAGATGGCTTTGCCAACTGCCTGCAGCGCATCGATCTCGATCGTCGCGCCCAGGCCCGCTACGACAGCGACTGGGTGATGGCCGACATGGCCTATAATCTGAACGGCCCCTACGTCTATCCGCGCTATTACCGCTACCGTCACTGAGCGCCTGAGATCACCGCCTGGGCCGCCGCAAGCCGGGCGATCGGTACGCGGAAGGGCGAGCAGGAGACATAGTCGAGGCCGATCGTCTCGCAGAAATGGATCGAGGCAGGATCTCCGCCATGTTCGCCACAGATGCCGAGCTTCATGTCGTTGCGCGTGCGCCGGCCGCGCTCGGCGGCGATGCGAATCAGCTCGCCAACCCCATCGAAATCCAAGGATATGAAGGGATCATGTTCGATGATGCCCTTACGCTGATAGGTCGGAATGAAGGCCGAGGCATCGTCGCGTGAAATGCCGAAGGTGGTCTGCGTCAGGTCATTGGTGCCGAAGGAGAAGAATTCGGCCGCCTCGGCAATCACATGGGCGCGCAGTGCAGCGCGTGGCAGCTCGATCATCGTACCGACGAGATAGTCGATCCGCATCCCAGCCTCCGACATGACATCCTGCGCCACTGCATCGATCTTCGCCTTGACGTAATCCAGTTCAGAGCGCAGGCCGACGAGCGGCACCATGATTTCGGGAACGACGGCGGCCCCGGTTTCCTGCGCCGCGGCGACGGCTGCCTCGAAGATGGCGCGGGCCTGCATCTCGACGATCTCAGGATAGGAGATGGCAAGACGGCAACCGCGATGCCCGAGCATGGGATTGAACTCATGCAGTGCATCGACGCGCTGGCGCAGCGCCGTGGGTTCCATGCCCATCGCATAGGCGACCTCGGCAATCTCCTCATCACTCTTCGGCAGGAATTCGTGCAGCGGCGGATCGAGCAGGCGGATCGTCACCGGCAGGCCGTGCATGACGGTGAATAGGCCGGTGAAATCGCTCCGCTGCATGGGCAGGAGCTTGTCGAGAGCGCCCCGCCTGCCCTTCTCGTCCTCGGCCAGGATCATCTCGCGCATGACATGGATGCGCTCACCCTCGAAGAACATGTGCTCGGTGCGGCAAAGCCCGATGCCCTCGGCGCCGAAGGAACGCGCCGCGCGGGCATCCGCCGGCGTATCGGCATTGGTGCGCACGGCCATGCGGCGTGCGCGGTCTGCCCAGCCCATGATGCGGCCGAAATCGCCCGACAGCTCCGGCTGGATCATCGGCACTTCGCCCTTCAGCACCTGGCCGGCAGAACCGTCGATGGTGATGATATCGCCCCTCTTCAGCGTCACACCGATACCGATCAGCCTTTCGTTGCGGGCGTCGATGCGCATGGTGCCGGCGCCGACGACGCAAGGGATACCCATGCCGCGGGCAACGACGGCCGCATGGCTGGTCATGCCACCACGCGTCGTCAGGATGCCTTCCGCCGCATGCATGCCGTGAATGTCTTCGGGGCTCGTCTCGACGCGCAGCAGAATGACCTTGCGTCCCTCGGCCTCCGCCTCGACCGCCTCTTCCGCCGTAAAGACGATCTCGCCGGTTGCCGCCCCCGGAGAGGCCGGCAGGCCAGAGCCGATCACCTGGCGGCTGACGCGCGGATCGATGGTCGGATGCAGGAGCTGGTCGAGTGTCGAGGGCTCGATGCGCAGGACGGCCTCATCCTCGGTGATCACACCTTCGTCCACCATGTCGACGGCGATCCTCATCGCCGCGCGCGTCGAACGCTTGCCGGAGCGCGTCTGCAGCATCCAGAGCTTGCCGCGCTCGATGGTGAATTCGATATCCTGCATGTCACGGTAGTGAGATTCGAGCTCGGCACAGATGCTGCCGAACTCCTTGAAGGCCTCCGGCATGAGCTTTTCCATCGAGGGCTTTTCGGAGCCTGAGGCGATACGCCCCTCCTCGGTGATGCTCTGCGGCGTGCGGATGCCGGCGACGACGTCCTCGCCCTGTGCATTCACAAGGAATTCGCCGTAGAGGATCTT
>Ga0102589_1000485_pt1 | contig 81273 bp, 80 predicted proteins | sample AraplaMF_Col_mLB_FD_76858 | JGI IMG/M metagenome (GOLD analysis project Ga0102589, IMG submission 76858) | Arabidopsis root microbial communities from the University of North Carolina, USA - plate scrape MF_Col_mLB | ecosystem: Host-associated > Plants > Roots > Endosphere | place: USA...
GCCGCGCGCGGTGCGGCCGGGCCAGTCTAGCGGCAGCATCGCTTCGGGCAGGTTGGGGTCGCGCAGCAGCACGTGCCCGATTGTTGATCGGTCGGCAAGCGATCCAGGCTCAGCAAGAGCCAGCGGCACTTGACGGCCAAGTGCGCCTGCGCAGTGCCTGGACGACAATTTGAGGTGTTCTATCCAGCGCGGACACGTCGGCTTCACGAACTTCGGAGCAATCATCTGAACTTGGTGTCCCATAGCCATGAAGCGACGCGCCCAGTAGTGAGCGCCACCACATGCCTCAAGGACAATTCGACAGGCGGGAAGACGAACTACTGTCTCCAGCAGCTTTGAACGACTTACCCGGCGACGTAGCACCGGCTTACCATGCTCATCCACCTCATGGAGTTGAAAGACATTTTTCGCAAGATCGATACCAACAAGTGCGATGCCCATGATGGAATTCCCTCGTGAGGCGATAGGCCTCGATGGAAGACCGTTCAAAGCGGACGTCATCGACCGTCAGACCAAGGCTCGCGAAATCATGCGGCTATGGGAAGTCTTGGGACGATCAGGACAGTAATGCATTGCACTTTTGATTTGAGGCCGCCATTTATTATCGAGGTGGCGCAGTACTTTCGCGAATTACTAAGTCAGGCTCGAACTCGGTCTGGATGTTTTTGGCTCCTCCTTCAATCTGCTCAATCAAGTTGCGCGAAGTAAGTTCGCCAATCAGAATGGGATTCGAGTGCACTGTCGTTAGCGCGGGTGTTACCAGTTCCGCCATCTGCCAGTCGCCGAAGCCTGTGACAGAGATGTCGCTCGGAACCGAAAGTCCCAATGTGCGACACTCCGCGATCGCCGCCACAGCAATGAAGTCATTGATGCATATCAGGGCGGTCGGCTGTTCCCGATGCAACAGCAAGTCCTTGCGCTGCAGGCAGACGCGCACCGCTTGCCGCACAGCAGATGCATCGTAAGGGGTCGGAAAAATGTGGTTATCGGGTAAGGAAATGCCGTTCTCGCTGAGGACGTCTCGGATCCCCAGAAGCCGTTGAGACGATAGAAACTGAGTTTCGAGAGGACCTGGGAGCACTGCAAAATGCCGGTGTCCTTGTTTGACCAAGTAGGTGGTTAGCCTGCGCATGGCCAAGCGGTTGTCATACCCCACCGTCGGATGCATCCCTTCGCGGTCCACGGCCCACATTAGTACATACGGAATAGCGTGCTTGTGTATCAGCGAGAAGACTTCGGGATGATGTTGTGAACCAATTATTGCGATCCCGTCGACTCTACGCTCCAATAGGGCGCGCGCGCAGCGCAATTCGGTCTCACTGTCGTCCCGATGGCAAGTCAATAGAACGGTATACCCAAGCCGGTCGAGCTGGGCCTCCAAGGTATCTACTGCTTTTGCGTAAAGTTCATTCATCAGTGTCGGCGCAATTATGCCGACCGATCGCGTGCGCCCCTGACGTAGCTCGCGAGCCGCCGAGAAGGGAACGTAGTTGAGGCTTGCAATGGCGTTCTGCACGCGCTCCAGCGTGTCAGGTCGCAGCCGATCCGGCGATGTCAGTGCACGGGAGACTGTTGCCGAGGAAACACCGGCGAGGAGGGCGACTTGCTTGACATTCACCATATCGGGTCAGATGTTATCTTCAGCCGGGATGTCGGCCGTCTGCCGTCCATTGTAACGACGTTGGTAGTCGAAAGCAGTTTCCGTCGTCGGAGGGGTACTCCGACGACGGATCGACATCCCTGGCGAGGCTAGTCGAGCCGGACCTTTGCTGAATCTGCCACTCGCTTCCACTTCGAAACTTCGGCGCGAAGAAACGCATTGAACGCTTCAGGCGTGCCGCCTACGATCTGCGCCCCTTGAGCCATCAGCTTGTCGCGGACCTCCGGATCCTGGAGCGCTCTGTTGAACTCGCCGTTCATCTTAGCAATGATGGCCTGTGATGTCCCGTTCGGGACCATGAATCCGCCCCAGGAAACGGCTTCGTAGCCGTTTATCCCGAGCGCTTCATCTACCGTGGGCACATCGGGCAGTGACGGTAATCGAGTCTTGCTCGTGACCGCGAGCGCCCTGAGCTTTCCACTCTTGACGTGCGGCATTCCCGCAAGCGCGGTGGGAAGGGCAACATTGATTTGCTGACCGAGCACGTCTGTGAGCGAAGGCGCGTCTCCCTTATAGGGAACGTGGTTCATCTTGACGCCAGCCATGGTACTAAGGAGTTCCCCGGCCAGATGGCTGCCCGAGCCATTGCCGGCGGATCCAAAGGTGATCTGCCCTGGCCTAGCCTTTGCCATCGAAACCAGTTGGCGCAGGTCCTTTACTGGCGAATTTGCTGCTGTGACGATAATGAGCGGCACCGTTGTCACCAAGACAACTGGAGCAAAGTCCTTCAGGGTGTCATAAGGAAGTTTCCCGTATACCGCAGGGTTGATGGCATTCGGTCCGAGATTCGCCATCAGCACCGTGTAGCCGTCAGGCTGCGCCTTCGCAACGGCTTCGTTAGCGATGATGCCGTTGGCACCAGGTCGGTTCTCCACAACAACAGATTCTCCCCAAGCTTGGCTAAGTTTAGCGCTCAGGAGTCTGGCGGTCACGTCTGACGCGCCGCCAGGCGGATAGGGAAGAAGGACTCGAATCGGTTGGGCTGGCCATTCCTTGGCTTGGGCCGCCTGGCCGATAGTTAGTGTTACTCCGCAGACGGCTAATGCCGCCGCAATTCGCAGAAATCGGTGCATATCTGTCTCCATTTGAACATGATCTTTTTGGCGATCACTGTGTTCGAGCGGCCTACACGTCAAATCGTCCCATTGCGGCGCAGTGTGTGAATTTGCTCCAGAGTTTTCCCGAGCTGGTCCTTGAGGATGGCTTCAGTGTGTTCGCCCAGCGCTGGGGGAGCGCGAAGATAGTCGATACTGCTACGGGAGAATTTGATGGGATTCGCAATTTGTGGTGCGCTTGCTCCGCTGCTGTGGGGCAATGAAAAAACCATTTCACGTGCACGGATATGTGGATCCTCCAGTGCTTCTGGAATGCTTTGAATAGGCCCAGACGGTACCCCGACCGATTCCAGCAGTGTGAGCCACGTGTCTCTCTCTCGTTCGGCAAAGCGCTCTGAGAGCACGGTCACAAGGCTTTCACGGTGCTTTAAACGATCCGCATTGCTTCGATATCGGTCATCATCTGGGAGCTTGACTAGCCCTAGCACCTCACACAATGCTCGGAACTGCCGGTCATTACCGACCGCTACGATCAGGGAGCCATCGCTTGCAGGAAATGACTGATAGGGTGCCAGATTGGGATGCGCATTGCCCCAGCGCCGTGGATGGGTTCCACCCACCAAGTAGTTCGACGCCTGGTTTGCCAGCCATGCCACCTGAGTATCCAACAGGCTCATGTCGATGTACTGCCCGCAGCCACTGCCGACTCGCTCAAATAGCGCACTGACAATTGCAACGCTCGCGTACATTCCGGTCATCAAGTCCGATATCGGTACTCCGCATTTCTGCGGGCCGCCACTAGGGAGACCGTCGCGCTCTCCCGTGATACTCATCAACCCTCCCATGGCTTGCACCACGAAATCGTACCCCGCTCGCTTGTGGTATGGGCCGGTTTGGCCAAAACCCGTGATGGAGCAGTAGACGAGGCGAGGATTGATCTCACTTAATGTCTTGAAGTCCAACCCATAGCGTTGCATGTCGCCGAACTTGTAGTTTTCAACGAAGACGTCGCTATCTTTGACTAACTCGTGCAGCAATTCCTGACCGGCCTTGCTACTTACATCTAGAGTGATCGAACGTTTGCCGCGATTGGCACAAAGGAAGTACGCTGACTCCTCCGTCGTAGTGCCATCCTCCCGGGTAAGGAAGGGCGGGCCCCAAGCTCGCGTGTCATCTCCGCTGCCGGGGCGCTCAATCTTAATCACGTCAGCGCCCAAATCGGACAACAGTTGCGTGCTCCAGGGTCCAGCAAGGATCCGGCTCAAGTCTAGGACCTTGATACCTGCAAGGGGGCCTGCCATATGTCCTACTCCTTTCGAATTGACCGTTCCAACTAATTAGCTCGGGTCGAACAGTACGCCAGGGTTCAAAACCTGGTGCGGATCAAAGGCCTGTTTAGCCGCTTTCAGCGCGGTGCAGAAGAGCTCTGGCCGCTCTTTGTCATACCAAGGACGGTGGTCCCTACCGAGCGCATGGTGATGGGTGACCGTACCTCCCGCATCTACCATGGCTTGTTCTGCAATTCGTTTGATCGCTTGGAACTGCTCGGGCAATCGCGCCTTATCACCGTAGGCAAACCACGTAAAATAAGGCGCTGGCCCATCAGGGTAGAGGTGCGTAAATCGGCAGGTAACCGATCCAGATCGTCCGGTAACTTCGCGAATTGCCCGATGCGTTTCTGCCTTGACGTGCTTGTGGAGGGCGGCGAATTTGTCCCACGTGATGGCCGTTTCCATGGTTTCACGCATAACCCCGCGAGCGATGGCGTATTCGCGCAAGTATGGGCCGCGTAGGAATTTGTTCCGCCAGCTTGATGTCGCGGCGTCCGCACCACCTTGGTTTCCACTTACTGGGTCATCATCCCATTCGCCACCGGACTCAGCACAAATTTCCAGCGCTCGCTTCAGGCGTGCCTCGACAGGGTGGTCAGCGGATTCGAATCCCAGCACGAGAATGTCATAGCTGCCATCGCTGGACCCCGTGTATTCGGCTTCCTCGCGTTCTACAAGGCGGGCATTTGCAGGGTTCAGTCCAGATTGGGACAGTACCCGTGTGGCCTCGACGGCCTTCTCATAATCACGGAAACGTACTGTCACTTGCTTGCGGAAGACTGGGCGGCGGTGAAGCTTGACCCACGCCTCGGTAATGATGCCCAGCGCGCCTTCCGAGCCGAGAAAAAGTCGATCCGGATTGGGCCCCGAGCCGGACACCGGGAAACGTCGGGATTCGATGGCGCCTTGGGGTGTTACGACCCGCATGCTCTCGATATGGTCGTCGATTTGAGTGAACGCCGTTGCAAAGTGGCCTGCTGCCCGTGTTGCGATCCACCCCCCCAGCGACGAAAACTCCCACGCTTGCAGGAAGAATCGCATGGTTAGGCCCGTGGGCTTGAGTTGTCGCTCCAGATCCGGGCCAAGGACGCCCGCTTGAATGCGGGCGGCCTGCGATGTCTGATCTACTTCCAGCACCTTGTCGAAGTGCTTCATGTCGATGGACACCACGCCGCGGTAACGATCGTGCTCTGGCGGATTAACTCCGGCCACGACACTGGTGCCGCCGCCGTACGGAACCGCAGCAATGTTCTGACGCCCGCACCAATCGAACAGGTCCACGATGTCCTGCTCAGTCCGCGGGTAAGCGATTACGTCCGGAGGATTCGAAAACTCCCTGCGCATCGCGCGCGCTACGTCCATGGTGCCCGCGCCGTAGGTGTGATACAGGCGGTCGTAGTGATCACTTGTGCAGATTTCGCGGAGCGAAGCGGGCAGCTGTACGCGAGGTTTTCGCAACGAGATCTCTTCGGGCGTCGGAAAAGGTGTCGCTTCGAAGTGCTCAACGCCTAGCAAGCGTGTCCACGCTGCCTCGAACTCCTGGAGTTCCTCCGGCGTGACGGTGTCACCCTCGTAGCCCCACCCGTAAAACTTACGACGACGTTCCTGCATAGTTGCCTCCTGTGTGAGTTGGTAATCGATTACATCTATTGTGATCATCTGTGATGTGGATTGGCTACAATCCAAGCCATTCCAGTAAAGATAAGAAAACACCACTGCATGCAATCGATTACATCAGTTTAGAATCATGCGGCATAATGTCAAGTAGTTATCGTGATCGCGATCATGGGGTTGGGTTGGAGTCGAAGAGACGATCGGATCGTTTAGACGACGCTCTTCGCCGTGAGGTCGCTAGCAACCGCAGGAAACCATCTGCAGATCGCGAACTGACTTTGTGGGGCTGGCTCACCTAGGGGTTTTCCCTTGCGAAGGACGTGACCTCCGTCCTTGACTCAAGCTGGGAGCCGGACTGGTCGATCCAGTGCGAACAGTCTGGGGTGGTTGCTCGTCGCAGCCTCGGAACAGTGCTCAAGCGAGGGGCCACTTAATAAGCGCGGCCGGTTCCCGCGCCTCAGCGATGACATGCGGCATATCCGTCCAGGGTAGCCTTACCAAATGGAGTAGGAGATATGGCCATTCAACACATCCCCCCCATCCAATGCCTTGTCACCTTCGAGACTGTTGCAAGGCTGCGGAGCGCAACACGTGCCGCCGACGAGTTGTGTGTAACGACCAGCGCCGTCAGTCACCGTATCCGACAACTGGAATCCCACCTCGGCGTTGAACTCTTCGGGCGAAGTGACTTCACGCTTTCTGCACATGGTGCGGCGTATCTGGCAAATGTTCGAAGCGGCCTTGCTGCGCTACAACAGATGCCGGCCAGGAGCGGACGAGCCTCGGTTGTGCGACTGCGTGTAGCGGTGACCCCAACTTTTTCCAGGCAGTTCCTGATGCCCAAATTGGAACTGTTCCGGAACAAGTATCCCGACATCGACCTTATCCTGCAGGTCTCCATTCCGTTCCTTGATGTCACGGCCGAGCCATCCGATTTGGAGGTCAGGTACGGAGCAGGCGGATATGCGGGCATCAATCATCGCGTCATTCTTTCGGAGGAAGTAACGCCAGCCTGCAGCCCTAGCTATCTCAACGAGTTCGGCCCCTTCGAAGGTTTCGAAACTGAGGGTGTCATCGACCAGGCGCGCCTAATTCGAAGCCCGCTTGAGCCTTGGACTACTTGGTTCTCCGGATGCGGCTTGACTAGAACAGAGCCGAACGTGGGTGCCCAATTTAACGATCTAGGGCTTCTCTATGACGCAGCCGCATGCGGGTTCGGTGTGGCGCTAGTAAGGACCCGTATGGCGCAAACATGGCTGGAGGGTGGGCGACTAGTCCGCTTATCGGAGCGCTCAGTACCTTCCCCGATGGCGCACTATCTCTGCTGGCAGCCGGGGGCCCTCGAACGATGGGAGTGTGCCGCCTTTACGGAATGGCTCTCTGACTCGCTAAGCTGAGCGCCCTGGGCGGGCAATCAAGATTTCTGCAACTCAACCGCAAATATCTCTCAACCTGATGTATCGAGTGTTTGTCTACAGTCCACTCATGGCGTTTCGCGACGCCTTTGATACAAGTCTGTTTGAACCTCCTCTCACAATGCATCGAAGTCATCGCTTAACGTTCGAGCTTCAGCGCTTGGAACTAAAAGTCCATCTCAGAACTGCGGCGTTTGTCCATGCTGACTGCGCACCTTGCCGGTTTGCTATGGCGACGTCGTTGGTCCGGAACGATTGTTCTATAAGGTGGTGTTGCACGACGCAAACTCGTCGATGCAGGAGGGCAATGTCATGAACGCGACGCGTGACGGCTGGTTGGCAAATCCCGCTGACGCTGAACGGAGGGAAGTCCGCCGCGCGGAGGTTGTCTCCGCGTTAGAAGGCGTCCTCCCCCACGAGTTGATCCTGTCGCATCGCGAGGACACCCAGCCATTCGAATGCGATGGCCTCACGGCCTATCGGGCGCAGCCGTTGGTCGTAGTGCTTCCCGAAACGGAAGAGCAGGTTGTTTCAATTCTGCGAACGTGCAAGAAGGTCGGTGCGCCTGTTGTCGCTCGTGGAGCAGGGACGGGATTGTCAGGCGGAGCACTCCCTCATGAGATGGGAGTGCTCCTTTCGCTCGCTCGCTTTAACCGCATCGTCCGTGTAGACCCTGTGAGTTGTACTGCAGTGGTCCAATGTGGTGTACGTAACGCTGCGATTAGTGAAGCAGCGGCTACCCATGGGCTGTACTACGCACCGGACCCTTCCAGCCAGATTGCCTGCACGATCGGTGGCAACGTGGCAGAGAATTCCGGGGGCGTCCATTGCCTCAAATACGGACTCACACTGCAGAACGTATTAAAGGTTCGTGGATACACCATCCAGGGCGAGGCGATAGAGTTTGGCTCGGAAGCCCTGGACGCCCCTGGACTCGACTTGCTAGGCATTGTTGTAGGCAGTGAAGGGATGTTAGCAGTGACATTGGAAGTCACCGTCAAGCTAATTCCAAAGCCCGAACTTGCTCGATGCATTGTTGCGAGCTTCGACACTGTCGAGGCCGCAGGGAACGCTGTGGCCAACGTCATCGCAGCTGGCATCATCCCAGCCGGCCTCGAACTTATGGACAAGCCGATGACAGCCGCTGTAGAGGATTTCGTGCATGCGGGCTACGACCTAGATGCGGCCGCAATACTATTGTGCGAGAGCGATGGTACGACGTTGGAGGTCGAGGACGAGATTGTGAGGATGAACGCCGTGCTCACCGCCAGCGGGGCCACTCGCCTTGAAGTGAGTCAGGACGAAGCGCAACGACTTCGTTTCTGGAGCGGGCGCAAGAACGCGTTTCCGGCTACGGGGCGCATGAGCCCCGATTACTTGTGTATGGATTCTACGATTCCACGCAAGAATCTTGCTGCAATTCTTCGTGCAATCAGCGAGATGGAGTTGCGCTATGGGCTTCGCTGCGTCAATGTGTTCCACGCCGGGGACGGAAATCTACATCCACTGATCCTGTTCGACGCCAACAATCCCGAAGAGCTTCACTTGGCGGAGAAATTCGGTGCAGAGATTCTGGAAACAAGCGTCACGCTTGGTGGGACGGTGACCGGAGAGCACGGTGTGGGTGTGGAGAAACTAAACTCAATGTGCGTCCAATTTTCAGGCGCCGAGCGAGAACAAATGTTTGCACTAAAGCGCGCATTCGATTCCCAATCGCTCTTGAACCCTGGAAAGGTGATTCCGACGCTTCATCGATGTGCTGAGTATGGTCGCATGACTGTGCGGCGTGGGATGCTCGCGCATCCAGAAATCCCGAGGTTCTAGAATGGCTCAGACTCCCCCGGAACTGTCTCATCTGATTGAGACAATCATGTACGCACGAAATGCAGGGAAGTTTCTGAACATCGTCGGCGGCGGTACGAAATGCTTCTACGGTGAGGAGCAGTGTGGCGAACCGTGTGATGTCCGACGCCTCAGCGGAATCTGCAGCTATGAACCGTCGGAGTTGGTTATCACCGCCCGGGCAGGCACGCCCGTAGAAGAGATCGAGGCTGTGCTGGCCAAGCACAATCAGTACCTTGCTTTTGAGCCGCCACGCTTTGCTAATGGAAGTACTGTAGGAGGAGTGGTCGCGGCTGGTCTTAGTGGGCCCGCACGTGTCGGCGGGGGTTCCATTCGAGACTTCGTTCTCGGCGCGACCATGATCAATGGCAAAGGAGAACTTCTGACGTTCGGTGGACAAGTGATGAAGAACGTCGCCGGTTATGACGTCTCGCGTCTGCTGGCCGGTTCAATGGGCATACTCGGTGTTATCTGCGAGGTGTCGCTGAAAGTCCTGCCCATTCATTCATCGAGGATTACCCTGGTCGTTGACCGTGATGAGGAAGCGGCGTTGTCTTTCCTAATTGGGCTGGCTCGACAAGCGTTGCCAGTCAATGCGAGTGCATGGCATGACGGAAAAGTCTTTGTGCGACTGAGCGGTGCCCCCTCTGCTGTCGAGGAAGCGCGTAAACGTTTGGGTGGAACTGTGTTGGAACCAGGTGAAGCATTGGCGTGGTGGGACGCCGTACGTGACCACCGTCATGCCTTTTTCACACGGAGCGATGCGCCCCTCTGGCGCATTTCGGTCCCGGCGGTTGCCCAACCCATGAAGGCAGCGAATCAGTTTATTGAATGGGGTGGCGCATTGAGATGGCTATACACCGACGATTCAATAGTGGAGGTTCGGGAAACGGCATCAGCGCTCGGAGGCCATGCAACGCTATTTAGAGATCCGCACCGTAGGAGCGGCGTGTTCACTCCGCCGAGCGGTGCTCTCCTCGAGGTTCATCGGAATCTCAAGCACGCATTCGACCCGGATGGCATCTTCAATGTTGGTAGGCTTTACCCCGGCCTATAAGGGGTTCTATATGCAGACAAAACTAAGTCATGAGTTTGCCCAGACTCCAGAAGGGGAGGAGGCCGAAGCTATTCTGCGAAAGTGCGTGCATTGCGGGTTTTGTACGGCCACATGTCCGACTTACCTGCTTTTGGGGGACGAGCGTAACGGGCCTCGGGGTCGCATCTACCTGATGAAGCAGTTGCTTGAGGGGGAGGAGGTTACGGCGAGCACGCAACAGAATTTGGACCGCTGCTTGACGTGCCGAAACTGCGAAAGCACCTGTCCAAGCGGCGTTGAGTACGGCAAGCTGGTCCATATTGGCCGGAAACTAGTTGATGAGCGGATTCCTCGTCCGCCTACCGATCGCATAGCGCGTTGGCTGCTGCGCGAAGGCCTAACTTCACCATTGCTTTCTCCGGCGATGAAGATGGGCAGAATGGTTCGACCGCTACTTCCTTCTAAGCTAGCCAACAAGCTTACGCCGAGCAGACCTGCCGGTCAGCGGCCATCGCGTCGCCATGCCAGGAAAGTGCTCATGCTCGAGGGTTGTGTCCAGCCGGCGATGATGCCGAACATCAATGCTGCGACTGCGCGGGTACTCGATGCAGCTGACTTTCAGGTTGTTAGCGTTCCTCTAGCCGGTTGCTGTGGTGCAATACGGCTGCATACCGGCGATCACGAGGGCGGCCTCGCCAATATGCGCAGAAACATCGATGCCTGGTGGCCGGCTGTTTCCTCTGGTGAAGTCGAAGCAATTGTCATGAATGCATCGGGATGCGGCGTGACAGTGAAGGACTACGGTGACATGCTAAGACATGACTCAAAGTATGCCGAGAAGGCCGCTCGAGTTAGCGAGCTCACCCGAGACCTTAGCGAGCTACTCCCAGAACTTCTACCCAGGCTGCGCGGAAAAGTCAAAGTTTGCGACAAGCCGGTCCTAGCGTTTCACCCTCCCTGCACGCTGCAGCACGGTCAGAAGCTGAGGGGATTGGTGGAGGAGCACCTGGCGATGCTGGGCTTCTCAGTTCATCATGCCAGCACGGAAAGTCATCTTTGTTGCGGTTCAGCTGGTACGTACTCTATTCTGCAGTCGGAGATTGCACTTCAACTCAGAGACCGGAAGCTTAAGCATCTGGGCGAAAAGCGCCCCGACTGTATCGTCTCCGCGAACATTGGTTGCATTCAGCATTTGCAAAGTGGCACGCCTACGCCAGTAAAGCACTGGATTGAGGTACTGGACGAGGTACTAGAGCCGGTAATCCAACCGGAGGAACAAGTCTTTATCTAGCGTCAGGTCTATCAGACGTCGAAACGGGCTCCGCAACCGTGATGCAGTGCCCGTTCAGTAGAGTTTCGCCTAATGCAGGGAATGTGGCTGCTGGCGAAAAGTATAGTCATATCAAGAAAAGAGGAGAATTTCGTGGCGATCTATCGAATCGGAGAAAAGACACCGGTGATTCATCCGAGCGCGTATATATCCGAGCATGCGGTAATCATCGGCGACGTAGAAATCGCCGAAGACGTGTCTATATGGCCTGGCGCGGTGATACGCGGTGACAATGACAAGATCACGATCAGGCGCGGAGCGAATGTCCAGGAGGGGGCCGTGTTGCACACTGATCCTGGCTTTCCCGTTGACGTGGGCGAGCTGGTCTCCGTCGGACACCAAGCGATGCTCCACGGCTGCAAGGTCGGATCACATAGTCTGGTGGGCATCCAGGCGGTGATACTGAATGGCTCAGAACTTGGACAGAAAAGTCTTGTGGGGGCCGGATCCTTGATTGGTGAGCGAAAGACCTTTCCGGCAGAAAGCCTAGTGATGGGAGTTCCGGCAAAACTAGTGCGTGACTTAACCGATGAGGTAAAGGCAGCGATTGAGAAGAATGCTAGTGACTACATGACCAAGGCGAAGAAGTATAAGGAGGAGCTGGTCAAAGTAGGTTAACGAACGCGAGAAGCTCCGGCAGACATCCCGACACCGATCACGTTGTTGCACCCAACTGGTTCATGGATGACGCCTGATGGGATGTCGAGTCCGCGGGCAGCGCTGAAGTCATTCACAGCTTCCTTCAGTCTCTGGATCTAGCGATTCCAATGGTGGCGAACGATGGTGTGGGCATGATAGTCGCTTAATTTTTTTTAGGATCAACGAGGAATTCCGGGGAATGCTGCCTTGATCTTTAGGGAGAAGTACTCCTCGTCACGGTAGCCGTAGGCTCGGCGCTTGATGACCTTGATGGTATTGTTGATGCCTTCAACGACGCTCGTGTTCAGCGGATGCCGGCATCGCGCGACGATGCCGTGCCAATAGGTCTGCGAGCGCTGGGCGAACAACTCCAGGGCCAGAATCTGGCCTTGCCTGGACGCACCAATGCTCCCAAGCCTTCTGGGCGCATGCCGGGCGGCGGTAGAACCACAGCCGCTTGAGTTCGTCTCTCAGGATATAGACCGTCAGCAGCGGCTGATTGGCCTGCAGCACGTCATTCGGATGCACGGCCTGGGTGTCCTTCAGGTTTTTCCTGCTGCGCAACAGCGCGTGGATTTCAGTACCCGCCTGGCCGGTCGGTCGTGCCGCAGGCGGTTGGCCTGGTCTACGCGGACCCGGTCGGTCACCTCGCGCCCATACTTGGCTACCACGTGGAACAGGTCGAAGACCACCTCGGCCTGCGGGCAATGCTCTCGGATCTCCAGGGTTAGCGCGATCAAGCCTCGCAAAACCGTTATATCATCTGCCTGAGTGATAAAGATCCTTTTGGCACACATGACAGAACCTACGGTTGAAATGCTTGCGGATGAACTTAGACCTCGCTTGATGCGGATCGTCGTAGCGTTGCGACGGGAAATGAGATCGGCAGACGTGCCCCCCGCTCAGAGCGCGGTTCTCAGCGCATTGCTAATAAGAGGGCCGATGCGAGTTAGTGATTTGGCCAGGAATGAAGGCGTCCGATTGCCTACTATGACGCAGATTATTGGGCGGATGGTCGACGCAAGATTAGTCGCACGCACCGCCCCTATGGGTTCTTATAACAACATGATTCAGATTACTGAGGAGGGACGGTCGGTAGCTGCCAATTTGGCAGCGCAGCGGACGGCGGCGCTGGGCAAGCGCATGGAGAGACTGACGCAGCAGGAACTGCAGACGGTGATCGCGATGTGCCAGGTTATCGATAAGATGTTCGAAAGAGAACCGTGGCTGGGCCACGAGTAGTCAGCCCTGCAGAATGCTGAAGAGTAAGGCGCAGCAAGGCTTCGGAAGAATTGCGCTGCGTGCCGAACTCCCAGATCGATTATGAATCTGATTCAGATCCTGTACTTCCAAATGCGGCTGCCGTGTGACCCGACGAACCTCGTGCGTTTCCGACAGGCCCTGGGCGAGGCTGGCGTCGAGGAACTGCTGGGCAGCACGATCGCTGCCGCCGTGCAAATGAAGGTGATCAAACCGGCTGAGTTCGAACGCGTCATCGTCGACACCACGGTGCAAGAGAAGGCCATTTCCTATCCGACCGACAGCCGGCTGCTGGAGGTTGCGCGGGCCAAGGTGGTGCAACTGGCCAAACGCGCCGGCATTCAGCTTAAGCAGACCTTTGCCAGGGAAGGCAAGTCGTTGCGATTTTGTGCGGGTGGTTATGCGCATGCCAAGCAGTTCAAACGGCTGAGAACCGTGCTCAAGCGCCAGCGCACCGTGCTCCTACGTGATATCGAACGCAAGATGACGGCGCTCGCTGAGGATCAGCAACAGCGTCTGCGTCCCTGGCTCGAACACGCCCGACGCATTGCGCAGCAACGTGCCAAGGACAAGAACAAGCTCTACGCTCTGCACGCTCCCGAGGTGGAGTGTGTCGCCAAGGGCAAGGCCCGTCAGCCCTACGAGTTCGGCGTGAAGGTGAGCCTGGCGATTACCGCTAATCAGGGACTCATCGTCGGTGCACGTAGCTTCCCTGGCAATCCCTATGACGGCCACACGCTGCACGCCCAACTGGAGCAGACCACCATCCTGCTACAGGACCTGCCCGGATCGCCCAGACCCCGCACTGCCATCGTTGACCTCGGTTACCGCGGGGTCGATGCCGAAGTGGCGCCAGTGAAAATGATTCATCGCGGCAGGATCAAGACCATGAATCCATGAATCGTCGTCAGCGCAGAATGCTCAAACGTCGCCAGGCGGCCGAGCCTGTCATCGGTCATGTCAAAGCGGATCACGGCATGCGCCGGAACTGGTTGAAAGGCGAAATCGGCGACGCCATCCATCCAATCCTCTGTGCCGCAGGCTTCAATCTCCGTTGGTTGCTGCGGGCCATTGCCCGCTTGGGCGTCCACGGGCTTTTTTGCGTCACAGTCATGGCTCGATTCGCCAGGAGCGCAGGCCAATCGACTCTGTCCGCATGCCTGGGTCAACTGATACGACCAGAATCCGCCACCTTCCAGCTAGGCCGAACCCACAATCCGAATTTTTCAGGTCTGACCGAGTAGTGTTGACGGCGGTGTAAAAGCGACAGTAAATGGCGGCGTATGGTTGGGTAAGAAGGTCAACAGCAAGGGGCCGCATGCGGCCCCTTGCTGTTTGGGTTGGACGGTGCAGGCTAGAACGGATCGTCGAGGCTTTTCTCGGGGGGCGAGCGCTGCTCACTCAGCAGGTCATGCAGTGCAAGCTGGTAGTGCGCGCAGATTCGCTCTCGTAGATCGTCGATGAGTTCGACGACGGCGAGGGCCTGTTCTGGGGACCAGTTGTCTGGGATCAGGAAGTCCAGCCCGTTAGTGATGCCTGAAGGCAGGTGCAGATGCGTCATGATGGCTTTTTCTCCGCCCGGGCCACACTGCGTTTCTTTGCTCGCTGATCGGCCCGCTCACGCGCTTCCTTGACGCGGTACGACTCGCCCTCGATCGCGATGACTTCGGCACGATGCACCAGTCGGTCAACCAGCGAGACGACGCAGGCGGCGTTCGGGAACACCTCAGACCATTCGGCGAATGGTCTGTTTGTTGTAACCACCGTACTGGTGGCGCCATATCGGCGACTGATGAGCTCGAACAGCAGATCGGCATGTCGGTTCGAGTACGACAGGTAGCCGACCTCGTCGATGATCAGCACGTCCGGCGAGGCATAGCGGTGCAGGCGTCGACGCAAGGCCGAATCGCTGTCGAGGGCGGCCAGCTCGCCGAGCATCTGGCCGGCGGTGGTGAACAGCGCCGTGTGCCCTTGGACGAGCGCCTGATAGGCCAGATTCAGCGCCAGGGTCGATTTGCCGACGCCGTTCGGGCCGATCAGCACGACGTTGGCCGAGTCCTTGACGAACTCCAGCGACATCAATTCTTCGACGGCGGCCCGGTCGCAGCGCGTCGGCCAGGCCCAGTCGAAGTCGCACAAGGGCTTGAAGTTGCCCAGGCGGGCATCCCGGATGCGTCGCTCCAGCGAGCGGCGCGAGCGCTCCTCTTCTTCCCATTGCAGCAGCGGCGCCACCCAGCCGGCGTCGGCGACCTCCGGCCAGTGCGCCAGTAGCCCATGCAAGCGCAAGGCGTTCGCACGGCTTTGCAGGTTCTCAGGCGTGTTCATTGGCATCTCCCGTGATCTGATCATAGATGTCGAGGCGGTGAGGTATCACCAGCTTGTCCTTGTGCCGAACGTGTTCAGGTAGATGGATGCCCACGGGCGGCGGTGCCTGGCGCGCCTCGCGCCGGCGCTCCAGCGCCAGGCGCACCGGATTCTGATGAGGCGCCGCATCGCTGGCGAGGATTTCCTCGATCGCCGCTTGCAGTTCAGCGGCGCCATAACGGTCGAGCAGCCGCAGCAGGTGGGTGGTGATGTTGCCCAGATTGCCGCCTCGTTCCGCTGCGCGCTGCAGCAGCGCCTGGCTGGCCGGCGCCGCCCGAGCCAGATGGTCAAGTCCGCGATGGTGGCGGGCTTCGCGTTTGCGTTCGACCAAGGCGTTGATGTGCGCGGCAATCTCTATCTGCGCGCCGCGATCGTAACTGCGCTCATGAGTGGCGAGCAGCTCCGCGCCATCGAGGATGCGTACCTGCCGGGGACTGGCCCGCACGGTGAGCGTGCGTCGCACGTGGGTATGCGGGATCGTGTAGTCATTCAGATCGAAGCGCACATACGGTGTCTTGCCGACCTTGACAGCCAATTGCAGTTCGCATGGATAGGGATTCTCCGGCAAGGCGAGCAGGCTGGGTTGCTCACGAGTGAAGGCCTCGCGTACGCTGATCGTGGGTTCCTCCCGGCAGGGGCGATCGGCCGCAAGTCCCGCACACCAATGGGCGGCTTGGGCGTTGAGCTCATTGAGGTCGGTCACGGTGCGTCCGGCAAAGAAGCTCTCGCGTACATAGCGGATGGCGCGCTCGACGCGTCCCTTCTCGTTGCCACGGGCGACGGCAACCGGCCGGGGCTCGTAGCGGTGATGCGCCGCGAACGCGAGCAGGGTCGGATGGAAACGGATTGCATCGCCCTGGCGTTCCAGCACGGCGCTCTTCAGGTTGTCGTAGAGCAGGATCCTGGGAAGGCCGGACCAGGCTTCGAAGGCGCCGGCATGGCCGGCCAGGAAGCTGTCCATGCGCGCATCGAGGAAGAAGCGCAGATAGATCTGCCGCGACCAGGACAGCACCATCACGAAGGCCATCAGCGGCCGGCGTGCGCGGCCGATCTGCAGATGGCCGAAGTGACCCCAATCGACTTGCCCTTGTTCGCCGGCCAGGGTACGCAGACGCAGATAGGCTTCCGGCTGTGGGCGCGGCCGGTGCAGCGCGATCATGTGCCGGAAGTGGTGCTGGCTCCCGCGGTAGCCGCGTTCGGTCACCATCGCATACAGGCGGCTGGCCGTGAGCGACGGGAACTTCTTCAATGTCTCATGGATGAATGGTAGGTAGGCGTCGATCTGCGAGGGCCGCTGCACGCTACCAATCCTGGGCAGACCGGCCTGCGCCAGCACGCGCTGAACGGTGTCTCGGTGCACATGCAACTGGCGTGCGATGGTGCCGGCGCGCCATTTCTCGACGTGGTAGTAACGCAGGATTTGGGCTTCAAGTTCTACTCCAATGGTCATGGGTCGTGTCCTGTGCGGTCAGTCGTACGAACATCACGGAAGACCCGACGACGCAGTGGTCCGAGGCGGACAAAGCCCGAATATGCGCAATGGCAGAAGTGGCAATGCTCAGGCACCGGTGTTGAGGCGCCAGCGGGCGCCGGTGCTCTGGCCGGCGTCGTCAAGGTCAGCGGCAGTAGAGCATCGGCGGCTTGCGCGGCGGAACCCTGATGCGTCACTTTCTTTTGGCGACAGCGGTAGCGGCGCATCCGCTCCGCGTGCGCCAAGCGGCCGCGGCGGCTGCGTTGATAGCGCTGAGCGGCCTCGCGCAGGCTGGCGCGACGCGCTGCTTGCGAGCAGCCGCCATTGCAGTAGATCTGACCGCGGTCGCAGCGGCGGCAAACAATGACCTGCGCCCGGCAATGGGCGCACACAAAGAGGCGGCCCGTGGCCGGCATCGGCAATCCCCCCGTTATGCCGAAGCGGCCTCGACGGGATGGGCGAGCCGTGCCATACTGGCCCGGCACGCGCGCCCTTGGCACGAGTGGGGCACGACATCGGGATGAACTTGGCGGTTTGGACCGGTGTCGTGCCTGTTTCTTTTCGGCGGTAAAGCCAATCTTTTTACCGCATCCCTACTGCGACGTCACCACCTTGCGGAATGCCCGTCACCGGGCGCGTCTGCACTCGCCCTACGGGCTCGCTCCGACGCGCCCGGTGGCCACCTTCAATATCGAATCAGAAGACCTCGGGACAGTCCTGCAATGCGGGAGTTGCTCCGCATCTTCAAGCTGCGCCGCCGTTTAGTGCCGGTTTTAGACAGCCATTCACAAGTAGTACCCCGGACTCATCCAGAAGGACGGCGTGGTTCGAAAACTTACCCGTTACCCGACCGAGATCCGTCACAAGAACAGAATTCCGGGTATGTGTGCAAGACCGTCACCATCCTGAACGTTATTGAGGTCGCCAGCAGCAATCGCGTCGCCTTCTGCACAGCACTGCGGCGGCCTATGCGCCCGTAAAGGCGCCTAGAGTCGCACGTCGCCGGTCATTTCAGCTCCGGAGAAAGGCGTAGGCGCCTTTAGCGATTACAAGTGCAAGTGTGCCATAAGCTCTTATATTCGGATGTTCAGAAATACTGCGAGCTAATGAATCGCTTTTGCAATCGCTGATCTACAGTTGGGTTACAAATTTCGTGTTGAGATAGCCGTCGAACGTCTCTGTTCCACCCTCGCTCCCGATGCCACTATCTTTAATGCCTCCGAATGGGGTCTCGGCAAGGGCGCTTCCGAAATGGTTGATGTTCACCATGCCGGCCTCAAGTCGCGTAGAGACAGAATGTGCTGTTTTCGCGGAATCAGTAAATACATAAGAAGACAGGCCATAACTCAATTTGTTCGCACGCTCCAGAACCTCATCCAAGTCGTCAAACGATACAACCGGGGAGACGGGGCCGAATGGCTCGCAAGTCATGAGCATGGCGTCGTCCGGAACGTTTGTGACGACGCTGGGTGCGAAAAAATGTCCTTTCCGGCTGTACTTGGCTCCGCCCACGACAACATTTCCTCCGCGCGCTTTGGCGTCTGCAATCAACGCATCCATTGCTGCAACGCGGCGTTGGTTTGCGAGCGGTCCCATCTGTGTCGTGCTATCGAGACCGTTGCCGACGCGCACCGAACTAATCACATCAGTAAAACGCCTTAGAAATCTATTGTAAGCCCCGCGCTGAACGAAAAAGCGGGAAGGTGCAACGCAGACCTGACCAGCATTTCGTAGCTTGAAATTTGCAAGCTTCTCGGCTGCAGCTTCGACGTCCGCATCATCGAAGACGATTGCAGGGGAGTGGCCACCCAGTTCCATGGTGATTCGCTTCATATGGGAGCCTGCGAGAGCTGCAAGTTGTTTGCCGACAGCAGTGGACCCCGTAAATGAGATCTTTTGAACAAGCGGACATGCAATTAGGTGTGAAGACACCTCCGAGGGTACTCCAAAGACTACGTTCAAGCAGCCGGGAGGAAGACCCGCATCTTGGAACAGCTGAGCTATCGCCAAGACGGCACTCGGTGTCTCTTCGGGCCCCTTCAAAACTATCGTACAACCGGCTCCAAGCGCGGCGGAGATCTTACGAATAGCTTGGTTGAAGGGAAAGTTCCAGGGTGTGAAGGCTGCGCAGACTCCGACAGGCTGACGTAGTACGAGTTGGCGGACGTCGGGGTGCCGGCTAGGAATCACACGGCCGTAGATTCGGCGAGCTTCTTCTGCATGCCATTCTGCATGTTCTGCACAGACCGTTACTTCTGCAACGGCTTCATGCAGAGGCTTCCCTTGGTCAATAGTCATATTGCGGCCGATTTCCGGTGCTCTTTGGCGGGCGAGCTCCGCAACTCTACGCAGAACCGCACTGCGTTCCAACGGCGATGAATTGCGCCACTTCAGGAAGGCCCGGTGAGCAGCCGCAACGGCGGTGTCGAGGTCTTCCAGGGTAGCAAGCGGAAGATGCCCAACAACCTCCTCCGTCGCGGGGTTGATCACATCCTGATGTCGTCTGCTTTCAATAGCGAGAAATTCGCCATTGATGTAAAGAGATAGTTCTGGATACACAGCGGCTACTCCACTGACTAAGAGTTTCTAAGAAGGTCTCTGCACGCGTAAATCGGTCGTTTCACTCGAGCTTAAAATCTCCGGCCTTGATTACTGCTTCAATGCTATTTTTGCGCTGCATAAGATAAGCCTCGAAGTATTCCTGAGACCCGTCATATGCATCCATCCCCGTACCGGTAATCCGAGAGCGAAGTTCGGTATTCTTCAACACCGAAGCTACATCACTCCGCATTTTCTTGATTACAGTTTGGGATACCTTTGCGGGGGCATAAAGGGCGATAGAGCCAGTAAGCTGGACGTCGACACCCGATTCCTTGAACGTAGGGACATTTGGCAGCATATGCGAGCGTTCAGGCGTGGACACCGCAAGCGCCTTGACCTTTCCGGCCTTTACGAGCTGTGCGATTGGCGCCATGTCGATCATGAGCATGTCTATCTCGCCTGACACGATAGCGGGGACACTCTGCCCCGCGCTCTTGTAGCCGATGGGGGCCATCTTTACCCCTGTTTTTTGCGCGAGTTCCTCGATGCCGACGCGCATGCCCAAGTTGCCCCATCCGTACGAGAACTTCCCATTGGCAGCACGGGCCGCCTTAATGAGATCTGCGAGATTGTTATACGGTGCGGAAGCAGGGGTCACCACAACGAGAGGGGTTGTGACAAGCCCGCTAACGAGGGTGAGTTCCTTCCCTGGATCGACAGCGATATTGGGCCGCAAGGCAGCGTCGATGATCAATGACGTCGGGGGCATGACGAGGAGGCTGGATCCGTCCGGTTCAGCTCGTGCGACAGCCTTGCTGGCAATCGCCCCGTTTGCGCCGGGCCGATTCTCGACGATCACAGGGCGATTCCACATTTTTGATAGCTCTTCGCCAACTGCGCGCGCGACTACGTCCGTACCGCCGCCCGGTCCATACCCGACGTAGATCTTGACGGGCACCGTGGAAGATTGTTGCGCGTGAAGGATGGAGGGTAATACCAGGGAGCAGATCAAGACTGCTCTGCGAATGGACGATGTGGGCTTTTTCATGTTGTCTCCTCGTTATTTTGAAATACAGGTTTTAACCTGCTAGCGCGGCTGATGCGTCGGACTTCGTCCACACGTCTTTCAACGGTTTAATGTACTCACGGGCTTTTCGACTGGCGTTCCAACTAAGAACGCCCATCAGAGTATTTCCTTGGTAGTAGCGAAAGATGCAGGAGTCGTCTTTGAGGTGATCGTCTTCTACGATGTCAACGGTATATTGAGGACCGATGCGTCCGTAGCTGTGGATCTGAACCTGATACTGATCTGACCAGAAGAATGGCAGCGGAGCGTACTCGATGCGAGAGCCGAGCATGTTCCTTGCCGCCGCCATCGCCTGCTCGCTCGCGTTCGTCCGGTGCTCAATGCGCATGTACTCGCCGTAGCCTTTGTGAAACCACTCTGCAGCATCCCCGGCGGCGTAGACATTGGAGGCTGCTTCACAAAATTGATTACAAACCACACCACTACGGATGGTTAGACCGCTGCACCACCCCACGTTGGGCGCCGCACCGATGGCAACAACAATCACATCGCAAGCAATCGCAACCCCAGTGTCCACGCGGACTTCGGTTATGATCCGGTCACGCCATTTAACCTCTGCGAGCTCGCAATCGTTGTGGAAGATCACACCGTTTGCTTCATGGAGTTTCTCGATCCGCTTCCCTACGACATCCCCGACTCTCGCCGCTAGGGGAGTTTTGGATTTATCTATGACGGTCACCTGACAGCCGCTGGCTCTTGCAATTGCAGCCAACTCTGTGCCGATGAAGCCTGCACCGACCACAAGTATCCGCTTGCCAACTGTCAGATGTTCCCGAATCGCCAGCGCGTCGTTCAAGTTCCGCAAGCTGTAGCAATTCGCTGCTTGACTGAGGTTGGGAATCACTCGAGCGTCTGCGCCGGTTGCAATCAGCAAACGATCATAGTGAAGTGTGGTGCCGTCACTGAGTTGCAGTGAATTGTCGTGAGTATGCAGTGCAGTGGCAGACGTGCCGTCGAGGTAGTGGAGGTTTAGGGCCTTCATTCCATCTTCGGACATCAGATTGAGTGCCTCTACCGGACATTCGCCTGCCATCAGCCGCTTCGAAAGAGGAGGGCGATCGTAGGGCATGCCACCTTCTTTTCCGATCAGGGTGAGTCGTCCTCCCCAGCCTTGTGCACGCAGCGCTCGTGCCGCCGTGATGCCGGCTGCCGATGCGCCGACAACTACGATGTGCTCGGGGGAATTCATTACAGGTCCTCGTGAATCTCGATTGCAAGGGCTGGACAGATGCCAGCAGCCAGGCGAGCGGACTCGTACTGGTCAGGCGACGGGTCCGCCTTCAAAAGAATGATGATTCCGTCATCATTTTGGTCGAACAACTTAGGCGCATTTACGACACACTGGCCAGAACCGCAGCACTTTTCGGGGTAGATTGTGATTTTCATGGTGATTCTCTTTAGTGGATTACCAGCGTACAGGCAGTGCCTTAACGCCATACATGAGCGAATCGGGCTTGAAGTCAAGGCTCTCCACAGGCACAGCTAGCCGAAGATCCGGCAACCGCTCCAGTAAGGAGGCGAACATGATTTGCATTTCGAGTCTCGCGAGGGGTTGACCGATGCACTGATGCGGACCGTATCCGAACGAGACCTGCGTTCTAGAATCACGGTGAAGGTCAAAGACATCGGGATCTTCAAATTTCGTGCGGTCGCGATTAGCCGAAATACTTAGCACTACAACGGGATCACCGGCCCGAATCAATTGTCCATTTACGACAACATCCTCGGATGCGACACGGCGCTTTCCGGAATGTGTTACATCCAGGAAACGCAGAATCTCTTCCACCGCGTTTGGAATGAGGCTTGGCTCCTGCCGAAGCTCATCCCAGATATCTGGTCGTTGCAGGAGGAAAAGCAGTCCCATTGCCGTCGTATTGGCCGTCGTCTCGTGTCCGGCAATCAGCAAAAGCCTGGCAAGCGAGACAACATCTGTTTCGGTGATATCGCCTTTTCGTACGTGATTGACAATAAGGCGACTGAGGATGTCGTCGCCAGGGTTATCCGATCTCTTCGCCACCAGTTCTCGCAGGTATTCCCCGCACAAGGCATGATTTGCGGCGACGGCCTCTTCTAATGTCGCGGTACTCGACGTCAGAATCATTGCCTGTTCCTGGAAGAAGTCATGATCTTCGTACGGAACACCAAGCAACTCAGAGATGACCAATGCTGGAGTGGCCAACGTAAAGGCGCTCACCAGATCGGAGGGCTGAGGCATCTTTACGAAATCGTCCAGAAGCTTGTCCACGATCGCCTGAATCCGTGGACGAAGGTTCTCGATTTTTCGGATCGAGAATTCGCCTGTCAGCATGCGCCGATGCTCTGCATGCTTGGGAGCATCCATGGTGATGAAGGTCCGGTTATTACCCCGAGCAATCTTCATTGCGGCGCTGACAGTGGGATAGCCAGGATTTGTGATGTCAGAACTAAAGCGTGGGTCGGACAAGACCGAGCGGACGTCGTCATAGCGAGTGATGAGCCAAGCGATCTTTCCGTCCCAGAGCTTAGCTTGTCCCAAGCCGCTTCCTTGTTGCATCTGGAAATACACCGGCGGCGGCGCCAAGGGGTCAACCCGATCGGGAGGGAAATCGGGGATGCTGCCGCTACCTTCAGCGTTGAAAGGACACGAGGACTGCGCAGCGCTTGAAGCAGCTTGAAACGGGCAGCGCGCGTCTGCACCAGACGACTGGATTGAAGTGAGGGGGTCCGTCATGGACATATCTCCGAGGGCAAATTGTGAGAACATATTAGGTAGCCTACCTATGTTCCGCAAAAGGGGGTTTACCCTATCGATGGGAAGGTCGATCGACCGCCGCCTTCTGTGGTCAAGGTATTCCGCCTATATGGGTGCTGGTCCCGCGGGGTGCGCGAACACTGGGATGTTTTTTTTGGGGCCGGTAGAGTGTGGCCAGCGGTTTGAGCTTCGGGACGCGCATGCTGACGGCAGACCGGGTGCCCAAGACGCGCGAAAGCCGTCGATCCACCTCGCACGCGGGTAGGCCAACTTTGGCGCTGGGCATGATCTATCTGCCGGCAGAGGTCGCTGAGCGGTTGTCCCTTACCCATGTCTGGGTCTGGACGTGTAAAGCCGCAAGATCATGGGCTTCGAGGTGCACGAAGCGACTCGGACATACGGCGCATCTGGTCAAACGGTCAGACGTGCGGCGTTGCCGAGGGCAGTGATGTCATGGGCGGCCAAGCCTGGGTAGCAAGACGCGAACCGTGCAACACCGTCGCTCCTGGCAGCACAGGTTCACTGGCTGGGCGACCAGCCCTTGTTATTTTGCGTCGAAGGGGGACAGACAGTGGAAGCCTATGCCAAACGACTGGATATAGGGCGAACAAGCGCTAAAGCTGAGCGACAACGATTCAGTAGCTTCTCCATCAAGCGGGGGATGAAGATCGGCAAAAATCATACAAATAGGCCCCAGCTCTCCCCAAGCTCGTTATTGAGGTACTCAAACATCGACATGAACCGAAAGCGCTCTTTCTGTGCGGCATGTTTTTTAAGCGCTCTGCGCAATGCTGACATCAGTGACATATAACTACCTCCCAATTGAGAGGGCGAACTTTAGATAGGGCACTTGCAAAAAAGCGGATACGGCTATTACAGCTTCCTCACCCGTCCACACCCGGTACCTAGGCTGGGTCCCATTCAAGATGCAATCGATTACATAGATGCTAGACGGCAGTTGCTGAATGTCAAGACAAACGTTGAAGAGCTTCAAGCGCCACACGGACATGCGCCGGGTCGACCCATGGCAAGGGTAAACGATTATATTTTTAACATAGGTTGGCTACCTAATATCGTCATCATCAGAGCGAGCGCGCTGCCAGTCTTTTTTAAGAAAGCAGGAATTGCTTATAACCGCGGAGATAAAAATCGATGCAAAGCCATCGGCGTTAATGGGATGGACGCCCCCACCCGTCAGGCATCGCTGTGCCAGAGTGGAGATTCCCACGTCGAGCGGAGGCTTGACCGGTGAGGTCTCGCGGCTTTTGAATTCTGCCACTGAGCTTGCGATCCGCGATGGACGGGAAATGATCGATGTCTGCCACATTGAACACGCCCGGAGCTGCATGCTCTAACCGGCCGAGGCCGTGGCCCGTTGCACCGCGTCCCTTTGATGGGGAGGCATTTGGAGGCTGGCTTGGACGACTCGCTGGAAAGTACACCAACGGTCGAACAGCTTTGGACGCACGCCGATCTCGGTCCGATGCCAACCCTGACGCAAAGGAAATGGCTACTGTTTCCGCCAGTGCCGATCGAGACCTTGGAACGTCTCTCACAGCTAACCCGCGTGAGCGTGGATTGCCTGAGAGCTATGCAGACCCCAATCGGTTGGATCTACGAAAGACGTCGCTTACCGTACTGCTATCCCTGTTTGATCCTGAATCCTGCCGATGTCGGTTCGCCATTCTGGAGACTTGAGTGGCTGGATCCGGCCTTTTCAATCTGCGTGCAACATCCCGGCAAGCTTGAAACGACCTGGTACTGGAATCTCTATTACCTTGGTAAGTTTAATCAACTGCTTCGAAGAGCGCACGCAACGCCCCACTGGGACCTTTTCGCATGGGAAAGATACAGTCGCATGAATGCTGAGCGAAAAAATGCTACGGTCGCATGAATGTTGAGCGTGGCTCGCACGAATGACGATCTTCAACACCGGCGCAGCAGCTGATACGCCGAGTTTAAAATGCAATTAATCGCTAAGTTTGACCTGCAACCGCACAAATGCGAGCTAACAGGGGTCCCTTTGATTTTGGTGCAGTTTACCGGAGTAGCGACACCTAGCATTCATGCGGGTTTCCGGCTAGTGGATGGATAAAAACTCAAAATAAATCAATGGGTTGCTGTCTGCCATTTTTTGTTGAGGCGATTGCTTAATACGGCACTTTCCCGGTCGATACGTTGCGCTCCAGTCTCATTGCCGCTACTCTCGGCGGTCCGTCTCACGCTCGGGAGAAAGCGCGAGGGACTACTGGCAACTGGCGTATCTCGGCATGCGGCAGATTCCGCGCGAACTCAGCGAGTTCGAGCTTGCCACGTTCTTTACCTTCTCCGCTAAGGAACGAGGCCTGATCGACGCCCGGCGCCGACACCTGTACCGGCTGGCCTGCGCGGTTCACATCGGCTTTGTCCGCATGACGGGGCGCACCCTCGATGCCTACAAACAGGTGCCCAAGTTTCTCTGGGCCTACGTCGGCGCGCAGATCGGCGTCACTCCGCCGGATATGGGTACGCTGGGCGCCCTCTATGACGGGCGCACCGATACCCTGATCGACCACCAGATGCTGGCCTACCAGGCCCTCGGGTTCAGCCCGATGGCCGAGCATCAGCGTCGCTACGTGACGCGCTGGCTCAAGGAGCGGCTGGCGGGCCAGCCGAGCCGCAGTGATCTGCTGCACGAGTTGAAGCGCTGGCTGTACGAGCATCGCATTCTGATTCCGCATGACCGGGCGCTGAAGCGGCTGATCAGCCAGGCTGTGGAGGCCTCCGAGGCGGCACTGGCTGACGCGCTGGTACAGGCCTATGGCGAGGCCTCCCTGGATGCGTGGGGTACGTTACTACCGCGTCCGGAAGGCGACCGCGCGAGCCTCCAGCAATGGCTTTGGGCTGTCCCGCTGGGCAACTCGACGCATCAGATGGGCGAGTTGTTCGACAAGATCGACCGTCTGTACAAACTGGGCATCCACAACGGCTGGCCGGCGACCTGCAATGAGGCGGTGGTGCGCCACTATGCGCGGCGCTGCGCCAATCGCCCGGCCTCGGTCAGCAAGCGAATCGCGCAGCAGTCTCGCCGCCTGGAAGCAGCGTGCTTCCTGCGTTATGCCTTATGTTCCGCCACGGACCAGATGTCGTCCATGCTGCGGCATTGGATTCAGAAATCCGTCAATGACGCCGGACGCCTGATCGATGCGGGCCGACCGGACCCTGGCGCCAAACTGCGGGAATTCGCGGCAGCCGTCAAAGCGCTGGTCGCCGACTCAACGCTGACACGGGAAGCACTCGGCCAACAGCTAGAGACCCTCGCCGATGCGGCGACTGGCCAGAATCAGCGAAGCCGTGCCGGCCTGATCCGTGCGCAATTGCTGTCACGGCACCGGCAAGCCCGGGCCATGTTGGGCAGGCTGGTTCGCCTACCCTTCGCCGCCCAGTCGGCCCACCCGGTGATCGAGGCGATGGAGGTGTTGCGCAAGCTCTATGCACGCAGGGCCGACTGGCTTCCCGACAAAGTCGTGGTTCGTTTGGGCCGTGCCTGGCAGCCGGCGTTGGAGGGCCAGGATCGCCAGCGGGCCCTGGCCGCCTTCGAATGGGGGACGCTGTCCACACTGCGGGTGGCGCTGCGAAACGGCTCGGTCTTCCTGGATCACAGTTTTGCCTTCCGTAGCCAGGCGGCACTGCTGATCTCCAACGAGGATTGGCAGGCCCGGCGTAACCACTTCTACGGTCATCTCAAGCTGCCGCAGGACGCGAAGGCATTCCTGGAGCCCGTCGTTGCACATCTGGACGCGGGGCTCGCCAAGTTGCGCGACGCCGCCCAGCGCGGGGAACTGAAAATCGATAGCGCGATCCACATTGACCCTCTTGCGGCGACGAGGCCGCAAGCGTCGGTCGATGCCTTGCGGCACGCGCTGTTCGAGCGGCACCCCGGTGGGCAATTGCCGGAAATCCTGCTGGAGATCGACAGCAGCACCCACTTCAGTTGGCTCCTGCTGGGTCGGGAGCCCCATTCGCGCAGTGAGCTGCTGATGGTCTACGCCGCGGTACTGGCGCACGGCACGTCGATGTCGGCCGCCGACCTCGCGCGCATGGTGCCGGAATTGTCGCCCAGCGCGATCCGGCAAATGATGCATCGCATCGCCGACGAGCGCAAACTGCGCCAGGCCGCGGATGCCGTGCTCGCCTTCATGCATCAGCACTCGATCGCCCAGCACTGGGGACGCGCCGATCTGGCGTCGTCGGACATGATGTCGCTGGAGACCACGCGCACAGTCTGGCGGGCACGGGCCGATCCGCGCCGGCGCACTGCATCGATCGGCATGTACACGCATGTCCGTGACCGCTGGGGCATCTTCTACGACCAGCCGATCCTGCTGAACGAGCGGCAGGCCGGCGCGGCCATCGAGGGCGTCATCCGCCAGAGCGGATCGGAGGACGTGGCACAGCTGGCGGTCGATACCCATGGCTTCACCGACTTCGCCACGAGCCTGTCCCGGCTGCTAGGCTTTGATCTTTGTCCGCGACTGGCTCATCTGCGAGACCGCCGTCTGCATGTCCCCAGGGATCATGACATCCCGAGCGAACTGGCTGCGGTGACGGACGCGGATGTCCGGCTGGATCTGATCGAACGCGCGTGGGATGAGCTGGTCCGGATCGCGACATCGGTGCAGAGCGGGCAATGCACGGCGGTCCAGGCGCTCACGCGCTTTGGCGCGGCGGCAAAGGGCCAGCCCGTTTATGAAGCGGGCGTTCATCTCGGTCGGCTGCGTTCCCTTCTTGCTGCCTTCGAAGCACGGAGAGAAACGGTACACGCTATTTTGACTGCAAGTGGTGGACGTGTCGCGCGTTTTGAATGTTTCCGCAGAACTCGCGATCCTGGATGGTCAATCCCGGATGCCTGTGTGAAGCGAGCGTTCCATGTGGCTCGGGCGCCATCTCTTTACGGGCGGCATTCCCGCCGATCGCTTCGTATGCACGCTTGGCTGATACGGGCGTCGCGGGACGTCTGCTGTGGCCGGCTCTGTAGTAATGCACGGTAAGGGTTTCCACTCCCTCGATCTTTATTGACGAACCATCAATTCGTGCTAAATTACAGCGCAATTGATGGTGCGTCAATTCATGGTGTCCTTTGCGGGCATGCTCACGGCTGCTCGTGGCAGTTCCAGGCAATACCGCGAAGTGTCAAGTCTGGAGCGCGCCTGAAAGCTCATGCCAACCAGCAGAAATGCAGGCGGTGTTGGCCCATAAAAAAACAATAGAGGAGATGGCGATGAAGTCAGGAGTGTTGCGCGGCGGGGTAGCAGTGGTATCGCTCTCGGCAATGGTCTTTGCGATGTCCACTGCCGAAGCATTCAATGGCATCTACCTGTCCGGTAGCGGCCCTATGAGTTCAGGAATGGGGGGCGTCTCGATAGCCCTACCGCAGGATGCGACAGTAGCAGCCGACAATCCCGCTGGTATGGCTGAAGTGGGTTCGAGAGTCGATGTGTTCGGCTTCGTGCTGCCCATCGCCGCGGATTCGACATTCGGATCGACCGATAACCACCTGTATTCCCGCGTCATCATTCCATCGCCAGGGTTGGGACTGAACTACCAGATCTCACCGCAGTGGACCTTTGGTGTCGCCGTAACAGGGGTTGGCGTCGCATCCCATTATGGTGAGCCCGTGCTTCCCGTGCCGGGCGCTCAAGAGGCGAAGACACACCTGGCGATCGTTAATATCAGTCCCACGGTCACGTACAAGCCATTGAACAATCTATCCGTCGGCGCGTCCCTCGTGCTCGGGATCCAGCAATTTCGCATTAATGGTGTCCTGGCGCCCGGCTCGACAGGGTCATTGCAGCCCGTTCCGAGCCACGGCAATTCGTGGGCAGGAGGAATCGGCGCGGGCTTTGGTGCGCTATGGACGCCCCTCCCCATGATGTCGCTTGGCCTGACTTATTTCACCAAGACGCGATTCAGTTCCCTTTCGGGATACAAGAATGACGTACTGGCCGAGAGCGGTGGCCACATCGACAGCCCATCCCGGTACGGCATTGGTGTTGCGGTTCGCCCGCTCCCGCGTTTAACGTTTGGATTGGACTACCTTCATATCGAGTGGGGGAAGGCCGCAGGGTACAACATGCCATCCAGCTTCAATTGGCACGACCAGAACGTGGTTCGCTTTGGCGCAGCGTACGAAATTAATAGTCGATGGACGGTGCGCGCCGGCTATAGCGCCGCAAGTTCCTACTTTGACTCCGACCACACGCTCGCCAATGTGTACGGGCCGGGAATCAGCACACGTGCGGTCACGGCAGGCTTCACCTACAACATCGACAAGAAGAGCGCGATCACTGGCGCATTCGAATACGGGATTCCTCGCTCCATTGCCGGTACCGGGCCGAGCACCGGCACTAATATCAGCTCGAACTACCAGGCGTACACGCTGGGCTATACCTACAAATTCTAGGCCTCCTCGGACGTAGCGCGCCGCGACTTGCCGGTTCGGCGTGGAGCGCGCTGCGGCGCGTTCGACGCCAGCCAACCTTCAAATCCTGTGAGTAGCAATTGCATACCTGCATCGAAGGTCGTGGGGCTATCCAGTTCTGCGAACGAGCCCGCGAGGTATGAGGCGCCCGGAATGTTCTCGCTATTGAAGCCGGACACGTATCCAAGGATGAAGTCTCTATGCTCGGCGGGCGCCTGATGATGGGCGCTTTCGGCGGCCATGCTTGTCACGAAGAGCATCAGCAGGTGGTAGCCCAGAGCGCCCTGAGTTTTTGTGAAGCCTCCTTGCTGAAAAATCCGGCCCACGTGATCGAAGTAGGCAAGACCGTAGTCTGTTTCGCCAGGCTGCACCCGTTGAAACAGCCGGAACCGGTTCTGCGTGGCGATATACGTGGCCAATCCGGGCCAGCGTGCATAGGACTCCAGGCTTGACTGAGCGAGGGCGAGTAGATCGACTCGCCAGTCACCGACTACAGGAGGAAGAGATGCAAGTCGGTCCTTTATCGCCGCATTGATGACTGTGCTTAATAGATCACTACGGTTACCGATGTAGTAATGGATGAGACCGGTTACGACGCCAAGTTCTCGAGCCACGCGCGCAATCGACACCTCGTCGAGCGATTCGCGCCGTGCCAGCGTCACCGCGCACTGGATTACTGCATCGCGCGACAACTCTGGGCCGCTTGAACCGTCGCCCTTGGGCCGGCGGCCAGCTCGCGAGACCTTTGTGGGTGTGACTTCACTGGTGTTCTGGTTAAGCGTCTTCATGGCATCAGGGTAAACGAGAGGAAGTTCAAATTTTATTTGACGCACCGTCAACTCTAACACTAATCTTCAGTCATAGAATTGATGGTACGTCAATTACCGGGAGTGCTGAGAAGCAAGCTCGGAACAAGCAGTCAGATGGAGTCCGAATGAAGTCCCAGAATTTTGGCGGGAAAGTAGCGATCACGGCCGGTTTGCGCGGAGCATCTTGGAATGCAGCGCGGATGCCGTCGACCTATTCCACCCGGCCTTACCCGCTGATCACCTCCGACGGCCAAGCGACGCTCGGGGTATTGTTTTCCCGCGGCGCGGAGCGCAAGGTCGTTTTCATCATGCATCCACGCGAGTTCGTACTGACGCATTACCTCGTGCCCGAAGTGTTGGATGCGGGATGGGCCTGCTGGGTGCAGGCCCCCCGCTCCATCGGAAACGATCTGCGGCTGGAGCATGAGTTCGCATTGCATGACGTCGCCGCGGGCATGCGGCAATTGCGGGCCTTGGGCTTCGAGACCATCGTTCTCCTCGGCAATTCGGGCGGCGCCGGGCTGTTCGCGTTCTATAACCAGCAGTCGATGCTGCCGGGCGGGCAGCGCATCACACACACGCCTGGTGGTCGTCCCACGCAGCTTCAGACAGCGGACCTGCCTACCGCCGACGGCGTGGCGTTGGTGTCGCCACACCCCGGCCAGGGCATCCTTCTCATGAATGCGCTCGACCCTTCGGTGACCGACGAGTCCGACCCGTTCTCCTGCGATGCCGCGCTGGATCCATTCGATGAGGTCAACGGCTTTTGCCGTCCGCCCGAATCCTCAACTTATCAGCCGGAATTCCGCCTGCGCTATCGGCAGGCGCAGCGCGAGCGCGTTGCACGGATTGACCGGCTCGCACGCGAAGCGATCAATCGCCGGCAGGATGCCAAGGCCCGTAACAAGTACTCGCCGAACAGGGACGACAAGCTTGTGGCGAGCCACGGCCCGATTTTCGAGGTGTGGCGCACTGATGCGGACCTGCGCTGCTGGGACCTGTCGCTTGACCCCTCGGATCGGCTGGTGGGGTCGCTTTGGGGGGCCGACCCCGCAGTCTCGAATCTCGGCAGTGTTGGCTTTGCGCGCCTAGTCACGCCGGAGTCTTGGCTTTCCACCTGGTCCGGCCTTTCGTCGAACGCCACGTTCGAGAAGTGTGCCGATGCGATCGAGCAGCCGACGCTGCTAATCGAATACACCGGCGACAACTGCGTGTTTCCCGCGGACGTAGGGGACATCTTCACCTCCATTCGGAGCAATGAAAAAGTCCACGTCCGCGTGCGGGGCAATCACCACGGCCAGCCCCTGGATGACGGAGAGACCTCCGGCCAGGTCATCGCAGGGCGTCATCTGTCCGACTGGCTGCGTGCAACTTTCAAATAAATAGATTGACATGGAGACATCAGTGAGTGGTCCAACGCATTCCCGCGCCCCACGAACACCGGGTGTTACCGCCCCGATGCCGGGCGTGGTCTATCCGAATCAGAAGGATCTGGAGCGCTACGTTGCAGAAGGCGCGCTCGGCTTCGAGACGCTTGTCGATAGCTTCCGCAAAGCTGCCGCAGAGCACCCAAGTAACATTGCCCTACTCGGGCCTGGTTTGCGCATGACCTACGCCGAGCTGGATGCGAAGTCCAACCGGCTGGCTGCGGCGTTGCTGGAAACTGGGCTCATGCCGCTCGACCGCGTTGTCTTCCAGCTTGGCGACAGCGAGCAACTGATCATGGCGTTCCTTGCCTGCCTTAAGGCTGGCCTGATTCCGATCTGCACGCTGGCGGCGCATCGCGAACGCGAAATTGGCTACCTCGCTAATCTTGCCGAGGCCAAGCTGCATATTGTCCAAGGAGACGATCCGAAATTCGACGGCATCGCATTTGCACGCAAGATGCGTGACGCAACGCCATCGCTGAAATGGATCCTTCAGGCACGTGGCGAACCGCAGACCGGCGTGCTGCATCTGGAGCAGCTAATCGAATCGGTCAGCGAGGCGCAGGCGTTGGCGCGACTCGAAGAGGTGGTGCTGGATCCGTTCCAGGTCGCGGTGTTCCAGCTTTCGGGCGGGACGACCGGCGTGCCGAAGATCATCCCCCGATTCCACAACGAGTATCTCTACAACATGCGTGCGGTAGCGGATTGGCTCGGCTACCGGTCGGACGATGTCTTGTTCATGCCGCAACCAATGGTGCACAACCTCAACATGGGGTGCTGCTTCGGACCGATCCTGATGCGCGGCGGTACCGTCACCGTCGCACCGGACCTGCACCCAGAGACGCTCATTTCGCTAATCGAGACCACGAAGCCTACGTGGCTGATGCTGGGCGGACCCATCGTCGCTCGCATCGAGTCCGCGATCAAGACGGGGCGCATCGACTTGTCGAACGCACGCGGCGTGATTGCGGCCAACAGCGCGCCAAAGCTCCGTGCACTGCTCGGTGTGGCTGTCTATCACATCTTCGGCATCACGGAAGGGGTGATCATGTTCACCCACGCGGAAGATCCTGCCGAAGCGCTGGATACCACTAACGGCAGGCCTGTGAGCACATGGGACGAAGTGCGGATCCTTGTGCCGGGCACGGAGACTACCGCTGCGCCGGGCGAAATTGGCGAGCCGGCCTTCAAAGGACCATACACGATCCACGGCTATTACAAGGCCGAGGAACGCAACCGCGAAACTTTCACCAGCGACGGCTACTACAAGTCGGGTGACCTGATGCAGGCGAAGAGCATCGGCGACAAGATCTACTACGTCTTCTGTGGCCGTCTGAAGGACTTGGTCAGCCGCGCCGGCGAAAAGATCAACTGTGAAGAAGTCGAGATGGCCGTTGCCGGGCATCCGGCAGTGGCCGCGGTCGTCGCCGTTCCCTATCCCGATCCCGTCTATGACGAGCGCCTGTGCGCGGTGCTCATCCTGCGCGAGGGATTCACCACCCCCACCGTGAAGGACTTGGGTGCCTACCTGCAGGAGTACGGCATGGCGAAGTTCAAGTGGCCAGAACGCATCGAGGTCGTCTCGGAATTCCCGCTTACCGCATCCGGAAAGCTCAGCCGGCAGGGATTGCGCGATTACGTCGCCCGGATCGTCATCCCTAAAAACTGACTCAATCTCAACTGCACAGGAGGTTCAAATTGGACAACAAACAGCCTGTACTGAAGGGCGTGCACCATACCGCCCGACCCACCTGGAAGCTGCGCGAAACCGTGGAGTTCTACCGGGACAAGCTGGGTCTGCCCTTGGTCCACGCCATCTCGGCGCGTGGATGGGGGCCGTCTAATCACCCAGACTTTCTCCACTTCTTCTTTGAGAGTGGGAAGGGCAGCACGATCGCCTTCTTCTACTACATCGACACCGAGCAGCCGGACTATACCCGTGCCGTGGACGACTACCGCTTCCAGGCCACGCATACCGCCTGGGCGGTGGACACCTACGAAGAACTGCTGGCGTGGCGGGAGCGGTTGGAAGCCCAAGGCATCCCGCTGATCTACCAGATACGCCATGAGCTGATCGAGTCGATCTACTTCAACGACCCGAATGGCTACTACCTCGAGATCACGCTCCAGGAACGGCCGATGACGGCGCTCGATAGTGAGGACGCCACGCGTACCCTCGAAGCCGCGATGGCCATGGAAGACGCCATGACCAGCGGTACGGGGGCGTTCACCAGCATCGATCAGGTATGGCGCCGCAAGGCGCTTGGAATCCACTCAGGCGAGGCTGGTACGCCATCCGACGAGGCGCTGCTCTATGTGCTCGACGTGCCGGAGTTCGCGCCACTCGTCACGGCCGCCCGGGAAGATGGACGCTGCCGCCTCGAAGGGCCGACGGAAGGCTACTGGTGCATTCGGTCGCCGGAAGGCATTGTCTTCGAGCGCAAGGCACTCGGCTTTGTGCCGGCGCTGTGGAACGCATCGCTTACTGGTGGATTCGGCGGAGACGTGAAACTCTTCGACCGCTACCGACTGGAAATTGTGCCCGGGGGTCAGAAGTGAAAGTAGCCATTGTAGGGGGAGGGCCCTCGGGCCTGTATCTGGGTCTGCTGCTCAAGCGCCGGGCGCCGGAGTGGCAGGTCGAAGTCATTGAACAAAACTCGCCCGACGCCACGTTCGGGTTCGGCGTGGTCCTGGCAGACACTGGCTTGCTCCAACTCCAGAATGCGGACGAAGCATCGTATCAGGCGCTTTGCGATGAGATGCGCTACAACGATCGCCAGATCATCGTGCAGCGAGAGGTGCCGATCGAAATCGAGCTGAACATCAAGGGCGGCGCTATCCCTCGACTCAAACTACTGCAGGTGCTGCGCAGCGAAGCCATGAAGGCCGACGTTCGCATCCATTTCGGGGAACGAATTGAATCGACCGAGGATCTGCAGCGGCTAGGGCTGGCGGATGCCGATGTGGTGGTGGGTGCGGATGGCATCAACTCCGTGATCCGCCGCCAGTTCGCCGACGGGTTCGGTACCACCCAGAACTCCCTGACCAATCACTTCGCGTGGTTCGGCACGAAGAGGGTCTTTGAGTCGCCGGCCCTGGTGTTCCGCAAATATGCGGGCGGGCACTTCGTCGCGCACTACTACGCCTACTCCGACGAGATGAGCACCTTCGTGGCCGAATGTGACGATACCACGTGGCGCAACGTCGGTCTCGCCGAAATGACCGACGACGAGCGGCAGGCGCTTTTCGAACGAATCTTCGCGCCCGAGATGGCCGGTCAGGGGCTCATCTCCAACAAGTCGATCTGGCGTCAGTTCCCGGTCATCCGCAACGCACACTGGGTGTACGGTCGCCATGTGCTGATTGGCGACGCCTTGGCCAGCGCGCATTTCTCCATCGGCTCGGGCACGCGCATTGCGATGACCGACGCGAGCGCCCTGGCCGATGCACTGCTCGGTTGCGAAGGCGATGTTGCCGCGGCTCTCGCCGCCTTTGAAAGCAACCACGCGCCGCAGAAGGCAAAGCTGATCGCCGCATCGGAGCGCTCGTATACGTGGTACGAGGACATCGCCAAATGGATGGAGGCATACACACCGGAGGAATTCGTGTACGAGTTCATGACTCGGACCGGCCGGGTGGACGAGGAGCGGCTCCGCAAGGAGTTCCCGGCACTAATGCAGCGATTGGCTGCGGCGTCGAGGGCGACATGACGCGGAGCACAGAGTACGTGCTCTCGGAGGCCCCGTTCGTTGTTAGGCGAACAGTCAGATGGGCCGACTGCGATCCGGCCGGCGTGGTCTATACCGGTCGCTTCAATGAATATCTGCTGGGCGCGGTCATGCATTTCATGAGCCACATCGGGTTCGCACCGGACTCCCGAGAAGCCGGCATCGGCCTGCCGTGCAAGCACATGTCGCTCACGTTCCACGTGTCGCTGTATCCCGGCGATGTGGTGGACATGCGCATTGGGGTCAAGGAGATTCGGCAGCACACGTTCGACCTCGTGGCAGCCGCTCACCTGCTTGACGGGCGACTGGCCTTTGAGGGCACCTTCTCGCCGGTCTGCATCCGTAGCGACGTTCGCGAACGCACGGCAATCCCGGAAGCGCTGCGCAGCGCTCTCACTCCGTACCTGACGAATTTGGAATAACTCGCATGCACCACAGCACCTATCGAATCGGTCAGATCGTACCGAGTTCCAACACGACGATGGAAACTGAGATTCCGGCCATGCTGCGCGCGCGTGAAGCCGTGCGGCCAGAGCGCTTCACCTTCCATAGCAGCCGCATGCGGATGCACAAGGTCACCCGCGAGGAACTCGAGGCGATGAACCTAGAAGGGCTGCGCTGCGCCGCGGAATTGGCCGACGCCCGCGTCGACGTGATGAGTACTGCTTGCCTGGTCGCGATCATGGCGATGGGAAAGGGCTATCACCGAGAGGTCGAGCGCGAGCTGACGCGCGTGGCCCGCGCCAATCAGTGCGAGGCGCCGGTGATGACCTCCGCCGGAGCGCTGGTGGAGGGTCTGCGCATCATGGGGGCGAAAAAGATCGCGCTGCTGGCGCCCTACATGCGCTCGCTGTGCGACCTGGTGGTCGAGTACATCGAGGACGAGGGCATTGAGGTTGTGGACGCATTGGCTTTCGAGATCCCCGACAACCTAGAAGTTGGCCGCCGCGACCCGGCGCAGCTGGTTGACGACGTGAAGCGATTGAATACGGCCAACGTGGATGTCGTTGTGCTGTCAGCCTGCGTGCAAATGCAGTCGTTGGCGTCGATCCAGATCGTGGAGGACCAGATTGGCATCCCGGTGACGTCCACCGCAATCTGCACGACCCGGCGCATGCTGGACCACCTCGGTCTCGAGCCGGTAGTGCCGGGAGTCGGAGCTTTGTTGTCGGGCCGTTACCCGGGCGAAGTTGATCTCACAAAGGAGGCGGTGGCATGAGAGAAGCCGTCATCGTTGCTACGGCGCGCACGCCAATCGGTCGCGCCTTCCGTGGCGCGTTCAACAGCACGAAATCGCCTACGTTGATGGGCCATGCCATCCACCACGCCGTCGAACGCTCGACGCTCGATCCGGCGCGGATCGAAGACGTCATCGTTGGGACGGTACTCGCAGCCGGCACGGCCGGCTCGAACGTGGCTCGCAATGCCGCATTTGCCGCTAGGCTACCGCATACGGCGGGTGCGCAGACGATCGATCGGCAATGCGCTTCCGGCCTCATGGCGATTGCCAGTGCAGCCAAGCAGATCGTAGTTGATGGCATGGAAGTCATCGTGGCGGGGGGGCAGGAGAACATCTCGGCCGTGCAGAACGCTTACTACAAGTGGGTGTACGCGGAATCCGACGCCAACGTGGTGCGCTTCGCCGAGCATGCGTACATGCCGATGCTGGAGACGGCGGAGTTCGTCGCCCGCAAGTATGGAGTCTCTCGAGAACAGCAGGATGCGTACGCGCTGCTGTCCCAGCAGCGCACGGCGGCTGCGCAGCGCGACGGCCTGTTTGACCATGAGATTGCGCCCATCACGGTCGAGATGACGGTCACGGACCGGCAGACCGGGGTGTCCACCCAGCAGTCGCTCACGCTGTCGCGCGACGAGAGTAATCGTCCCGAAACGACGTTGGCGGGACTTGTTGGCCTGAAGCCAGTCATGACCGACGGCACTGTCACTGCGGGCAACGCGAGCCAGCTTTCCGATGGCGCCAGCGCTTGCGTACTAATGGAGCGCCGCACAGCGGAACGCGATGGTTTGCGGCCGCTTGGTGTCTATCGAGGCATGGCAGTGGTCGGCGTAGCGCCGGAGGAGATGGGTATCGGACCTGTCTACGCGGTTCCGCGGCTGCTCGCGCTCCATGGACTCACCGTAGACGACATCGGACTGTGGGAACTGAATGAAGCGTTCGCCTGCCAGGTCCTGTACTGCCGGGACAGGCTGGGTATCGACCCGGCCCGCTACAACGTGAATGGTGGCGCCATCTCTATTGGGCACCCCTATGGCATGACCGGCTCGCGGCTGGTTGGCCATGCGCTGATTGAGGGCAGACGGCGCGGTATCCGGTACGTCGTCGTCGGAATGTGCGTGGGCGGCGGCATGGGCGCAGCGGCGCTGTTCGAGGTGTGTTAGGTCGGCGTCGCGACTCTCAATAGTGGCGTCAATAGAACTAAACAATAGGCGATTATCGCCTGTAGGAGACAACACCATGGAATCGGAATCGACACTTGCAGAGTGGAGCCCGGGTCGGGCTCGCGGCAGTAATCCCAGCAAGACCGGAAAGGCGTTGCTTGTGACTGGTGCCGCTCTCGGCATGCTAGTCGGCTTCTCGGCAGTCTACTTCAGTACTTTGTCGCTGTTCCTGAAGCCGATCGCTGCCACCTTCGGGTGGGGACGTGCACAAACATCGGCCATTTCGGTACTTGCCCAGCTGGGACTCGCAATGGGCGCTCCGTTCGTCGGGCGGCTAATCGACCGGTTCGGGGCCAACCGGGTGATCCCGGTGTCCGTCGTGCTGTTCGCTATTGGCATGGCGACATTGTCGGTGTTGCCGACCAGCATCGTTTTCTTCGGGGGGATGAGCTTCCTGCTCGGCGTGATGGCTGTGGGTACAACGCCGACCGGCTACCTGAGCGTGCTGCCCGGTGCGTTCGACCGGCGCCTGGGTTGTGCGATGGGCATTGCGATGGTTGGCCTAGGCTGTGGCAACGCGCTCATGCCGCTGCTTACCGAGCACTGGATGGCAGCGGGCGGCTGGCGCGTCGCATATCAGTATCTCGCCGCAACGACGCTGGCCGGCGGACTACTAGCTGTCGTCCTTTTCTCATCGGTACCCGGACACGCACGCCGCCATCGGACGGAGGCGATCGAGCTGCCGGGCATCGGCTTCCGGGGGGCGATCCGCTCGTCTCGCTTCTGGGTAATCGCGGCCATTCTGTTCGTGATCTCTGCAGCCGGACTAGGCGCCATCGTACATATGGTCCCGCTGCTGACGGATCGGGGCTTCCCCTCCCAGCAGGCCTCGCAGATCGCGGCACTGATTGGCGTCGGCGTTATGGTTGGTCGCGTCGGCACCGGGCTGCTGATTGATATGGCCCATGCCCCGTACGTGGCAGCGGTGTCGTTCCTGATGGGCGCAACAGGCTTGGCGTTGATCGCCCTCCAGCCAGACGCATCAATGGCTACGGTCGGCACTGGCGCCTTTCTCTTCGCGTTCGCCATTGGCGCGGAAGGGGACTTTATTCCGTTCTTCGTTCGCCGGTATTTTGGCCTCAGGCAGTTTGGCTCCCTCTATGGCACGTTGTTCTTTGTGTTTGCCCTAGGCGGCGTCGTGGGTCCGGTTTTGTATGGGCTGGCGTTCGATATGACGGGGAGTTACACGACAGCCTTCGCCAGCGCTACTGCCGCCTGCACAGCCAGCGCTATCGCTGTGAGCCTGCTAGGCAAATACAGATATGCAGCCCGTGACTGAGGCCGATTGACAGCTTGTTCAAGGGTAGACGCCGCGGTGATACTCGCGGCAAATAACAGGAGACAGAAAATGGGATTCGTAGTTGGAGTCGATGTCGGCGGTACCTTCACCGACGGCGTCGCCATTGATTCGGACGGGACGATCGTTTCCGCCAAGACGCCGTCCACGCCACCGGACTACTCGGCCGGCGTATTCAACGTATTGGCCTTGCTTGGCGAGCAATTCGGGCTTACCCGCGAGCAGTTCCTTGCCCGTACCAATCATATTGCCCATGGCACCACTTCGTCGCTCAATGCGCTCGTGATGGGCAAGGTGCCGCCGGTGGGCTTCATTACCACGAAGGGACACGGCGACTCGATCTCGATCATGAACGTGGAGGGCCGCTACCTGGGCCGCTCCGCCCAGGATTTGCAGAATGTTCTAGGCCATCGCAAGCCGCCGCCGCTGGTGACCCGCAACCTGCTGAAAGAGGTCACCCAGCGCATGGATCGCGAGGGCAATGTCCTCGTGGCGCTAAACGAGCAAGAAGTGCGTGCTGCCGTGAGGGATTGCGTGGCGCAGGGAGTCAAGGCCATCGCAGTGTCGCTGCTCTGGTCGTTCCGCAACCCAGCCCACGAGCGGCGGGTGCGCGAGATTATCACTGAGGAGGCGCCTGACATTTACGTAGCTCTGTCCTCGGATGTCAGCCCTCGCATCCGTGAGTACGCGCGGCATGCCACCACGATCATGAGCACACAGATCGGGCCGGGTCTGCGCGACTATCTTCGCAACCTAGAGAAGGGCTTACGCAAGGAGGGTCTCACCGGGCCGCTCCTGGTCATGCAGAGTTCTGGAGGCGCGATTACTGCCGAGGAGGCACCATCTACCGCCATTACGACCGTCGGCTCGGTCCTGACCGGCGGCGTGGTGGGGGCAATGCAGCTTGCGAGGCAACTCGGCCACCGCAACGTCATGGCAACGGATGTCGGAGGTACGACTTTCCTTGCCGGCCTGATCGTCGACTCAGAGCCGGTCCGCGCCGGGCAGACCATCATCAACCAGTCGCCGGTCAACGTGCCGACGCTGCGTGTGGAAGCCATCGGCTCGGGCGGCGGCGCAATTGCCTGGATCGATGCCGGCGGCAACCTGCAGGTCGGCCCGTTGAGTGCGCAGGCCGTGCCAGGGCCCGCCTGCTATGGCGCGGGAGGCACCGAGCCGACCATCACCGACGCGAACCTGGTGCTGGGAATCTTGCCATCCCGCGGATTGTTGGGCGGGCAGCGTCCGTTGTCACTTGAGTTGGCGCGCGAAGCCATCAAGCGGCGGATCGCCGATCCGCTCGGGTTAAGCGTGGAGGAAGCAGCGGCGGCGATCTACGTCGTACAGAATGCGCAGACGGCTGACTTGCTGCGCAAGGTGGCGGTTGAATCAGGGCACGACCCCCGCGACTTCGTGGTCTATGCGTTTGGTGGCGCTGGCCCGGCTCACTGCGCGGCGTATGGCGCCGCCGTCCAGGCGAGTGAGGTGCTTGTACCACTGGGCCCGGTCGCCTCGGCCTTCTCCGCGTTCGGGCTGGCGGCCTCAAGCATCAATGTGACTCGCGAGTTGTCCGACCCGGCCGTGGTCCCGCTCGATCCGGAGCGGGTCGCCGAGAAATTCGGGCGGCTGGAAGAAGAGGTCAGTGCCGTGCTGGCGCGGCAGGGCATTCGCTTTGTCGGCACGGAACTGCATCGCGAACTTGACATGCGCTACGGCATGCAGATGGGCGAGGTCGCTGCACCGGTGGCGGGAGGCAACGTCACTGCCGCGACGTTGCAGGATGCCGTAGACGCGTTCGAGCGGAAGTACAGCCAGCTCTATGGCGAGGGATCGGGCTTCCGTGACGCCGGCATCCAGGCACTGACCTATCGCGTGCGGGGCGTCGGCCTGCTGCCGGTCTCCCCAGAATTGCCGGAAATCGCCCCAGCGAACGGTACGCCCGTGGAAGAGGCAATCGCGGAACGCCGACCGATCTGCCTCGACATCGATCGTGGCTACGTCGACACCCCTGCGTACGACTACACCCGACTTCGCGCAGGGCACGTCATTGTCGGCCCCGCGGTGATCCAGGTGCCGACCACGACCGTCGTGGTGCCGCGTGGCATGCACGGCACCATCGACCGGTTCGGCAATCTGTCCATCAAGACCCAGCCCATCAAGACCAAGGCAGTTTGAACTGCAGGAAGGAGACATATTATGTTGCCCACTATTCCCGGCTCGGAGGCTTTCGTGAGCCGACCGGTCCCGCCCGATACCATTCTCCGCACGGTCCCGCCTTCGCTGCAGATGCACACCGTCGACCAGCGCGTCATCGACGAGCTTCACCCGCTGACCTATGAGGTCGTTCGCCACCGGCTGTGGTCGATCACCGATGAGATGGGCGAGACGCTCAAGCGCATGTCGGGCAGTCCGGTTGTCAGCGAAGCAAACGACTACGACTTCACTATCAACGACGAGACCGGCCAGGAAGTGCAGATCGGCCTCTACAACACGATGCTGGCCGGTGCCATTGACTTGGCAATCTACTGGACCCTGCAGAATCGAGCGGACAATCCCGGGATCGAGGACGGCGACATGTTCCTGTGCAACGATCCCTGGATCGGTGGCGGCCTGCACCAGAGCGATGTGGTTATATTCCAGCCGATTTTCTATGAGGGGAAACTGTTCTCATGGACGAGCGCAATCTGTCATGAGCCGGACCTCGGGGGCGTGGCGCCGGGCTCGATGCCCATCGTGGCGCCGGACGTTTTCTCCGAGTCGTTGCCCACGCCCCCGATCAAGGTGGTGCGCAAATTCACGTTGCAGCGTGACATGGCTGACATGTGGGTGCGCCGCTCGCGAGTGCCGCAATTGGTGGGGCTGGACTTACGCGCCAAGATCGGCGCGAATGCAGTGGGTCGCAAGCGCATGCTGGCGCTAATCGAACAATACGGCCCAGACACGGTTAAGGCGGTCATGAAGCGGATGATGGATGATGCCGAGAGGCGCTTGCGCGACAAGCTGCGCGACGCACCGGACGGCGCCTGGCAGGCCGCCAGTTACATAGACCAGTCCTCGGCCGGCGATCGCAGCTCACACAAGCTGATGCTGACGATGACGAAGAAGGAAGACCACCTGACGTTCGACTTTACCGGTACGGCGCAGCAGACCGGCGTGATCAACTGCACCTATGCGGGCTCCCGTGGCGGCATCATGCTGGCGCTGCTGCCGACGCTGGCGGGCAACATCCCGTGGGCGGCCGGCGGCCTGATGCGCTGCTTCGATATTGTCACGCCCGAAGGCACCATGAACAACGCGGCCTTCCCTGCTGCCATCAACAAGGCCCCGATTGCGACGGCATGGGCCATTGGCAACCTGGCCGCGCAATGCCTGTCGCAGATGCTGGACTGCTCCGTGGACCTGAAGGCCAACGTGCAGGCGACTTGCTGCGGGACGTGGAATACCGCGGTGCTGGCCGGTCTGGACCAGCGCGCCAAGCGGCATACGCCGTTCGTCGACGTGGTCATGGAGTCAATGGCGGGCGGATACGGCGCACGCCCGACCGCCGACGGTATCGACACAGGCGGCCTGTTCTGCATTCCGATGGGCAAGCTGCCCGACGTGGAAATGACAGAGCTGCTGTATCCCATGATCGTGCTTTGGCGTCGCGAAGAACCCGACTCCGGTGGCCCCGGACGCCACCGCGGCGGCGTCAGCGCTTCCGCGGCCATCACGCCCCATGGCACATCGCTGCCAATGGCGCTGGTACTGTCAAGTTCGGGGATGGCAACCGCACAGAACCAGGGCTTGGCCGGTGGCCATCCCGGCAATACTGGCCATAACGTGGTGGTGCGCAGCGTCGACCTGGACGGCATGTTCGCCCGCGGCGAGTTGCATACTGAGCTCCACAGTCTCGGCGGCGAGATGGAGGTCGCGCAATGCATGACAGGGGGCGAATTGGGTCACGGTGACGTCCTGTACCTGCACTGCCAGGGAGGCGGAGGCTACGGCGATCCACTGCGCCGGGACCCGGAGACCGTGGCGATCGACTTGCGCGCCGGCAAGATTAGAACCGGAACTGCCGAGCTGGTCTATGGTGTTGTCGTAGGCCATGACGGCGAAGTCGATCTGTCTGCTACGGAAGCACTCCGGATCACGATCCGGGACGAACGGCGCGAACAGTCAGTTCCACCGCCAGTGGCATTCACCGGTAAGTTCAACACCGAGCACGCGCGGCCGGTTGACGACAACCTTGCGCTAGTACGCCATGAGGGCGCCCAGTTGGTGGTGTGCCGGCATTGCGGGCACCAATTGAGCGATCACGACAAGCAGTTGGCCGTTGCGTGTCGGGATTCGGACCCGCTTTCGGGCAGCTCCAATGTCCGCGTCGATCCCAGTTACTACGTCGACGAAGAAATTGTCTTCCGTGAGCATTTCTGCCCAGGTTGCTGGACCACCCTGCATACGGGGCTGGTGCCGAAGGACCACGAGGACGTCATCAGCGGGATGAAGAAGCTGCCGGCGGTCGTCGGGGCGTAATACGCGGATTGGAAGAGGGACGCGGTGGCTGTGGTGCCACCGCGTGCCGAATCGTCCCATGAAATTGAAGACAGCAGACGAGAGTAGGAAGAAATCATGAGGTTAGAAGGTCGGGTGGCGGTAATTACAGGTGCCGCAGCGGGTATTGGACAGGCCACGGCTCACCGGTTCGCGAGGGAAGGAGCGTGCGTCGTGCTGTGCGACCGAAACGTTGCAGCCGTCGAGCAGGAAGCTGCGGCGCTACGGGACACGGGCTTGGAGGCACTGGGATACGCACTCGACGTCACGGACCGGCGTGGCATTGCCGATCTGGTCCAGTCCACGATGCAACGGTTTGGCCGCATCGACGTGCTGGTAAACAACGCGGGCATCACCGCGGACGCGCGCCTGGCACGTATGAGCGAGGAGCAGTTCGATGCCGTGATCGACGTAAACCTGAAGGGCGTCTTCAATTGCACGCAAGCGGTCGCAGAAGTGATGACGGCGCGCGGCAGTGGCGTGATCCTGAACGCCTCGAGCGTGGTCGGTATTTACGGCAACTATGGTCAGACTAACTATGCGGCGAGCAAGTTTGGTGTGATTGGCATGACGAAGACTTGGGCGCGCGAACTCGGCCCAAAGGGAATCCGGGTCAACGCGGTATGCCCGGGGTTCGTCGCCACTGACATCCTCAGCACAATGCCGGAGAAGGTGCTCGATGGCTTCCGATCCGCCTGCTGGCAAGGTCGCATCGGCTTGCCGGACGAGATCGCCAGCGTTTATGCCTTCCTGGCCAGCGATGACGCTAGCTATATCAACGGTGCAGCGCTTGAGGTATCCGGCGGCCTGTCCATGTAAAGCACCGCGCAAAAGCGGATGACCCGCACGCATCACGGAGTACATAACAAAAAGTCGGCGCAACGCGTCAGCGGCTAGGCGTCGGCAATCAATACGAGAACAGGAGGAGAGCTATGAAGTTCGTGGCATTGGGCGCATTTGCCTTGCTCGGCTGCGCGGGAAGCGCTTGTGCGCAATCGAGCGTCACGCTGTATGGTGTGGTGGACGCCAACGTGGAATATGTCACGCATGTCGGCAGTGTCCCTGCCGCCGCCAACCAATACGACCCCGGTCTCGGCAATCGGGTCTATCGGCTGAATTCGGGTGGACTGTCCGGTTCACGCTGGGGTATCCGGGGGGCCGAGGACCTCGGTTCCGGATTGAAGGCGATGTTCGTCCTTGAAAGCGGCTTCGGTCTGGATTCCGGGGTACTTCAACAAGGCGGTCGCTTATTTGGCCGTCAGGCATTTGTAGGCCTGCAAAAGGCCAGCATTGGACAGGTAAGCTTTGGGCGCCAGTATGCCTCGATGTTCGAGGCACTGGCAAACTTTACCCCGGCCTCATACGCCTCCCAGTATGAGCCCGTGGTGCTGCAGTCCGGGCCGAACTACCGCGAGGACAATACGGTCAAGTACACCGGCCAGTTCGGGCCTGTTACCGCGCTTGCGCACTGGTCGTTCGGCACCGGTTTGGCGCTGCCCGCCTCGGTAGGCCTGACGACGCCCATTGGCGGAAACGGTGAATTCCCGGGCCAGTTTCGCCGGGATACCGCTTATGGCGCTGCGATCGCTTATGCCGGTGGGGCATTGGGGGCGACAGTCGGATACGACCAATGGAATCCGACAATTGGAACTGGAAGCGGCACGGCGAAGAAGGCTGCAGTCGCCATCAGTTATGCCATCGGAGAGCAGGCCAAGGTCATGGGCGGATACCGCTGGGGTCAGAACAAGTCGCAAACCGGCGCTGTAATTCAGCGTGATGACTTCTACTGGGTTGGCGCCAACTATCAGGCGAGCCCAGCCTTGAGCCTGACTCTCGAGTACGACTACGATGACGTCAGAAATCTGTACGGCAATACTGGTGTCGCGAACCCATGGCAAATCGCCTTCGTGGGCAACTATGCGTTTTCGAAGCGCACGGATGTCTACCTGACCACTGCGTATGCGAAGAATGCTGGCCTGATGATGGAGTCGCTTGCGACCTTCTATGCAAACAGCTTTTCGCTTGGCAATAGCTACGTACTGGGAAAAGGGCAGAGCACGATGCTCGGCCTGGCGTTGGGCGTTCGCCATAAATTCTGAGTGCGCCGGGAGACCGGTAAGGAGTAGGTGGTGAAAGTCCACTGCGATGAAGGAATAGCGAACCACATCGGCCCCGAGCCGTGCGCAGGCTACCGTGAGGTGGTCGGCGAAGCGTCGGTAGGGGAACGTGTGGGCCAGCCATCGAGCCGCGATAGTTGTGTTGTTCCGGGTGCCGACGCGGTTCAGAACGCGGAAGGCAACATGAAGGGGCGCGTGAACGCGAGTGCCTCGACGACCCGGCGTGGTCTAAGACCCTGGCACGCACGGACTCTCCTTACGCGGGAACCGGGAGATCTCTCGTCTGGCCAGTCGCAGCATGGGCTGGTCCGCATCGGGAAGGTGAGGAGCCGTAGCCGATGATGAACGGACGGGAGAAGTCAGACTCCGCCGTACTAGCGAGGAAGCCTGCGAACAATGCCGGGAAATCGGCTGCGGAGTGGGTGGAGCGAAGGGCGGGGACCAAGGGGAACATGGGTCAGTCCAACACGTGCCGGGCGCAGAACCGGGCAAGCGTGCCACAGGGGCTGGAACGTGTACGGCAAGCTGCAAGGCAGCGGAAGAAAGAGCGGTTCACCGCGCTGCTGCATCACGTCACGGTCGACCGGCTTCGGGAGTCGTTTTATGCGCTCAAACGCAACGCGGCTCCGGGAGTGGACGGCATGACGTGGCGGTACTACGAGGCGGGACTGGAAGAGCATCTCCAGCGTCTGCACACGCAAGTACTCAGCGGAGCGTATCGGGCACTGCCCGTTCGGCGGCAGTACATACCAAAGCCGGACGGCAAACAGCGCCCATTGGGGATTGCCGCACTGGAAGACAAAGTCGTCCAGCGCGCGGTGGTTGAAGTGCTAAATGCGATCTACGAGGAAGACTTTCTCGGTTTCTCGTACGGGTTCCGACCCGGACGCAGTCAGCATGATGCGCTGGACGCGTTGGCAACGGCCATCATCCGCACCCCGGTGAACTGGATTTTAGACGCCGACATCCGGAGCTTCTTCGACTCGGTCAGCCAGGACTGGCTGGTTCGGTTCATGGAGCATCGGATCGGCGACGAGCGCATCATTCGTCTTGTGCGGAAATGGCTCAAGGCGGGCGTCCTGGAGAATGGGGAACTGAGCGTCAGTGAAACCGGTACACCGCAGGGGTCAGTGGCGTCGCCGCTGTTCGCGAACGTGTATATGCACTACGTGTTTGATCTCTGGGCCAACCGGTGGCGACGGCGGGAAGCTAAAGGCAACGTCATCATTCTGCGGTACGCGGATGATGTTGTGGTTGGCTTCGAGCACGAAGCTGACGCGCGGCGCTTCTGGGACGCGATGCGACAGAGGCTGGAGGAGTTCTCGCTTGCGCTTCACCCGGACAAGACGAGGCTACTGGAGTTTGGCCGCAACGCAGCGGCCAACCGCCAGAGTCGAGGCCTTGGCCGGCCGGAGACCTTCGCCTTCCTGGGCTTCATCTTTATCTGCGGACGATCGCGTCGTGGTGCCTTCCAGTTGCAGAGGAAGACTCGCGGTGATCGCATGCGGGCGAAGCTCAGGCAGATCAAGGAGGATCTGCGACGGCGCATGCACGACCCGATTCCTGCGCAAGGAAAATGGCTTGGGCAGGTGGTGCGCGGATACTTCGCGTACCACGCAGTACCAACGAACTCGCGAGCGCTCGGCGCGTTCCGTTACCACGTTGTTGACCTCTGGCGGCGTGCGCTCAAGCGCCGCAGCCAAAAGGATCATATGACGTGGACGCGGGTCGAGCGGATCGCGGATGCCTGGCTCCCACAGCCTCGAATCCTTCATCCATGGCCGGACCGGCGCTTTGCCGTCAAACACCCGAGGTAGGAGCCGTATGCCCGAATCGGGCTCGTACGGATCTGTGCGGGGGGTGCTCAGTAATGGGCATTCCTACCGCGATAGCATTCTGGCAAGCAAAAGCGCAGGCAACACATCGGTAGCTAACTGCCACTTGATTAGAGCTTAGCGGCGTACCAATTTCTCAGGTGCGCGGAGCTGATCAGCCGATATCTGGGGGATGCGGTCTTCAGAGATTTTCTCTTTCGAGAGTTTCGCAGTGTCAATGGTGGCCTCGATTTGCACGATGTTGGGATCTGCATCACCTTCGGTTCGGAGTCTCTGACTCCGAACCCCGGGGCATCGATACGCGCATTCAGTGGTTCAAATTTACTTGGGGAAGCAGAATGAACATGAAATCCGCCTTCGATCTTGAAGGGAAAGTTGCGATAGTTACTGGTGGCTCACGCGGACTGGGGTTCGCGATGGCCGAAGCGCTGGGACAGATGGGCGCCAAGGTGGCAATCATTGCGCGCAAACAGGAAGAACTCGATCACGCCCGTGCGGCGCTGCACGAGCGAGGCATAGATGCGACCGACTATAAATGCGATTTGGGTCAGCGAGAGCAAATTGAGCCGCTCGTGGCTCGGATTCTTCAGAAACACGGTCGCGTGGACATTCTCCTAAATAACGCGGCCGCCACATGGGCCTGCCCGGCAGAAGATCATCCAATCGAGGCCTGGGACAAACTTATCAATCTGAATCTCACCGGCACCTTCTTACTGACGCAGCTAGTCGGCAAGCAATCCATGATTCCAAACCAACGCGGTCGAATCATCAATATTGCGTCAATAGGCGGCCTTATGGGGCAGGATCCCGACATTGTCCGTAGCGTCGCTTACTGCACGACCAAAGGCGGTATCGTGAATTTCACCCGCGCGCTCGCTGCCGAGTGGGGCCAATTTGGAATTACCGTCAACTCAATCTGTCCCGGCTTTATTCCCACCAAGATGACCCATGGGAGGTTGGATCAGTTGGGCGAGGTAATTCGCTCTCGTACTCCTTCACGTCGGCTTGGTGAGGGGACCGATCTCAACGGACTAGCTGTGTTGCTGGCGTCAGACGCCTCGCGGCACATCAACGGTCAGGTAATCGCAGTCGATGGCGGTGCGACCATCGTTTAATCGACGAAGAAGCGGAAGCAGCCGTGGTTTCAACGGTTCGCTTTCCGTCGGACGGTATTTCGAGGGTCCTTCAGCAACCCCAATAGCCGACACGTTCAGACCACGTTCATTCGGCTTGTCTCGGAGTAGATCCAACATCGCAAAGCCATCCTCCTGCAGTTTTCGAATTCTCAGTCCTCATTCAGCAACTGGTCGGTGAAAGTCTGCTCCACAAAGGTGCGCAATGGCTCAGGTCGGTTCGGGCGTAGGCCGCCGTGGTCTGCACCCACGCGTGCCCGAGCAAGGCTTGCGCAGCAGGCAGCGGCACCTGGTGGTCGACCACCAGCGTGCGCGCATAGGCGTGGCGCAGCCAGTGCGGGGATGCCGCACGCAATAGCAGCGCCTGCGCCGGCGCGCGTGCCTGCAGGCCATCGGCCACGGCCGCAAAGATGGCCTTGACCTCCCGGTACAGGCCTGCCTGCTGCAACGCTTCGCCCTTGTTGCCGTGGATCACCGGCAGCGCCTCGTGCACGGGCGGCTCGGACGGCAGGCCGCGGGCGCATCGGTAGGCGCGCAGCACCGCCACGCACGGAGTCGGCAGCGGGATGGCCCTGGGCTTGCGCCCCTTGCCACAGACGTAGAGCGTCCAGCGCCCGGGCGCTTCCGCCTCCAGCCGAGGCAGCCCGATCTCGGCCGACCAGGCCAGTTCCGCCAGGCGCACGCCGGCGTAGCGGTACAGCGCCCAGATCGCGCGCCGTCGCAGCGCCTGGAGGGAATCTTCGGACCCGGGCGCGTCAAGCCACGCATCGCACGCGGCCAGCAGCGCCGGCGGCCGGGTTGGCGTGCAGGTAGCCGGTGTCGTACCAGTAACGGTAGCAGCTCGCCACCACCGCCAGCGCGCGCGTGCGGGTGGCGACGACTGGGACGGGCTGCTGCAGCTCGTTGCATCAGTCAAGTCAGGGCGTGTCAGCGCTGTCGTCGCGTTGCAGCGATTCGGCAGCGCAGCCCGAGGAGATCCGATTCATCGGACGGCGGAACAACTTGGCAAGCTGCTGCGTACCCTGTTCCTGTGCGACTATTACAGCAACGTCGAGTTTCCGCCGAGAACTGCATGCACTACTCAGTCGCGGTGAGTCGGTGCACAAGCTCCAGCGTGCGATCTTCACAGGCAAGGCCATGCCAGCGCGCGGAGACGGCGTCGTGACGCGAGGATCGCGATTTCTGGTTCCTTGACCCTGCTGACGAACTTGGTGATTGCGTGGAACACGCAGCGCATGTAAGTGCCAGTTGCTGCTTGGCGTGGCAAGGGGCAGCGAGTTGATGACGATTGGCTCCGCCGGATGGGACCGGCGCATTCGACGCATGCATGCTTGATGCGGCGCCCTGCCAGCGTGCCGCGGGCTCGCGAAGGCCACCTTCGAGGAGGCAAGATGGACAACAATGCCGACGCGGTGGACGAGGCAGTGCTCCTTTCCGGTAGTCAACGCGCTGATACGCGCCGACATCGCTCACTCGAAGCAGTTTGTATCCTTGAACGTGCTGCGCACATTGCGAAGCCGGCAATTTTGCGTGGCCGGTAACGCCGCTTGCTCCTCTGTCCCGGTTGTCCGGGCTTCTCGATAGGCGGCAGCCAAGTCTGCATGGCCAAGGTCGCAGAACAGATGGCGGGAATATCTGCCGGGGTGGAAGTCCTGCTTCCGACTGGCACAGACAGCCCAGATGTTCAAAGATCTGGACTCATGGATACGCCGCCACCGCCTCAGGGCCATTCAGCTCAAGCACTGGCGCGTTGGAACGACGGTCTACAGTCGTCTCCGAAGTCTCGGCGCGGCTCATGAGCTGGCAGCCCCTCATTGTCGGCGGTGCCGATCGCTGGTGAGCTCGCAGCGAGGCTGGTCTGAACCGCATTCTTACGATCTGATACGTCGACGCACTTGGCTTCCCGCCTCATATGACCTCAACTTCTCTAACCGCCTGGTGCGAACCCGCATGCCAGGTGGCGTGGCACCGGCGCGGCTCTAGCCGCCGTCCCTATACCGATCAACACTTCCAATTCGCTGTCTCACGATGAGCCTGGTCGAAACATTTTAGAGGGAACCTATCTTTGATCCAAATTCTGCGACTATTAGCTGTCGAAGCCATATGTTGCCCGCATCTTCATGGAATCGCCGATGCCAGTACAGCCGGATTGTGCTGGTGGGTAATGGCATCGGAAGTTTCAAGGTTACGAGATTCCAATGGCGCACAAGCACATCCGCCAACTGTTCTGGAACCACGGCGAGGCAGTCATCCGACTCAAGTAGAGGCGGAAGTAATAAATAGGACGGCATTGAAACGGTATGTGATCGCGTTAGGCCGCGCGAGGCCAAAGACTCATCGATGTTGCCTTGGATGCCTGAAGCGGTGTGGACGACAACCTGCGGAGTGCTGGCGAACTGTTCTAACGTAAGTGAGCTCCCAGCAAACGGGTGTTGAGATCGGACCAAGCATACGTACGTTCGCTCATACAACCTGCGTTGATACAGCGAGGAACGCAACGCGGGAAATGCGCCGATCGCAAGATCGGCTTCTGCCCGCTCCAGCGACTGTTCAATTGCCGGCTGCGCAAGATTGAGTAGTCGCAATTCAATTTGAGGGGCCTGCGCACGTACTGCACGGACAATAGCTGGCCACAGCACATAGCTACCCACGTCAGAGAGGCAAATGCTGAACAGACGTTGAGTGCGCTTTGGATCATATGCCCCCCCCTGGAGAATGTCATCACGGACTTGTCCGAGTATCGACGCCAAGGGACCGGCGAGGTCAGCCGCGCGCGCCGTGGGGCGCATTCCACGTCCTGTGCGCACCAAGAGTTCGTCTCCAAGAAGCGTACGCAGTCTGGCTAATGCCGCACTTAAGGCCGACTGGCTCATCTTAAGCTCCTGCGCGGCCAGTGTGACGCTTTGGTGCCTAAGTAGCGCATCCAACACAGGTAGGAGGTTAAGGTCTAGACCTCTGATATCCATGGTATCGATTCTTGATATTGCCGAAATCTGCTTTTAAAGCATTCTGGTGCGATATAGCATTCAGGTCAACAGTCCCTCGTCCCCTGTACCTGCCCAAATGAGGGCGCGAAAGAGAGCAACTCTCAGAATGACCGCATACATCGACGTTCACCATCATCTTCTGCCCGACTTCTATATCGACGAGGTTGGCATGGAGCCAATTCTGACGCAGGCGCCGCGCTATTCCAGCGTCGCGCTGGAATGGACGGCACAAAAATCGCTGGACGCCATGGACGAAAACGGCGTGGCCCTTGCATTGTTGTCGATTTCAGCACCCGGATTATGGTTTGGTGATCGGGATGCCACAGTGCGGCTTGCGCGCCGATGCAACGACTACATGGCATCGCTGGTTCAACAATTTCCGACGCGTTTTGGCATGTTTGCCGCGCTGCCATTACCAGCCGTCGACGCGTCGCTCGCCGAAATCGCACATTGCGCCGATACCTTGTGCACTGATGGCTTCGGACTCTTCAGCAGCTACGGAAACCAGTATCTCGGAGCCCCGGAGTTCGCACCGGTATTTGATGAACTTAACCGCCGAGGCGCTACGGTCTTTGTGCATCCGAATGCAGGTGAGGCATCCCGCCGTCTGTTGCCAGATTTTCCTGCTTCCATTCTGGAATTTCCGTTAGACACAACTCGCTCAGTCATGAGTCTATTGTTCAGCGGCACAATGGCCCGTTGCCCGAACGTGCGCTTCATCTTTTCGCATGCCGGAGGTGCGGTCCCATTCCTGGCCCACCGGATGGCGCGGCTTGAGGCAGTCGAAACGTTCGCCGAGAAAACGCCTGGCGGTGCGATGAAGTTGCTGCAACGCCAATACTACGATACTGCGCTTTCCGCGAACGAGCCGGCCCTGGCTGCACTGACAAAATTTGTTCCCACGAGCCAGATCTTATTTGGCAGCGACTTTCCCTTCGCTCCGGGCATGATGGGGCGCACCATTTCCACGCTAAAAAACTATGGATTTGATGAAGAATCCCACCACGCAATCGCTTGTGCGAACGCTAGGACGATTCTTCGGGGAGTTGCTGGGAGGGTAGGGAACACGAGCGCCGCACCTGAGAACCAGCCTACGTGATCCACGTACCCTTCAATCCATCCATCTAACGAGCTACCAATGTCGCTATCTACATTCCCGGACGATGAACGAGCTCTCCGAATCGAGCTTGCCGCGTGCTATCGAATCTTCGCCCTGCTGGGCTGGACAGAACTCGTCTTTAACCACATCTCGCTTCGAGTACCTGGCGAAGAACCTCACTTTCTTATCAATCCATTCGGCTTGCACTACACCGAGGTCACAGCATCCAACTTAGTGAAGGTAGATCTGCACGGAAATCTGGTGCGCCATGAGTCATGGCCGATCAATCCAGCTGGCTTTATTCTGCATTCGGCCATCCACGGCGGTGTCGCGGATGCCCATTGCATTATGCACACTCATACAACCGCAGGCTGCGCGGTCGCGGGTAGTCAAGCCGGACTTTCGATGGACAACTTCTATGCTGCACAACTGCACGGACGCCTGGCTTACCACGATTTCGAAGGCGTTACGGTTCATGCAGACGAGGGCCCGCGAGTGGTGAGGTCGATCGGGAATGCGCATGCGGTTATTTTGCGCAATCACGGTCTTCTTTCATGGGGATCAACTTTGCCGGAGGCGTTCGCATATTTGTGGACCCTACAGCGAGCTTGCGAGATCCAGGTTGCTGGCGCCGTGCTTGGAAAGACGATTCCTATTCCGGAAGCGGTCCAACGCAGGGCGAGCGAAGACGCCTTGCAGTTTGACTCGGCGCATGGAGTTGGCCGCGTAGTCTTCGACGCACTGGTGCGGCAAGTTGATCAAATCGATCCTGGATACAAGGTGTGATCGGTATGAAAGTTTGCATCTTTGGCTTAGGCGCGGTAGGCGGATTGATTGCTGGGCGGTTGGCGCTCGCCGGAACGGAAGTCAGTGCTGTCGCCCGAGGTGAGACACTTGTGAGCGTCAGGCGTAGTGGCATGACGCTCATCGAAGAAGGCTTGACATGTCGGGTGCCACTGCGCGTCGAGGAAGATCCTGCACAGCTGGGTGCGCAGGACTTAGTTATCCTTGCAGTGAAGAACACCGCATTGAAGGATATTGCACCGCTAATTGCGCCACTGCTCGGGAAGCATACGGCCGTACTTTCGGCGATGAACGGAGTGCCGTGGTGGTTCTGCATTGGACTGGGAGATGAGGTTAGAGATTTTCGTCTGGAGACAGTCGACCCTGCCGGGGTGATCAGCCGTGCAATTTCACCGGAACGCGTGATTGGCTGTGTGTGTAATCTCTCTGCGAGCACGCCCACCCCCGGTACCGTCGCCTACGTGAGTGGCCCGCGATTGACTATCGGGGAGCCTACAGGTGGCGCTGATACTGAACGTTGTATTGCCACTATTTCGAGTCTACGCGCTGCCGGCTTTGATGTGGTAGCTGCAGATTCGATACAGCAAAGCATCTGGTTCAAGCTCTGGGGCAACATGACGGTGAATCCAATCTCGGCTCTTACACACGCGACGGGTGACCGGATCGTTGACGATATTCTGGTTCGGGACTTTATGTCACGTTGCATGCTCGAAGCGTCAGCGGTGGGCGAAAGCATCGGTCTTCAGATCCCGGGCGACCCATATTCCCGGCATGCTGTTACGCGTCGCTTAGGAGCGTTTCGTACCTCGATGTTACAGGATGTCGAAGCAGGGAGGCCGACCGAACTGGACGCGTTGGTGGGGGCCGTTCTGGAGATCGCTCGTTGGCGGGGGATTGCTACCCCAAATATCGACGCGCTATTCGGTCTTGCCAGGCTCCAGGCACGTTGCCTCGGCCTTTATCCCGAAGACGAAAAATATGAGAAGTAGCCCTTAAATATACCGTTATGTCGGACTCGATCCGAAAAGTGGGTCGACGTGGATAAATCTTGGCTCCAACATTCATGAGAGCCTGCGTTCACCACACGAACCTAATCCAACGCAGAAAATTGCTAACGGTTGTGCTCGTTTGATTGCTAAGAGTGCAAGGTGAACTGCGAATTGTTTTTGGATTTTACACAATGAAAGCGCTAACCGTTCCACAAGGTTCTTGGGACACGCATTTCCACGTTTTTCAGAATGGTGCCGCGACACCAGCTGCGTCGATCGGGGCGTATTCACCGATGGATGCACCGGTTGAAAAGCTGAATGCCATGCACGCGCGCCTCGGCGTGGAGCGCGGTGTCGTTGTCCAGAGTACCGCTGAGGTTTCAGACCACGATGACTTTATCGAGCTTTTGCAGAAAAATCCTCGGTTGCGTGGTGTGATCCGCTTTACCGATTCCCTAAGTGATACGGACCTCGCGAGACTGCACGACGCCGGCGTCCGCGGCATTCGATTTGCTTTCGCGCGCTTCATGAAGCAACCGCGTGTAGAAAAAGAAGTATTCCTACGCACCGCTGAACGTGCACAGGAACTTGGCTGGCACATTAAGGTGCATGTGGAAGGTCCGGACCTTCTGGAACTCCAGAGCTGGATACGGGCTGTCAAGGGTCCGCTTGTGGTGGACCATATGGCACATCTTCGGCCAGCGGAAGGCCTAGAGCAGCCAGCTCTGCGGGCGCTATTGGATCTGCAGAAGCAAGGCAATGTATGGATCGGCATCTGCAACTTCGACCGCTGGTCGAATGAAGGCGCACCGAACTATGCCGATAGTCTTCCGATGGCTCGTGCAGTGCTGCATAACGTGCCTGACCGAGTAATTTGGGGAACTGACTGGCCGCACCCAATGTATCGAAATCCATATATCCAAGGCGAGTCGCAGCCGCATGATGAGGACCTACTTAGGTTCGTCATGGAGAGTGCGGATCACGACTCCGACCTTATTCAGAAGCTTTTGGTCACGAATCCATTGTCCTTGTATTCGTGAGATGCAATTGATGACGTCTACCGCTGAAAGCGGAATAACGTCCTGTTCGGCTACCCAAGCGCGTGTCGCGCAATTCATACCATAAGACGAGATTGCATGTCCCTGCCCCACAGGATGACGTGCATTGCTCTAAAATACGGAGACAACCATGTCAAACGCATCTAATTCGTCAAAGGTTATATCCATCGAGGAGGAAAGAGTCCGTCAGAAAATGTTTCGCAAAATTTTCTGGCATATAATGCCGCTGACGTCAATCGCCTTTCTAGTTTCACAAATCGACAAGATGAACGTAGGCTTTGCAAAGCTTACAATGTTCGAGGAGTTGGGGTTCAGCGACACCATTTATGGTCTTGGTGCGACCCTGTTCCTGATTGGTTACGCGCTGTTTGGCGTGCCGAGCAATTTCGCACTGCGCGCCGTTGGGGCGCGGAAATGGCTTGGGTTCCTGATGATCCTCTGGGGCATCGCATCCGCAGCCACGTTGTTCGTCAAAACACCGGCTCAGTTCTACGTTCTACGTTTTCTGCTTGGTGCTGCAGAAGCCGGCTTCTACCCCGGTGTGATTTTTTATTTTAGCGCCTGGTTCACCAAGGAATATCGCACTAAAGCCGTTGCAATATTTATGACGGCGTCGGCAGTGGCAGGTGTTATTGCCGGACCGCTTTCTGGAGCGCTCATGCATTACGCCGATGGCGCCTATGGTCTCGCCGGCTGGCAATGGCTATTTTTCGTGGAAGCGTTGCCAGCCGCCGTCCTAGGCGTTATCACCTGGGCAGTTCTAGCGGATCGCCCCGAGAGCGCACGTTGGCTCACTGGCAAAGAGAAAGCCGCTATTGCGCATGCTCTCGCCCAGGAGTCTACTGAGGAAACAAAGATGAGCGTTTCAGTGCTATTCAGAAAGCCGAGAATTTGGCTGCTTGGGGCGATTTTTGGTTGCAACAACATATTGTTCTTTGCTGTCCTCTTCTGGCTACCATCTCTCATCAAAGCTTCCGGCACCCGCGATGTGCTAGCAATTGGCTCACTGTCAGCAATTCCTTGGGCGCTTGCTGCTGTCATGATGTTGGTCGTTGCGGCCTATGTTGATCGCCGGCAAAACAGCCACAGTACCTTGATCGCGATCTTTAGCCTCAGCGCCTTCGCATGGACAGTGGCCCCAGCTGTAATTGGGAATATTCCCTTGTCACTTCTCGCATTGAGCACGACGGTCGCTTGTGCAACGTCTGCGGCACCTGTATTTTGGAATCTCCCTGCCGCTGCATATAAGGGGGCTGTCGGCTCTATAGCGGTAGCGTTTGTGATGGCGCAGAGTCAATGCTATACGTTTATCTCTCCTTATCTCATCGCGTTGCTCAGAGAGGAAACGGGGGGCATGAACTCAGTAATGCACTTCGTGGCGGGGGTCTCAGTACTAGCTGCCGTGCTTGTTAAATTGGACCAGCGATTGTCTAGTCGCGTTCTAGATCCGAAGCGAGCCGTTGTCTCATTGGGTTAGGTAGTGCCGGTGAATATCAAAATCAGTGCAGCAAAGAATATAAAAGCACAGTAGGAGACATAATGCGTACGCTTCTAATCCTCGCCATTGTAGGGTCGGTTATCGCTGCAGCGCCTTCAAGCGCCCAGGCACAGTCCAGCGTGACACTTTACGGCGTGGTTGACTCTGGTATTGAATACATAAACAACGTCGGCGCCACAAAGGCTAGTCTGACACGCGTGCCGAGCCTCACCGGCACGGTGCCATCGCGCTGGGGCCTGCGCGGCACCGAGGACCTGGGCGGTGGGCTGAAAGGGCTGGTGTGGCTCGAATCCGGTTTCGCCCCCGACGCTGGTACCTCCAACCAGGGCGGCCGGTTATTCGGCCGGCAGGCAATGATTGCGCTACAGAGCGACAGGTGGGGCCAGGTATCGCTTGGCCGGCAGTACACGATGCTGTTCTGGGCAACGCTAGACAGTGACATATTGGGACCCAACATCTACGGCTCCGGTTCGCTTGACAGTTACTTACCCAACGCCCGTGCGGACAACGCAGTTGTCTACAAGGGCTCCTTCGGGGGCTTCACAGTGGGTGGTACCTTCAGCGTTGGCCGTGATACTGTCAATGCGGGACCTAGCCCATCAGGGACCAATTGTGCCGGCGAAAACCCGGCCGACAGGAAGGCTTGCCGGGAGTGGTCAGCCATGGTCCAGTACGCTACCGGTTGGTGGGGTGTGCACGTGGCCTATGACTCTTTGCGAGGCGGTCCGGGTGCCTTCAGTGGGTTGGTCAACAGCGATCTCACCGACGACCGGCTCTCCGTGGGTGGCTACATGATCCTCGAACGCGCCAAGATAGGTGCTGGAGTGATTCGCCGCGACAATGACGGTAGCCGCACGCCTCGCAGCGAGCTATGGTACCTCGGCGCCTCATATGAGATCACCCCGGCCTTCACCTTGGCCGGTCAAGGCTATTATCTGAAGTTCCACAGTTCTGATAACAGGGCGACTTTGTTTGCACTGCGTGGAACTTACTCTTTTAGCAAGCGGACGTCGGTCTATGCCACTACCGGCTTTATCAACAACGGTGGCCAGCTCGCACTTTCCGTCAGCGGTGGCGCGGCGGGCTCCAACCCGGCGCAGGGCGGCAATCAGTTCGGCGCTATGGTCGGAGTCAAACACATTTTTTAAGACCGGAGCGCTAGCGCGGCAAGGAAGCTCTGTCTAGCGCCTAGTCTGGTTGCCGATCTTCGTTTGCTCCCTGAGGAGAAGCGCAGATGACTTCCTGCGGCTACCTCTTGCCAAACACTCCACGCGCTGGGCGCAGACGCACGCGACCAGCACGAGGTAACCGCACGCATTATTCCAGTCCCTGTATGTAGGTCAATTTCTATGTTCAAGCCCACCACAGAAGCCCAACAGTCGATCTATTCTGACTACCAGATGATCGACCCTTGGTTGCCGTCGTACTATCCACCACGGCAGGAACGCAAGTAAGTTATCGTCGCCGGCTCTGGCCCCGTAGGCATGGCCACGGGAGCTAGCGCGTCACTTCGTCGCCAGGGTCGTAGTCACTTCTGAACGCAGGTATCTGAAGGCAGCCGCGCCATCGTGCTTATGTGCCGCTCGATGGAGATTCTGCATCAGGGTGAGATTGCTGACCATATTACCTCTTGTCTGTGGTACGGACCGTGATTATCGTTTCGTCGCTTACTGGCGCGGGATACTTGGTCGCGCGCGGCCGCTGTTTGAGGGGAACAGAGAATGCAGATGGCCATCTGTGAACATAGATTCTGGAGAAGCGAGAAGGATGGTCAACAAACTAGAACATCAGTTCGCAGGACAGGCCAGAACCTATATCGAAGCGGGATACGCAATAGAGGTGGATATTCTGCAAGTCGCAGACGGGAGCTGGGCAGCGTTCATCCGTCTGTCAAAGCTCGCCGACGCACACCTTCCTGCCATGCATTTCATGCTTAACGTTCGAGAATCCCACCATGGCGTTTTCATACACGCTGGCGCTGACACGCGCGTGCGTGTCACAGTTCGCACCCGCCGCCGCGGCTACTATCGCGGACTTCGTCAAGGTCGGCAAGGCCGACACATAGGCAGCATACCAGGGGCCATCTCCTGATCCGATGGGTCGGCCAGTATCTCGAGTACTGGTGTGGCGGCCCAGAAAGTATCCTGAGCTGGACGCTGCGCTTCTGCGCGCTGGGCGCATACGCACGCAATCAGCACGTTGTAACACGCACACCTCATTCCAGCCCTGTATGTAGGTCAATTTCTATGCATAAGCCCATTTCCTCAAGCGTTCGTGTCGGTCGGCATCCGGGAGCGAGTCTTGATGATGGGCGGCGAAGTTGAATATCAAGTCGGCGCCAGCGCGAGGAGCCACAATACAAGCGAGTATCCCAGGAGTAGTGGCGTAGAGTTTCCCCCAAGGATATGCCTTCCAATAGGTCGTCGTGTGTAGGCTCGATCCAAAGGTTCCGGTCAAAGTAAGTTCGAGCGCCTGATGTGCGAGAGGTATCTAGGCATGCTGACATCGTCAACGGGTCAAGAACGGCTTCGGATCGCGGCAGACAGGATCCCGGTCAGGCACTTCCTGTGCAGGCTGGTGGAATACGGCTACGGCATGCGTTGCTCGATGACCCGCAACGCAGGACAACGCCACTATGGAGTCCATCTCGTCCCGGACCTCTTCGACCGAAGATTTGCAGTTACGGGACGGTTCAGTCCTACTTTGCAACAATGTACTTAACGGTGCCATAACCGTACCGGAGGAACCAAACATGTCTGCGTGCAATCTGTGCCTATCGCAATTGGACCGGCCGGGGCATGTCCCTCCGCATCCGAAACTGGCGAAATTGGCAACGCTGCGCATCGTCAGCCGCGAAAAGGCCTTTGTATATCGTTGCGGGCATTGCGGCGAGACGCTGCTGCTGGCGTCGCCAGACGGGGACGTGGCCGACCGATGGACGCTGCTGGATGTTAGCGAATGGCAGTCTGAACAACCGGCCGCAGCACAAGCGGGGTTGTAGCACCAATCGATTTCATGAACGGTCAGAAAGTGTGGATTTCTCGCATCCGGCACTCGGACCTGTTGATTTTGCTTGCTCGGACGAAAAGCCAACGGCGGTGGTGGTGTTGGCGGTGCCAGCATATGCCTCCACCATTACGATGTCAGCTTGCGTCTCGATGATCGCGCGCTGCTGATCGGTGTAGGTTCGCGCTGCCTGGACAGCGGGGCGCAGCGAGGTCGCGCCGAAGCTAGAGCCACGCAACGAACCCCAACAAAGCCACAGGGACAAAGAAATCGAGATGACAGTACCGCCAATCTGTAGAAAACCACCCCCTAGATCAGGGCAACGCAGGCAAGGCAAATTTCGCGCAGCCGGTATCCGTCGCTAACCACCCACAGTACCGCCTGAACGACCCCGCAAGATAGTGTCTACGTGAACCGGTGCTGTGCGGGGCTCACGTAGTGGATACGATGCCCCGACTCGAGCGTGTATGTGTCGCCGGCCTGCCCGAATCCCCCGTATGTACTACACTCTATCGAGTCCCTCAGTTATCCGGCCGCATGCGATCCTGGTCCCTTGACCGCCCCCCCATATCAGGTCAGCTTGACCTTTCTCGGGCCATCGGCCTGGTGTCATCGATTGGTGCCACCGAAGCGAATGCCTTCGCGACAGAAGTCCTCAAGTTGCTGGGCGAGCTGGCGGGCATTTCGCAATGCACGGTGTTTGCCTACGAGTTCGGTAACCGGCCGCGCACGATGTCGGTGGCGGACCACCGCGGGGGGCGCTATCTGCGCGATGTGGCCGACACCTACGCGAACCGATTTTATATGCTGGATGGCATTCAGCGGATCGTTTCGGTGCGGCGTCCGCGACGGATCGGAAGCGATCTGCAGCTGCATCAGCAGACCAGCGAAGACATTGCGCATGAGGGGTATCGCGCGACGTGCTACCACCACCCCAATGTATCAGACCGGCTCTCACTGCTTCTTCAGCCAGCGGATGAAATCTGGCTTTCTGTAAATCTCTACCGTGACAGTAATCGGGGGCCGTTTAACGCACGAGAGATTGCACAGGTAGAGGCCATGGCACCACTGATCGCCCAAGCATTGCGCCACCACTACGCGCTGTGCGGACAGGTGAAAATGGGCGTTCCTCAATTGATGCTGGCGCGCCTGAGAGGGCTTTGCCCGGATCTTTCCAAGCGCGAATTGGACGTCCTGCGCGGCGTGCTGGAAGGCCGAACCGCCCAGGACATTGGCGAGTGCATCGGCGTGAAGCCTTCTAGCGTTGTGACCTATCAGAAGCGCGCCTACCGCCACTTGGGCATTGCGAGCCAACGCCAGTTGTTCGCCTTATGTCTTTCCACAAGCAATTTATAAGGGTTTTTCCGTAGGCTTGGTACCCCGCGCCTTGTACCCAAATTAGGGACAGGCATCGCTGGGCTCCCATCCATACTCTGCTCATCGCCGCGAACTAGGTCCAAGGTGCGACGAGAAATTGCATTGGGTTCTATTGCCCGAGACAGTGCAGATGCCGGAGTCAGCCAAATGGGAGCGCCTACATTCCTTGCGCCACCCATACCACCCGACCCCGGCTCCCGCATGAGTGCCAGCAAGGCCTCGCCTCGGCTCTTGTCGTTACTCAACATCGGCATTGCCGGGCTGAGCATGACGAGTATCCAGTACGGCAAGGCAACGACACTGTTCTACGTCGGCTATATCGCGCCGTGCGCCGCTGTGCTGCTAGCGATCGGCGGCGTCGTTGTTCTTGATGCTGTCAAGCCGTATGCATGGGGTCGCCTGAGTTTTATTCCGGAGTAAACAATGAGCATCGCATTTCAACCTTATCCCTTTGAGGCTAAAACCTACGCTCCCGCGACACCTATGCTGCGCGATGGTATCGACACAAAACACCATAATGTCGCGATCGTAGGCGGCGGTCCCGTGGGGCTGACGCTTGCGCTCGGGCTCGCCACCCACGGCATTGCCAGCGTGTTAATAGAAGCGGATGCTTCAGTATGCAGCGGCAGTCGCGCGATATGCATCTCGCGTCGTAGCCTCGAGATCATTGAACGAATCGGCGCTCTCGATGGCTTTCTTAAAACGGGGCTGCCCTGGACCGGCGGAAGAAGCTTCTACCGCGACACTGAAGTGCTCCACTTCACGATGCCGCAAGACGCCGACCAGAAGTTGCCACCGATGATCAACTTGGCCCAGTATCACATCGAGCAGTTCCTGCTCGACGCCGCGGAAAAGCGTGCCGATCTTATCGACATCCGTTGGCAGACCCGCGTAACAGGTCTGGTGGCGCGAGATGACGGCGCCACCCTGCAATGCCATACGCCTGATGGCGACTATGCACTCAACGCTGACTGGGTGGTGGCCTGTGACGGCGGGCGCAGCACCATACGTGAACTTACGGGTCTGCCTCTTCAGGGCACCAGTTACGAAGGCCGCTACGTGATCGTCGACATTAAACTGGAGAGCGACCGTCCGACTGAACGCCTCGCGTACTTCGACCCGTCCTCAAATCCAGGTTCGACCGTGTTGGTCCACAAGCAGCCTCACAATGTCTGGCGTATCGATTACCAATTGCGTGACGGCGAGGATGCCGAAGCCGCAACTCGGCCTGAGAACGTCATTCCTCGCGTGAAAAGCCTATTGGATATGATGGGCGAGCGCGGCGACTGGGCTCCCATCTGGATTACGATCTATAAGGCCAATGCACTAACGCTGGAGCGCTATCGGCACGGTCGCATATTGTTCAGCGGCGATGCTGCGCATCTTGTACCAATCTTCGGCGTGCGTGGGGCAAACTCGGGCATCGACGATGCTGACAATCTTGCGTGGAAGCTCGCGTTTGTTATCGAGGGTCTGGCCGCGGACGCACTGCTTGATACCTACTCAGACGAACGAGTCTACGCCACGCATGAGAATCTCAGTTACGGGACCAAAAGCACGGAGTTCATGGCGCCGCCGTCGTTTGCGTTCGAACTCATGCGAAAGGCGGTGCTCGGGCTCGCGGTCAGGCACGAACATGTGCGCTCCCTCATCAACCCACGACAATCTTCGGCGATCAGCTACCGCGAATCATCACTTAACGTGGCGGACGTTGACCCCTTCGCGGCCGGCCCGAAGCCGGGCGCGGTGCTACCGGAAATGCCGCTCACTATTCTTGCCGATGGCGCGGCGCGTGCAGGCCACCTCACCGACCTCGTAAAGCCGCGATTCACGGTGCTTTATTTTACACAGAATGGCACAGTGCCGGCCGAACTTTTGGCGTTGGAAGTCAGCCTGCAGGCCCAAGGCCTGCCATTCGCGGTATTGCCGGTTTGCGCACAACGGCCATCGGCACCCACAGGCGAATATGCTTGGGACCACGACGGGCGACTGTTTGACCGATATGGCGCGCGTGTCGGCACTCTGTACCTGATACGCCCCGATGGACACGTGCTCGGCCGCTGGCTGACAGGATCCGCCGCCAGCGTTGCCAACGCCCTGCTGCATTGCCTCTCATCGTAAATGTTTCCTGCGACCTAATCGCTAAAATACCGCAATGACCGACACTGATCTTGACGCCGTCTACACTCATCTTTGTAACACCCTAACTTCGCTCGGCGAAACCAACGCGGCGCTGTACCTGGCCAGGCTTTCCTTGCTGGCAATTGACAGACTCGGCGATGTCGATGTGGCGACCACGCTCATCGATGCGGCCGCGGTGGAGTTCCATCCGAGCGAACACTAGCTCGGTGCAGCCCATGTGACGTCGCATCTATCAGCCTGATCTCGCCCCGAGGCTACTCGGCATTGCATGTGCCACTTTCCACATCACTCTGAGCCGCATGATGACGATGACGGCCATTCCAATCGACGCGGGCGCGGCCGCCGAACGCTTGGCTTCCGGCTGATTAGCTCTAGCGGACAGAATAGGCAGTATGACTTCCCGTGCTGCAGAGGCTGGCCCGCCGCGAGGAATCAAACGCGGGTTAGCATTGCTGCCAGAGCCGCACGGTGCGGACAGGGCCGCACCCGGCGATTTCCAGCGCGGAGGCCAGCATGGAAAACGATATCACGTTGTATGTGGGTCTGGACGTTCACAAGGACTCGATCACGGTCGCTTACGCACTCGGCACCGGCGAGGTCGAACTGTTTGGCAAGATCGGTACGTCAAAGGCGAATATCGATCGCCTGTGCAAGCGCCTGCAGTCTAAAGCGCGCCGGATCCGCATCGTCTACGAGGCGGGCCCATGCGGATATGGCCTTTACCGGCAGCTTGCAGGGAAGGGATTCGAATGCATGGTGTGCGCGCCGTCGCTAATCCCGAAGAAGCCCGGCGAGCGCGTCAAGACCGATCGGCGCGATGCGGTCAAGCTGGTGCGTTCGCTGCGTGCAGGGGACCTGTCTGCGGTGTACGTGCCCAGCGTCGAGGACGAAGCATTCCGGGATCTGTCACGCGCCTGGGTCAACGCCAAAGACGATCTGAAGCGTGCCCGCCAACGACTGAAGGCTTTTCTGCTTTCACATGGGGTCCGCTACAGCGGCAGATCCGACTGGGGACCAGCTCACCGGCGCTGGATCAGTGCCTTTGTGTTCGATAGCGCGTGGCAGCAACTTGCCTTTGACGAATATCGACGTGCTATCGAGGACCGGATCGCGCAATGCAGCCGTCTCGAAGCGGCCCTGCGCGAGGCGGTGGTCAACTGGCGCTTCTACCCGGCCGTACTGGGCTTGCAGACCATGCGCGGGGTGCAGTTCACCACCGCCGTTGGCATGCTCGCGGAACTAGGTGATCTCTCGCGCTTTGCACATCCGCGCCAGTTGATGGCCTGGCTCGGTGTGACGCCCGCCGAACACTCGTCAGGCGAAAAACGGCGCCAAGGCAGCGTCACCAAGACCGGCAACAGCTACGCAAGAAAGCTGCTCGTCGAGGCTGCCTGGAGTTACCGGCACCCAGCACGGGTGAGCCCCGAGATCCAGCGCCGGCACGAAGGCATCCCAAAGGCCATCGTTGACCGGTCCTGGGACGCCCAGGTTCGACTGTGCCGGCGCTATCGGAGACTTGCCGCTCGTGGCAAGAACCCGAACATTGCGGTGGTCGCGGTGGCGCGCGAACTGAGCGGGTTCATCTGGGACATCAGCCAGCTTGCCATGTCGTTGGCTACACCGCGAGAGGCGTACGCGGTGTAACGCAGCGCTTCGGCAACCACCACAACCCACTGGGAGGAATTTCCTGAAGGCGGCGTAGCCCGGGCACCCCGAGTAACCCGCGAAGATACTACGCAAGGGATGTCATCCGATTTGCGACCATAGGTAGCGGCAGGCTCGTTGGGCGGACCTCTGTAATGCGGTAGCCAACCCGCGAATATCAGTGTGACCCACCGTCGAGACTTACTGCTACGTCGCCTTCAGGAAATTCAGATCAAATGGGCGTTGTTGCATAAATCTTGGTGCCGCGCGGCGAGCCGAATGACGTTTACGCACAACAGTCATGGAGGCGCCCCTGTTAACTTTGCGTGGACCTGCGTAGATTCTCGACTTTTTCGTGCGAGAAGATGCGCAAGGACGAGCACAAGACGCGTGAGCCCAAGGGGGTCTATCGCGTCAGGAATTGGTCGGCATACAACGCCGGGCTGATCGCCAGAGGTGACGTGACGATGTGGATCGACAGGAGCGTGCTGAAGCAGGAGCCCGAGGCTGGATCGCTCAATCGTGGCCGGCCACGCGTCTACTCGGACGCCGTGATTCAGATGCTGCTCGGACTCAAGCAGGTGTTTCGTCTGCCGCTGCGCGCCCTTCAGGGCTTTGCTCACAGCGTTCGCAGGCTCGCCTTCGCTGACTTGCCTGTGCCGAATTACACGACACTGAGTCGCCGCGCGCAAGAGCTGGAGGTGGTGCTGCCGGTGCAGCGCGCTGATGAGTCGCTGCATCTCGTCGTCGACAGCACGGGTCTGAAGGTATTTGGCGAGGGCGAGTGGAAGGTACGCAAGCACGGCTGCTCGAAGCGGCGTACCTGGCGCAAGGTGCATTTGGCGATGGATGCGAAGACCGGCCAGATATGCGCGGCTCTGATGACGCATCAGGACGTTGGCGATGCCGACGTGTTGCCCGAACTGCTCGATCAGATCCCCACCGACACGCCGATCGACACCATCGGCGGCGACGGCGCGTACGACACGAAGCAATGCCACGCGGCGATTGCCGCGCGAGATGCGCAACCGTCGATTCCACCGCGTGAGGGGGCGATGCCCTGGCCGGAGAGCACGTCCGGCGCGGCTTGGCGCAACGAGGCCATTGACGCTATTGCACAACGTAGTCGGCGCGAATGGAAGACGTCCAGCGGCTACCACCGGCGCTCGCTCGTCGAGACCTTGATGTACCGCCTCAAGACGCTCACAGGCAATTGCCTGTGGGCACGCAAGGTTGGCTCCCAGGCGACCGAGGTGGCGATTCGCGTGGGCGTGCTCAATCGCATGACGGCGCTTGCCCGCCCTCATTCCGTCCGTATCGCATGAATTCAAGATCACAGCGGGACCTTTGTCTTCAAGCTCGATTTATGCAACAAGGCCGATCAAATGCACAAACCAGATACCCAAAAAACCAATCCCGATTGACACGGGAAGTCATATCAGTATCTAGGGTAAGAGCCCTGTGTTGAATTGGGCACGACGGGATCTGTGCGGGCGGGTAATAGGCAACCGGAATTCCGACCGCGATACGATTCACGGTTGAGCAGGGGGCGCTCAGCCACGGCGAGACCTTCGTCACCGTCATGGATTGGACGGAGACGCTTGCCTTCGTCGGCCACCTGGCTTGCTCCACCGTTGCATTGCTGATCAGTGTAGCGTGCACGGTGCGCCACAGTGCCCCGATCCTCGAGCGGCCTTATATGTGAACTCCTCCAACATTAGCATCGGGAAGACACGAGCCATCGAGTACGTGCGCTTGCTGCTGGCACGCAACCATCCAAAGATGACGAGCTACCATGCGCAGTGCGAACACAAGCCGCGACACGCCGAGGGTCCGTTTTTTGCAAACCTGCTGGAAGCCGTAGGCGACCCCGAACCGAATGCCGGTTCCAATCCCGCCAAGCGCCTGCGCCTGTCTCTGCGAATTAGAGAGGCGGCAGCGAGGTCGGGGAGTGGGACTGTGCTCCTGTTCTGTGATGAAGCACAGCGGTACAACGAGAACGAGTACGAATGGCTGCGCGATGTACATGACGCGCTCGATCGCCAGCAGATCAAGCTGTTTACCTTTCTCGTCGGTCAGCAGGAATTTCTCGCTCAGAAAACGGCCATGCAGGTGGCAGGAAAGACGCAGATCGTCGCGCGGTTGATGGTCGAGGAATTGCCCTTTTATGGCATCCGAAACGCGAAGGACGTGGCGACGTGTCTGAGCGGCTATGATCCAACGGCGTATCCAGAGGGCACGCAATGGAGCTTTACCCGATTCTACATGCCCCAGGCTTTTGATGCTGGATATCGGCTGGTCAGCGATGCGGACGTGATGTGGGACGCCTTCGAGGCGGCGGCGTGCCGTTGAGATCCTGCTAAAGGATAGCGAGATCAGGGATTGCCCGGGCTACTGTCCGGAGCCAGCGTTATGGGCTCACGCGGTACGGCATTGCGGTCATGTCCAGTCTCGCCATGCAACCGGACGTGTGCTTGTCGCCGCCGCCTTGTGAGGGGAGAGCGCCGCGCTTTCCTATCCTCACGCTCGACGAGGCAAAGCTCACGCCGGCGCTGGGCTACGTATTCGACAAGAAGTGGATCGAGCCATGGGAGTCGCTTGTCTCGATCTTGTGGAAGTTCAAAATGGCGAATGGGTTGTCTGGTGCCGCGATGATGCGGTTGCTGAGGCCGGACCTGGATCCTTACGAGGCTATCCCACCGCGGCAGGGATCGGTGAATACTGTCCGGCTGAATGAGGCCTTGGGCTTGACCAAAAAGACGCTGCAGATGGCGCTCATCGAGAACGCCGAACAGCGACGCTATTGCGAAGTGCTCCGCTACTGTCGTTCCTGTATGTCACGCGGCTACCACTGCCTCTTGCATCAAATGGCGAGCGCGACTCGATGTCCTGCTCATCGTTACCCCTTGGAATCTGCCTGTCCTCGGTGCGGTCATGAAACGCCGTTTTGCTTGAACGTGCAACTTCTCGAGGCACCGTATCATACACGCCCCCGTCGACCACGAGTGCCGAGGAAATGCCTGCCAGCGTCGTACCACCGTAGGAAGTGCGCCCCCCGGCAGTACCGAGCAGGACCAGATTGGTACGGTAGCTGGAAGCGGGCGCGGACGCCGCCACCTCCAGAGTGCCAGCAGCGCTCGCCATGGCAGGCACCAACGCCAGGAGGAAGCAGTGTACGAGCCGGGCATATGCGGTGCTGCCGATGGAACACCTGGCGCTGGAGGCGGGCGGTGCATCGTTCAATCGCACCAACCTCGGCGACTTGATCGTCAGCCCTGCGCTGATTGCGTGGGGTTCGGGCGCGCTGCGCACGGTGGCTGCGATCGAATTTGTGCTGCCAACCGGCCAGTACGACATGCATGCGGCGTTGAACACGGGCAAGAACTACTACACCGCGCGGCCGGTGTTCGGCGTGTCCTGGTTGCCGAACGACAAGGTCGATGTCTCCGCAAAGATCACGTACAGCTTCAATTCCCCGAACAACGACACGCACTACCACTCGGGAAATCTGTTCCACCTTGACTATTCGGCGGGTTATGCCATCATGCCGAAGGTGCACGTTGGGCTGTCAGGCTACTTCGTCAAGCAGACGACGGATGACACGCAGAACGGGCAGTCGGTCAACGGCGATGGCTTTCGCGGGCAGGCGTTTGCGATCGGACCGGGGCTGCGTTATCAGTTCAGCAAGGTCAGCGTGGAAGCACGTGTCGTGAAGGAATTCTTCGTGCGCAACCGGCCTGCCGGCGAGGCAATGTGGGTGAAGGCGGTCAACCGTTCTGACGGAAAGGGACGCATGATGCCGCCCCAGAAGGGCGGCATCATGCCGCGCGTTACCGCGCGAGCCCCGCAAGACGCGGGAACAGCGGTAGCGCGTTGTCTCGGTTGACCGCAGCGTGCTGCTCCGTGCTCAGTGCGGGATGGGCGTCCTGCGCAGCGGTGAACGACGTGCTGACCGACGGCGGCGCATACGGGAAATCGCTGCCGTACAGCACGCGATCGGGCTGCGCGAATGCCATGAGGCTCGGCAGTGCGGACGGCGACGACAGCGCGGTATCGAAATAGAACGTCCGGAGCAGGTCGAGCAGCCCTTCGCGGTTGGGAACATCCTCGCGCACACCCGGCGCGAGTTCAGCGAAACGGTACGCCGCATACGGCAGGAAGCCGCCCGCATGCGACAGAATGATGCGCACGTGCGGATGTCGTGTGATCACGCCGTTGAGCACAAGCTGGACGGCGGTGCGTGTCGTGTCGAACGGATAATCGAGCAGCGGGCCGGGCATTCCGGGCAACGCGTCGAGCGGCGGCTTCGCCGGGTGGATGAATACCACCGCGTGGCGGCGGTCGAGTTCCGCCCACACGCGTTCAAAGGCCGCGTCGCCGAGATAGACGCCGTCGTAGTTGCTAAGCAGCACGACCCCGTCCGCGTGCAGCACATCGAATGCATGGCTGATCTCGGCGAGCGCGCCGTCGACGTCCGGCAGCGGTAGCGTCGCAAAGTGGCCGAAGCGCGTCGGCCACTTTGCAACGAGGTCCGCCCCGTACTCGTTCACTTTTCGGGCCATTTCACGCTTGGCTTGGCTGTTCCAGCCGTGTACCCCGGGCGCCGTCAGCGACAGCACACCAGTTTCGATTTGTAGCGAGTCCATGAACGCGAGTGCGCTGTCCGGACTCCAGTTCGGGCTTGTCCAGCCGGACGGGTCGCCACCGTGCGAGGGCAGTGCCTCAGCCCAGAATGGCGGGACGACGTGTTGATGGACATCGATGCGGTGACGGACTGACATGATTTGGCTCCTGTAGAGATATGCTGTGTTTCAGTGCGTTATCGTCAGGATGCACGCGATTGATTTTTCAATCCAATATATTAAATTTCGTGTTTGATCGTTTTTGGTGAAAAATCATCCGTATGGATCTTCGTCATTTGCGCTACTTCCTTGCGGTTGCCGAGGAAGGACATTTTGGCCGCGCCGCGGAACGGCTACATATCGTCCAGTCTGCGCTGAGCGTGCAGATTCGCGCGCTTGAGGAGGAGCTGGGAACGGCGCTGTTCCTGCGCAGCACGCGCAAGGTAACGCTGACGGATGCGGGCCGGCTATTGGTGATAGAGGCGCGTCGCACGCTCGAGCAAGCCGAGCATGCGAAGACGCTGATTCAGCGCGCCGCGCGCGGCGAGACGGGTGTAGTTCGGATCGGCTTCGTTGGTAATGCGGTCGCGACGGGGCGTCTGTCTGACGACCTGATCGCGTTTCATGGTGCGTGGCCGGACGTGGCGCTTGAACTGCACGAGATGGCGCCCGCTGCACAGCAGGACGCGATCCTGTCGGGGCGGCTTGATATCGGCTATTGCCCGGCGTTTGGCGTGGCCTTCGATGCAAAGTTCTCCGTGCGCACGCTCGGAAGCTGGGCATGGGACGTGGTGATGAGCGACCGGCATTCACTCGCAAAGCGGCGCACAGTGCCGGTCGCGGCGCTCGCGGACGAGCCCTTCATCCTCTATACGGCCGAGGACTACGACGATGGGCAGTTGATAATGCTACGGCAACTGCTCGGCACCGAGCCGCATATTGCACAGAAGGTGAATAGCACGTTGTCGGTACTGGCGCTGACGGGCGCAGGTCTCGGCATAGCGCTCGCGCCGGCACCGCTGAGTCGGATTGCGGCGCCGAACGTCGTTTACCGGCCCGTCGGGAAGGGCGGCCCGCGATCGGAACTCGTTGCGATCAGCCTGATGGATGGCGAATGGGGGGCCGTGCAGCAGTACCTAGCGATGCTGGGCAAGCACACCGCATAGGCGCCGAATCGAAGCTCGCATCTCAACGTCACTTACCCGTCAATCGGACTTTCACGCGTGCACTCTTGAAGTAAGCGTCTCGCCGTCCCACCTTGCCGGTTGAGAGCGGTTGTGAGAGATCAGACGCGCTCAGCGTGCGGGACGCCAGTTGTGGGGAAGCAGCTCGTCGATGCGGCTGTTCAGGTGGGTGGGCAAGCGAGTCAACACATCATTGAGGTAGGCCCACGGATCGTGCCTGTAAAGCTTGACTGTTTGCACCAGGCTCATCACGATCGCGGCGCGCTGACCAGCCAGTTCGCTGCCAGCGAACAACCACGAGCGCCTTCCCAGGGCCCAGGGACGGATCAGGTTTTCCAAGCTGTTGTTGTCCACACTGACCTCCCCATCGAGGAGATGGTGGGTCAGCGTCGCCCAGTTCTTGAGGCTGTAGTCGAGCGCCTTGGCTGTGATGCTGCCGTCAGGCACACGTGACCGCTCCAGTTGCAGCCAGGCATGCAGTTCCTCCCACAGCGGCTTGGCGTCGCTGTGCCTCCTGGCCTGACGTTGCTCGCTGCTCAGCGTGGCGAGCTCTCGCTCAAGACGGTAGATCTGCGCGATGCGACGCAGCGCCTCTGGCGCGACCGTGCTGTTGCCCTGGTTCCGTAGCAGTTCGTCGTACCGACGTCGGGCGTGAGCAAGACATCCCGCCGCTACGCGACCGGGGCTGGCTTGCAACACGCTGTCATAGGCAGCGTATTCGTCGCGCACCAAGGTACCTTGCCAACATCGCTCGTTGCCGTCTTCGCTGGTACCTCCCAGGAAGGCAATCGGGTACTGCGCGCCTCGGCCAATACAGAAGTCGTAGATCACGCCAGGCAGTGGATCGAAGGCGCCGCGCGAATAGGCCCAGACGTACGCTCGCTTGGTCTTGCCGGCTCCCGGGTCGAGCATTGCCACCGGCGTCTCGTCGGCGTGCAGCACCCTTGCTGCAAGTACGAAGCGCTTGTGCGCTTCATAGAGCGGTTCAAGCGCCGCACCAGCACGCCCGGACCAGGCAGCCAGTGTTGAGCGCGGCGTGTGTACGCCCGAACGGGCGTTGATCGTCTCCTGCCGGTAGTACGGCAGATGGTCGACGAAGCGGCTGATCAGCGTGTGTGCCATCAACATCACGACCGGCGGCAGCACGCTCATGACACTTGAGGAGCGCCTCGCCTATCCTCTCCTCGCCAAGCCAGAAATGTGCTCGCTGAACATGGGATCGATGAATTTCTCGATTCACCCGGTGGCTAGGCGCATCTCGTCGTGGAAGTACGATTGGGAGAAGCCGTATGTCGAGGGAATGGAGGATTTTATTTTCAGGAACACGTTCAAGGACATCAAGCGCATCCTGCAAACTCTGGGAGAGTGCGGGACGCGCTTCGAAATCGAATGCTACGACGTCGGGCACCTGTACACCCTGGCCCATTTTGTCGATGAAGGGCTCATCAAGCCGCCGTTCTTCATCCAGTCGATCTTCGGCGTCCTCGGGGGAATGGGCCCGGATCCGGAGAATCTCACCATGATGCGCACCGTCGCCGATCGGCTGTTCGGCAGGGACGCCTATGCCTTCTCCATCCTCGGATCCGGCCGACACCAAATGTCGTTGCTGACGATGGGAGCAATCATGGGCGGGAATGTCCGGGTGGGCATGGAGGACAGCCTCTATCTTGCGAAGGGCGTCATGGCTGAATCGAACGCCCAGCAAGTCAGGAAGATCCGACGGATCCTTGAAGAGCTTTCATTCGAAGTCGCATCCCCTGCGGAGGCCCGGGCGATGCTGCAGCTCAAGGGTCGCAGCGAAGTCTCGTTCTAGAGCGTTTCCGGATCAACACAACGAGTGGAGGAATACATGGGTGCTGCAATCGTGGGCTGGGCGCACTTGCCCCTTGGCCGGTTCGACGAACTGAACCTGGAGGACCTGATCGTGCGCGCCGGTCGCCAGGCCATCGATCATGCTGGCGCGCCGCCCGACGCGGTGGACGGGATATGGCTGGGCAATCTGAACGGCGGTCTCGTGCCGGACAACTTTGCCGCGTCGCTCGCCCTGCATTGCGATGACGGACTGCGGTGGAAGCCGGCCGTCCGGGTGGAAAACGCGTGCGCGTCGGGCGCGGCGGCGATCTATGCCGCATGCGATGCGATCGAAGCGGGCCGAGCTCGGATAGCGCTGGTCATCGGTGCCGAGAAAATGGCGACGGTGTCCGGCGCCGATGTGACACGGATTCTCGGCAACTGCGCGTACTCCGGCGAGGCGGGTCATCCCGCCGGCGGTTTCCCGGATATCTTCGCTGCGATTGCCCGAGACTATTTCGATCAGTATGGAGACCACTCCGCGACGCTCGCGCATATCGCGGCGAAGAATCATGCGAACGGTGTCGCCAACCCGTGGGCGCAGATACGCCGAGATCTCGGCTTCGATTTCTGCAACAGTGTTTCGGAGAAGAATCCGCTGATCGCGCCACCGCTGCGCAAGACTGACTGCTCACTGGTGTCAGATGGCGCTGCGGCGTTGATTCTGGCCTCGGAAGAAGCCGCCGCGGACTTTCAGGTGGCCGTGTCGATCCGGGCACGCGCGCAGGTCAACGACTATCTTCCGCTGGCGCGGCGCCGTGCGGTCGAATTCGAAGGGCCGACGCGCGCGTGGCGCAACGCACTGCATCAAGCTGGCTGCACGCTTGACGACCTTTCCCTCGCCGAAGTGCACGACTGTTTCACCATCGCGGAACTCCTGAGCTACGAAGCGATGGGGCTTGCGCCATTGGGGCAGGGCCATCGCTTGATCGAAGAGGGCGTAGTTGCGCGCGGCGGACGCCTGCCGATCAACGTCTCGGGCGGGCTCAAGGCGAAGGGCCATCCGATCGGCGCTACCGGCGTCTCGATGCACGCCCTCGCCGCGATGCAATTGACCGGCCAGGCCGGCGACATGCAAGTACCCGACGCCACACTTGCCGGTGTCTTCAACATGGGTGGGTCGGCGGTGGCAAGTTACGTCAGCATCCTGGAGCGCAGCCGATGAACATTGCCCCTCCTTCCTGAGCAGGGCCGCCTCGCGGCGCACCAGTTGTCCGGCCCTCGGCTCCTTCGCGCGGAAGTCCCAGGAGAAGCTTCCGGGTTACTACGGATTAGGTTATAGGCCAGGTGACCTATATTATTAAGCCTGCATTCACAGCAGGCGCCGCGCGACAGTCGAGGGTGCCGGAGGAGACACAAGGTGGAACACGGTGCCAATCGCGAGAGTCTGCCGAGGCAATTGTCGCAGTTGCCCATGCCTTTCGGTGGAGCCCGCCCCACGGTTGGCGCAGGCCTGGAATCGGGCATGGACAGGCTGGGAACCGGCATCCTTGTCGTGGCGGAGCAAGCTGTGCTTCCTGCCTCAGCCAGCGATTCGCACGCAAACACGATCCCGCGTCTTCTGTTCGACACCCCTTGGTGCAGTGTTGATCACCTGGCGGTTGGTTCCACGCGGCATCGCGTTCGCATGGAGCGGGAGGCGCACACGCTGATCCTGTTCGACGGGGGCAGCTATTGCACGGAGGGCGAACGCTGCCTTGATGGTTCACGGGCATTCCTGACCGGTCCGCTGGATGGCGGCGTGGATGTGGTGCCGGCAGGGTGCCGACTCACCGCCACGTCTGGGACAGCTAGCAACGTTGGATGCACGCTGATCACGCTGGACGCGGATTACCTCGCGGCTTGCATTGAAATGGAAACCAATGCGCAAGGCGAGGTGTTGCAACCGCGGATCAATATGCGCAACGACTTGATTACCACGCTCGCCAGCCGCATTCGTCGCTGGTCGGTCGTCGACGAATCGGATATGAGCGCCATGCAACGCGAGACGACCCTGATGCTGCTCGTGCTGGAAGTCGTGCGCTTGCAACGCGCGGCGGCCGCGCAAGGCAAGGACGTGCCCCGCGGAGGCCTATCGTCGCGGCGACGGCGCCTTGTTCGTGAGTTCGTCGCGGCCAATCTCGATACGCGCATCGACCTGCAGATGCTGGCCGATTGCGTGGGAATGAGCCGCTTTCACTTCTCGCGCGCGTTCAAGACTTCGTTTGGCTTGCCACCGCACAAGTACCTGATGGGTGAACGCATCCGGTTGGCGGCGGAACGTCTTCGCAATAGCGCTGACTCCATTACCGATATTTCGCTCCAGGTAGGCTTTTCCTGCTCGAGCGAGCTGACGCGGCTGTTCAGGCAGACGATCGGCTGCACTCCGCGCGAGTATCGGGCGCGGATCGTGGCAAGCGGTGGCTGATCAAGGTTGAAGAGGGCAAGGGCTGCGCGTGCCTATCTTGAGGTCTCAGAGACTGATGCTTAAACCAACTCAAATCCTCGGCAAGGGTGACAACACGGGTCGCACAAGACGCGGCAACAAGAGCACGCGCATCCCAGAGATCCTTGATATCGCGGCCCGGCTCCTGTCGCGGGACGGATACGCGTCGTTTACGACCCGCCGCGTCGCGCAGGAGGCCGGCATCCTTCTCAGCACGCTCCAGCACTATGTTGGCGCTCGCGAAGAGCTTCTTTCGAAGACCCTTGCCGGACTCATTGATCAATATACCCAGCTGTTTCAACGCGCGACGGCCGATGAAAGCGCATCGCCGACGACGCGCCTGCAAACGCTGCTTGATGCGTGTTTCGCTGAATTCGTCAGACCCGCCGTCGCGAATTTCTGGGTCGAGGTCTGGGCAATGGCCCGGCACGAGCCGCTCGCGAAGGAGTTGGCGACCAAGGCGTATGAGCAGGGTACTGGCAAGATCCAGAGCCTGATTTCTGAAATCCGCCCCGATCTTCCGGAATCGGAAGCCCTGCTCAGGGCGAGGGCGGTGTCAGTTCAATTGGAAGGTTTGATGGTGCTCTCCAGCCGATATGGGGAAGGGCCGGAGTTGGATGCCGCGGTGAATGCCGCAAAGGCGATCTGCGAGGCGATCGTGACTGCCGCTGCCACCCCGGACAAGGCGCAGATCCGCCTGTCGGCCGGCCCGGTTGTCCACGCTACCATGGCGTAGCCATTGCGCCGAGGGGCGGCTCCCGGTGCGGCGTACGCGCAGCCTGGTTCTCGCGCTGTTCGTAGTCCCACCGGATATCCGGCGGGACCACCCGTCTTTCCTGCCTCCCTATTCCTAGCGGATCCACGGCGCATCGTCGCCGCACTCGATCTCGTAACGCGCGATCGCGACGGCATGTTTCGCCGGACTGACGACGGCAAGTGCAGCGAGCGCGATGTGCCAGCGGTCGACTTCAAAGAAGCGACGCAGGGCGGGGCGCGTGTCACTGCGCCCGAAACCGTCGGTACCCAGCGCGACGTACTGTGCGCTGATGTACGAGGCAATCAGCTGCGGGTATGCGCGTACATAGTCGCTCGCGGCCACCACCGGCGTGCTGCCTGCGAGGCAACGCTCGACGTGGCTCTGCCTGCCACCCCCATCCGCCGTTTCGGCAAACAGCCGCTCGCGTTCGACTTCCCGCGCTTCGCGCGCGAGCTCCGAGAAGCTCGTCACGCTCCAGATTTCCGACGTCACGCCCCAGTCGTTCGCCAGCAGTTCCGCCGCCGCGATGACCTCGCGCAGGATCGCGCCAGAGCCAAGCAGGCGCACTGCTGGCACGCGAGCGCCCCGTGTACCCAAGTGGCGCATCCCCTTCACAATGTCATCATACTGGCTTTCGTCGATCTGCGCCTGAACGTAGTTCTCGTTGGTCACCGTCAGGTAATAGAACTCGTCGCGCTGGTCCTCGAGCATGCGGCGGCTACCGTGATCGATGATCACCGCGGCCTCGCCGGCAAACGCCGGATCATACGCGCGGCAGTTTGGAACTGTTGCCGCCATCAGGTGACTCGTGCCGTCCTGGTGCTGCAAGCCTTCTCCGGAGAGCGTGGTGCGACCGGCCGTCGCACCGATCAGGAACCCGCGCGCACGCTGGTCGGCGGCTGCCCAGATCAGGTCGCCAACGCGCTGGAAGCCGAACATCGAGTAATAAATGTAGAAGGGCAGCATCGCAACGCCATTCACGCTGTAGGAGGTTGCTGCGGCGACCCACGACGAAAGCGCCCCCGCCTCCGTGATGCCTTCCTCGAGCAGCTGGCCGTCCTTCGACTCCCTGTAGTACAACATCGAGCCCGCATCCTCGGGCTCGTACAGCTGTCCGAGCGGGGAGTAGATGCCCACCTGCCGGAACAGGCTCGCCATGCCGAACGTGCGGGCCTCGTCGGCGACGATCGGCACGATTCGGGGTCCCAGCTCGCGGTCCTTGAGCAGGTTGGTAAACAGGCGCACCACCGCCGTTGTCGTCGAGTTCTCGCGTACGTCGGGGCTCAATGCGAACTGCGCGTAGTCCGCCAGCGGCGGCACCTTCACCGACTCCGCGTGCGTTTCGCGTTTCGGCAGGTAGCCGCCCAGGGCCGTGCGCCGCTCATGCAAGTAGCGCGCCTCGGCGCTATCGTCCGCCGGGCGGTAGAAGCGCATTTCTGCGACCGCCTCATCGTCCAGCGGGAGGGCAAAGCGGTCGCGAAACGCCTTGAGCGCCTCGACGTCGAGCTTCTTCTGCTGATGCGCGGTGTTGCGCGACTCACCCGCCCGTCCCATGCCATAGCCCTTCTTGGTCTTGGCGAGAATCACCGTCGGGCGGCCGCGATGCGCTGCCGCGGCTGCAAATGCGGCGTAGAGCTTGCGGAAGTCGTGGCCGCCGCGCCGCAGCCCGTCGATCTCCTCTGGCGACATGTGCGAGACAAGAGCCTGTAGCTCGGGATCCAGGTCGAAGAAATGCGTCCGGTTGTAGTCGCCATCGTTTGCGCCGAGGGTCTGGTACTGTCCGTCGACGGTGGCCGCAAAGCGGCGCAACAGCACGTGGTGGTGGTCTCGCGCAAAGAGCGTATCCCAGTCCGAGCCCCAGATGACTTTGATCACATTCCAGCCAGCGCCGGTAAAGAGGGACTCGAGCTCCTGGATGATCTGGCCGTTGCCACGCACCGGACCGTCCAAGCGCTGCAGGTTGCAGTTGATCACGAACGTAAGGTTGTCGAGCTGCTCGCGAGCGGCGAGCGAGAGCGCGGCAATCGACTCCGGCTCGTCCATTTCGCCATCACCGAAAACGCCCCAAACGCGGCGGGATTTCGTATCCGCGATACCGCGGTGCTTGACGTATCGCAGAAATCGCGCCTGATAGATGGCGCTGATCGGGCCGATGCCCATCGAGCCCGTGGGGAACTGCCAAAACTGCGGCATCAGCCACGGGTGGGGATACGAGCACAGGCCGCCGCCGTCCACTTCCTGCCGGTAGCGTTCGAGCTGTGCCTCTGGCAGCCGTCCTTCGAGGAACGCCCGAGCGTAGATCCCTGGTGCCGAGTGCGGCTGGAAATACACTAGGTCTCCCTTTTCGGTTTCGCTGTCGGCGCGGAAGAAATGGTTAAACCCAACCTCGAAGATCTCGGCCGCCGAGGCGTAGCTTGCAATGTGGCCTCCGAGTTCGCCGTATGCCTTGTTTGCCTTGGCGACCATCGCGAGTGCGTTCCAGCGGATGATGGAAGTGATGCGTTCTTCCAGTGCGAGATTGCCAGGATAAGCGGGCTGGTTCTCGACGGCGATGGTGTTCTGGTAAAGCGAATACGGTTGGGCCGCGGGCGAGACGCCGAGATGTCTCGCATGCTCGGCTAGGCGCTGTAGCAGGAACGTTACGCGGTCGATTCCTGCGTAGCGTGCCACTCCGTCCAGCGCGTCCAGCCACTCGGCGGTCTCCTGCTGATCGTAATCCTGTTCTGGCTCAGCCCCAATCGCGACGCTCAGGACATTGTGCGGTTCAAACTTCATGTCGGTATGCTCGGTAGTTCGGGTGTCGTTGCTTGCACCGGGACATCTCCTGGAGGTGACGCGGGTCGCTCAAGGCGTGGTGCCCCCGGCGGCGCCGCCAAAGGCGGTCCACCCACCGTCGACAGGAAGAATGGCGCCGGTGATATAGCTCGAGAGTTCGGAGACCAGGAATGCCGCGACATTTGCCACTTCGCGCGGAGTGCCGAACCGGCCCATGGGCGTGCGTGCCTCGAGTCGCGACATGTCGATTATGCCTTCGCGGATTTGGCGCTCGGTCATCGGCGTCGCGATATAGCCCGGCGCGATCGCGTTGACGCGCACGCCGGCCGTGCCCCATTCGCAGGCGAGATTGCGCGTCAGCATTGCGACGCCCGCTTTTGCCGGACCGTACGCGTGACGGTAGGGAACGCCCACAACGCCGTATATCGACGAGACGTTCACGATCGAACCGTGACGTTGCGCAATCATCTCGCGACCCGCCGTGCGGGCCATTAGGAAACTGCCTCGCAGGTTGACGTCAACGATACGCTGCCAATCCTCGATAGCGAGTTCGACGGCAGGCGCCACCTTGTCGCTGATGCCGGCGCAGTTCACCAACGCGTCGATGCCACCGCATTGCGCGATCGTCGCGCTGACCATGGCGCGACAATCGTCTTCACGCGTCACGTCGCCCGCATGAATGCCGTGGGCCCCGATGGTGTCCTGGGCGGCGCCCAACGTCTCTTCTGACAGATCTGCGATGACGACGGTTGCGCCGTAGGCGATCAGCTGTTCCGCGGTGCTGCGGCCGATGCCGCTTGCACCACCGGTGATGAGAACTCGTTTGCCCTGAAGATTCAACTCTGAGCCTGACATGGCGGCCTCTCCTGAGAATGATGAGGGAATGGAATGGAATGGATGGAGCCGGCAGCCTACGCGAGCAGCGCTCCGGCTGAACGGAATTTGACAAAAGCGACGAGGGGCCGCCTCACGATTCGTGCGCAAGTCGGGTCCTTCTTGCGCAATATTGCCGGCGGTGAGCCGGCGTGCATCGCGTTCGCGACATGCCGATTGGAGACCTCGCACCCAATCCCGCAAGACTGTCCCGAAGCGGCAAGAATTGCCAAGCGGCGGCTGTCGGAATCCGACATCGTTCCCTGTGGACGGGAGGCGAACGCGTGACCGTTCGTCCACCCGGTATGACGACGCAAGGAGAGAACTCCAGGCGCGTCACCTGCCTTCGTAAGTACAGGAGAAAATGCATGACCGACTGCGCGAACCACCGCGAAAACCCGCACCCCGACAACACGACACACCTGACGTGGGTTGCCGAGTGCGAACGCCTGTGTCTGGATTTTGCCTACTTCGTCGACCGACGCGACTACGCGCGCGCCGTGGCACTCTTCACGGCGGATGGCACGTTCACGCGCAATGGCGATACGCTGCACGGCCCGGGGGCGATTCTTCAGTCCATGCATGCCCGGCCTGCCGAGATCGACACGCGCCACGTATGCACCAACATTCGTATCGATATAGGGCCCGACTCCACCTCGGCCCGCGGCACGTCATACCTGACCCTATATCGCGGCCCGAAGTCCGGCGATGGCACGGTGGCGGCAACGGTCGTTGCGGAATTCGATGACCGGTATCAGCGCACGCCAGGCGGATGGCGCATCGCGTCGCGCGTCGTCAGATTTGCGTTCTGAAGGTTGCTTCCCTCTCCCGCATGCGCTTGCCTTTACCCACATCTCGATAGGAAAGGTTGTAAACCGGATTGGACGGTGTTAACTTCGGGTGAAGTTGACAATCAGTGGTGGCAATTTTGCCTGATACGGAAGATCTGGAAGACTGGGCCAGCGACGAATTCGGTGGCGCTCAGTTGGGCGATGCACGTCGCA